>TARA_R110000824_G_scaffold118960_18_pt1 | contig 111242 bp, 97 predicted proteins | sample TARA_R110000824 | Tara Oceans TARA_R110000824 (sample SAMEA4397747) | marine metagenome | biome: Polar Biome; feature: [MES] marine water layer (ENVO:01000295) within the mesopelagic zone...; material: water (ENVO:00002006), including particulate matter (ENVO:01000060) such... | reverse complement strand
TCTGACGACGGGCGCGCGCCATCCTGATGGGCACGCGCGTGAAAGAGCCTGTGCCACAAGCACGATTGGGCCTCACCGCCTATCGCATGGCAACACGCGCTGTCGGACCTCTCGTTCCGTTCCTTCTGTCCCGCCGTCTGAAACGCGGCAAGGAAGATGCAACCCGTCTGGACGAGCGACAAGGCATCGCCCGCATGGCACGGCCCGAAGGTCGCCTTGTCTGGCTCCATGCGGCAAGCGTGGGTGAATCGCTTTCCATACTTCCGTTGATCGACAAGCTGCTTGCGGCCTCATCCGATATCCATGTGATGGTGACCACCGGCACAACAACTTCGGCAGCGTTGATGAGCGAACGTCTGCCGCAAGGTGCATTCCACCAATATGTGCCGCTGGACCACCCCGATTTCTGCGCATCCTTTCTCGATCACTGGCAACCCGATCTCGGCGTCTGGGTTGAAAGCGAGTTCTGGCCCAATCTGATTGTTGCCTGTGATGCGCGCGGTATTCCGCTGGCGCTGGTCAATGCACGGATCACGCAGCACAGCTTCGAAGGCTGGCAGCGTTTTCCAAAAACCATTCATGATCTTGTGAGCCGCTTCTCGATTGTATTTGCTCAGGATCAAGCCAGCGCCCATCGCCTCGGCGCTCTCGGTGCCACGCGGGTGCAAACGCCGGGCAATCTGAAAAACGATGCAGGTCCGCTCACCGCCGATGCCGACAAACTTTCCGCATTGCAGGAAGGGGCGGGAGATCGCCCGCTCTGGCTGGCCACCAATACGCATGAAGGCGAAGACGAAATCGCCGCCGAAGTGCATCAGGCACTCGCAAACGATTTTCCGGCCTTGCTGACGCTGATCGTGCCGCGCCATCCCGCACGTGGCGACAAGATCGCCGCCATGTTGCGCGATAAAGGACTGGTTGTGGCGCAACGCTCCAAAGGCGAGACGATCGGCGATGCGACGCAGGTCTATCTGGGCGACACATTGGGCGAGCTGGGTCTTTTCTACCGGCTTGCCGATATCGTCTTTATCGGCGGGACCATGGGCGATCTGGGCGGACACAATCCGTTCGAACCGGCCCGTCTCAATGCCGCACTGATTGCAGGCCCAAGCGATTTCAACTTTGCCGAAGCGTTCAAGAATTTTGCCGAGGCCGATGCGCTAATCCGCGTCCGCGATGCTGCGGACCTTGCAAAAGCGGTGGCAGGCTTGCTCGATACGCCCGAGGCCTGTGCGGGCCATGCGCTTTCCGCACAGCGCATTGTCAGTGCATCGGGTGCCGCCACGCAGGTCACCGCCGATGCGTTGCTGGACCTGCTGGGCGCGCGTGAAGCGCCAAAGGCGGTGCGCCATGCGTGAACCTAATTTCTGGAAAGCGCGGCGCGATGGCGGCTCGTCTTTGCTCGCTGGACTACTCGCGCCTGCCGCCTATCTCTGGGGCGCTGCGGGCCGCATACAGCGCTATTATGCGACACCGGAAAAAGCCGCTGTGCCGATCATCTGTATCGGCAATCTGACTGTGGGCGGCACCGGCAAGACACCTATCGCGCTGACACTGGCCGAGCGTCTGATCCATGCGGGCGAAATTGTGCATTTCCTGACGCGCGGCTATGGCGGCAGCGAACATGGGCCATTGCAGGTGGACCTCCAGCGCGATACGGCAGCCAATGTGGGTGACGAGCCTTTGCTGCTTGCCGAGATCGCACCGACATGGGTTGCGCGTGACAGGGCCGAAGGGGCTGCGGCGGCCGCGCGTGCAGGTGCAAGGCTCATCATCATGGATGATGGTTTTCAGAACCCTTCACTGGAAAAAGACTTCTCGCTCATTATTGTCGATGCGGCAGTCGGCCTTGGCAATGCCAAGCTCGTGCCCGCGGGTCCGTTGCGCGAGCGTGTGGCCGATGCGGTGAAACGCGCCGACGCTGTGATGATCGTGGGACGCGGCCATGCCGCCGACCGGATGGCCGCCCGCGCGGCAAGCTCTGCCCTGCCCGTCTTCCGCGCGATCCTGCGCGCCGTGAACCCACCCAATCTCGATGGCAAATTTGTCTATGCGTTTTCAGGCATCGGACGGCCCGCCAAATTCTATGCAACGCTCAACGAGCTTCATGCGGTGCTTGTGGGGACGAAGGATTTTGCCGACCACCACATGTTCACCGAAGCTGAAGCACAAAGACTTCTCATCACGGCGCGCGACAAAAACGCCATGCTGGTGACAACCGAGAAAGACCGTGCGCGCCTTATGGCCGCTCCCGAAGGCAGCGCCCGGGCAAGGCTGCGCGACAGCGTGACGGTTGTGCCCGTTCGCGCCTTGATCGACGATCTGCCGGTGCTGGACGGGTTGATCCGCGACGCCGTAGCGCTGGCACGACGCCCCGCACGGCGTTAGAAAAAAGCATGAAAGAAAAAAACTGGAAATATGCGCTTGAGGCGATGATCCTGAAAACAGGTATCGCGCTTCTACGCCTGCCCGGTCTTGATCGCGCATCGGCCTGGGGTGGTTGGCTTGGTCGCCGGATCGGTCCAAATCTCGGCATTACCAAGCGTGCGCGTCGCCGCATAAAACGCTGCATGCCTGAACTCTCCGATGTGGAGATCGAACGTATTGTCACCGATATGTGGGACAATCTGGGTCGCGTCGCATTCGAATATGCCTATATCGACCAGTTCCGCCGTCCCGAGGAGGCCCATCGCATTGAGGTTGTGGGCATGGAAGCGTTACGCGCTCATGCAGCGGCTGGCAAAGGCGGGCTTTTGCTCTCTGGGCATTTCGGCAATTTCGAATTGCTGCCGGTTGCCATGAACCGCGAAGGCTTCAAGGGCGGCGAGGTTTATCGACCGGCCAACAATCCTTACGTGAACGAGTGGATGCTCGACATGCGCAGCCGCGAGACCGGCTCGGTGCAAATTCCCAAAGGGCGCAAGGGCACGCGCGATCTGCTGACCATTTTGCGCGACAAGGGTTTTGTCGCGATGCTGTTCGATCAGAAAATGAACGAGGGTATCGAGGTCCGGCTTTTCGGTATCCCTTCCATGACAACGCCCGCACCGGCAGGCCTTGCCATCCGGCTTGGCACGGCCATGTTTCCCGCTTGCATCGAACGTCTGAAAGGCGCCCATTTCCGCGTCACTGTCTATCCGCAGATCGAGGCCGATCCGGATGCGGAACCCGCCGCCGAAACCCTGCGTCTCACGCAAGTGCTGAATGATTTTCTGGAAGAGCGTATTCGCGAAAAACCGGAAAACTGGTTCTGGCTGCATAACCGCTGGGCCGATAAGGATTAGTCGCTGCCGGTCTCGCCGCGCGTAACCTTTGCGCCTGCCTTCACGCCTTCGACACCGATGCCCGGCACCATGAGCGATGCGTCAACGCGCGTGCCGCACCACAGCAATCCCCAATGCAGATGCGGACCCGTCGAGCGCCCCTTGCTGCCGACCAGCCCGACAGGATCGCCCTGTTTGACGCGTTGGCCGGTTTTCACATCAACGCGCGACATATGCAGGAACTGGCTGAACACGCCCTGCCCGTGATCAAGGAAAACAAGACCGCCTTCATAGAACATATCCGGCTCGGCCAGACGCACAATGCCATCGGCTGGCGCGATAATGGACGCGCCATCGGGTGCCGCAATGTCCACGCCGAAATGCGGGTTTTTTGGTGTGCCGTTGAAAATGCGCTGGCTGCCATAGACACCGCTGATCGGCCCTGATGACGGCCAGACAAAATCTTCCGCAAACCAGTCTTCATTTGTATTGCAAGGACGGGATGCTTTTTTCAGATCGCGCTCGCGGGCGATGCGGGCCAGCGTCTCGGGCGGTGGCGAGACATATTTGGATTCAACACCGGTAATGGACTGAATGTTGAAGCTGCGCTTTGCGACGGCCAGCATCTGGATTTCGGTTTGTCCGTCCGGCGTCGTCACGCTGAGCTTGGCGCTCGGCCCGTGATCGCGGTCAAAGCCCAGCGCGAACATGCCCTGCGGCGAGACCATGACAGCGCGGCCATCCAGCGTGACTTTGGCGCCGGCTTCTGTCTTGCCCACCACCAGCGCACCTTGCGCGACATGGCCTTTCAGCGAAACATCAGCCAAAGCGGGCGTTGCACACAGGCAAGCGATGAGACCGATTGCGCGAACAAACCCCGTCATCATGAGACGAGATGCTTTTCCTGATGACGCTTCAGCGAGGCTTCGGGCGTGGCATAGGCTTCCTGCAAATCGACGCTCCAGTAGCGCAGATCGTCAAGATCGATCGTCGCGCCGGTCACAGCGCATTTGACGAAAGCGCCGGGGCGCACGACATGGAATTCGCCATCGCCATAAACCAGTTCGGCTTCGCCGCCATTATTCATTTTGTCTATCCTGTTCATGGCGCGAGTTTACCCTTTCAGGGGTGCGGCATCAAACAACTACTGTTGCGTCAAAAAACGTCTTGGCCCGACTTGATCGCGCCATCCATCTTCTTTCGTCACATGCCGCAAAGGTGGGTGCCCCGGTCAAGCCGGGGCAAGACGGTCAGTGGAACCATTAGAGCAAGCTGCCCTGCTTGGGCGCTGCGGGCTTTGTTTTGGGAGCCGGTTTTGCCGCAGGCGGTGTCGAGCCTGCCACCACCACATCCAGCCTGTCATCGCCTGCAAATTCGATATTCAGCGCCTCGCCCGTCTTGCGGCCCGACGCATCGCGCAATGGCTTGCCGTCCGCCCCGCGCACCACGGCATAGCCGCGTTCCAGCACGCCCTGATAGGAATAGGATTGCAGCAGCTTGCCCATACCATCGAGGCGGCGCGTCAGATCGGCAAGGTGGCGGGCTTGCGCAACGCCCGCCCGCTTGTCCAGACTTTCCAGCTTCGTTTTGCCATCGGCAATCTTGAAACGGATAAGCTGGGTGGACAATTTGCCTTCCACACGCGACAGGCGCGCCCGCTTCACCTCCGCCGCACGCGCCAGCGCCATGCCGAGGCGTTCGCTGGCATTGTCGAAACGCTGACGCGGCAAGGCGATGAGATCGGTCAGGCGCGGCAGCGCACGGGCAAGACCGCGCAGATCGTTGCGGCGCGTTTCCAGCAGCCGTGTTTCGGCCCGCAACATGCGGCGTTCCATATCCAGCACATTGGCAATCATGTCGGCGCGCACAGGCACGGCCATTTCAGCCGCCGCCGTGGGGGTCGGCGCACGACGGTCAGCCACATAGTCGATCAGCGTCGTATCGGTTTCATGGCCCACCGCCGAGATCAGCGGAATGTCAGAGGCGGCTGCCGCCCGCACCACGATCTCCTCGTTGAAGCCCCAGAGATCTTCAATCGAGCCGCCGCCACGCGCCACGATCAGCAGATCAGGACGCGGGATCGGTCCGTCAGGTGCCATGGCGTTGAAGCCCTCAATCGCGCGGGCCACTTCGCCCGCCGCCGTATCGCCCTGCACACGCACAGGCCAGACGATGACATGGCGGGGAAACCGGTCCGACAGACGATGGAGAATGTCGCGGATGACAGCGCCTGTGGGGCTGGTGATCACGCCGATCACATCCGGCAGATGCGGAATAGGCTTCTTGCGCTCGGCGGCAAACAGGCCTTCTGCGGCCAGCATCTTCTTGCGCTCTTCCAGCAGCGCCATCAGCGCGCCGATGCCCGCAGGCTCCAGCTGCTCGATCACGATCTGATATTTGGAACTGCCGGGATAAGTCGTCAGCTTGCCGGTGGCGATCACTTCCAGCCCTTCGGCGGGCTTGAACCGCAATTTCCCGTAAACACCCTTCCAGATCACAGCTTCCAGCCGCGCCTTGTCGTCTTTCAGCGCGAAATAGCTGTGCCCCGACGAATGAACCCCGCGAAAGCCTGTGATTTCGCCCCGCACACGCACATGGCCATATGTTTCTTCCACAGTGCGCTTGAGTGAAAAGGATAGCTCGCTGACCGAAAACTCATGCGCATTTCCCCCGTCGCTGGCGGGCGCGCGGCTGGTGGAGGAGGCAGAGCTATCAGACATAAATTCAGACCGGTTCGAAGCGGGTTCGGCGGACTTGCCACCATCGCCTCGCATGTTACAAGTTTTTGAAGACCCCGCCAAAAGCGGTCTCCCTGTCGCCGCCAAGGCGCCTCACATTCCTGCAAGGGGTATATGGCCTGCAAGGGTCATATGAACAATATGAACGTTCTCGTCATCGGCTCTGGTGGCCGCGAACATGCTTTGAGCTGGAAAATCGCCGCCAGCCCGCTTGTTTCCAAGCTTTATTGCGCCCCGGGCAATGGAGGCATTGCCGCTGTGGCGGAATGTGTGCCGCTGAAAGTCACCGATTTCGACGCGATCATCGCCTTTTGCCGGTCAAAACAGATCGGCTTCGTGGTTGTCGGCCCCGAAGACCCGCTGGTCGGCGGCCTCGTGGACCGGCTGGACGAGGAAGGCATCAAATCCTTTGGCCCGAGTGCGGCTGCCGCCCAGCTTGAAGGCTCCAAGGGCTACACCAAAGACCTCTGTGCCGAATTCAATATCCCGACCGCCGCCTATGGCCGATTCGCAGAGGCTACAGCCGCCAAAGCCTTCATCACCCAAAAAGGCGCGCCCATTGTCGTCAAGGCCGACGGGCTGGCGGCAGGCAAAGGCGTCATCATCGCCATGACGCTTGATGAGGCGCATGCCGCCATTGACGAGATTTTCTCCGGCCGCTTCGGTGCAGCCGGTGCCGAAGTCGTGGTGGAAGAATTTCTGGAAGGCGAGGAAGCCAGCTTCTTTGCGCTTTGCGATGGCTCCACCGCATTGCCGCTGGCCACAGCGCAAGATCACAAGCGCGTTTTCGATCAGGACCGTGGTCCCAATACAGGCGGCATGGGCGCTTATTCGCCCGCGCCCGTGCTCACACCCGCTCTGGTGGACCGTGTGATGAAGGAAATCATCAACCCAACGGTTGCGGCCATGAAGTCGCGCGGCACGCCCTTCAAAGGCGTCTTGTTTGCAGGCCTCATGCTCACCGACAAAGGCCCGCAGCTCATCGAATATAATGCGCGTTTCGGCGATCCCGAGACACAGGTGCTGATGATGCGCCTGAAATCCGATGTGCTGCCCGCGCTGATGGCCGCGCATGACGGCACGCTGGACAGTCTCACGCTGGACTGGTCCGACGATGCCGCGCTGACCGTGGTCATGGCGGCAAACGGCTATCCGGGCGCTTATGAAAAAGACACCGAGATCAACGGGCTGGAAACAGCCGGTGCGCTGGACGGCGTGGAGGTTTTCCATGCCGGCACACGGCGCGACGATGAAGGCCGCATTCTGGCCATTGGCGGGCGCGTTCTCAACGTCACCGCCACCGGCAAGAGCGTCGGAGCCGCTCAGGCATTGGCTTATAAAGCCGTCTCGCTGGTCGATTGGCCGGAGGGCTTTTGCCGCTCGGATATTGGCTGGCGCGCTGTCGCACGCGAAAAAAGATCGGTTTGAGGCCGAAATACTCGAAAAAACACCCTGTCAGGCACATGGCAGGATGTATGCAACTTGCATGCATGTCCGTACATAAATAGAAACGTATCGGGGGAGATTCACTAAATGACGAACGACGCAACACATGGTGCGGCGGCAGAAAGCCGTCAGGACCAGTTTTCCGGCACAAAGGAAGTCGCGGATTCGCATCGCTTCGATGAAGCAAAGCTGCACGCCTATATGCTGGATCATGTTGAAGGCTATGAAGGCCCGCTGACCGTCCAGCAGTTCAAGGGCGGCCAGTCAAACCCCACCTATCAGCTCATCACGCCCAAGCGCAAATATGTGCTGCGCCGCAAGCCGCCGGGAAAGCTGCTGCCATCGGCCCATGCGGTGGACCGCGAATACAAAGTCATCACGGCGCTTCACAATGTCGGCTTTGCAGCGCCGCGCACCTTCTGCCTTTGCGAAGATGACAGCGTCATCGGCACAGCCTTCTACATCATGGATATGGTGGTGGGCCGCGTTCTCTGGGAGCCGCTGCTGCCGGGTCAGGACCCTGCCACGCGCTGGAAAATCTACGAGAGCCTCAACGCCACAATGGCGCATCTGCACAATATCGACCATGTGAAGGCGGGGCTGGAAGATTTCGGCAAGCCGGGCAATTATTTCGCCCGTCAGGTCTCGCGCTGGTCCAAGCAATATGTGGCATCCGAAACCCAGACCATCACCGAGATGAACAAGCTGATGGAATGGCTGCCGGACAATATTCCGGCAGACGACACAGTAAGCGTCGTGCATGGCGATTACCGTCTCGACAACACAGTGCTGCATCCCACAGAGCCGAAAGTGATTGCGGTGCTGGACTGGGAGCTTTCGACGCTCGGCCACCCCATCGGCGATTTCACCTATAGCTGCATGCAATGGGTGATGCCGGGTCAGGGCACAGGCGGCGGCACAGGCTCCATTGCCACAGCCGATCTCAAGTCGCTCGGCATTCCCACGCTTGAGCAATATATCGAGATGTATTGCAAATCGACCAACCGGTCGGGCATCGACAATCTCGATTTCTACTTCGCTTACAATTTCTTCCGTCTTGCAGGCATTTTGCAAGGCATTGCAGGTCGCGTGCGTGATGGCACGGCATCAAGTGAACATGCCAAAGCCATGTCTGAAAATGTACGCCCGCTGGCCGAAGAAGCCTGGAAATATGCTCTGCGCGCGGGCGCGGGGTCTTGATCATCCCGAACATGGTGGGACAGTTGTTATGAGTTGGTTGCGTCACGGATTTGAGATCAATACAGACAAGACAAAGCTGGATCAGGAATCCATCCTGCGCATGTTACGCGCGACCTATTGGGCGAGCGAAGTCCCACCCGCCGACCTTTGGGAGAGCATTCTCAATTCACGCGCCTATGGCATGTATTCACCCGATGGCGAACAGGCAGGCTTTGCGCGTGTCGTCACCGACGTCACCCGCTTTGCCTGGCTCAGCGATGTCTATGTGCTGCCGATCCATCGTGGTCGCGGGCTTGGCAAATGGCTGATCGAAACCGTGATCTCCGACCCCGCCATTGCCAAAGTGCATCGCCTGATGCTCAGCACCAATGACGCACATGATCTTTACAAGGAACATGGCTTCGACCTCATCGAAGGCGAAGAAGCCGCCAAGATGATGATGCTGGTGCGCTAACCTCCCGACCCCACCCAAAATGTCGTCCCGGGACTTGATCCCGGGACCCACTCACCGCATCCCGCGTTGAAAGCTGGATCCCGCGATCAAGTCACGGGATGACAACACCAAACCCTTCACCAGCCCCTTGCGGGGAGGTCAGAATATTCCCCTTGGAATATTATGGGTGGAGGCACTTCTCCCAACACAACTCCAACTTCGTAACTCGTCGTCATGGCCGGCTTGACCGGGGCATCCAGCTCTGCAGTCAGTATCGACGGAAAATGGATGGTCCGATCAAGTCGGGCCAAGTCGGCAGGGGTGAAAGGACCGCATCCCTCAATAAAAAAACATCGGCTTCCCGTTCACTTCCGCAATGCGCGGGCGATAGGCTTTAGCGTCATAAAATGCTGCCACATCAACGCGTTTGCGTTCGCTGATACATGTATCGGCAGGCACGGTGGCGTAATTGCCATCCCGCAGCACCGTCATAATGCCGGTATTGCCCTGCTCGATCATCTGCACCGCCAAGGCGCCATAGCTCTTGGCCACCATCTGGTCTAGCGCATCCGGCGCGCCTGCCCGCATCAGATAGGCCAATGACTGGTGGATCGTCCCGATGCCGGTATTGCGCGTGATTTCGGCGGCCAGTATCTCGCCGATCCCGCCGAGCCGACGTCGCCCATGCTCGTCCGCCTCGCCATATTCGACCAGCGATCCTCCTTCCATTGTCGCGCCTTCGGACACCACGACCATCGCATATTGCGCCGGATTGGTTTTGCGGTCCGATGCGATCAGCTCAGACAAACGGCCTGCATCAAACGGCACTTCGGCAATCAACGCGCGGTCCACATCGGCCAGATAGCTTGCGATCAGCGCCGTCTCGCCCGAATGGCGTCCAAACAGTTCCACCACCGCAATGCGTTCATGACTGCCCGTGGTCGAGCGCAAGGCATTGATATGTTCCACCGAGCGCGAAACGGCGGTTGAAAAGCCGATGCAGTAATCGGTGCCGAAGACATCATTATCCATGGTCTTGGGGATAGAGACGAGCTTCATGCCCTGCCGGTGCAGATGCGCCGAGAAACTCAATGTGCCGTCACCACCGATTGTCACCATGACATCAATGCCCAGATGCTCCATCACGCGCAGAATATGCGGCGTGCAATCGACCATGCCGTTTGCATCGGGTTTGAATTTGCCTTTGAGAAATTCCGGCAGATTGTCCTCGCGCATGAAACGCGGATTGGTGCGCGATGTATGCAGCACCGTGCCGCCCATCCGGTCGATGGAGCGCACATTCTCGTGGTCGAGGCGCATCAGATGCGCCTCGCTGCCTTGCGCGTCATCGGGATTGAAATGCAGCGGACCCTGCCAGCCCCGCCGGAACCCGATCACCTCCCAGCCGCGCTCGCCCGCGCGCCACGTCACAGCCTTGATGCAAGGGTTGAGCCCCGGCACATCGCCGCCGCCGGTCAGAATCCCGATACGCATTCCACTACTCCCTTCACAAGGCATTCACGCCACCCTGCCACACAACAGATCGCCGCCAAACTCGCATATGTCAGCGACGGAAGGCTTGAACGCACGCCCCCTGAATATTGCCGTTGTTGAAGTGTGAAGCTGAAACCACGGGGACAAGTTTATTTTTATCCGCGTCTGCCTGCCTCATGAACAGGAAGAAGGCAAAATGCTCAATCTCGACATGGAAACGCTCGATCTCTCGCAGGAAATCAAAGGAAACGAGAGCGTTTTAAGCGCTTTTTCCACGCGCCTCGATGGGCCAGATCGCGACCAGCGTATCGCCGCGCACGACGTGATAGGCGTCGTACAGGTTCACGGTCGGGTCGCAATGGGGTGTGATCGCGGTCAGCGTCGCGCCCAGCGGCAGCTTCACATCGGGCGGCAGAAGCACACCGCCCTGCTCGTCACCAAAGAAGAAGTATTTGGCACCCTCCGGCGCACCGCCGAGCAGGACGGGCGGTTCGGCGTCGGTGGAGAATGCCTTGAAGCCCGCATCGGTCGTTGCCAGTTTGGGTGTGTTGTTGGAAACCACACTCATCTGCACAAAGAGCGATGTTTCAAATGGCGCGTCACCGCCATTGGGTGCCTTCACATCATTATATTGCTTGTCCATGAAGATATAGGAGCCGCCCTGCAACTCGGTCAGCACATGGGCTTCGGGGTCAATGTCGAAGCTGCCTGTGCCGCCGCCTGACAGAATATCGCAAGGCAGTCCCGCAGCTTTGAACGCGTCACGCGTTTCGCCCAGCACTTTCATTGCTTTCAATGATTGCTCGCGACGTTCGCCGAATTCCTCGATATGCATGACCTGACCGGCATAGCATTGCAATCCGCGCAAGGTCAGATTGTCGTCGGCATGAATTTGTTTTGCCAGCGCCAGCACAGGTTCGCCCGGTGCAATGCCGGTGCGATGCAGGCCGGGGTCGAGATCGACCAGCACTTTGAGCGGCTTGCCCGCCGCTTTGGCAGCAGCTGCAAGTGCGGTTGCGTTTTCGGGATTGTCCACCGTCAGCATCAGATCGCCGATCAAAGCGTTGAGCGCCATGGCACGGGCGATGCCGCGCGGCGTGACGACAGGCGATGTGACGATGAGGCTTTGCACGCCGCCCGCGCCCATGGTTTCAGCTTCGCCCAGTTTGGCGCAGCACTGTCCCACAGCGCCTGCCGCGATTTGCGCTTTGGCAATTTCCACACATTTGTGGGTTTTGGAATGCGGACGCAGGCCAAGACCGTTGCGTTTGCAGTGGTCTGCCATTTTGGCGACATTGCGTTCAAACGCATCAAGATCAAGCACGAGGGCGGGCGTGGCGAGTTGGTTTCTGGAACCGGATTTTCCGACAAGATCCTCATTTACAAACCGACCGGCCATTTACCCTACCTCTTCATGCGCTGAAACGAATTGCGGGCCATCCTAATGTGGCAAATTCAAACCGCAACCTTATGGCGCAAGCGCAGGCCATGACTTTCATGACAAGCTGGTGTATTCTCGTAAAGGGGACATAGAGAGGGATCATCAGTTGGGCGTGACACGACAAAGCGCAGCGCCGAAAAAAGCCTCCGGCAAAAAGACGCGGCGCGGTTCCGACGCGGCATCGCACGCGCCTGTACTGAAGGGTCAACCGGGAGACAAGGCCAGCCTTATCCTGGAGGCCGCGCTCGACCTGTTTCGCCAATATGGTTACCGCCGCACCTCGATGGAAGACATTGCCACGGCAGCGCAAGTCGCCAAGGGCACGCTCTATCTCTACTTCAAAAGCAAGGACGAGCTGTTCGAGGCTCTGGCCCGTCATCTTGCCGCGCAGATCGAACAGGACCTGATCCAGGCTCTCGCGCTGGATGTCGATCTGGAATCCAAATTGCTGGCCGTGCTGGACGCCAAACTGGGCTTTGTCTATCGCTGGGTTCTTTCAAGCCCCCATGCCGCCGAACTGACCGACCCCACGTCCCGCCTGCCCGACGATGTGTTCGGGCCGGTCGATCAGATGCTGCGCCGCAAACTTTCCGACCTCTTCAAGGAAGCCGCCAAACGCGGCGAGCTTGATCTCGCCGCCGCCGGCCTGACCCCGGAACTTGCCGTGGACACCTTACTCGTCGCAGCGCATGGCGCTGAATTCGGCGCTGCCAGCGAAAGTGAATTTCACGACCGGCTGGCCCGCATCGCCCGCCTGACATTGCGCGGGTTGCGCGCCTGAAATTTACCAAGAATTATTTCAGACTCTTTTGCGGCTCACCTTGACAGTGGGTGGGGGGAAGCCTATCTCTGCCTCGAGTTGTTAGCACTCCCAACGAGTGAGTGCCAAAACTCGTTAATCCAAACGTTTCCCGCGCAAAAGCGGTTTTCGAAACAGGAGACCTCAAGATGAAATTCCGTCCTCTGCATGACCGCGTTGTTGTGCGCCGCCTCGAGGAAGAAACCAAAACTGCCGGTGGGATCATCATTCCCGAAACCGCGCAGGAAAAGCCCTCACAGGGTGAAATCGTCGCCGTTGGCGCCGGTGCTCGCGGCGACGATGGCAAGATTGTCGCCCTCGACGTCAAAGTCGGCGACAAGGTGATTTTCGGCAAATGGTCAGGCACTGAAGTCAAGATCGACGGTCAGGACCTTCTGATCATGAAAGAATCCGACATCATGGGCGTTGTCGAAGGCGGCAAGAAGTCCAAATAAGCGGCTGAACAAGGCTTGCGAGACCCATACGGGGTTTTGCGGGCCATTTTTGATGGCCCAGCGCTTTCTTCAGACACGAGAATTCATAAGGAACGAAACACATGGCTAAAGAAGTCAAATTTGGTCGCTCAGCACGCGAACGTATGGTTCGCGGCGTCGACATCCTCGCCGATGCCGTCAAAGTGACGCTCGGCCCGAAGGGTCGTAACGTGGTTATCGACAAGTCTTTCGGCGCTCCGCGCATCACGAAAGACGGCGTGACGGTTGCCAAGGAAATCGAACTCGAAGACAAGTTCGAAAACATGGGCGCCCAGATGGTCAAGGAAGTTGCTTCCAAGACCAATGACACGGCCGGCGACGGCACGACAACGGCGACCGTTCTCACACAGGCCATCGTGCGCGAAGGTGCCAAGGCTGTGGCCGCTGGCCTCAACCCGATGGACCTGAAGCGCGGCATCGATCTGGCTGTGACAGTCGCTCGCGAAGACATTGCCAAGCGCTCCAAGAAGGTGAAGTCGAACGACGAAATCGCACAGGTCGGCACGATCTCGGCCAATGGCGAAGCAGAAATCGGCAAGATGATCGCCGAAGCCATGGCACGCGTCGGCAACGAAGGCGTCATCACGGTTGAAGAAGCCAAGTCGCTCGACAGCGAACTTGAAGTCGTCGAAGGCATGCAGTTCGATCGCGGCTACCTGTCGCCCTATTTCATCACCAATGGCGACAAGATGGTGACGGAACTCGACGATCCGCTGATCCTTCTCCATGAAAAGAAGCTGACCAACCTGCAGCCCCTGCTCCCCGTTCTGGAAGCCGTTGTGCAGTCCTCGCGTCCGCTCCTCATCATTGCCGAAGACATTGAAGGCGAAGCTCTCGCCACGCTCGTTGTCAACAAGCTGCGTGGCGGCCTCAAGGTTGCTGCCGTGAAGGCACCGGGCTTCGGTGACCGTCGCAAGGCCATGCTGGAAGACATTGCAGTCCTCACAGGCGGTCAGGTGATTTCCGAAGAACTGGGCATCAAGCTCGAAAACGTGACAACGGACATGCTGGGCAAGGCCAAGCGCGTTCGCATCACGAAGGAAGACACGACAATCGTCGATGGCGCTGGCAAGAAAAAAGACATTGAAAGCCGCGTCGGCCAGATCAAGCGTCAGATCGAAGAAACAACTTCGGACTACGACAAAGAAAAGCTGCAGGAACGTCTGGCCAAGCTCGCCGGTGGCGTTGCAGTGATCAAAGTCGGCGGCGCGACGGAAGTCGAAGTGAAAGAGCGCAAGGATCGCGTTGACGACGCTCTGAACGCCACACGCGCTGCTGTTGAAGAAGGCATTGTCCCCGGTGGTGGCACAGCCCTTCTGATGGCGACAAAGGCTGTTGCCAAGCTCACATCCGACAATCCTGACATTCAGGCCGGTATCAACATCGTCCGCAAGGCGCTGGAAGCACCGATCCGTCAGATCGTCGAGAATGCAGGCGTTGAAGGTTCGATCGTCGTGCAGAAGGTTCTGGAATCGAAGGTTCCGAATTTCGGTTTCGATGCTCAGAACGAAGAATATGTCGATCTCGTTGCCAAAGGCATCATCGACCCGACAAAGGTCGTGCGCACCGCTCTTCAGGACGCAGCTTCGGTTGCCAGCCTCCTGATCACAACGGAAGCCATGATTGCCGATGCGCCGAAGAAAGACGGCGGCGCCGGTGGCGGCATGGGCGGCATGCCCGGCGGCATGGGCGGCATGGGTGGCATGGGCGACATGGGCTTCTAAGCCAATCGCTCTGTTACCTGACGAATACGGAAACGGCCGGTGGAAACACCGGCCCTTTTCTATTTTGAAAAACCCCCAGCAACACGGCACAAAAAATTTGACCCACCGCGACTAAGCGGGCGAAACTTATGGCCGTTGAGTGGGGGGTATAATGAGCAATATGGATTTTCGGCCGGAGCGGAGCTTTGAAGCCTCCGCTGAGCGGAGCTATGTTCTGCCGGTTATTTTAGTCGTCGTGCTGGCCTGCCTTGCAGGTGGGGCTTTTTATTACTTCACACAGGACGATACGAAATATGCCATTTCGGCATCGACCTATTTGCGGCTCGACGGTAAAACCCGCGCTCTGGCAGTGAGGCTCAACGAGGAGCCGTGCAACCGTTCCGTTGCCAGCGACCTTGCCCAGTCACTGATCCGCGAAAATGAATATGCGGCGACAACCGCTTTCGTCACCGCCACCGAGGCCAAATGCGGCCCGAACGACATGCTCTGGCAGCCGCTCGTCATTGCACAGGAAGGCTCGTCTGATTTTTCAGGTGCCGAGGCGACACTTAGCCGTGCCATCGCGGAATATCCCAACTCTTCCAAAGCCTATTACCAGCGCGGAAATATCCGGGTGAAAATGGGTAACCATCAGGGTGCCTACGAAGATTTTCGTCGGGCGATCTATGTCTATTCCGATCCTTCGGAAATCAGATATGACGCGTTCCTTGGCATGGCCAATTCCGCCCTCAAGCTTGACCGGCCATGCGAGGCCATGTCGCTTCTGCAGGACTATGTTGCGTTTGAAAATCTGGAACGCAAGACACCCGCCGTCATGGGCCTCATGAAGGACTGGCAAAAGCAGGGCTCGTGCCCCGACCCGTTCGGCAATGGCAAGACGCGCCTGAAGTACACCCATGGTGCGGCAGGCATATTGCTGCCTGTCTCGATCAACGGCAAAACCGGCCAAATGCTGATCGACACGGGTGCCTCGCGCACCGTGCTGACAAAAGGTTTTGCCAAGCGTGCGGGTATCACACCGACCGAGGCCGAAGGGGCAGTGGTCAACACAGCCAATGGCGAGACATGGGTCATGGGTGGTCGGGCGGAAAAAATTGCGCTCGGTCAATCAAGCGTCACCAATGTTCCTGTCTTCATTCAGGATCACACCGGTACAGGGTTCGGGCGCGGCATCGACGGATTGCTGGGCCTTTCATTCCTCGGCAATTTCAAGTTCACGCTCAATCGCGGACAGCTCACTCTCGAACCACTCAAGTGAAGCATTGAATGGCCACCTGTCTCGCTCACCTTGATCCACGGGACAGTTCGGCTCACCGTCCCCCCATGTCGCCAAGCCGCCTTTTCATAACGGAAACCATGGTTGCCGATGCGCCGAAGAAAGACGGCGGCGCTGGCGGCATGGGCTTCTAAGACAATCGCTCAGTTATCTGACGAATACGGAAACAGCCGGTGGAAACACCGGCCATTTTTGTCTTTGGCTCAGAGCAGTAATCACAATACATGATGACTCACCACGCCCAAGTTTCTATAATTTTTAGGATACGGACAAATTTCTGGGGGGAATGCACTTGAAAGCTTTAAAAAGAATACTCTTTGCGGCGATGCTTGTCGGTTTGTCGGCCTGCGGCGGCGGCGGACCACCGGCAAACCCAATTCCAACTGCGTCCGGTAAGATTGATCTTTCAAAGGAGGCGTTAGTCTATTTTAAAGTCAACAAGGATTACGGGTCCGGTAAGCTGGGTTTTATCAAATTCTATATTCAGAAAGAGGGCACGTCGCAGATTCGAGACTATATCTGTGGCAAGGACAACAGAATTCCAATCGCTGAGCGGCTCGCTCCGGGCCGTTATGTCTTCGTTCTTATGTCCGGAAATATCATCGCTACGCCTGTTGAACCTGTCCCCGTTGTCACATATGACCCCTCAAAAGGCATTCCCTTGACACCCATTGATGTCAAAGCAGGCGACGTCCTCTATTTGGGCAATGTTCTTGTCAGTGGAATAGGCAAGAAAACAGCGATCGGGCGTGCAGACAGCGTCGTCTATACCGTCGAAGACCACAGCGACTTGGCTAAGAAAAGCGTTGCCGAATATTACCCTGAACTGGCTTCTAGACTTCAGACAAGGCTCATCAAAGTTCTGCCTTGACCAAACGGCAAACCAAAGAGTGGCCGGTAGAACACCGGCCACTATTGTTTTGCGGCAAGACCCTCACCCTCCCACTGCGCGGGTTCCTCCCTCTCCCAACGGGTGAGGGGTGGATAAAGTTCTTTTCTTCTCTTGCCTCACGTATTCCACATCCGTATCTTCCACCCGTTACCGGTCACATATCCTCTGCGCGACTGGCGATATCGAGATGGGCAACCATCGGGGAGCGCGGAGACTGGTCTATCAGCCGATCGCCTGGGCAGCATTTCAATGCTGGCCGGGCGTTGTCATTTTCAGGCTGGAGACACAGACATGACCCGATCCCAATTACTGGCCCTCTCACCCGACCGCGCGAGGCTCGAAGCCTCGGATCCCGATATTCTGGCCGCCCTTACAGGCGAGGAGGCCCGCCAGCGTGCGGGGCTGGAGCTTATCCCGTCGGAGAATTACGCCTTCCCCGAAGTGCTCACCCTGCTTGGTTCGGCCTTCACCAATAAATATGCCGAGGGCTATCCGGGGCGGCGCTATTACGGCGGACAGGAATTCACCGACGAGATCGAAACGCTTGCCCGCAACCGCGCCAAGGCGCTGTTTCGTGCCGAGCACGCCAATGTGCAGCCGCTATCCGGCTCGCCGATGAACCAGGCGGTCTATCTCGGCCTGCTTGAACCCGGCGACACGATCCTCGCCATGGACTTGTCCCATGGCGGACACCTAACCCATGGCGCACCCGTGAGCCATATGGGCCGCATCTTCAATTTCGTGCGCTACAAGACCGACCCCAGCAATGGCGCGATTGATTTTGACGCTTTGCGCAAAGTCGCGCGCGAGACAAAACCCAAAATGGTCGTTTGCGGCTATTCCTCCTATCCGCGCGATTATGACTATGCCGATTTCAAGCGCGTCGCCGACGAGGTGGGCGCACTCACCATGGCGGATGTCAGCCATATTGGCGGTTTGATCGCGGCGGATGTCATGCGCAATCCGCTGGATGCCGGTTTCGATGTGATGACGACGACGACGCATAAATCACTCAGAGGACCGCGCGGCGGCTTGATCCTGTGCAAGGAGAAATTCGCCAAGCAGATCGACGCGTCTGTCTTTCCCGGCCTTCAGGGCGGTCCGCATATGAACCAGGTGGCAGCGGCAGCCACCACCTTCAAGCTGGCCGCCACACCGGCCTTCCGCACTTATGCCCGCGCCGTCATGGACAATGCCAAGGCACTGGCGAGCGCCCTCACCTCACGGCAAGTGAAGCTTGTGACGGGCGGCACAGACAATCATCTCATCGTGCTCGACACGATGCAGAGTTTTGGCATTGATGGCGCGAAGGCACAGGCGGCTCTCGACCGCGTGGGGCTTACCACCAACAAGCAGGTCATTCCCGACGATCCGCTGCCACCCATGCGCCCATCCGGCGTGCGCATTGGCACACCGGCTCTCACCGCACGCGGCATCGGGCTCGGCGAGATGGAGGAAATCGCCTCCATCATCGCTGAAACCCTTCAGGCCAATGGCGATGCAGCGGCGGAAGCCAAACTTGCCACCCGCACGCAGGCTCTTACGTCGCGTTTTCCAATTGAGGGGCTTTGACACCATCACCATTGCGGGGCGGCACGCTGACAGGCCTGCCGCCTTCGCCCACTGCCACCATGACAAACCGGCCAAGCGCACTTTCGGCGCGTTCGCCAGACATCGGGTCTTCAACAGTGAGGCGCACTTCCACGCTCATGGAAGAGCGCCCCGCCATCACCACACGGGCGCTGAGTTCGGCAAACTCACCCACTTTGATCGGTGCGCGAAAATCAATGCGTTCGGATGCCGCCATCACCACGGTTTGGCGGCAGTGGCGCGTTGCGGCAATGAAAGCTGCCTTGCCCATCATGGAGAGCGCATTACCACCAAACAGAATGTCGCGATGATTAGCGGCATCTGGAAAAACCACTTCGACAAAACTGGTGCCGTCTTCGGGCAATGGTTGCGGGGCGACGACATCATATGTGGCATAGCGATCAAGCGAACCCACCATGATGAAGCGACCGCTGACAGCGCGTTGACGCTTGCCGGTGAGCAGATTTTCCGCAATGAGCTCGGCTTCTACAACGAGCGATGTCCGGCCCACTTTCACCACTTGCGCGGTGACTTCGGCAAGTTGTCCGGGCAGCACGGGTTGATGAAAATCAGCCGCTTCCATCGACGCTGTCACAATGGGCACGCGGGCAAAACGTGTGGCCGCGATATAGGCCGCGCGGTCCATCAAGGCGAGCGTCGCGCCACCAAACAAAGTGCCGTGATGATTGGTCTGGCTCGGAAAGACGAGTTCCGCAAGACGTGTGGCGGGCGTCATGGGCAAAGCCGCGGCAGCGCATAAAGCAAAAATCCGGTCGTCCAATTTCTATGTTCCTTCTGGCATGAAAAAACCGCCAGCGGACAGAATTGGCCGGATGCAAATGTGGTTGCGCACGGGAGATGTGACAGGGACAAGCCCGGCTGATCAATATTCTGCATTTTTCCTCCAGGGGCACCCCGCCCCAAAGTTAGCGTTGACGGTGCTCTGGCAGGTCTCCTGGCTCGCGGGTCAATGGCCTTGTCCTTGCCTTCCCGGTCGATCATGACCAGTGGCGCTTTCGAACAGGCCTCGCCGCTTACAGTTGCGGGGGCAGCGTCGGCATTGCACCGACTTCCCTTTTCATCTGCGGACCTTGCAGCCCGCAGAACCAAAGCGAGGTGATGCTAGTTGGAGGTGAGATGTGTGGCAAGCTCGACGATTAGCCAGCGACCATAAAGCCTTCAAGCTCGCGGCGAACAAGGCGGCGGAACTCGACCATCAACAGATCGCCTTCCTGCCGCTCGACCGCAATGGCCAGACGCGTGGCCGCGCCTGCCATTTGCATGATGAGAAAACAGGCCGCCTCGAAGCGGGCATGTTCGGCCGGATCGACAAACCGCTTCAGCACTTCATAAAAAATCTGACCATTATCCCGGCTGTCTTCAATGTCGAGCGCCTGAAGCACTTTGTCCGACTGTGTGCCCGACCAGATGTCACGCACCACCGGCTCGTCAATGAACGTCTGATAATACCCCTCGACGATCTGATCGATCCGCGCCAGCGCGCCGTCAACGGTCTCTATGCCTTGCAGGCCTTCCGTGAGGGACTCACGGATCCGCTCCATGAAGCGCACGGCAAGGAAACGCAGGATGGCGGCTTTGTCGGGAAAATACTGGTAGAGCGATCCGATCGGAATGCCCGCGCGCGAGGCCACTTCGGTCATGCGCACTGTGTCGCTTCCGCTCTCGGCAATCAATTCTGTGGCCGCCACCAGAATACGTTCGACCCGCGCCTTGGCGCGCTCCTGCATGGGCTTGCGTCTGGTCAGAACCGCCTTGTCTCCGGATGCTGTCGCTTTTGAGCTCGTCATTTCATTCTCGTTTGGAAAATCTCTCCACGCCCACACTTACACAGATTTCCCGCGCATGGTCGCTCACTTGAAGTCTTTCCGGCTCTTTCTGCTTGCCGAAACTGCTTTTGAGGTTTATCAAATATGAAATGTGAGGATTACTCATTTTATGAGGAAGCAAAATGACGGGCGGAACGGTACAAACCAATGGCAGTCCCCGCGTCTGTGTTGTGGGCGGTGGTCCGGCGGGGCTGGCGCTGGCGCGCAGCCTGATCGCGCAGGGCGTGGCTTTCGACGTCTATGAGCGCCACAGCGATGTTGGCGGGCTTTGGGACCAGTCGAACCCCGGCTCGCCGGTCTATGACTCAGCCCATTTCATCTCGTCCAAAACCCAGTCGCATTACATCGACCACGACATGCCGGAGGATTATCCCGACTATCCCTCCAACCGGCAGATCCATCGCTATATGCAGAGCTTTGCCGACGCTTACGGCCTGCGTCCCCATATCCGTTTCAATACCGGCGTTAGGGAAGCAAAGCGCAATGCGAGCGGCTGGACGGTGACGCTCTCCAATGGCGAGAGCAAGGATTACACCGACCTTGTCTGCGCCACCGGCACCAACTGGCATCCCGTCATGCCGACCTATCCGGGCACATTCACCGGCGAGATGCGCCACGCCAATACCTATCGCTCGATGGACGAGTTCAAAGGCAAGCGTGTGCTGGTGATCGGCGCTGGCAATTCAGGCTGTGACATTGCCTGCGATGCGGCACAGGCCGCCGACAAAGCCTTTATCTCCATGCGGCGGGGCTATCACTTCCTGCCGAAATATCTGTTCGGCATTCCAGCCGATGTGTTTGCACATGATGGCCCTCATCTGCCCATGTGGCTGACACAGCGCATCTTCGGCGTGATCCTGCGCATCCTCAATGGCGATATCACAAGGCTCGGATTGCAAAAGCCGGATCACAGGTTGTTTGAATCCCATCCCATTCTCAACAACCAGCTTCTGCATTTTCTCGGTCATGGCGACATCAAGGCCAAGAAAGACATAGAGCGATTTGACGGCAAGATTGTCCATTTCAAGGACGGGACATCGGAAGAGATCGACCTCATCCTTTGCGCCACCGGCTACACATGGAAAATCCCTTATGTCGATCCGGCAGAGTTCAGCTGGCGCGGCGGCAAGCCCGATCTCTATATGAACCTCTTCTCGCGCGAGACACCGGGGCTTTATGCACTGGGCTATATGGAGACCAATGGCGGGGCCTATAAACTCTTCGATGAAATGGCCGATCTCATCACACGCACCATTGTGGCCCGCGCCAAAGGCGGTGATGAAGCCCGTCAGATCAACAAGCTCATCACAACCGACCGTCCCGATCTGTCCGGCGGGATCAAGTTTGTCGCCTCGGATCGTCACGCAACTTACGTCGAGATCGATGCCTATCGCGCCCATATGGCGAAACTGCGCAAAGAGCTTCACTGGCCGGAACTGAAAGACGGGGCTTTTCTCAAATTGCGCCAGCCCCCGATCAAAGCAGCAGCCGAATAATGAAAAAGGCTCTCATCACCGGCGGCGGCGGGGCCATAGCCGCAGAAATTGCCACGCGTCTTGATGCACGCGGCTATACGCTCGTTCTCGCCGACATTAATGAGGCACGCATGGCCGAAGTGGCTGCAACGCTCAGCCGACCCGCGATCTGCCTGCGTGCCGATCTCTCGACGGCGGAGGGTGTGGTCGCTCTTTGTGCCACCATCGAGCGGGATCATGCCGACCTCGCTTTGCTCGTCAATAATGCGGGCTATGTCGAGCCGGGTGACGCGGCGGACCTTTCGCTCGACATTCTCGAACGCCACATCGCTATCAATCTCGTCGCCCCGATGCAGCTGGCAAGCGTTGCGGCGCGGCTGATGCGGGCACGAAAAAGCGGTGACATTCTTTCCATCGTCTCGATGGGTGGCATCATCGCGCTCAAGGGCAGCGCCGCATATGCGGCATCGAAATTCGGATTGCGCGGGTTCCAAACCTCGATCCGTTCCGAGCTGGCACCTTATGGCGTGCGCGTGATGGGCGTGTTCCCCAGTGGCGTGGACACACCCATGCTGCGCTACGAGGCCCAGCACAGCAGCGGCTCGGCGCTCAATTTCGTCGGCAAGGTCTTCACGGCAGGCGAGGTCGCAGATGCCTGCATGGCCGCGCTTAAAAGCGGAAATCTCGAAACCTATGTGCCCTATTCCGACAGCATCATGACGCGGATATTCGGGGCCTTCCCGTGGCTGATCGACAAGGTCTTGCCCATGTTTGAAAAGGCGGGCGAAAAGGGCCGCGCAAAATTCAGGGCCGAACGCGGTATCTGACTAGCCGCGCAGCAGCAAGGCACCCTGCACCAGCAAGACTGTGCCAATGGCCAATGTGATGCGTTGCGACCAGACACGGAAATTTCCGTCACTCATCCGGTCCAGCACTTTCTTGCCTGCCGTCGTGCCGAGCATGGAAAGCGGAATGGCGGCTGCAAAAACCCACCACGGTAGAAGCTCGGCATTCGACACATCGGATGCCGCCTCTGCCGCCGCCTTCACCAGTACACCGAAATAGAGAAGCTTCACCAGATGCGCGGCTGTCTGCGTCACGGCCTTGGTCGCCACCACCTGATGACGCGTGAGCGCGGTGCGGACGAAAAACACATCCAGCAATGGCCCTGCAACACCGGCTGTCAGATTGAGCAGCGTGATCACCACACCGCAAATCTCGGCAGCACCGCGTTTGGTAATATCCAGCGCCCATTTCTTAGGGATAGCGGCAGCGACAAAGGGCACACAACCCAGCGTGATATACATGGTCACTTTGCTCGGCACAAAAGCGATGGCCGACAGCAAAGCCAGTCCCGCCACCGTGCCGATCAGATAGCGCCCGAAAATCTTCCACTCGATATCGGAGCGGTTCAGAAACGCGCGATAGCCGTTCGCCGTCGCCTGAATGGCACCATGCATCATCATCGCGGCACTGACTGGCAGCACAAAAGCCAGATAGCCCATCAGGATCATGCCGCCCGACATGCCAAAGACGCCGGATATAGCTGATGTGAGAAAGGCAACAAACGCAATGGATATGCCAAGCAAGAGGCTCATGGATAACCCTTCGATACGCAAGACCGACTTGTCGGCGAAGGGGCCTGCCCCTTACTTCTTCAAACGCTTTTTCAGCCGCGCCAGAAGCTCGTTCTGGGCATGGAAAATATATTCCGCACCTGTGACTGTCACAGCTTCTGCACCAGCAGCCCGCAACCGTGTCGCCACGGCTTGCAAATGCTCGCGCGGGCACAGCAGCGACATTGCGCCGTCACCCGGCTCTGCGGCACAACCGAATTCGGAACAAAGTTCTTTCAACAGTTTGGCGCCCGACAGTTTGCCACGCGCCGTCACGACAACCTGCGCTTCGGCGCGGCGCTTTGCGTCGATCCGGTCGAGCATGTCTCCGGCGGCTTTCACAGCCGCAGGCGTCCAGTTCGCGGTCAGGCTCGCCACCAGATTGGCCTGGCTTTTCAGCATCACGCCATCATCGAGAATTTTGAGATTGTTGGCCGCCAGCGTCGAGCCTGTGGTCGTGATGTCCACAATGGCCTCTGCCGTGCCAGCGGCGGGCGCACCTTCGGTCGCGCCTGCACTCTCGACAATGCGATAGTCTGCAATGCCGTGATCGGCAAAAAACCGGCGCGTCAGATTGAGATATTTCGTGGCAATGCGCAGGCGGCGGCCGTGACGGCGATGAAAGGCCAGCGCCACATCGTCCAGATCGGCCATTGTCTCCACATCAATCCAGCTTTGCGGCACGGCGACGATCACATCGGCATAGCCAAAGCCCAGCGGCATGACCAGTTCGACCACGCTATCGGCATCGCTGAGATTTTCGCGGATCAGATCTTCGCCCGTCACACCGAAATGGATAGACCCGTCTTCCAGACGCGCGACAATTTCGGAGGCCGACAAAAAGGCAACCGCCACATTGTCAACGCCACTCAGGCGCCCGACATATTCGCGACCGCCCGGTGCCTGCTTGACCTTCAATCCCGCATTGGCAAAAAACGCATTGGCGTTTTCCTGCAATCGGCCTTTGGAGGGAATGCCGATAATCAGACTGTTCTGTGCGCGCTTGCTCATTTGCCAGCCCTCCCCTTCGATGTGGCTGGTTTGGGTGCATCAAGCGCCGTCATCAGACGCTCCAGCGTAATCGCGCAACCGACAGCGGGAATGGATGTCTTGGCACCGAGGCTTTTCAGCAGACCATCATAGCGCCCGCCACCGGCCACAGCATCGCCGCCCGCCCGCAATTCGAAAACAAAGCCCGTGTAATATTCAAGCGTCCGCCCGAAACCCGTCTCGAATGTGGCGCGCGAAAGATCGACGCCCTTTTTGTCGATCAGTTCAAAGCGGCGTTCCAATGCGGCGATCGGCGCTTCGATATTAATGCCTGCGGACTTGGTCAGATCGCGAATGCGTTTTGCGGCCTCTTTCGGTTTCAGCGAAAGCGACAGAAACGTATCGATCAGTTTTGCGGTCTCTTTGGAGAGCGGCGCGGCACTCTGGTCAGCGGCGCGTTCCAGAAAACGCTCGGCAATTTCAGCAACGCTGCGCCCGCCCACAGGAGCAATCTTGGCAAGTGCCAGCACATCCTCGATCACGCCCAGAGCGTTCTTCTCGTCCAGCGCGCCGAGTGCTGCCACCAACCCTTCGCGCTCGTCGCTGCGAGCTGCGGATTTATTGGCGGCAAGACGCGCCAGCATGTCTTTAAAATAGGCCGGTCGCCAGAAGTGACGCTTCAGACGCGAACGCCATCCCGCCGGAATATCAAGCGCGTCCACCAATGCATCGAACAGCGCCAGATCGCCGAGCTTGATGTCGAAGCCGGAAAGTCCGGCAGCCTTCACGCCGGAAACAGCCAGCGCAAACATTTCCGCATCGGCGGCTTCTGCATCCGGCGCACCGAAATATTCGCCGCCGGTCTGGACAAATTCGGTCGCCTTGCCCGAGCCGGGTGGCTGATAGCGAAAGGCCGCGCCCGAATAGCACAGGCGCGCCTCGGCTTTGGCCGGATTGCTGGCAATATAGGCGCGGCATGTCGGAATGGTGAGATCGGGGCGCAGGCAAAGTTCCTGCCCTTCGGGATCATTGAACACATAAAGACGGCGGCGCACATCCTCGCCCAGACGGTCGAGAAAGACCTCCGCGGGCTGAAGAAGCGGCGGCTCGATATCGGCAAAGCCTGCGGCTTCGAAGACAGCACGCATTTCGGCGATACGGGCCTCGCGGCTGCGACGGGTTTTGCCTGAGGCGGCGGGCAGTTTGGAAGGGGTCATTGTGATCGACCTATTCAGGCGCTGCGGGTTCCGGTCGCGCCCTGTTTAGCATGGTTTTGTGAAAATGGGAGACAGAGACAAGGATCAGCCTCGATGGAGCAGCCCGTGGCGGTCCAGAATTGTCTTCACAACTTCAACCATTTCAGCACGCGGCACGGTGATCTGTGCTGCCTGGCTTTCGCGCCATTCCGTATTGTCGGTGATCTCGCGCGAGACTTCGGTGCCCAGAATCAGGTCCTTGATCGTGACCTTGCCTTCGGCGCGTTCGTCCTCGCCTTCGATAATGGTCACCGGCGCACCACGACGATCGGCATATTTCATCTGGGCACGCATGCCCGATCCGCCGAGATAGACCTCGGCGCGGATGCCTGCGGCCCGCAGCTCGCGTGTCATGGCCTGATAGCCGGCCATATTGGCCGCATCCAGCGCCAGCACGACCACAACATCGGATTGCGTGGTGTCATTGGCCCCCGGCAGCATGGCGAGCGCCGCCTGCAAGCGGCTCACCCCCACGGAGAAACCCGTGGCCGGCACTTTCACGCCTTTGAAGCGCTCGATCAGCCCGTCATAACGACCGCCGGAACCGACAGAGCCGAAGCGCACAACATTGCCCTTCTCGTCCTTGGCTTCCATCAGCAGTTCGGCTTCAAAGACGGGGCCGGTGTAATAGCCAAGCCCGCGCACGATCCATGAGTTGAATTCGATCCGGTCGGGGCCATAGCCTGCGGCGGTGAAGAGAGCATCCATCTCGGACAGCTCATCTATGCCTTCATTGCCAATGGCGCTTGCACCCACAACCTTGCGCCAGCCGTCCAGCACGGCAGCACGGTCGGCACTTGCGAGATTGAGGCCGGATTCCACATAGTCGAGCACGGTTGCGATCTGTTCGGCCTTCAGGCCCGCGCCTTTGGTGAAGTCGCCGCTTTCATCCTTGCGGCCATCGCCCAGCAGCAATTCCACGCCCTTGCGGCCCAGCTTGTCGAACTTGTCGATGGAGCGCAGCACCGTCATGTGGGTGCGGTCTTCGGCATCCGCCGAAATACCGATTGTTTCCAGCAACCCGTCCAGCACCTTGCGGTTATTGACGCGGATACGATATTGCCCACGCGGAATGCCCAATGCTTCCAGCACATCGGCACCCATCATGCACATCTCGGCATCCGCCGCGACGACAGGCGCACCGACAATATCGGCATCAAACTGGGTGAACTGGCGGAAGCGACCCGGTCCGGGCTTTTCATTGCGCCATACGGGGCCGGATTGGTAGCGGCGGAAGGGCTTGGGCAGGCCGTCGTAATTTTCGGCCACAAAGCGGGCAAGCGGTGCTGTCAGATCATAGCGCAGCGACAGCCACTGCTCGTCATCATCCTGAAAGGAGAACACGCCTTCATTGGGGCGGTCCTCGTCGGGTAGAAACTTGCCCAGCGCATCGGCATATTCAAAGGCGGAGGTTTCCAGAGGGTCGAAGCCATAGGCTTCATAGACGCTGCGGATTTTGGCGAGCATCTCCGTTTCGGCGCGCACCTGAGGTGCCGCGACGTCTCTCAAACCCTTGGGCACGCGCGCCTTGGGGCGAAATGTCTTTGCCTGTTTGGCCATAAGCGTCTTCAGCTTCTTTTTATCCGGGGGAACACTTCAAATACCGGTCGGCGCAGAAGAACAGCGCGCGGGCGCATACCTAGCCCATCGCTAGGCTCGTCACAAGGCTCTGGACAAGACTCCGGGCATGGCTCCGGACACAAGGCGATGCGGCCCGCCTGTCGAATCACAACTTGCGAAAATGTACAAACCGGCGAATGAGGCCCGCTCCCCCTGACTCAATACGGTAAATTTTTACCTAAGGAACAAAATTTTTTTCACTGCCACATAGCAGCCACCCCCATGCCCCAATCCTTTGAAATGACTCATGTTTCTGAATCGGCGGATTTGCAGGGAATTGTGCCTGTATCCTTATAGAACACTAGATGAGGACGTCGTTTACGAAGCGTTTACCAATGGGGCGGAAGGTGAACATCCAATGTCTGGATATGCGCACAACCAAATGACCATCAGGGTCGGGATCATGCATATCGCACTGGGGCTAGGGCAATAGAGTGATCGCAATGACAGGCAATGCCCAAGAAACAACGGGCGCTTTCGGGACTCAGGGTCGGTCAGCCGAACTGATCGCCACCGGACAAGCCGGACAACAGATGCGGCTTGGTGCGCTCTCCATTTTTGTTGCCAGTGACAACCTGTCCTTACGGGACGGGCTCATCGAAATTGGCCGTTCGGGCACGGTTGGCCCCTTCCAGTTCCAGTTCGGTCTGCGCCATGACGGGTTGCAGCCCATGCTTGTGCCGGGGCTTGACGGTCTGGTGGTTGATATCGGGTCCGGCACACCATCCGATCTTGCCTATCTCGCACGCGTTATCGATCTGGGACCGGACGCCCCTGTCATCGCGATAGGCCGGGACGACCCGCAACTGCAAATGGACGCCATGAGCGTCGGTGCCGAAGACTGTCTGGGCATTGAGATGGGCAGTCCCCGTCGTCTTGCTCTGGCGCTACGTCGCGCCATTGTGCGCCGCCAGCAGCGCGAGGCGAGTTCTGCACGCCAGACAAAGCCTGCCCATGCCGATACACGGCAGGTCACATTGGTGCAGGAAGCGTCCGATGCCATCGTCATTCTCGACAATCGCGGCCATGTGCGTTTTGCCAATCAGGCTGCCGAAGACATTCTGGGCCGCACGGCCAGCGAATTGATCGGCCAACCCTTCGGCCTGCCTTCCGAGATCGGCGAACATGAAGTCACGGTCGAGCGCCCCGATGGCGACAACCGGTTTGCCGAAATGCGTATCATCGACACGCGCTGGGGCGGCACGCCCGCGCGTCTTGCCGCTCTCACCGACATTACCGTACGCGACAAGCTGGAACGCACCATGCAAAAGGTGAAGGCCGACAGCCTCGCCACCCAGAAGCGCAGCAAGAATTTCTTTTCCAACGTCAATCACGATCTGCGCACGCCGCTCACCCATATTATCGGCTTCTCGGAACTGATGAAGAACGAGCAGTTCGGCCCGATGGGGCAGGACCGTTATCGCGACTATGCCAGCGACATCCATTCCAGCGGCACCATGCTGCTCGATATGATCGAGGACCTTTTAGGCATTGCAGAGGCCGAAACCGACGAGATCAGCCTCACGGATGAAATCTGCAATCTGGGCCAGCTTGTCGAAATCGCCGCCGCCAGTCAGCGCAGTCATGCCCAGCATGACCGCGTGACCCTCGAAATCGATTGCCCGACCAAAGTGTCGGGTATCAGAGGCGATGCCCGCCGTTTGCGACAAGGCCTGTTTCGCCTTCTCTCCGAAGCCATTCATTGTGCGCATGACGGTGCGACACTACGGCTGGCTGTAAAGGAAACGGAAAATGGTATCGTCCTTTCAATCACAGAAATACTGAGTGAGAGCAGTCGCTCCTCAGTGCAGGCACGGCTTCCCTATCTGGCAGATGATCCGTTCGTCAGCACAGAGAATAGTGGCATCGCGCGTTGCGAGGGTCTGGCGCTTTCCCTGACCCGCAAGGTCATGGAAATGCATGGCGGCTCGCTCGACGTCATCCAGAGCGAAGACGAACCGGTGACGATCTCGCTTACATTTCCCGCGTCCCGTCTTATTCGTTAAATCCCTCTCCCGCTGCTTCCGATGCGCGCGCAACAGTGACGCATAAGGCGTTTTACATATCGGTTCTGGGAAAAATAGGGAATACTATGCGGCAACCAACGGAGGTTGCACATGCCAGCACTTGACGCAGAAATTCTCGCGCGCTTGCAATTCGCATTCACGGTTTCGTTCCACATCCTTTTCCCGACACTGACAATTGGCCTTGCCGGTTTCCTTCTCATTCTCGAAGGGCGATGGCTGCGCAGCGGCGATGAAGTCTTTCTGCGGCTCTACCATTTCTGGGTTCGCATTTTCGCGCTGACATTCGGCATGGGTGTCGTCTCAGGTCTTGTGCTGTCCTATCAGTTCGGAACCAACTGGTCGGAATTCTCGCGCATCGCCGGTCCCGTTGTCGGACCGTTGATCGGCTTTGAGGTGCTCACCGCCTTCTTCATGGAAGCCGGTTTTCTGGGTGTCATGCTGTTTGGCTGGAACAAGGTCGGGCCGCGTCTGCATTTCATGGCCACTTGCCTGGTCGCTTTCGGCACGACACTTTCCGCTTTCTGGATTCTGTCAGCCAATAGCTGGATGCAGACACCGCAAGGGGCTGTCATCGACCCCGTGCTCGGCTCTTATATTCCGCAAGACTGGTTTGCCATCATCTTCAATCCGTCTTTCCCCTATCGCCTCGCCCATATGCTGACGGCTTCTTTCCTGACCACGGCTGTTTTCATTGCCGGTGTCGCGGGTTTCTATCTGCTGGGAAAACGTCATCTCGATATTGCCCGCAAGAGCCAGTCCATGGCGCTCTGGGCCATTCTCGTGCTCGCGCCCTTGCAGATTTTCATTGGCGACCAGCACGGTCTCAATGTGTTCGAGCATCAGCCGACCAAGGTTGCCGCCATGGAAGGCAATTGGGAAACGCAGGCCGGCGCACCCTTGCTGCTCTTTGCGATACCGGATTCCAAAGCGGAGGAAAACCATCTCGAAATCGGCATTCCCAAAGTCGCCAGCCTCATCCTCACGCATGACTGGAACGGCATCGTGCCGGGCCTCAAGGATGTGCCCAAGGAAGACCGCCCGCCGGTCGGCATTGTCTTCTGGTCTTTCCGTGTGATGGTCGGGCTCGGCATGCTGTTTGTGCTTATCGGCGCCTGGGGCCTTTATGCAAGGTTCAAAGGCACTCTCGAAACCGATGTCTGGTTCAACAGGCTTTGCCTCATCTCCATGCCCACAGGCTTCATTGCCACATTGGCGGGCTGGTTTGTCGCCGAAGTCGGTCGCCAGCCCTATACGATCTATGGCGTATTGCGCACCGCCGACAGTATATCGCCTGTCATCAGCGCCACGATGATCGCCACCACGCTGGCCGTGTTTCTGGTCGTTTATGGCGGTCTGTTCGGTGCCTATCTCTATTATCTCGTCAAGCTCATCCGCGTTGGTCCGGCCCTGCCTGCCCCCGAAGCGGAAGACGACAAACCCGATGCGATGCGGGGCGCCCGCCCCGGCCTCGTCGTGCCCGCAGAATAAAGGAGACACGCAATGGATCTCGCTCTCATCGCTGCCGGCATTATCGCAGTCGGCATTCTGATCTATGTCGTGCTGGACGGGTTTGACCTCGGCGTCGGCATTCTCTTTCCCTTTGCCCCCGATGATGAAGGGCGCGACACGATGATGAACTCGGTCGCTCCCGTCTGGGACGGCAACGAGACATGGCTCATTCTGGGTGGCGGGGGACTGATGGTCTTTTTCCCCATCGCCTATTCCACCGTTCTGCCTGCTTTCTATTTTCCGGTCATGCTGCTTCTGTTTGCACTGATCTTTCGCGGCGTCGCTTTCGAGTTTCGCCACAGCGCCCATACCAGCCAGTATCTGTGGGACCGCGCTTTCTTCGGCGGCTCGCTCGTCGCCGCTTTCGCGCAAGGTCTTCTGGTGGGTGGCCTCATTCAGGGCGTCACGATTGTCGATCACCGCTTTGCAGGCGGCATGTTCGACTGGTTCTCGCCTTTCTCGGTCCTCACCGGCTTTGCAATGGTCGCAGGCTACGGCTTGCTTGGGGCCACATGGATCAACATGAAAACCGAAGGCGAGTTGCAGGCATGGTCGCGGCGTTGCGCCATGGTGCTTGCCGGTGCCGTGCTGGTCGGCATGGGGGCTGTCAGCATCATGACGCCGCTCATGCGCCCGATGATTGCCGAGCGCTGGTTTGGCGGCATCAATGCGCTGCTGCTCGCGCCCGTGCCGCTCATGGCCGCGCTCAATGCAGCCCTGCTTTACTACGGCCTCTTTGCCAAGCGCGAGCGCCTGCCCTTCTTCTCGGCCATCGGGCTTTTCGTCTGGGGTTATATCGGCCTCGGCGTCAGCCTCTTCCCGCATATCGTGCCGCCATCCCTCACGATCTGGGAGGCCGCAGCCCCGCGCTCCAGCATGATTTTCGCGCTGATCGGCGTTGCCATCACACTGCCCATGATCCTCGGCTACACGTGGTACGCCTATAGCGTCTTCAAAGGAAAGGCGAGCCCGCATGGCCACTATGCCAAACATTGAATTGCCGACAGGTGACCAGCCGAAACTTTCTCCGCTTCGCAAGCTCGGCTGGTTTGTCGCTATCTGGGCGGGCAGCGTCGCCGCCCTTGCCATTGTCAGCTACGGGTTGAAGGCGGTCTTCCCGCTCTGAGTGGCGGTTATCTAACGAGCGATTTTTCTGTCGAGACGCCGGTCGATACCGTTAAGCATCGTGAGAAAGAACTTGATGCTCAAATAGCGCAAGGGCTTGGGCGGCATATAAGCAGGCTTGCGGAAAACAAGTTTGTGCCAGGGGTTTTCCTTGCCAAGCATCATGTCTGCCAGCAAGCCGCCCATGGTCACCGCCTGCGCGACGCCATGACCATTGTACCCGATCGCATGAAAGCAATCCGGGTTATCCGGCGCGCGCCCCACCAAAGGCATAAAGTCCAGCGTGAAACCGCACCAACCTGCCCAGGAGTGCGCAACCGGCAATTCAGCCAACTCAGGAAAGCGTTCGCGAAAAGCGCGAAGCACACTCATCTTGCGCGCATCATCCTCCCCGCCATGATTATGCGGCGCGCAATCATAGAAATATTGGACATCTTTTGATCCACCAATAATTGTGCGCTGAGCCGTCAGGCGATAGCTCTCCATGCTCTCATGTGCGGTATAGACACCTTCACGACCCTTCCAGCCGCCAATCGCGTCAAGCTGCGATGTGGACAATCGTGATGTTTCGAAAAGCGTGATGTAGAGCGGTGCGATCCGCGACCCCGCCCCTCCAAGCTCGGGCGCATAAGCATTGCAAGCCATGACCAGCTTGTCTGCGGTTACCGTTCCCCCCTTCGTCACAACACGGATCGGTCGGCGCTCATCAATATGTTCAACTGAGGTTTGCTCGTAAATGCGTATGCCGCGTTCCAATGCCGCCTTGCGCAGGCCCGAGACGAATTTGCCCGTATGGAGCGTGCCGCCGGCCTCTTCCATGGCGCCACAAAGAAAGGCTTTCGGCATACCCCGCTCGCGCATTTCGCCCGGCTCAACGAAGTGCATCTTGGCACCGAGGTCCGTGGCCGCTGTTGTCGCTTCACGCAAAGGCTTGATCTGCTTGGGATGGACAACCGACATGATGTTGCCACTCTGGTTGTAGTCGCAGTCAATGCCATAGGTTCTCATCATCTGCTCTGCGTTCTCGACGCAGAAGTCAGCATAGCAAGCGAGATTTGCTGCCGTTTCCCGACCAAAGATTTTTACAGCCGTGGGCAGATCCTTGCAGATCGTCGGCGTCAGATGTCCCGCATTGCGCCCACTTGCCCCATAGCCACAGAAATCACGTTCCAAGATCACAGAAGCAACACCGCGTTCATGAAGCGCCAAGGCGGTGGAAAGACCGGTATAGCCCCCACCTATAATCACGACATCGGCGTGGATATCACCTTGAAGCGATGGCTGCATGTCAGCGGGCGGGCTGACATAGGGGCTAATTTTCAGAAAGCGCGCGGCAGCATCGTTCATCGTTTTCTCCATCGATTGACGTCAAAGCGCCGTATGGGACGCCCGGTCACACGGCCGTTGATCAACCCGCAAGCTATCGCTAAAAATCGAAGCCTGATTGTCCTATGACGACAAAAACAAGTTCTTTCATGACAAATGCGATGAAACACGGCCCAGCCCTTTCACGGGCACGCGATACTCAAGATCAGGCGCTCACGCTTGGCGCAACGCTGGAGCACGCCACGGCGCAAGCAATCGAGCTTGGCCTTGCGCCCGAGACCTATTTCGCCTCCATCGGCTACAGGCCGGAACGGCGTCGCCAGCTCACGCCACGCGTCTCTATGAAAGTTCTATCGAGTTTCCTGACCTGGGCTGCCGAGGCGAGCAACGATCCCTCGTTTGGCCTGAAGGCTGGCGCACGCGTCAGCCCACGCGATCTTGGTGCTTATGGATATCTGCTTCTCAATTCACCGACATTGGGCGAGGCCATGACCCTTGCAGGCCGCTTTGTCGATTTTCCGCAGCAAGGCGGAGCCCTCGACTGGACACATGCATCCGCGGGACATTTTGAAATCAGATATGACGCGCGTGGTCTTCAAGAGCGCTATCGACGTCAAGATGCGGAATGTACGCTGGCCATTGTGCCCGCCATTCTGAAAGCGCTCGCAGGTCGAAAAATTTCTCCGATAGAAGTGCGCGTTCAGCACGCACCATCAGAGCATGGCGTAAAGCTTGAGGATCATTTCGGTTGTCCGGTCATCTATTTCGACAGGGACAATGCGCTGCGCTTTGAAACGTCAATTCTCGCACTCCCCATCCGAGGCCATGACCCGCAGCTTCTTTCAATCCTGACCGGATATGTCGAACAAGAACTTCAGACATTGCCACCACCGGGCGACGAGTTGGGTCGTATCCGTTGGGCTATCCATCGTGGACTCAGTACGGGGCACATGAACATGGCATCCGTTAGCCGCCTGTGTGAACTCAATGAGAGAACGCTACAGCGAAGGCTCACCCGACACGGGAAAACATTTTCAGAGATTGTCGATCAGGTCCGGCAGGAGGTGCTGACAGAACTTGAAGCGACTGGCCACATCAGCCAGCGCGAAATCGCCGACCGTTTGGGTTTTTGCGATGCCAGCGCTTTTTCCAAAGCGAGGAAAAGATGGGCCAGCGAGGCAGCCCACCGATAGGTACGGCAGCATATTCGGCCTTTAGCTCTGCATGACCCCAAAGGGCGAGACACCGCGCACATGGTCCTCGATCTTGAGGCGTTGCTTCAGCGGCGGGAAGGCGCGTTGCGAGCAATCGAGCCTTTCGCAGAGGCGGCAATTGACGCCAATAGGTGTCGCGCCGCGCTCGTCATCCAGATCATAGCCTTGGCTATAGACGATCTTCTTGGCATGGCTGATTTCGCAGCCCAGCCCCACCGCATATTGGTCGCCCGGTACGCCAATGCCCGAGCCACCGCGGCTCACTGTGCGGGCAATCGAGAAATAGCGCGTGCTGTCTTCCATCTGGATCACTTGCGTGTAGATGTCGCCGGGCACCCGAAACGCGTCATGCACATTCCAGCGCGGGCAGGTGCCGCCAAACCGCGCAAAGTGGAAACCGGCGGCAGAAAAACGCTTGGACACATTGCCCGCATTGTCCACGCGGATCAGAAAAAATGGGATGCCGCGTGCGCCGGGGCGCTGCAAGGTCGTGATGCGATGGCAGACCTGCTCGAAGCTCGTGCCGAAGCGTCGCCCCAGCAGGCGCATGTCATAGCGCGTCTCTTCTGCCGTGCGCAGAAAGGCGGCATAAGGCATCAGCAAAGCGGCGGCAAAATAATTGGCCAGCGCCACACGGCAAAGCGTCAGAGATTCATCACCTTCCAGATCAGACCCTTCGACAATATCCTCGATAGCGCGTGACTGTTCGAAATAGCCAAGCTGATAGGCAAGCTGAAACGAGCGCCCCGGCTGGTCGAGCAATTCGGACAGAAAAATCGTCTGGCGATGGCGGTCATAGCGGCGCAATTCGCCCGACATGAGATCGGCTGGCACCACACGCGTCGTCACGCCATGCGCCGCACGCAGATAGTTGCGCAGGCTCACATAAGGCTCGTCCGCCCCCAGTTGCGCATTGCGATAAAGCTCTTCGGCGGTTTCATCGAGGGCGGGAAAGTGATTGTTGCGGCTATTGATGAAGTCGCGCACCTCTTCCAGTGGCGCACTCAGCGTCTGGCCACCATCCAGCAGGTCGCGGTCGGCCAGCCGTTCGGCCAGCAGCGAGGTGTTCACCACCGCTTCCTGATAGGCGCGATAGAGCGCGGAAATCGCCTCGGCACTGGTCGGACTGGCAGAGGCCACCTCCTGAATATCCTGCGGGCTGAGGCCGGAATCACGGAACAGAGGGTCGGAAAACACCTCTTTCAGGGCCGTCAGCGCCTTGGCCTCTTCGTCCCCGCCCAGGCTTTTCAGCTCGATATCGTATGTTTCGGCAAGTTTGAGCAGGATTTGCGCCGACATGGGGCGCTGGTTGCGTTCGATCAGATTGAGATAGCTCGCCGAAATCCCAAGGTCGGATGCCATGCGCGCCTGTGTCAGGTTCCGCTCGCGCCTTAACCGTCTAACGCGCGGACCTGCAAAGACTTTTTTCTCTGACGCCATATCCCGAACTCCCCTCAAAAGGGCTGTTTTGCGGCATCATAATTTACAAAATTTACACACACAACAAAATTTACAAGCCGTTTTGTGAACTTCTTTACTTTAACAATTTCAATAGTTTAGGTTTGTTTTGGACATTTGCTTGTTGTGGATGTATGACCTCGCCGAGATCAGGAACCGGAGAGAGCATATGACCACGACGAAAAACGACGGCATCCAGGTTCGCGGCGCCATGAAGCCCGGCTTTGACCGCATCCTTACAGACGAGGCGCTGGCCTTTGTCGGCGCGCTTGAGCGCAAGTTCGGTGCTCGCCGCCGTGAGTTGCTGGCCGCCCGCGTAGAACGCCAGAAGAAATTCGATGCCGGCGAGTTGCCCGACTTCCTGCCCGAAACCAAATCGGTCCGCGAAGGCGACTGGAAGGTCGCCCCGATCCCGCAGGACCTGCTCGACCGTCGCGTCGAAATCACCGGCCCCGTCGATAACCGCAAGATGGTCATCAATGCGCTGAATTCCGGTGCGCAGTCCTACATGACCGACTTTGAAGATGCCGCCGCGCCCACATGGGACAATATGATCGGCGGCCAGCTCAACCTCATGGATTACTGGGACGGCAAGATCGGCTTCACCGACGAGAGCAACGGCAAGACCTATAACGTCTCCGACAAGCATGCCGTGCTCAATGTGCGTCCGCGCGGCTGGCACCTTGAAGAAGCCCATGTCGAAGTGGACGGCCAGCCCATGTCCGGCTCGCTCTTCGATTTCGGCCTCTACTTCTTCCACAACGCCAAGAAGCTGAAGGCCCACAAGACCGGCCCCTATTTCTACCTGCCCAAGATGGAAAGCCATCTGGAAGCCCGCCTCTGGAACGACGTTTTCGTCCATGCCCAGAAAGAACTCGGCATTGCCAATGGCACGATCAAATCGACAATCCTGATCGAGACCCTGCCTGCCGCTTTCGAGATGCACGAAATCCTGTTCGAGTTGAAGGACCATATTGTCGGCCTCAATTGCGGCCGCTGGGACTACATCTTCAGCTACATCAAGCGTCTGGGTAAAAACCCGAACTACCTGCTGCCCGACCGCGCGTCGGTTGTCATGGGCAGCGCCTTCCTGAACGCCTATTCGCTGTTGCTGGTCAAGACCTGCCACGAGCGCGGTGCCTTCGCCATGGGCGGCATGGCCGCCCAGATCCCTGTGAAGGGTGACGAGGAAGCCAACCTTGCCGCTTTCAACAAAGTGCGCGCCGACAAAGATCGTGAAAGCACAAATGGCCATGACGGCACATGGGTCGCACATCCTGATCTCGTGCCCGTCGCCATGGAAATCTTTGGCAAGCTCACAGGCCCCAACCAGCTGTCGCGCCAGCGTCAGGACGTCAATGTCGGCCAGAAGGAACTTCTGGAGCCGCATAAGGGCGAACGCACAGAAGAGGGCATGCGCGAATGCGTGCGCGTCGGTGTGCAATATATCGAAGCATGGATCGGTGGCCGTGGTGCCGTGCCGCTCTACAACCTCATGGAAGATGCCGCGACGGCTGAAATCAGCCGCACGCAGATCTGGCAGTGGATCTATCACGGCGCATCGCTTTCCGATGGCCGCAAGGTGACACCGGAACTCTTCCAGTCCGTGCTGGACGATGAAATGAAATCCCTGCGCGAAACGCTCGGCGACGCGCGCTGGACATCCGGCCATTTCGACGATGCGATCCGCATCTTTGCCGAAATGGCAACCGCCGAAGAATGCGAAGAGTTCCTCACTCTTCCCGCTTACAAGCTGCTCATCAATCACGAAGCCTGATCAGCTGTAGCACCCGAGACCGAGACCCGACCCAAACCCATCCGACCCGACCCCGTTGATTTAAGGATCAAAACTATGGCGAAGACCTTTTACGACCTCATCCCCAGCGCGCCCAAGGGCCGCTATGACAATGTGAAGCGCAACTACTCCGTCGAAGACGTTGAAAAGCTGCGCGGCTCGTTCCCCATCGAACACACGCTCGCCACACGCGGCGCCAACAAGCTTTGGGAAATGCTGCAGTCGGGTGAATATATCCACTCGCTCGGCGCGCTCTCGGGCAACCAGGCCATGCAGATGGCCCGTGCAGGCCTCAAGGCGATCTACCTCTCGGGTTGGCAGGTTGCCGCCGACGCCAACACAGCCGGCGCCATGTATCCCGACCAGTCGCTCTACCCCGCCAATGCCGGTCCGGAACTTGCCAAGAAGATCAACCGCGCCCTGAAGCGTGCGGACGAAATCGAACATTCCGAAGGCGGCGCAAAGCGCGATTGGTTCCTGCCGATCGTTGCCGACGCTGAAGCCGGTTTCGGCGGCCCGCTGAACTGCTTCGAAATCATGAAGGCCTATATCGAAGCCGGCGCTTCGGGCGTTCACTACGAAGACCAGCTCGCTTCTGAAAAGAAGTGCGGCCATCTCGGCGGCAAGGTTCTGATCCCGACACGCGCTCACGAGCGTAACCTCAACGCCGCGCGTCTTGGCGCCGACGTCATGGGCACACCCACACTGATCATGGCGCGTACAGACGCTGAGTCCGCCAACCTGATCACATCGGATATCGACGAACGCGATCACGAATTCATCGATTTCGATGCTGGCCGCACAATCGAAGGCTTCTACCGTCTGAAGCCGGGCACAGGCGTTGACCATTGCATCAAGCGCGGTCTAGCCTTCGCGCCTTACGCTGACCTGCTGTGGTGGGAAACATCGGTTCCGAACCTCGACGACGCAAAGCGTTTTGCCGAAGCCGTCCGTAAGGAATATCCCGATCAGCTGCTCGCCTATAACTGCTCGCCTTCCTTCAACTGGGAAGCCAAGCTCGACAAGGCAACCATTGCGAAGTTCCAGAAGGAAATCGCAGCGATGGGCTACAAGTACCAGTTCGTCACGCTCGCTGGCTTCCACCAGCTCAACCACGGCATGTTCGAACTCGCGTCCGGCTACCGTGACCGTGGCATGGCCGCCTACTCGGAACTGCAGCAGGCAGAATTCGCGTCGGAAGCCAAAGGCTACACAGCCACACGCCACCAGCGCGAAGTCGGCACAGGCTATTTCGACCTCGTGTCGATTGCAGCCGCCGGCGGCGAAAGCTCCACAACGGCTCTCGGCGACTCGACCGAAGCCCAGCAGTTCAAGGGCGACCACTAATCACGTCGCGCTGTGACTAAATGAAGAACCCGCGGGGAGCGATCCTCGCGGGTTTTTTGTTTTCTGGATGTCTCATGACGATTTTGATCCGTTCTTCCAAGTCCTAAATCACCCAGCGAATCTGCCGAAGCTCGACGTTTCAAAGCCGAAGTTCACTAAATGCTATGCCCAATCTGAAAATGACTAGCTTGTGGGAGCAGACTCCGGTGGAGCTTCCTAACTTTCTGATGAATAGTTGCATCTAATAGAGCGGCAGAATCACTTGGAGCATGGAAAAATCCTATTGGATCATAAACCTCTCATATATCTGGACACCTCAGATTACGTTTCCTTTTCGAACGATAGTCCGAGCAAGGAACATGAGGAGGTTTTTCGCTATCTATGTCACAATGTTGATGAGAACCGAATTCGCATAGCATTCTCTTTCTTCAATGTTGGAGAATTGCTGAGAGAGTTTGACCCAGCCCACCTACCCAACCGGGCGAATCGAGCACGCACGGTAATGCGCTTGTCAAAGGGGCTATGCTTCCGATTTCCGCCGATCAAAGCAGACACGGCTGTTTCTATAAATGGTGACTGGTTTCCCGAACTCGATATGCCGGAAATCTTCAATCAAAAAGGTCTTAAAAAGGCAATTGTAGACGAGGTTTCAAAAACTCTTAAAGATAGGCGCATTCCGCGGCTTGAGCGTAGGAAAATACTAAAGGAAGCCAATCTTCATTTATTGGCTCGAAACCTTCCTGACAGGGTGGATTTGATTGCCGATGCAGATCCCACTCCACTTCCCGAGTTTCTCAATCAAAATATCTATAAGCAAATCGCGCTTGGACAGGTTTCGCAAGAAGATGCTTTCGAAAAAATTCTCTCTTTGTTACGGAACTTGGAATTCTTTGTGAGTGCGATGAGCATCACAAATGAACAACTATCTATCGCTGCAATTTTCAGAAAAATGTTCGAACAAACTGATGCAGCAATAATGAAAACTAAAGCTGCGATTATAAAATTTGAAGATGAAATCGGATCAATTTTCGATCCCAATTCCAATCAAAAGCTTGGGCCCAGTAAAACCTCACCTTCCCCGAAAACAATGCGCGATTTCCGAAAAATGATCACTGCGAGTTTGGACAACATTTTCGAGGAAAAACCAGAACTCGCTGAAATTCGTAATATCTCGCCCATGTTACCAGAAGTTCTGACTTCATATTTTCTGCGAAACATCCATGAAGAGCGAACAAGGCAAAGTTCGGATATAGCAGACATATTTCATTCAATTTTTCTTCCACATTGCGATTTATGGCGCGGAGATAGAAAATTCGCAAATTTGCTGGTTCAAGAACGTGTCAGCCACTATTCGAAAATAGTTCCTCGACTTTCTGAGCTTCCAGATCAAATTGAAAAGCTGTTGTAAAATTGAGAGCAGAGAAAGCTCCACAACAGCGCTCGGCGACTCGACCGAAGCCCAGCAGTTCAAGGGCGACCACTAATCACGTCGCGCTGTGACTAAATGAAGAACCCGCGGGGAGCGATCCTCGCGGGTTTTTTGTTGGTCGAGAGCCCCTCACCCACCACTCTCCCACCACTCTGTCATGCGCGGGCTTGACCCGCGTATCCACGTCTTGCCTCAATCACCGTCAATAAAGGCGTGGATGGCCGGATCAAGTCCGGCCATGACGATTATGGATGAAGAGCGCGAGCCCCACCGCCTCCGTCATTGCATGAATCCAGCACACATAACTAACTATGTTAGAGTGCTCTGAAGCTCGAACCGCATGAGATGCCCATGCACACGCCGACGCCCGCCATCGACATCACCACCGAAGTACCGCGCTCGTGCGACGAGGTGTGGCAGATTGTGACGACACCCGAAGGCGTCAATGCCGAATTGATGCCGCTTGTGCGCATGAGTTTTCCGCCCACCGATCTCACCTTCACCACCGCGCCGCTCGGCCAACCCCTATTTCATTCGTGGCTTTTGCTCTTCGGCTTTCTGCCTTTCGACCGCCACACATTCGTTCTGCACGAAACGGGACCGCGCCATTTCATCGAGACGTCGCATAGCCTGATGCAAAAACTCTGGCGTCACGAACGCTATCTGAGCGAAACAGAAAACGGCACATTGGTGCATGACATTGTAACGGTGGTGCCGCGCCTCGGTTTCATGTCACCCCTCACAAATGCCGTTGTCGCTTTCATTTTCCGTCACCGGCACAGACAGATTGCGCGACACTACGGGGCGGATAAAAAATAGCTCTGCTTCCGTCTCCCGCCCTTGTTTTTCGTCCGGGGATATTTTTTGCGGCTTATCCCGCGAAATAAATTCCTTGCCTGCCCATCAACTCGCATGAACAAGGAAAAAACATCAATCTCTACATGGAAACGCTCGATCTCGTGCAGGAAATGATGGCATTTTCGAGCATTGCGCGAGCCTCATGCGGGGCAAAATAAATCTTATCCCGCAGGCCTCACGCTTCTCTAAACTCCTCAGGCACACCAATCACACGAGGCCATGATGACCACTTCTCCCGCCACCACTGACCTTTCCGACGCCCATGCCGCCGACCTCCAGCATTGCGCGCCGCTCTTCAACGACTATGGCGGCGTCATCGCTTTCAATGGTCCCATCACCACACTCAAAGTCTTCGAAGACAATGTCATGGTCCGCGCCGCTGTCGAGAAAGCCGGCGAAGGCCGTGTGCTGGTCGTCGATGGCGGTGGCTCGATGAACTGTGCGCTCTTTGGTGGCAACCTTGCCTCTCTTGCCGCGCAAAACGGTTGGTCGGGTGTCATCATCAATGGTTGCGTGCGCGACCGTGGCGAACTTTCCGCCGCATCTGTGGGTGTGAAAGCGCTCAACCATCACCCCAAGCGCAGTGCGCGGACAGGCAAAGGCGAGGCCGATGTGGTTGTCACATTTGCCGGCGTCACCTTCACACCCGGCACTTGGCTTTACGCCGATGCTGACGGTATCATTCTGGCCAAGACAAAATTGATCTGACGCTGGCCCGCATGGGCACCTTCTGGGAGGGAGGGCGCGTCAGGCACAATACGGGGAAGACCTATGTCCGATACATTTACCAAAGCCGAAATCAAAGGCACATGCGATGATGCGTTCGAACCTGTGCGCAAAGCATTCGCCGCTAATTTTGCGACGCAGGGCGAGGTTGGTGCATCTGTCTGCATCGTCCAGAACGGCGAAGTGAAAGTCGATCTCTGGGGCGGCTATGCGGATGCGGCGCGAACCAGAGCATGGTCACACGATACGCTGGCCAATGTCTGGTCCACCACCAAAGGTATGGGCGCACTTGTGTGCGGCATGCTTGTGGAGCGCAACCTGATTGCCTATGCCGACAAGGTGGCCAAATACTGGCCGGAGTTTGCGGCGGAAGGAAAAGGCAGCATCACGGTGGGAGAGATGCTGTCGCATCAGGCCGGTCTTTGCGGTCCGGATGTTCCGACCACGGTCGAAGAAATGTGCGATCACGCATTGATGGCCGACCGGCTCGCCGCGCAAAAGCCTTTGTGGGAGCCATGCTCGCGGTCCGGCTATCATGCGCTTACAGTCGGCATTCTGGCAGGGGAACTTGTCGCCCGCGTGACCGGCAAAAGCATCGGCACGTGGTTTCACGAGAATGTCGCGCGTCCCTTCAATGTCGATTTCTTCATTGGCCTGCCTGAAAAAGAAGACCACCGCGCAGCTGAAATGATCCCGGCCAAAACCTCCAATATGCCGGGTGATTTCAACGCGTCCCAGATCGCCGCTTTGGGCAACCCCGCTCCCGATGCCGCCATTCCCAACCAGCGTTTCTGGCGCGCTGCCGAGCTTTCATCTGCTAACGGACAAGGTTCGGCATCCGCTATTGCCCGTGTTTATGGTGCGCTGGCCACTGACGGCAAGATCGACGGCGCAGCGCTTGTGCGGCCTGACACAATCCGCGCCATGACCGCGATCCAGATCGAGGGACATGACGAAGTTCTCGCCATGCCCGCGCGTTGGGGTGCGGGTTTCATCTGCAATGTGGGTGGGCTTTACGGACCGAATGATGCAGCCTTCGGGCATTCGGGTTGGGGCGGTTCCTTCGGCATGGCTGATCCGAAAACCGGTCTGGGCATTGCCTATGTCATGAACCAGATGGGTCCCGACCTTGCAGGCGATGCGCGCGCAAATGCACTGATCGCTGCGGCTTACGCTTCTATTTGAGATTGTGGTGTCGAGGCTGGTTGGTGATCGTCAGACCAGCCCCGACACCAGATCACTCAGCTTCCACAAGCCCAGGAAACTAATGCCTGCCGATATGGTCAGCAGCCCCCAATAGATGATCTGATCAAACGGGCTGGTTTCATCAGTAATCGAATCATCCAAATCCGGTTCGACATATTTGTCCGACGGTCCGAACAATACACTCATACGCCCCTCCCTCTTAAAGGCGACGAGCCCGCCCGTGTTTTTCACGGGTACGGCATCCGACTCAAGTTCGAATCGGACAATTCAAGTGAATCATGAAAATGTCATCTCAAGCTAGAAAAAATCCGTGTTTCATTATTCATTGGACGGAAAACACGCTTCTACATAGCGCGGCAAAGCAAAAGCGGCGGCGTGCACTTGCGGCGTATAATAGCGCGTTTCGAATGCTGCAGCGGCGAAGCGCTCTTCCAGAAGCGGCACCGGCACCGCACTCAATCCGGCATCATCCGTGCCCCAACCCATCGCCATCGGCCCGCCCACATAGGTCGGAATGGTTGCCAGATAGCAGCTTGCGACATTGAAAATACGCCGGAACTTGCCGATTGTGCTCGTCAATTCACCGGGCTGCATGAAGGGCACACCGTTTTGTGTCACCAGCACGCCGCCCGACTTCAGGCAGCGTTTTGCATTGCGGTAAAACTCTTCTTCAAACAGCACAGCGCCCGGCCCCACCGGATCTGTGGAGTCGACGATGATCACATCGAAGCGCTCTTCCGTTTCGGCCACAAATTTTGTTCCGTCTGCAAAGACAAGATCAAGACGCGGATCGTCAAAGGCACCGGCTGAAACCATAGCCAGATGCTTTTTTGAAAACTCGGTCACCGCCGGATCGATTTCAACCATGGTGATTTTCGAGATGCCCTTATGGCGCGCAGCTTCACGCAAGATGCCGCCATCGCCACCGCCAATGATGAGCAGCGACGTCACGCTGCCATGTGCCAGCACAGGCACATGCGTCATCATCTCGTGATAGATGAACTCGTCGCTGGTCGTGACCTGCGTCGCGCCATCAAGCGTCATCATTGTGCCGAACATCGGGTTTTCGAAAATCAGCAGTTCCTGCTGGCCGGTGCTCTCTTCATAGAGCACCTTGTCGGCACGGAAACTGGTTGTGAGACCCTCTTTTTCATGGAGGGTCTCACCGATCCAGCGAGCACTCATACCATGCCTCGTCCACGGCGGATTTCCTCAACTCGGATGTCCGACGGCTTAAAGGCTTCGCGCAGCACTTCGATTGCATTATGCGGTTCGGCCTCGCCGCACATGAACACGTCGAAAGCGGCATAATCGGCTTCCGGCCATGTGTGAACCGAGATGTGGCTTTCGGAAAGAACAGCCACGCCTGACACACCGCCATTGGGTGTGAAGTGATGCAGATGGATATGCAGCAGCGTCGCCTTGGAGACTTCCACGCAACGGCGCAGCGCATCTTCCATATGTTCCAACTCGTCCAGGCGGCTCGCGCCCACAAGGTCGATAATCAGATGCGTTCCGGCAAAGCGTTCGCCGTCACGCTCGATGAAAAAATCGGTGCGCTCGTCGGTCGAGGTGAACTGACCGGGTGCAGATGCACGCGTCTCTGTGGTGTCGGCACGGAATGCCACGACTTCTGCGTCGCTGTGCTGCACTGTTTCGGTGATTTCGGCGGCTTCTTTCAGAAGCACATTGGAATTGGCCATCTCGCCACTCCCCTCAAGAAAAATTTGACTAAACACCCGATCGGCCACTTTTTAAGCGGACGGTTCGGGACACTGCAAAACCATTGCGGGGCATGCCCGCCTTCGGCTTTTGAATTTTTAGTGGGTGTCGAGTGCGGGGCGATCTCGCCCGGCCTGCCTGCACATAAGCTCAGGTCGGCTCGACTTCATCCGGGGCGTTAGCCCCTCAGACTATAGTCCGGCATATGCATTCTCCTCAGAAACCTAGCTGCCGCACCACGGGGTGCCGCCCAACTTTCAAAAAGAGACGCGTACGTCGTTACCGATACAGGTGACCTGAGGCACGTGCGATTGCGTTCTTAATTCTCTGCTGTGTAGTGCAGCGCAATATTCATGTCAACGAATACCTAGGTATTCCGCCAAATTGTCACAATGTGACAGCTAGCTTGGTCGCATGGACGGCAATCAACTAACCCAAAATAGTATTTGCGACTCATTCTCAATTGCGATAGCGTTTCCTTCCCATTGAAGGAGACACATCATGCAGCCAGCCGATCTCGCCCCCTATTCCCGCCCCACACCACAAAATGGCTTTGCCGTTGAGCAGGCCGTCAGCGATCTTGGCTTTGCAGCGCAATTCCTCACATGGGCCATGCGGGTGCAGTGGACACATATAGGTGATGGCAAGCATGTCTCGCGGGTGGTGGAACGAGCCTGCCACGCGGCCGAAATGCCCGAAGGTGCTGCATTGATCGCCGAGCTGACAGACGCGCTGATCCGAGCATCCTCGCGACCGCTTTCTATCCCTTGCCCGAAATGGCGGGTGCTGACCGGCGATGAAGCCAGATTGCTCGGCTTCGTCGCCGCCCTTCAGGCACGCGACGGCACACCACTTGCCGCTTGCGACAGCGAATGGCGCGAACCACGCCATGCCAGTGCAATCTGGGCACCGGCACAACGTCTTGCGCTCGCCATGAGTGCCGCTGGCTTCTATCTCGTCGCCCCTGTACTCACGGGTACAGCAGTGTCACCTGATGCCGCCCGCCTGCATTAAGACGAGAGATCAGCCGAATGCCTGTGCCGATCCCATCGCGCCGAGCCGCGCGGTAATGGCATGGAACTCGGCTACCGTCTCGTCGATGATCTCTTTCACCGGCTTCACTTCATGGATCAGGCCTGCACTCTGTCCCGCAAGCGCAGGGGCGGCCTCCATGTCGCCATCAAAATAGACGCCTTTGATATTGGCAAATGTGTCAGCGGGCATGCGACCTTCCTCGTAGATCGCATCCATCTTTTGCGACTTCAAAGCACGGATGCATGGCGTCGCCTTCTTGTTCAGCACATATGTGCCGGTTTCTTTTGAGTCCACAATCTTGAGCTTGTAGTTCTTATGCACCGGGCTTTCGAGCGAACTGACAAAGCGTGTCCCCATCTGCACGGCTTCCGCACCCAGCGCAAAGGCTGCCGCCATACCGCGCCCATCACAAATGCCGCCCGCGGCAATCAAAGGGACATCCACCTTTTCGCGGATCGCCTGTAGCAGGATCATGGTGGAGACTTCTTCGGGATTCTTGAATCCACCGCCCTCGGCACCTTCGACCACCAGACCATCCACGCCTGCATCCACACATTTCAATGCCGCATCCAGTGTCGGTACAGCGTGATAGACCGTGATGCCCGCCTCTTTCAGCGGGGCGACGAATTTGGCCGGGCTGCCTGCCGAAGTTGTGACAAATTTGATGCCCGACGAGCAGACAAATTTCAGCATGGAATCGTCACGCAGAAACATGATCGGCAGATTGACTCCGAAAGGCAGACCCAGCTCCAGCATCTTCTGAATTTCGGCCTTGCAGGCCTCGGTTTCGCCAGACGAGGTTTCGATAATGCCAAGGCCGCCTGCCCTAGACACGGCGGATGCCAGCGGTGCGCGCGCAATCCAGCCCATCGGGGCTTGCACAATCGGATATTTGGCACCGGTCTGGGCAAGAAATCTGTTCATCTGGTCACTCCCTGTTTTTATGTCTTCAATTTCTTATGGGCGAAAGTAAGCCTCGTCGCAGCCATACTTGCAACCGATAGAAACCTCGTGCTCAAACAAAAACGCGGAACCGTTTCCGATCCCGCGTCCTGTATTTCCAAGCAGATGTGAAGCTTACTTGAAATGACCGTAGGCTTTGACAACAGCCTCCGATAGTTCTTTGTAAGCGCCTTCGACACCGACTTTGATCTCGTCAAAAGCACCTTCGCTTTGCGTGCGCAAAGTCTTGAGGCGTTTTTCCAGCTTGGCGCGATCTGTCTTAAGCTGGCCCAGCACACCGCGATAACGCTTCTCGGCCTGTTTGAGGGCCTTCTTCGCCTCGCGTTCTGCCTTATCGATATCGCGCGAAACGCCCTTAACCTGCTTTTCGAGCGCTTTCCGCACCTTGACCTGTTCTTTTGTCAGTGTGCTTTTCGCTGCCTTTGCTTTGGCCTTTGGCTTGGCAGCAGCCTTTGGCTTCGCTGCCGCTTTCGGCTTTGCCGCAGGTTTTGCTTTGGTTGCGACTGTTTTGGTTGCCGCCGCCGGACGCGCTGCTGTGCGTCGTGTCGCTTTTGCAGCACGCGTCGTTTTCGGACGACTTGTTGCTTTACGTCTTTCCGTCATTTTGACCTCAATGATAGCGCCACGTCTGTGACGCGCCCCGACCCGTTTAACAGTGCAGCGAATATCTTCCGCACACAAGGGGAGCGCGAGGCGGCACAATCAACTTTGAGAAAAACCGGAGCTGTTCAGCTCACCGCCAGAACGTCGAAGCACCCTGCCTCGCGCAGTAACGGGTCCAGTTTTTCACGTGCCGAAGCTGAAAGAGCGGCAAAACGTGCCCGCAAGGCGGCAAGGCATTTCACTTGATACTTGAATGTACCCTGCTCGTAGGTATGGCCGAGTGCTTTGAAGCTAAATGTTTCCTCACTCCGCTCCATTGCTTCGGCATTGGCCGCAAGAAACGGAAAGTAAACATTGCCCGCCATTTTCAACAGCCCCCTCACAGCGTCCGAGACGGGCAGATCGGGATCACGCCACGCGCCTTCAACGCCTGAAGCGTCGTCAAGCTGCATCAGCCAGCGATAGGTAAAAGGGGCAATATCACGCAGAAGATCATTTGGCGTAGGGTCCACTGCAAGCTGGGAGAACTGCCCCATCCATCCGAAATCCGCAAGCGATGGCCGCGAACCAAACAGATAGGCCTCCTCCGTCACATGCGCTTCCAGCAGGGCCAGCACTTGTTTTGCTGTCTCCTCGATCAGTGGTTTATTGGCAGCCGTGCATCCCACAAGCGCCATACGCCCGACCTGCCGGTCAGAAAAAGCCGCCGCATGTTGTGCAATCGAGGCCCTGCCTTTGCCCGCAAGCCGATCAAAAGACAGCCATCGCGACATTTGCTTCTGATCACGTTCCAGAAACCAACGGTAGTGAAACATCATTTTCGTGCCCCACTCATCGGCCATATCTTCCAGCAGACAGCAAAGAAATTGCTGCACCTCGTCATCGGGTAGCACTGAACGGCCATTCACATGGCGCTTTTCTAAATCAAGGATTAACGGCGTGCTGTCTGTCTGCATCACCCCATCGGGAAATTGCAAAACAGGAATGACGGGTGGCCGCACGTTGGCAATTTCGTAAGCGTTTCTATCGTTCAATTGCACCCAGACATGAGGGATTCGGCGATAGCGCATTACCGCACGCACCTTCATGGAATAGGGGGACCCTAATCCTCCGAAAATTCGATACGTCGCGTCGTTCAGATTATTGGTGTTCATGTTGCTTCCCCCCCGTGGATCAGGTCCTTGCCGTTCTGTCTCTTGCATCGCTTCGCATTCAGCAGACCTGATCGCAAATTGTAATGGTGAACATTATCATGGCGCATGATCTGGCACCCGACAAGATTGGACGGGCCCGCAGCCGCACTGTCGTGTTGATTCATGGGATGTGGAGCCGTCCCTGCGTCTGGAACAATTTTCACCATGCGCTTGAGGAGCGCGGCTATCGCGTCATCGCACCTGCCCTGCGCCATCACGATATCGAACCGGACGAGGCCCCGAACCCTGCACTGGCCACAACGAGCCTTCTGGACTATGCAGCCGATCTCGAACGCGAGATCCGCCTGCTCGACGAAAAGCCGTTCATTATCGGTCATTCCATGGGGGGCACATTGGCGCAGATGCTGGCCGCGCGCGATCTGGCCGCAGGCACCGTTCTGCTCGCCAGTGCCCATTGCGCACCGGTCATCGCGCTGAACCACGCAGTGCTCAAATATTACTTCCGCGAGCTTGTCACAAAACCATTCTGGCGACACACCCAACGCCCGAGCTGGAACACGCTCCGCGCGGCCGGCCTCAACGGCATGAACGAGGTGGACGCACGCAATCTTTATGCAACGCTCATCCCTGAATCCGGTCGGGCCGCCTTTGAACTCATCCTCTGGTTTCTAGACAGCAAGCGCGCCAGTCTGGTCGATGCCCGTCACGTCAATTGTCCTATGCTGCTGCTTACCGGCAGCGAAGACATGCTGACCCCTCCCTATATAGCGCAACGCATTGCCGCCTATTACGGTGACAAGGCAAGGTTGGAAATCTTGCGCGGGCAGGCCCATTGGTTGCCTCGGGAGGCGGGATGGCGCGACACACTCGAACGCGCATTACAATTCATCGAGATCGAGGCTCCTCTGCTGCAAATAGAAACGGGCGCGATAAACACCGCGCCCGTCTATAAGCCTCAAACCGCCTGACCTTCACACAAGCTTTGTGATCAAGCCGCGGGTGCCTGTCTGTGGCCACGCACCAGCTTGCCGGGCAATGCGCCTGTATGGGCACCGTCGCGATAGATGATCTGACCACTGGCAATCGTTGCCACATAGCCATCGGCCTCCTGCATCAGACGACGGGCACCGGAGGGAAGGTCGTAAACCATATGTGGCGGGCGCAATTGCAACCGCTCGAAATCGATCACGTTCACATCCGCCTTATAGCCTACGGCGATCAACCCGCGATCCAGCAGGCCCATGGCTTCCGCTGTGTCGCGCGTCTGGCTTTTCACCACGAATGGCAAGTCCAGTTGTTCGCCGCGTGTACGGTCACGACACCAGTGGGTGAGCATATAGGTGGGCACGCTCACATCGCAGATCGCGCCCACATGCGCACCACCATCGCTCAAACCGAACAATGTGTTGGGATTGCGCATCATGGTCAGTGTGTTGTCGAGGTTGAATTCGTAATAATTATGCAGCGGGAAGAACAGGAAGCCTGTGCCGCCATTGGCCGTCAGCACCTCAAAGACAATCTCGTCAGGGTTCTGTCCGTTGGCCTTCGCGCGCGCGCCGATGCTTTCTTCGGGTGCCGGCTCATAGTTCGGCGGATTGCCCAGATCAAACATCTTGTGATAGGCGCCCGCCAGCGAATTGACGAAGGGGTGCCCGGCTTCGGGTGCTTCGGCGAGAAGCTTTGCGCGGAATTCCGGCTCCAGCATTTTCGCGACGCGTTCGGCCAAAGGCATATCGGCAATCGCGGCATAGCTTGGACGCGTCACAAAAGGATGCACCGAGCCTTGCAGCCCCAGCATCAAGCCAACCGGGCGTCCTTGCACCTGTGCCTTGATCGGCAGGCCACGTGCTGCCGCCGCGTCAAGCCGTGTCGTCAACTCGCGCCATTGGTCCGGCCACACATCAGCCTGCACCATGGAGAAGCTCAAAGGACGGCCCGAGAGTTCAACCAGTTCTGTAATCAGACCGAACTCGTGATCCATTTCCTTGAAGTCGGATACCCATTGCAGCACACCGGCACCGGCATCTTTCAGGCCTTGCGCGATGGCGCGCATCTCCGCGTCTGCCGCACCGACAGTCGGCGTCAGGTCGCCGTCAGCCGTGCGATGAACCATAGTGCGCGTTGTCGAGAAGCCAAGCGCACCGGCTTTGATCGCGTCGCGCACGAGAACGCGCATCTGTGCAATTTCGTCCTCGGTTGCCGGTTCGCGTTTTGCGCCACGATCACCCATCACATAGACGCGCAATGCACCATGCGGCACTTGTGCGGCCACGTCGATATCGCGCGGGCGGGCATCAAGATTGTCGAGATAGTCGCCGAAGCTTTCCCAGTCCCAGGTCAGACCTTCGCTGAGGGCAGCACCGGGGATATCTTCTACCCCTTCCATGAGGCGGATCAGCGTATCATGGTCGGCCTTGCGCACCGGCGCGAAGCCGACGCCGCAATTGCCCATCACCACCGTGGTCGTACCGTGAATGGAGGATGGCGTCATGCGCTCGTCCCATGTGGCCTGACCATCATAATGGGTGTGAATATCCACCCAGCCCGGTGTCACGAGTTGGCCGGTCGCGTCGATCTCCTCGCGCCCCTTGGCGCTGACCTCGCCCACAGCCACGATCACACCTTTGTCGATCGCAACATCGGCTTTGCGCGGTGCGCCGCCCGATCCATCGACCAGCGTGCCGCCGCGAATGACAATATCTACTTCAGACATGATTTCCCTCACCTTTCCAATTTCTTTGGAAGGCAGCTTAGACCTGTAGAAGGCATCACGAAAGGGCCGAAAAAACCTGCAAATTCCGGTTGTTGCCCGTATTTATTGAATGGCGATCAACATGGATTGCACAGCCGTAGCACCCGCCTTGGCCTTTTCGAGATCAGTCTCTTCAATTGCAACATTGGCGCTGCTCAGAGCGGCTTCCAGCGCAATCAATGTCCCCTTATCGCTGGTATCGTTGAGTGCGCCATTGCCTAATGCCGCGCATGGGTTCATTTCCTTGGGCGCAAAACCTTTGCCATCTGGGCCGACGAGACAGTTGATCGTATGGTGCAAATGCATTCGCACAGTTCCAACATCGCCGCCAGCTGCCGCATAGCCTGCATGGGAAGCGGCTGCGGCGATTTCCTTGTCGAGCTGGGGCGACATGGCTTGTGCGCTTGATCCGGCAAAGATGGCTGTCGATGCTATGAACGCAATAGCTGCAAATGTGGAAACAGGACGCATGATGTTCCTCCCGACGATTTGACGATATGTGATTGGTCCAACCAGCCTATAGCCATCGAACGGCTTTTTGTACCCCTGCAGCATCATGATTACGGAAGCTTAATCATCGAAACACACAAAGGCCGCGCCCTTACAAGGGTCACGGCCTTTGATTTTTTCCGGCTCTGCCGGATCAGCAAACCAAAATTTGTTGCCAGCGCTAGAAGGCGACTTTCACACCCAAATGGGCACCGCCATCAACAGCTTCGCGAGACAACACCTTGCCTTCGATACCACCGTAAAGGCTCAAATTGCTCTTCAACTGGAGATCGAAGGAAACACCAAGGCTCGCACCATAGACATTTTTTGCGGCTCTATCGTTAATCTGGAATCCGGTATTACCCAGACTTGCGGAAAAAGAGCTGTCCCCAAGATTCTGCGTATCCAGCAAGGCACCAGAAAAACTCACAGCAAGCGTTTCACCAGACTCAAGCACATAGCGATGTGCCAGATCCAACTGTACGCGCCCATCCAAGGCATGAGACTGCCGTCGATCATAAGCTATATTCTGTGTTGAACCCGTTTCGGTGAAAGCATTGTAGGTAACACCTGTATAGCGCAAGCGTATGCTGGGGGTTGCCGTCCATGCAGATGAAAGCGCATAGCTCTTGCTGATTGCAACTTCCGGAGAAACATACCATCCCCAGAAATCTCCTTCGGCCCATTCGCTGCCGGCATTGACCGAACGACGGCTATGATTGTCGATACCGCCAAAAGTGATCGACGCATTGACCAGAAAATCGTTCACCTTTTTGGAGCCATAAAGACCGAAGAACCCGGTATATCCATCCAAGGAAGATGTTTCATCCTTTAGGCGCGATTCCACGCCGCCGCCGCCGACAAAAAAGCCGATACGCGTATCGTCAAACTGATGGTCCACGCCAGTGATCGTGCCATACCGATAGGTCCGGCTGGCAGCAGAACGGCTGGTATTCGATTGCTCGCGCACACCACCGAAAACACGGGCCCAGAACAAATTGCCGGTCGGATCTACCGCCAAACCACTACCCACTGTGAGAGCGGATTCTGCGGCAGCCAATTTTTGATCAACCTCAGCGTAACCCAAAGGTTGCACCACGTTCACCGTCGGTATGTCACTGGGCCTGTCAATATCAATCAATAGAATGCTGCCGATCACATCACTCACAGAGCCTGTATATTGACCGATCGTGCTTCCAAGAGGCGCAACCGAGACGACGTTGATTGTTCCCGTTGTATCGGCAGAATCGAGGACCACACTCTGCCCGCTATTATCCAGAGTGATCGTGTTGTCCGGCGCAATATAGCCTGCCGCTTCTACACGATAGCTGCCTGCGCCAAACTTGGTCGTGTTACCCGTTGTGTTGTTATAATCAACAAGTCCGGAGAATAGGCTGCCCGGCGCCACTTCAAGCGTATTACCGCCTGCACCGAAAAAGACGGCTGCAGTGGCACCGGAAATGCTTCCCCGATTTGAAAGCACGTTACCGGAACCATCAAAATATACGCCGTAAGTTCCGCCGATAATCGTGCCGTCATTGATCAAACTGGCGCTCTGAAGTCCGACGCCTGTCTCTGCTGTTGCAGCGATAGAACCACTATTGAAGATGTCTACCGTGCCGCTGCCGGTCGCAGCCGTTATGCCGCGCAAGCCGGTGATGGCGCCTTCATTCGTGATGCTGATATTGCCGGAAGTCGCCTCCGCTGCAAGCGCCGTATCATCGGGAGCCTCGATTGTACCCCTGTTGGTAATCAAGGTATTGCCGGCTGTTCCAACATAGGTCTGAAGGCCAATATGGCTGGCGGTATCGGCATGGCCCGTATCATCATAGGCTTTGAGAGTGCCGGTATTCAGAACCGTCACGTCACCAGTGGAGCTCCAGGCCTGCAGCGCAATATTGTCCAGCGCTGTCACAGTGCCCGAATTGCTGATTGCGGTATCGCCTGCTGCCGACCAAGCAACGAGACCCTGCTTTGTCGTTGAGGTCACGACCCCGCTATTCGTGATATTGGCTAGCCCGCGATAATTGATAGCCCGGGCACCAGCCTCATAAGCATCAATCTGGCCTTCGTTGATAATCGTGACGAGCGCGGGCGAGAGCGCATCATTGTTGAAGCCGCCATCCGCATAGAGACCTCGGAAATCATCAGAGGTCACATGGCCGGTGTTCTTTAGATAAACACTCCCCAAATTCGTCGTTGCAGTGATCGCTGAAAACTCAAAACCACTGGCGTTTACAGTCGCGCCGCTCTCAATCGAAATATCGCCGGACACATCATTGCGCAACCAGACGCCGTTGCCATCAACACCTGTGATGGACACATCCGAGTCAATAAAGACTTCAAGGTCATGCTCAGGTGCAAAAGTCTGGGAATAAACCGCGCTATAGGCAGGATTATAAACAACCGTGCCGGCACCGATCGTCAAAGTATGAGTTGACGGCGTTTTAGTGGCGTCGAGTGGCGCAAAATCGATAAACGCCGTGGTCTCTCCGGTGACAGTCAAAGAAGAGGTGCCTGAGTCTGTGCGACTTTGAATTTTGTCGGTATCACAGTGCTGGCTCAGAATTGCGCCGGAAAAATCACATGCCGCCCATGCTGTGCCGGGCAGCAAAAACGCGAGCGAGGAAACGCCAGAAACAAAAAGGCCTTTTCTGAACGAGCCGCTCAAATGAGGCCAAGCAAAAGGTTTCTCCGAAGGATTTGAATTCATCATGGTACCTTAAAATAAAGCCCACTTTCACAAGTGAATTGGTTTTACATCAAAATATAGATATTTCTATTTTTAACCATAGAATTTGAGTCCATTCCGACAGGAAACCTACGTATGAGCGCCCCGGCCTCCAATGAGGTCGCCATCAAGACACAAAAAAGCCCGCCCCCAGCTTGCAGGGGGCGGGCTCTCTAATCTTTGGTTTCAGATCAAACCGAAAGTAATGACCTGCATAATAAGTTGCACAGCCGCGCCTATCACGAGGACCGCTATTGCTAACAATCCGATGGAAAAGCCCATGCCACGCTTATCAGCAGCCTCATAATAGCCTTTGGCGTAAAGCACGCGACCGATCGGATAGAAGATACCCACACATGCCGCCCAAAGATCATGGCCGCTTACAGCAAAAAGCCACAAAGCGGGCAGGAAGAGGATCAGGCCTTCCATCGTGTTTTCATGCACACGCAGTGCCCGCATGAATTCATCAGGTCCGGTCATGGCAGGTGCGGGCGTATTGGTTTTGCCACGCACTTTGCCGACTTTAACAGCCATATAAAAATAGATGATCAGGGTCAGGATAGTGACAAGACCCGTCAGAGGATAAGCAAAGGACATTTCATTCTCCCGAAGCATTCTGGTTTTGCCCATAAGCAGTATAGGCAAGCGAGGCAAAACAGAAGCGATACCTTTTGAACCAATGCGAACCTACTGTTCGCGTTTGAACCGCATCGATGCAAGCTAGCGGGCGGCAAGCCGCGCAATTGTGCCTGCAATGCTCAATGCCGCGATCACCCCGGCCATGGGCAGGGCGGTGCCATCATTCAGCAGCCCCACCAAAGCCCCCGCGCAAGCCGCCGCACCGAATTGCACCACACCATTCAAAGCCGCCGCCGCACCCACATTATTACTTGCTCGCGACATGGCGGCTGCAACAGCATTGGCACCGATGAACCCGCCACAACCCAGCAATACAAAAAAGGTAGCTGCCAGCGGCAACATCAGATGCGACGCAAAGAGCGAGAGCGAAAGCAGAACCACGCTCGCCGCCAGATGCACGCTTGTCCCCACGCCCAGAATGAACCGTCCGTCATAAAAGCGCAGCAACCAGGCATTGACCTGTGCGCCGATGATGAAACCCAGCGCATTGACGCCGAAAATCACGGCAAAATATTCAGGACTAAGTTGATGGTAGCTGATGAAAACAAAAGATGAGCCGGTAATATAGGCAAACATGCTTCCCGATATCGCCGCATTGGCGAGCGTAAACGCTACATATTGCCGGTCCCGCATCAAGGCCAGATAAGCGTAAAGCACTGACACAAAGCCGCTTGCCACGCGTTTGCCTTGCGGCAAGGTTTCCCCAAGGCCGCGCCAGACCGCAAAAAAGCACAAAACAGCGAAACCGCCTTGGAACAGGAAAATCAGCGTCCAGTTGAAATGCGCGATCAGAAACCCGCCAAAGAGTGGCGCGAGAATAGGTGCCACGCCCATCACCAGCATGAGCAACGAATAGACCTGCGCCGAGTGACGTTCATCAAACAAGTCACGCACCATAGCGCGCGCCACGACAATGCCCGCACACCCTCCCAGAGCTTGCAGAAACCGCGCAGCCACCAACCAGTCGATACTTGGGGCAAAAGTCGCGCCCACAGACGCCAATGCAAAAGCAGAAATACCCAGCAGCAATGGCGGCAAGCGCCCATAGCGGTCAGACAGCGGGCCGATCACGCTCTGGCCTAGCGCCATACCGATGAAATAGGCCGCCAAAGTGCCCTGCACCGCGCCTTCGCCCGTTCCGAAATGTGCAGCAATGGCCGGAAAAGCCGGTAGATACATGTCGATGGCCAAAGGCGCAAAGGCTGTCAGAGCGCCCAGAATCAGAATGAACCGCAGATGCCCGCGATGGATTCCGGTCTTATCCGTCATGTCTGGTCCTTGTGGTTTCTTAGCCGATATCGAGCAGGCAGATTACGACGTGATCGGTCGGCTTCCGGCATTTTCAGCGCATCGCCTGCATATCTGGCCTGTTCTTACATGAAATCGGCGCCTGACAATCAAGATTCCAGCAGCGCGGAACAATGCTCCCTCCCGGCCCCCGCACGTCATGTGACGCCTAAAAACCACACTTCCAGCCGATCACAGTGAAAATGACATTTCAGTCATATTCACTGTTGATAATAGGAATGACTCTTAATATCGTCCGCAGGCCTTAAGAGGCAGCTTATGCGCATTGCCGGATTTGAACGGTCACGCGCAGCTTCATCTCCAAAAGGCCTGTCAAAGTAAAGGCGCGGCCTCGGCCTGGCGCCGCTATCCAACTGGGGGATACCCGAATGAAGACCACCAAGATGCCGGCACGTGTGCCGGGGTCACTGCGGACTCATGCCCGCATGCCGGCCAGCGCGACACAGACCAGCGGTGCAGCGCTGTTCACAGCCGCCTGTGTTGCCGCCAGCATGATGACACCCGCCTTTGCCGCCGACGCGCCTAAAACGGGGGACGATGTAGCTGTCGAGCTTCCTGAACTTCTGGTGGAAGGCAGCGATGAGCGCGGCGCCAACCCCTATGCAGATCCGGCAGCCCCCTACAAGGTGGACCGTTCTGCCAGTGGCAAGATTTCGCAAGACGTTCTCGACTTCTCCAAAGAGGTCACAATCATTCCGAAAGAGGCGATCACGGACGCCGGTGCCACATCCGTCAAGGACGTGATCCGCACACAGCCCGGCATCACTATCGGCACAGGCGAAGGCGGCAATGCGCTGGGTGACCGTTTCATCATCCGTGGCTTCGAAGCTCGTGGCGACGTATTGGTCGATGGCCTGCGCGATCCCGGTATTGTGAGCCGTGAGACATTCGCGCTGGAACAGATCGAAATTTCCAAAGGCCCGGATTCGACCTTTGCCGGTCGCGGCACCACAGGCGGCGCGATCAACATGATCACCAAGATGCCGCAATCCACTGCCTTCACGAAGGTTTCAACAAGCATCGGCACCGACGAATATAAGCGCGTGACGGTCGATACCAATCAGGTGGTCGGCGAGAATTTTGCCTTCCGCGTGAACGGCATGTGGCATGACAGCAATGTTCCGGGTCGCAGCGACGACGTGGATGTCTTTGATGACCGCTGGGGTGGCGCTGCCGCGTTTGAATGGCAGGCATCCGAGAAGTTCACACTGCTCGGCGACTATTACCACCTCTCCACTGATGCAATGCCGGACTTCGGTGTACCGTGGAATGCCAATACCAGCAGCCCTTATCTCGTCAATGGTGAGGACAAATTCTACGGCCAGATCAACCGCGATTTCTGGGAAACCACACAGGATGTTGCTACGATCAACGGCCAGTTCCAGATCAACCCGAACCTGCTCTGGAGCACGCAGGCCCGTTACGGCCATGCCACCAATGAATATGTCGTCGGCGCTCCCGAAGGCCCGAACCTCGCTCTCGGCACGGTTCGCTCCAGTGCTAAGTCACGTCGCCAGAGCTGGGATTTCTATGGTGTCCTCAGCACTCTTGCCTATGACTTCAAAACCGGCTCCTTCGGTCACAACCTGATCACCGGCGTCGAAGCAACATATGAAAAGAGCATCAATCCGGGCTGGACGGGACAGAGCAATGTCACGATCGACATCAACAACCCCGACAATTACGCCTGGGTCGGCGCCATCACCAAAAACAACTCGCCGACATCAAGCCACATCCGCACGCAAGCGCTCTTTGTTTCGGACACAATGACGATCACCGAACAGTGGCAGATCTTTGGCGGGCTTCGTCTCGACCATTACAGCATGATTCAGGAACAGAGCATTGGCGGCGGCAGCCCCTATCCTGAAACATCGGGCGACACGAACACCATGTTCGTCAACTGGCATGCAGGCGTCACCTTCAAGCCGTTGCCCAATGGCAGCATCTATGCGTCCTATGCCTCGTCCTCGAACCCGCCCGGCGCCCTGTCTGACAGCACCAGCGCGGCTTACGGCGGCAATACCACGGCTATCCAATCGGTCGATGCAGAACGCATCCTGTCCTACGAACTGGGCACCAAATGGGAGCTGTTCGATCAGCACCTCCTCCTGACGGGCTCGATCTTCCAGATCGACCGGACAGGCGGTCTTGATGTCATCGTGGCGGGCGAAGGCGAAGGTGAAAAGCGCGTGCGCGGTGTTGAAGTCGGCTTTGCGGGCAATGTGACCGAAAAGCTCAGCCTCATCGGTGGCGTATCGCTTCTGGATGCCGAGGTCATCACAAGCCCGTCGGGCCCCGGCGTCATGGTCAATACGGCTGAATCAAGCGGCTATATCCAGGCCAAATATGCGGTTACGGATGAATGGTCGGTCGGCAGCACCGTCACTTATACGGGCAAAATCTATGGCGGCACCTATTCAGCCAATCGCGATACGGGCAAGACCGTTGACGACTGGACACGCGTTGACCTGATGTCCGACTATCAGATCACACCCGATGCCAAACTGCGCCTCAATGTACTGAACGTCTTTGACGAGCTTTACTATGATGCGCTTTATCGCAGCGGCACACCGTTTGTCTTTGTCGCTCCCGGTCGCTCTGCCGTGGTGACACTCGACTATACGTTCTGATCTGAACCGCTAGAATAGACGGCAGGCCGGACCATTTCCGGCCTGCCGTTCTTTTATTGAGGCTTCCATGCTTATCACCATTCCCGATCTCCTCAGCAAAGATGAAGTGTCCGCCATGCGCGCGGATATGGACAAGGCCGACTGGATCGACGGGAAAGTAACCGCAGGCGAACAGTCCGGCGCGGTCAAACATAACCAGCAACTCAAGGAAGGCACGGCGCTTGCCAATGCGCTGGGTGACAAGGTGCTGGATGCTCTCGCCCGCAACGAGACATTTGTCTCGGCGTCACTCCCCCTCAAGATTTTTCCGCCGTTGTTCAACCGCTATCAGGGCGGCGGCCATTTCGGCACCCATGTGGACAATGCGATCCGCATTGTGCCGGGCACGCCTGTGCGTGTGCGGACCGATCTGTCGATGACGCTCTTTCTCAGCGAACCCGACGAATATGACGGCGGCGTCCTGACCGTCGAGGACAATTACGGCACGCAGGAAGTAAAACTCGCGGCAGGCGATATTGTGCTCTATCCCTCTAGCAGCCTGCACCATGTCACGCCGGTCACCCGCGGAGCGCGCGTCTCGTCATTTTTCTGGTTGCAAAGTATGGTGCGCGACGATGGCGAACGCACATTGCTGTTTGATCTGGACATGTCGATCCGCACCCTTGCCGCCACGCATGGCAGCAATGATCCAGAAGTGGTGCGCCTCAGCGGCATCTATCACAATCTGCTGCGCCGCTGGGCAGACACATAACCCAAATCCGTTTCAGATTTTCTTTTCGCCCAGCCAATAGCGGTCGCGGATTGTCCGGCGCACGATCTTGCCCGACGGCATGCGCGGCAGATCATCGGTAAAATCAACCGAGCGCGGTCGCTTGTAGCTTGGCAGACGGGCCGCTGCAAAAGCCACGATCTCGGCGGCAAGTTTGTCTGACGGGGCGACGCCCTCGTTCAGCTGTACCACGGCTTTGATTTCCTCGCCCCATTCTTCGTTGGGCACCCCCACCACAGCCACATCGTAAACATCGGGATGTTCCAGCACTTCCTGATCGATCTCGACGGGATAGATATTCACACCGCCCGAAATAATCACTTCCGCACTTCGGCCCGTGAGATAGAGAAAGCCATCAGCGTCGATATAGCCCATATCGCCCATCGTGTAGTCATTGCCGCGATAGGCCCCTTCGGTCTTTTCCGGCGCCTTGAAATATTCAAACCGGCCCTGTTCAGGGGCCTGAAAATAGACCGTGCCCACCTCGTCGGGTTTGGCCTCGTCACCATTATCATTGATGATCCGCACCACCACACCGGGCAGCGGTTTGCCGACCGATCCGGGTTTGGCTTTCCATTCATGGCTATCGACAAAAATGCCACCACCTTCGGTTGCCGCATAATATTCAAACACCACCGGCCCGAACATATTGATGGAGCGTTCCTTCACATGGGTCGGGCATGGGGCTGCACCATGCAATATCCAGCGCAGACTGGAGAAATCATATTTCGTTCGTGTTCTCTCATCGAGGCTCAGGATACGATGCAGCATGGTCGGCACAACATGCGTATGCGTTATGCGATGCTCCTGTACCAGACGCAGGGTTTCTTCCGCGTCCCATTTGTCCATGATGACGCAGCCGATACCGGCATTGATCGGAAAATTCAGGTTCAGCGCCAACGGCGCAGCGTGATAGAGCGGGCCTGTCACCAGCGCCACATCACCGGGCTTGAAGGCTGCTGTTTCCGTGAGCTTCATCAGCAAGGGTGACACAGGCGCCGCCTCGCGCCGAAACACACCCTTGGGATGACCCGTTGTGCCGGATGTGTACATCATCTGTGTACCAAGCACCGGATCGTCAATATTGCGATCATCTTCGGCATTGATCGCATCGTCATAAAGGACAAATCCGTCAATCACGCCACCCACGCATAGCCGTATGATGAGACCGGGCGACATTGCCTCTGCCTCACTTGCCGATCCTTTGAAACGTGCATCGGCAACAAAAGCTTTGGCTTCGCAATTATCGACGATATAGCCAACCTCCTTGCCGGTGAGATGCCAGTTCACAGGCGTCATGCGAAAACCACCGCGCTGGCAGGCAACAACCGTTTCGACAAATTCCGGCCTGTTAGAGCAAAGCAATGCCACCGCATCGCCTGCTTTCAGGCCCGCGCGTCGCAAAGCGCGCACAAGCTGGTTGGCCTTGGCGTTCAATTCGCCATAGGTCCGGTTTCCGGCTTCGGAAATGATCGCAGGTTTGTCAGGGTTTTCGGCATGAAATGCAATCACCATCCCGTTGGCTGCCGCTTCCTCACGCGTGATGCCGGAACCTAATTGCGACACATTCATGCTTATTCTCCCCTTGCGTTCACCCTCCCCGGGTGGACATATTTTTGTGTTATCTTTGCCAGTATTGGACAGCGGCTTCTTTCCCCCCGTCAAGGAACCTTTATGTCGAGCCATTTACACTCCATGCAAAATTCACCCAGTTTCCACACAAAATCCCGTTCCTTTCAGACAATCCATCGCACAGCGCTCTGCGCTGCTGCTTTCGGACTGACACTACTGGCCGCCCCTCTCGCTGCAAAAGCAGACGAGGATGCCGCAATTCCGCCGGTGCCCGCCACCCTCCCTGATCCGGCAATCACCCCCGATGGCGGCTTTGTCACCATTGAGGTGGAGAACGATCTTTTTGCAAAAATTGCCAATACCGACCGGCATTATACAAATGGACTGAAACTTTCTTGGCTGTCGGCGCCGACCAATGACCTGCCAGACTGGATGAAGTCGCTTTCCGCACCGCCACTTTTTTCGATCTTCACCAATGACAATAATGTCACCGGCGTTTCACACCGTGTCGGCTTTGCGCTCTCGCATGTGATTTTCACACCGGACGACACAGACAACGTCGCGCCCATTCCCAATGATCGCCCCTATGCCGCATGGCTGCATGCCACATTAGGCCTGCAAAGCATCCGCTCAAATGATCTGGGCGAGGCATGGCAGGATCAGTGGAAACTCGATATCGGCATGGTCGGCCCATCCGCCTATGGCGAGGACGTGCAGAACGGCTGGCACCGCATTATCAATGTTGATGAGGCACAGGGCTGGGACAACCAGTTACATGACGAGCTGGGTGTCAATCTCAGCTTCGAGCGGGCATGGCGCTCCAACGTCTTGCGCACGCCCGAAATGTTCGGACTTGAAACCGACATCATTCCCTATGGCACAGTGGCTCTGGGCAATGTCGCCACTTATGCCGGTCTTGGCGGCGTCTGGCGCATCGGACCGAGCCTGCCTGACGATTTCGGGCCGCCGCGCATCTATCCTTCTTCGGGTGGTTCGGAATGGTTCCACACCTCGTCCGGTTTTGACTGGTATCTCTTTGCCGGTCTCGAAGGCCGTGCGGTTGCCCGCGACATCTTTCTTGATGGCAATACATTCCGTGACAGTGCCAGCGTGAACAAGCGTCCGCTAGTCGGTGACTTTAAATTCGGTGCGGTTGCCGTTCTGAAATCCGTGCGGGTCAGCTTCACCCATAATCTTCGCACCAAAGAATTTTACGGCCAAAACAAGGCCGATCAATTCGGTTCGATTGTTCTCGGGCTGGCGCTCTAAGACCTAGACTTCTGTCTTTGTGCCCAGTTCCACCACGCGGTTCGGCGGCAGCTGGAAATATTCCGTCGGCGAGAGCGCGTAATCCATCAGCAGAATGAAAAGCTGCGACTGCCAGCCGGGCATTTTGGATGAGTGCTCATGCACTAGTGTCTGGCGGCTGACGAAATAGCTTGTCTCCATCGGCGGAAAATCGAGGCCGAATGTACGACAACGCTCCAGCGATGCGGGAACGTCCACCTGCTGCATGAAACCATGCCGGATTTCGATCCGCGCAAAACCGTTCGGCATGGTCTCAACATTGAGCTGATCGGCCAGCGGCACGCGCGGCGTGTCTTCGGTGTTGACACGCAGCAGGGCCACACGCTTATGCAGCACCTGATTATGCTTGAGATTGTGCAGCAGAGCTGTCGGCACAGTGTCGAGATTGCTCGTCAGGAACACGCCCGCGCCTTTCACGCGCTGGATTTTCTGGTCGGCTGCCTGTTTCAGCAATGTCTCCAGCGGAATGGCACCGTCGAGAAACTGTTCGGCCAGCAATTTGCGGCCACGTCGCCAGGTTTCCATAATGGCGACAATGATGATGCCGATCATAATCGGCATCCAGCCACCTTCCAGAACCTTGGTCAGGTTCGACATCAGGAAACCCAAATCCATCACGAGGAACAGCAAGGCCACCAGAAAGACAGGGATCAGCGGCCAGCCCGCGATGAAGCGGTAATAATAGAAGCCCAGCAGCGTCGTCATCACCATCGTGCCCACCACGGCAATACCGTAAGCAGAGGCAAGGTTGGATGAGTTCTCGAAGCCGAAAACCACAGCCAGCACACCCACCATCATCGCGGCATTGATCTGGGGCACATAAATCTGGCCGCTTTCACGCGCCGATGTATGGCGGATACGCACGCGCGGCAACCAGCCCAGTTCCACAGCTTGGCTCGTCACCGAGAAGGCACCGGAGATCACTGCCTGCGAGGCGATGATCGCGGCCATGGTCGCCAGCAACAGCAGCGGGATACGCAGCATTTCAGGTGCGAGCAGGTAGAAAGGATTTTCCACCGCGGTCGGATCATGCAGGATCAGCGCGCCCTGACCAAAATAATTGAGAAGCAATGCCGGCCAGACCAGCGTGATCCAGATACGGCGGATCGTGGCCGCACCGAAATGGCCCATATCTGCATAGAGCGCTTCAGCGCCTGTCACAGCCAGCACCACAGCGCCCAGCAGCAACAGGGGGCGCACATGCCCGCTCACCAGCAGTTCCAGTCCGTGGCGCGGATCAAGTGCTGCCAGCACCTCCGGCGAATGCCAGATACCCCAGACGCCGAGCGCCGCCAGTGTCAGAAACCAGACACCCACGATCGGACCAAAAAAAGCACCGACACGGGCCGTACCGTTTTTTTGCGCAAGAAAAAGCCCTACCAGCAGCACTGCTGCAATAGGCACCGTCATGTCGGCAAAAGCCGGCGAGATGACTTCCAGACCTTCCACCGCGCCCAGCACCGAGATCGCAGGCGTGATAATGCCATCGCCATAAAACAGCGCCGCGCCGATCATGCCGGCGATCATGATGACACCACCCAGGCGGGTATTGGCACCTGCCCGTTTTAGCGACAAGGCAGCCAGCGACAGTACGCCGCCTTCGCCCTTGTTGTCGGCCTTCAGGATAAAGAAGACATATTTCGTCATCACGACCAGCGTGATTGCCCAGAAGACAAGCGACAATACGCCAAGCACGCTTTCCGGTGTCGGTTCCAGACCGACCTTATGCTCGAAGCATTCCCGGATCGTGTAGAGAGGACTTGTCCCGATATCGCCGAAAACGACGCCTAGGGCGGCGACGTGGAGAGCGAGCCTCAGCGGCTGTTTCTCGTCGGATGAAGTGGTGCTCAATAGATCGAGCCTTCGATTGTTTCAGGGGCAGCAAAGTGGCGCATGCTGTCCGAAGCCACTCGCCGGGTCAACACATGCCTTGTCCGGTCCAATTGCGGCCAAACGCCCCCTCTGATACACGAGGATATCAGCCAAATACACAGCTAGTAACGACGTTATGGAGAAACAAAAATGACAAATTCAGCCGAAGCACCGCTGGTCCTCGTCGAAAAAAGCGGGGGAATCGCCACCGTCACTCTCAATCGCCCCACAGCCATGAACGCATTGTCGTCCGGTTTGCGCGCCGCCATTGCCGACACATTCGAAGCTCTGGAAGCAGATGACGAGGTGAAGGCCGTCGTTCTGACAGGTGCAGGCAAAGCCTTCTGCGCCGGTCTCGATTTGAAGGAACTGGGCTCCGGCGCCAGCACGGTCGGCGGCACGATCAGCGACAAGGATCCCGTGACCTCCATCAACCGCTTCTCCGGTCCCGTCATCGGCGCGATCAATGGCGTTGCGATCACCGGCGGCTTCGAGCTGGCATTGGCCTGCGATGTTCTCATCTGCTCCACCAATGCGCGCTTTGCCGACACGCATGCCCGCGTCGGCATCCTGCCCGGGTGGGGTCTCAGCCAGAAGCTGAGCCGCGTGCTTGGCATCTACCGCGCGAAGGAACTTTCGCTCACGGGCAATTTCCTGTCTGCCGAACAGGCCAATGACTGGGGCATGATCAATCGTGTTGTCTCGCCCGAAGAACTGCTTCCGGTCTGCCATACACTTGCCGAGGACATGCTGACCGTCGTGCCCGAATGCCTGCCTGCTTATAAGAAGCTCATCAATGACGGCTTTGCCCAGAGCTTCGGCGATGGCCTCAAGACCGAGCTGCAATTCTCCACACTGGCCAATGGCGGTGTCGATGCCAAAGCCATTGAGGAACGCCGCGCCGGCATCCAGAGCCGCGGCAAGCAGCAGACAAGCTGATACCTCTCACCGGAAATGGAAAAGGCCAGAGCATGATCTGCTCCGGCCTTTTTTATTTCACTTCCTGCCCGATGTATCCGGCCCCAGAAATACGAACTTCTTGGCTTCGTCGCCCTGCAAGCCCACAAGGAAAGGCGCGAAAGACCCCGGCAATGTGATCACGTCGTAAAGCTCTTCCACCGAACCCGTAATGTCGATGCGGTGTTCGATCTCGCCCGTGGTGATATTGACCATATAGATGCCGCAAACAGGCTCGACGCCGCGTTTGCGCAATTCATCATCCAGCGGCAACCCTTCAAAGACTTTGTTGCGCGGTTTCGAGATGCCTATAATCGCATAGTCGCCGATGAAACGCAGACCGCGCACGAAGCCGGGGCACCACGCCACCTGTACGAATTTATCGGTCTGGCGATCCACATAGCCAAACCAGCCCGTACCTGCTTCCAGCACCCAGAGCTTGCCTTGATACAGGCGCGGCGAATGCGGCATAGAAAGCCCCTCGCACACCACTTTGTCGCCGCGCATATCCATGACCATGCCGCCATCGGCGCGATGGTCACGCCAGCCTCCACGCACATTGGAATGGCCGATCAGTGTCACATAGGCGGGAATGCCATTTTCAAGGCAGAAACCGTTCAGATGGCAGCGGTCCTCATTGACGATGCGGTCGATAAAGGGTGGACGCCAGATCGGATTGAAACTGCCCCGCATGTCGAGGCTCGCCACGCAATTATAGCCGGTGGCCACAGTCAATAGCCGGTCCTTGCGGTCAATCGCCAGATCATGCACATCCACTGCGCCTGTCACATGGGCCTGTCGCGGCAAATAGAGCCTGTCCCAGCCTTCATAGAGCTGACCGGGCAAAAGTGAATTGGCAAACCGCCAGACCTGATGGCGCATGGACAGCATGAAACCGTCATCGGTCGATGCAATGGCCATGGCCATATCGAAAGTGCGCTCCGACACAGCAAAGCCGCCGCCTCGCCCGCGTCCGATCATCACCACTTTACCAGCCGCATAGGTGGAGAAGGCAATGCCCGCATCGTGACGCGCCAGCCAGGCCTGAAAGCCCGGCGTGAAGTTCAGATGGAAGGGAGCCTTCAGCTCCTTCTGCGCGTCATCACCCGCAACCATTGGGGTCATTGCCATTTATCTCTCCTCGGATCGTCCATCCGGTCAAAATTCGGATTAAACTCTATATCGGCTGACAGCACTTTACTGATAGCCCGTGTCAGCTCAGCTTTATTTAGATTGCGCACTGTTTCAAAACGTGTGCGAAGGTCTTCGTCTGCATCAGCGCAAAACCACATCCAGTGATCGCGCTGCGCCATACGTCCGTCACGGGCCGCATGACGTTTCAGTCTTTCGATCAGCGGCTCCAGGATGACCAAGGACATATTGTCATCCATCACATAGTCGCGCGCGGGCTGGAAATTCTTATGCAGGTTCATAGGGAACAGATAGGTGTTGCGGCTTTCAAACCGCATGCTGCCATCCTTGTCAAACAGGATCGCGGGAAAGTAGGGCGCGAGATTGGGGAAATAGCGATTGGGAATGATTTGGCACTTCCAATAGTGTCGCGCCACACCTGCAAATTCGAAAAACGAACCCAGATTGTTGAAATTCGATTGCGAGAGCGCAAGCATCTCCACCTTGATTTTTTTGGGATCAACAGTGTCATTGGCGACATCGAGATAATAGGAGCCGACCTGTATGGCGTTCTGGAAATAGCCACCACGCAGGGCACCCCAGACGCGCTTGATCGCACCGCCCGCGCGCACAAATTCATGCAGCGCCCGCAAACCCGTCATATGGGCGGGAGCAGGCTCGCGCGACATTTGCGCCAGCATGTGCCGTGTAATTTCGAGGCAGAAGCTGAGAGGGTATTTGGCGGGATCAGCCGACAGGCCCTCGTCGCCCTTGACAGCGCCTTGTGCCGCCCGGCTTGCAAAATGCCGGTCTGTGTTCATGCGCAGTTCCAGCATGTCGCGGATAATCTCGTCCACATGCGGCACGACAAGCCGCTCGGTCAGCGCCCGTAATGCAGGCGTCACAGGCTGCAGACTGTCAGCCTTGTAGCGTGCAATCAGGCCGTCCACTGAAAGTTGAGCGCTCATGAAATTCCCCTGCCGCTGATTATACAGAATTCGGTATCAGGGCAATGCCCGCAAGTTTTAGGGTCATTAACGGCCAAGATAGAAAAACGGGGCTGTGATCACCACAGCCCCGTCTTCATATTCGTTCACGTATCAGGCGTGTCTTACCATTCGAGGCGGGCACCCAGTTTCACGCCGCCGGAAGTGCCGTTGTCTCCGCCGAAGCCACCATCATAGGAGACGAAAGCGGTCACGCCGTTGCCGAACGTCACATCCACAGCTGCGCCCAACGCCGCGTATGTGTTGTCACGCGTATCAAGCGTCGAGGTGAAAGCGCCGCCAGTTGTATTGAACGTACCCGAGACTGTCCGATCACCCTCGCGCCATTCCTGCGCCAGAGCCGCACTCAGCGAGGGACGGACCGCCCATTCGCCATCAGGTGCCTTCATGGTTACAGCCAGTTCCGCGCCGACACTGCCGCGATATGTGTCGCTCGTCACGTCACCCACAGACATGCCGCCCGTGCCGCCACCTGTTTCCGTGTAGCCTTCACGTGCCACATGCTGCCAGCCAAGATTGGCCTTAGGTGTCAATGTCCAGTTGCCCTGGATCGGGATCGTGTGACCGATGCCGATACCTGCACCTGTGGTCCAGGCCGTCGGCGAACCATTGGCATTGATCAATGTGCCACCCGACAGAACCGTACGCTGGATATCCATATCCTGATAACCGGCTGTCACCGCGCCTGTCAGGAACGTATTGCCCATGACGTAATTGGCATAGACCGCCGTGTTGAAACCGTCGATGGACGTACGCGAGCCGCCACCCGAAGTTTTGACCGTGCTGTCGATGTAACCACCGGCGAGACCGACAGACAGATTGCCTGTCTTGAACAACTCGCCACCGATTGCGCCGCCTGTGCTGCGCTGTTCATAGCCGCGGGCAAAGCCGTCACCCGAGCGTTTGTCATTCTGCCAGAGACCTGTGCCCCACAGACCCTTGTTGTGACCGGCGCCATTGCGCGCCTGACCCAACACAGCGTCAAGGAAGCTGAAGCTCGAAGCCGAAGCGCCGCCCACCGAGCCGTTAACGCTCGAAGGCGATGCCGTGGTCAGCGATGCCGTAGTGCCGGTATAGACAACCGCACCGTTCACCGCTGTAAATGTGCCTGTTACAGCGCCTGTCGATGTCAGGAAGTCACCCGAGAAACCGTCTGCGCCGCCAAGGAATTGCGGAACAATGATCGCGCCGGGAGCGATTGTGGCTGTGCCGGGAGCGCCCGTCACATTCAGCAAATCGGCCACGCCATTCTCGATCTGGATGACGAGCTGCGAACCGGCCGCGAAGTTCACGCTACCATTGATGGTCAGCGTTCCGGGCGAATTGCCGGGCGAAATCGTGCCGTAGTTATTGATCGTACCGTAGATCGTACCGCTGCCACCCAGCGTACCGCCGGTATTCACAGTGATACCACTTTCGCCGGCATCGAGGACACCGTTGACCTTAAACGTACCGCTATTGATCGTCACCTGATCGGCTTCGATGCTGCCGGTCGTGTTCCAGATGCCAGTGGCATCCACCGTCATATCATTGATGTTGTTGGTATCGTAATTAAACGTGCCTGCACCCAGAAGTACCAGATCGTTATTGCCGCTTTCGCTGTTGATATCGCCATACACAACGGCGGAATCCAGCGACAGCGTATTGTTGGAACCTTCAAGGCTGATGGCCGTGCTTCCAAAAGCACCCACCGTGCCCGCCACAAGAATCGTATTTCTTGTGCCGTTCACCTCAATGCCCGTGCCGCCATAGACCGACGCATCGGAACCGACGTTGATGCTGCTATATGAACTGTTCAGCACGATGCCCGTGGTGCCGCCAAAGACCGAGGAAGACCCGTTCAGGGTAATGCTCGTCTCGTTGCCAATCGCGGCAATACCATAGCCGTAATCGGCACGCACAACGGCAGAATCGTTCAGCGTCAGGGTAAACCCGTCCGTTTCGCTCGCCACCAGAATAGCCGTATTGTTGGAACCGTAGCCATGTGTGCGAACAGCGGATGTACCGTTCAGCGTGATTGTTCCATTGTCTCCGGTCGCATAAATACCGATAGCCGGGAATGAGTATTTAAGGCCCGCTGATCCATAGACATCAATACTGGAGGAACCGTTCAGCGCGATCGACACATCGTCACCGTTGGCAACAATACCAAAGGCCTGACCGCCACTTTCAGCGGTCGTAAGAATTTTGATCGACGAATTTCCGTTCAGGGCAATCGTCTGTGCGTTCCCGATGCTAAAAACGCCAAAGTAATTATTCCCGTCGCCACCCGTACCGGTGATGTTGATGGCAGAATCATTCAGCGTGATGTCATTGGCATATGTGAATTCACCCGATGTAAGAACACTGATGCCGACATACTTGTTATCCGAGCCGCCATGCGTGTTCACATTGACCGACGAGCCGCTGTTCAGCGTGATCGATCCTGCATCATCCGAATAGTAGCCGCTAGAAATGATATTGATGCCGGTATATTTGCTTTCAGTGCCGTCATAGGAGTTGATCGTGACATCCGACCCGCCATTCAGCGTGACCAGCGGATTGATACCGCCGCCAGCAATGCCGGAATATTTGTTATCGTAGCCATTTGCCGCGAAGATATTGATGCTCGATCCATCATTCAGCGTAACTGAAGGGGCGTATTTGCCACCAAGACCGAAATATACTCCCGAGCTCACAGCATACGCCGTGCCGTTCTCAGCACCATAAAGAGTAATATCAGAACCACCATTCAGCGTCAGCGAAACCACTTCATCTGCATACTTGCTCCCGGAGCCGATCATCACCCCGATGATATCACTATCATTGACGCCGCTCTGCGTGCGCTCCACGCGAACGCTGGAACCGCCGTTCAATGTCACGGCCGTTGCGTCGCCACGCGCGTAGATGCCGATATATTTTGAGATGCCCCCATCTGAACTGGCGGTAACTTCGACGCTCGATCCACCGTTCAGCGTCACGCTGTTGCCGTTACCATAGGAGACAAGGCCGGTATATTTGCCGTTGGCTGTGCCGCCATATCCTTCGAGGATGATCTGCGCGCCACCGTTCAGCGTCACCGTGTTGTCATCGCCATAGACGACGACAGAATACACGTCGCCATAGGTATGCGCGATCGATCCGGCACCCAGCGTCACAGTGTTGCCGTCGCCGTAAAGGCCGATCACATTGGCGCCGTCATTGTACAGTTCGGCATCTGCATTCAACGTGACTGTTGCATCATCAGCCGAACCGCGGATCGAACCGTAATTATAGTCGGAACAAACAATATCGACGCCATCATCAAGCGGACCACCGACACATACGCTGGCAGGCAAAGCTATCGCCTGCGAGGACATCATGCCGATAAAAACCGTACCGGCTGCCGCCAAGGCAGATGTGCCCAGCAAGCGGGCGCGCAAGCTCAGATGTGTCTTCAAGATAATTCCCCAAAATTCCCCAGCGTCCAGCTCAGTGCGGACAGCATTTCACAACAGTAACGCATTTTGCGACTCACTGCGCGTAATTCTTAGCATTAATCAGATGAAGAAAATCGTTTTTATAGAGATAAAAACCCTATCGCGAAAAATTTGTATTGTGGCCTAAATCTCGATCCGGAAGTGGTCGAACCAATAGACCCTGACCTGCCGCCCCTGGGCATTATATCCAATCAGCACCAGCCCGGCTGGCAGCACTGGCTTCTGGCCATAGCCGGGAGCCGTGATGATGGCGGCATAGCCTGCCACTTTTTCTTGCGGATTGGCTTTGGCCCATTCGCGCAGCACCTCGCGGGCATGGATGGTCAGCGGCACTGAGACGCCGGATTTTTCCAGGTCGGGATGGATCAGAATACGCATCAGGGCAAATTTTTGACGCACCTGCTCCAGATAAGCCACTTCCGCCGTGGTCACACCCACCACGCGGTCGCCCTGATAGGCCATCGAGACGATTTCCTTGGCACGCTGGCGAGGATCAACATCCGGCGGCAACATGCGCGTTTCCTGCCAGAAAGAGACTGCATCCGCCTCGCATTTTGGATCATTGCGCTGCCAGGCCGTCACGTAGCGAACATTGTCGGGCATAGGTTGGAGAATCCTCTTCAATTTTGGCAAAAGCTAGCACCTGTGACAGTGACCGTAAAACCGCTAAGCTGACGACAAAGCCATTAGAGCCAAAACGGAGGAGACCCCCATGCATGATCTCGTGATCAAAGGCGGCACTGTATATGACGGCACGGGTGCTGCCCCTATCGAAGCCGATATCGCCATCGATAATGGTGTCATTGTCGCTGTCGGCAAGCTTTCAGCAGGCGGGCGCGAGGAAATCGACGCCAAAGGCCAGATCGTCACGCCGGGTTTCATCGACGTCCACACCCATTATGACGGCCAGGTCACATGGGACCCCTATCTTCAGCCCTCGACATTCCATGGCGTCACCACCGCCGTGATGGGCAATTGCGGTGTCGGTTTTGCCCCCTGCAAACCCGAACAGCGCGACTGGTTGCTGAGCCTCATGGAAGGCGTCGAGGACATTCCCGGCTCCGCCCTTGCGGAAGGCATCAAATGGAACTGGGAGAGCTTTGCCGATTATATGGATGCGGTCGAAGCCTCGCCGCTGGCGCTTGATGTGGGTTTGCAAATCCCCCATGCCGCCGTGCGCGCCTATGTCATGGGTGATCGTGCGCCTGCGCTTGAACCGGCCACAGAAGCCGAGACAGAAGCCATGGCGCGTCTCGTCGTCGAGGCCCTTGACGCCGGTGCGCTTGGTTTTTCCACCTCGCGCACGGTCAAGCATAAAGACAGCCATGGCGGCTCGACCCCGACCCTCAAAGCCGAAGCCGCCGAGCTTCATGGCATTGCGCGGGCCATGGGCAAAGCTGGCAAAGGCGTCCTCCAGCTCATCGCCGATTTCAAGGACACCGATGCGGAATTCGCCATGCTGCGCGGCATGGTCGAATTGTCGGGCCGCCCCATGTCCATCACCATTGAACAGGACGACCGTTGGCCCGATGTCTGGGCCCGTGTGCTGCACAATATTGCCGAGGCGAATAAAGCGGGCTTGCCGATCAAGGGTCAGGTGCCGCCACGCGCGACCGGCCTGCTGCTTGGCCTCACCGCCTCGCTCAATCCTTTCATCATGCACCAGACCTTCCGCCAGATCTGGGGTGCGCCGCTGGAAGAGCAGGTCAAGGCGCTGCGTGACCCTGAATTCCGCGCCAAGCTGCTGGCCGAGGAACCCGCATATCCCGCAGGCGAAATCATCGAGATGCTTTGCACCGGCTATCACAAAATGTTTGCCCTTGGCGAAGTGCCCAATTACGAACCAGCACCCGAGGCAAGCGTCAAAGCCATTGCGGCGGCTTCCGGCAAGAACCCGCGCGAAGTCATTCTCGACATGATGCTGGAGCGCGACGGTAACGCCCTGCTCTATTTCCCGCTGATGAACTACACATCCGGCTCCCTCGACAATGTCGAGAAAATGCTGAAACACCCCAACACGGCTTTCGGCCTGTCGGATGGCGGCGCGCATTGCGGCATCATCTGCGATGCAAGCTTCCCCTCCACGCTCCTCACCCATTGGGGCCGTGACCGGACACGCGGACCGAAGCTGCCGCTGGAATGGCTGATCCACGGTCTCACGGGTCGCAATGCCGAGCTGATCAATGTGCTGGATCGCGGCATTCTCGCGCCCGGCATGAAGGCCGACGTCAACGTCATCAATTTCGACGGGTTGAAACTCTATTCACCGCATATCGTCAACGACCTGCCTGCGGGCGGCAAACGCCTCATTCAGCATGCCGATGGCTATACGGCCAGCATTGTTTCCGGCACTGTGGCGTTCCGCGAGGGTGTGCCGACAGGCGCGCTCAATGGCAAGCTGCTGCGTGGCGCGCAGGCACGCCCTGCCGGTGTGTCGATTGCGACAGCCGCCGACTAAATCATAATCCTGTGTCGCAAGAGGACACAGGATTATGACAAGAGACTAAATTTTGCCACAAACGGTCGATGTAACACCACGCATCGGCCGTTTTGGATTCCTGCACAGTTTTGTGCCGGATGCGCCCGCGCTAACATGACGCCCGGACATGAATTTTCGGACCTGGCTTTTCGGCAATTATTCTACTGGACCCTTGATGGACAATTCCACCCACCGCCCCGCTGCCAAAACCTCTATTGCCCGCGTGGCTGCATTCTTTCTGTTTGTCCTCCCGATTGTCATCGTCGCCAATCTGGCGATCTGGGCGGCTTTCAACCAGCCGCATGAGGCCGAAGCATGGACCGGCGAAATTGTGGGCTTTTCCTACAGCCCCTATCAGCGCGGTCAGGACCCGACCAAAGGCATCCATCCCACACATAACCAGATCGTTTCCGACCTGAACCTGCTGTCGGGCACCGTGCAGGCTATCCGAACCTATAGTGTGTTGCGCGGGCTGGAAGACATTCCCGCCATTGCCGCCGCTGATGACCTCTCCGTCGCGCTGGGTATCTGGATCAGTGGCGATATGGAACGCAATGACGCGGAAATGGCCAATCTCTATGGGTTGTGGAAAGACCGCAATATTGTTCGCGTGCTGATCGGCAACGAGGCGCTTCTGCGCAACGACCTGCCAGTGGAAGATTTGATCGCTTATATCCGGCAGGCCCGCGCCAAGGGCGTATGGAAACCGATTTCCACTGCCGAGCCGCCGCATATCTGGCTCACCAATCCCGAACTCGTCAAAGCGGTTGATTTCATCGGTGTGCAGATCCTGCCCTACTGGGAAGGCATTCCCGTGGAAAACGCGGTTGATGCCGTCTTCGAACGTCTCGACGAGTTGCAGGCCAAGTATCCCGGCAAACCTATTGTCGTCACGGAAGTCGGCTGGCCGAGCCGTGGCAAGATCGTGCCGCGCCGCCCCTATCCCGGCATTCCAGAATCCGAGCTGACCGGCGAGGCTGTTCCTTCGCTGGTCAATCAGGCCACGTTCATGCGTGAGTTTCTCAATCGCGCCAAGGATGCCGATATCACTTACTATGTGATGGAAGCCTTCGATCAGCCATGGAAAGCCTCCGAAGAAGGAGCCGCCGGTGCCTATTGGGGCATCTATAATGCGGATCGCCAGCCCAAGTTCCCGATGAAGGGTTCAATCTCGGAAGCGCCGCAATGGCGTCTCTGGGCGGCCATCGCAGCAGGCCTTGCGCTTGTCTTTGCTGTCGGCTTCATGATGATCCGCCAGCATGTGCGTCCCGCTGGTGTCATCATCTTCACCATTGTCACGCAGGTCGCAGCCTCAGCTTTTGCCTATGCGGGTCTGTCGGTTACCGGCCTCTATCTCTCGTCATTCGACACAGTGGTCTGGACCTTCCTTTTTGCAGCCCAGGCCCTTCTCATCATGGTGCTGCTCACCGAGGCCATTGAGTTTGTCGAGGTGATCTGGACGCGTCATGGCGAACGCCATTTCGAACCCTTCGAGGAGGCCGCCGGCTATCCCGAAAACAAAGTCTCGATCCACGTCCCCATTCACAACGAACCGCCGGACATGGTGCGCGAGACACTTCTGGCGCTCTCCAAACTCGACTATCCGAATTTCGAAGTTCTTGTTCTCGACAACAACACAGTCGATCCCGATGTCTGGCAGCCCGTGCGCGAGGCTTGCGCCGAGCTTGGTCCGCGCTTCCGGTTTTTCCATCTGGAGAACTGGCCGGGCTTCAAGGCAGGTGCACTCAATTTCGGTCTGGAGCAGACAGCGGAAGATGCCGACATTATCGCCGTCATCGACAGCGACTATCAGGTCTCGCCCGACTGGCTGCGCACCATGGTGCCCTATTTCGCCAAACAGGATATCGGCTTCGTGCAATCGCCGCAGGACTATCGCGACGGGCATGAAAGCATGTTCAAGAATATGTGCGACTGGGAATATGCAGGCTTCTTCCATATCGGCATGGTCCAGCGCAATTATTTCAACGCGGTCATCCAGCATGGCACGATGACGCTGGTGCGCAAATCCGCCCTCGTCAAAGTCGGTGCATGGGCCGAGTGGTGCATCTGCGAGGATGCCGAGCTTGGTATCAAGCTTTACCGCGAAGGCTATGACAGCGTTTACATCAACCATTCCTTCGGCAAGGGCCTCACGCCCGACACGCTGGCAGGCTATATCGGCCAGCGTTTCCGCTGGGCTTATGGCGCGGTGCAGATCGTCAAGCATCACTGGTCGTCGCTCGCGCCATGGGCACGCAAAGGTGGTCTCACATCCGCCCAGCGCTACTATTTCCTTGCTGGCTGGTTGCCATGGTTTGCCGACGGGCTTGCGCTCGGCTTCACACTCGCTTCCATCGGCCTGTCCGCTTTCGCGCTCTATTATCCCAAAATGGTGGCGCTGCCTGTGGCCGCTTTCCTCATTCCCACAATCGGCAGTTTCGTTTTCAAATTCGTGCGCTCGCTCTGGCTCTATGCCGTGCGCGTGAAGGATTGCAGTTTCATCGAAAGTCTCGGTGCCGGTGTCGCCGCTCTCGGCCTCACACACACGGTTGCCAAGGCCATGCTCAACGGCATGTTCACATCGAGCAAACCCTTCTTCCGCACCCCCAAATGCGAAGACAAGCCGCCGCTTGCCGCCGCCATCATTCAGGTGCGCGAGGAAGCTGTCATGCTGGTGATCCTCTGGGGCTTGGCCGCCGCCTTCCTGCTCAACGAGGATTTCGCCGACAGCCTGTCCCGCCTCTGGGTCGCCGTGCTGCTGGTGCAGTCCGTGCCCTATGCCGCCGCGGTTCTGCTCAGCTTCATCAACGTGCTGCCTGCAATGTTCAAATCCAACAAGCAGCCTTCAACGGCACTATCAGCAGCTGATTGATCTGCATATCAGACAAAAGAAAAGGCCGGTGGAAACACCGGCCTTTTTTGTTTTCAGTTTGTGACGATGTGCAAACTCAGTTCCCGCCGCCATCAATATTGATCTTCTGGCCGTTCGCATAAGGGTTCGCGCCAGACACGAGATACACAACCGCTGCCGCCACTTCGTCCGGGCCGCAGACATGGCCGAACGGCATGGTGTCGTCGAGATCGTGGATGTCCATGCCCTTCTTGCCCGCGCGCGCTGCGGCGAGCCGCGAGCCCATATCGGTGGCGGTCAGGCCCGGTGCCACGATGTTGGTGCGAATGCCGTGCTTGCGTTCTTCTTTGGCGAGCGTCAGGGCGAGGGCTTCGGCGGCTGCCTTGCCCATATTGTAAGGGCCACCATTTGCCGAATGGCTCAGTGTCGCCACAGACGAGATGATAATGATATCGCCGCGCTCTTCCTTGCGCATATGCGGGATCACCAGTTTCGACATGTAATGCGGGGCCATGGCATGAACGCGCAGCACGCGTTCAAGTTCGGCGGGGTCGGTGTCGGCCACGGTATTGCCACGCGATGCGATACCCGCATTATTGACGAGAATACCGATCGAGCCGAAATCCTTCAGCACATCGGCGACCATCAACTGGTCTTCCTCGAAATTTTCCACCGAAGCAGAATAGGCTTTTGCCTTGTGTCCCATCTTTGTGATCGCGGCGACCACCTCGTCGGCCTCGTCCTTGCCCTTGCGATAATTCACCGCCACATCGGCACCGGCTTCGGCCAGTGCCAGAGCGATTGCGCGGCCAATGCCGCGGCTGCCGCCTGTGACGAGCGCCACACGGCCTGTCAGGTCCATTTTCATATTCGTCTCCCGTTGGTAATGAATTTTTTCAAGCGGCGCCTGAGCCCGCATATTTTTTCATGTCTTCGCGCAGTTCCATTTTCAGGATCTTGCCATTGGCATTGCGCGGCAGCGGCTCGCGCCGCATTTCGATCTTGATCGGCACTTTGAAATTCGCGAGCAGCTTGCCCACATGGGCTTTCAGTTCTGCTTCCGTCACATCCTTGCCGGGTGCAAGCTGCACGACCGCGCCCACTTCCTCGCCCAGCACCTTGTGCGGAATGGCAACGACAGCGGCGTCCATCACGGCAGGATGGGCATAGAGGGCACCTTCCACCTCGACGCAGTAAATGTTCTCGCCGCCACGGATCAGCATGTCCTTGGCGCGATCAAGAATGAAGACAAAGCCTTCCTCGTCGATCCGCACCAGATCGCCGGAATGCAACCAGCCATCCGAAAAGCTTGCCGCTGTCGCTTCCGGCTTGTTCCAATAGCCTTTGACCACATTAGGCCCTTTGATCCATAGCTCGCCGACCTGTCCGGCGGGCACATCCTTGCCGTTCTCATCCACCACTTTCAGGTCGCAGACCGGCACACAGGGTCCGGCACTTTCGGGCCGGTGCTGATAGTCTTCCGCGCTGTTGGTGGTCGTGATGGAAGAGGTCTCGGTCAGCCCGTAGCCATTGCCGGGCTGGACCTTTGGAAATTGTTGTTTGATGCGCGAGACAAGATCGGGGGCCGAGGGCGCACCGCCATAGCTGATGCTTTCAACGGTCGATGTATCGCGCGTGGCAAAGTCGGGGCTTTCCAGCACCTGCCATGCCATGGACGGCACACCGCCAAAGGCTTGCAGCTTTTCTTCTTCGATCAGGCGCAAAGCTTCTTCTGCATTCCATTTATGCATGATGACCAGCTTGCCGCCGCCTGCATACATGGGCACGAGGATCGAATGGCAGCCCGTCGCATGGAAGAAAGGCACCGAGATCAGCATGGAGCGTTGCGGCGCATCTGGGTCGGGCGCGGGCAAGGCCTCGCCACGGCGCAGCATGGCGCGTGCACCGGCATAACCCGCACTGATGAGATTGGTCAGAATATTACGTTGCGTGCCCAGCGCGCCTTTGGGCTTTCCCGTTGTGCCCGACGTATAAAAAATCGTCGCATCATCCTCGGGGTGAAGGTCAGGATCAGGCAAGGCTTCATCCGACAGGCCTGCATAGCTGCCGGGCTTGCCGATAATCGCATCCATGGCCACCGCGTCGCCCAGCGGCATGCCGCCCGGACGCGCCACGATGACACCGGAGATTTTCAGCTCTTTCAGATGCGGTGTAATGCGCTCCAGCCGCTCGCCATCCACAATCACCACTTTGGAGCCGCTGTCGGAAATGCCGTATTCCAGTTCCGGTCCCGTGCCCCATGCGTTCAGCGGCACAACAATCGCGCCGAGTGCGGCAGCCGCCCAAAAGGCAATCGACCATTCGGGATAATTGCGCATGGCAATCGTCACGCGGTCACCTTTGACCACACCATACTTGCCGGCCAGCTCGCGGCCCAGTGTCACCACGGCGCGATAGTGGTCGTCAAAACTCAGACGTTCGTCCTGATAGACCAGAAAATCGCGGCTCCCCCATGCTCGGCCCGCTTCAAAAACCAGCCGCAAATTGGCCGGCGCATTTTTATAAACGCGCGTCGGCAAGCCGCGCACATTCACGGTTTCCATTTCAAAAGGCATGCCCGGTGCCGTCAGCATCTTGTTTGCTTCGGCAATGCTCACCACCGGCCAGACCGGTTTGCTCTGTGCGCTCATATCTGTCTCCTCCCATGCGAAATTTCATTCGCTTGCGGGCAGACTAGCGCCTTTCCGGCCTGCAATAAAAGCGGAAGGGCGGATCACATTGCTGTGTCCGCCCTTCCCCAACGTCATTTGCGTGTGCTTACAGTCCGAGTTTGGAAACCAGCTTGCTTTCCTCGGCAATACAGGCGGCAAAGCTCGGACGCGCATGCATGGCTTTCACATAGCGCACCAGATTGGGATAGGTCTTTTCATCGACGCTGTAGCCCGTATGCGCCAGATTGGCGAATTGGGTGGCGATGGAAATATCGGCCACCGAGAATGTGTCACCGACCAGAAATTCCTTCGTGCCGATTTCGCCTTCGAGATATTTGAAATAGCGCGGCAGCTTTTCGTTGAGCGTCTTTTCGCTCGTCTCGCGGTCGCATTCCTTGCCCATCAGCTTGTTCACGACCATCGGGCGGAACATGCCCATGCCGATATTGCTGGCAAGCTCGCTATCGCCATATTCCTCAAACCAGAGCGCACGGGCATAGTCTGCAAGTCCGGCAGGATATAGCGCAGGCTCGGGATGCTTCTTTTCCAGATAGGCGCAGATCACCGAACTATCGGGCAGCGTCACGCCATTTTCCTCGTCCTTAACCACGGGAATACGGCGCAGCGGCGAGATTTCCGTAAACCAGTCCGGCGCGGGAAAGATGTTCACCTGTTCCAGCGTGTAGTCGAGGCCCTTCTCGGCCAGAAAAACGCGCGCCTTGCGTACAAAAGGCGACAGCGCCGCGCCATAAACGATGAATCCCATCGGACCACTCCCTGTAGGTATTTTGTTTCGTGCCTGCCGGCAGATTGCGCGACAGGTCACAGGCTTACAAGCCCGTTATCTGTTCGTTTTTGTGCGTAAAAATCGCAAACATCGATCCGAGCGGCCGACGAATCCCGTTCCATGTGTTCCCACAAGAACAGTTGAACATTCCTGTAACTTGCACGTAGTGTGATATCCGTCGGTTCCGTTCAAGTCCTTCCGGTTTGTCCGGAAAGCCTCTTTATCGCGTAGTGCATTCTTGTGCGCGTCCCGTTCTCTGTTGCCTCGTGTTGCGTACTCCATAGCTAATGTTTATCATTAATAGTTAACGAGTATCGGAAAGCTCGGCAATACTGACTTCATGAAATTGGGATATTTTCAGGGGGCAGGTCGGTTCCTGTCCGGATGGCACCCGGCACGTGTCGGCATTCAGCCGTCTCCCGCAAGCAGAGTTCAAACAGGCACATGGCGATCATTTTAGTCATTGAGGACGAACCGCTGGTGCGGGATACGATCCGGCTCAGCCTCGAAACGGGCGGTTATGATGTCATCATTGCGGCTGACGGACGCGAGGGCGTCAGCGTCCTTGGCCGCACCAAGGTCGATGTCGTCGTCACCGATCTCATTATGCCCGAGCAGGAAGGTCTGGAGACCATCCGCATCATCCGTCGCGACCATCCCGATACAAAAGTCATCGCCATTTCCGGTGGCGGTCGCCATGTCGGCACCGACTATCTCAAGGCCGCAAGCCTGCTGGGCGCCAATTTCGCCCTGCAAAAGCCTTTCGCCATGGCGCGCCTTCGCGAATGCGTTGCCGAGTGTCTGGCCGCTCCGGCCTGAACCGCCTCTTTACGTCTTTTCAACCGCATCCAGCACCAGCCGAATTTTGTCGGCCAGCTCTTTGCGCCTATATGGCTTTGCCAGAAGCTGGATCCCTTCCTGAATCCGGCCGCCTTCGATAATCGCGTCTTCGGAATAGCCCGACGTGAAGAGTATAGGCAGGTTGCTTCGCAGCTTGCGGGCTTCCTCGGCCAATTGTCGTCCGTTCAAACCGCCGGGCATCACCACATCCGTGAAGAGCATATCTATCTCAGGCCGCTCGCGCAGAATTTCCAGCGCCTTCACGCCGTTTTCCGCCGAGATCACCCGATAGTCGAGTGATTCAAGCTGACCCTCGACAAAAGACCGCACCAGATCATTGTCTTCCACAAGCAGGATCAGTTCCTGCCCTCTTTTCGCCGGTGCTTCCGGCCGGTCTGCCATCTCGCTTGCCAGCACTTCCGAAACCGGCAGATATATATTTATCGAAGTGCCCTCGCCCACCTTTGAGTCAATCACCACATGACCACCGGACTGGCGCACAAATCCATAGACCATGCTCAGACCAAGGCCAGAGCCTTCACCCACTTGCTTGGTCGTGAAGAACGGTTCGAACGCGCGTGACTTCACTTCATCCGACATGCCAGTGCCGGTATCACTCATGGACAGTAAAATATAATGTCCCGGCTCAAGCTCGCCGAGCATTTCAGGTGGCGCAACATCGAGATAGAGATTGTTGGTCTCGATCTTCAACCGGCCGCCATCAGGCATGGCATCACGCGCATTGACGGCAATATTCAAGATCGCGCTTTCAAGCTGCGGGGCATCGACCAGCGCGTGAAGAAGATTTTCTCCTGCCAGAAATTCGATCTCGATATCATCATCCAACATACGCCGCATCAGCCCGTCCATGCGCGTCACCAGCGCATTCACGTCGCATGCCTGCGGGTCCAATGCCTGCCTGCGCGCAAAAGCCAGAAGCCGACTTGTCAGATCAGCCCCGCGCTCGGCAGCGGTGCGTGTCATCTCCGCCAACAGACGCGAGCTCTGGTCATCATCCAGCCGGTCTGCCAGCGCCTCGGCATTGCCCAGAATAACGGTCAGCAGATTGTTAAAATCATGCGCCACACCGCCGGTCAATTGTCCGATCGCCTCCAGACGCTGTGACTGGCGCAACCGCGCTTCCAGTTCCTTCTGCGCTCTCAGGTCGCGCAGAATAATGAAGACCAGTTGATATGTGTTGTTCCATGACAGTGAGGCCATCACCGGCACCAACTCCCCGTCGGCAGCGCGGAAATGGAATTCCAGCGGCTCAAGCTTTTTCTTGCCCGCGCGAAGCTCCTCAACAGTCTTTATGCGCTCCTCGTCATATTCCGCAGGAATAAAGTCCCGGACCGGAAGACCGATAAGATCGTCGGGCATATAGCCCAGAACCTCTTGCGAGCGATGGCTCACCGAAACAAAGCGGCCCGTCGAATCCGCTACGCAGACAATATCGAAAGCACTTTCTATAATAGAAGAATTCACATCAAGCGCCGTTTCCAGTGCCGCCTGGTTCTGGCGCAGCGAATTTTCGATGCGCTTGCGATCACTCAAATCCACCAGCACGCCGATAAGCAATTTCGTATTGCCATCCTCATCGAGCATTTGTGTGCCCGATACCTGCACCCAGATCAGCGATCCGTCCTTGCGCTTCATCTGCAATTCGCGCGAGCCCAGCTTGCCCACCAGGTTGGCGTCTAGAATCTTTCTGGAAATTTCGGCTTCTTCCGGCGGGTAAAAATCCAGCACACTTCTGCCAACAGACTCCTCCGCCGTGTAGCCGAGAAGACTCGTCAAGGCATTATTGGCGTAAATGATCGTGCCATCAGGCGAGACAATCCAAATTCCCTGCTGCACAACATCCACAATATTGCGAAACAGCTTGTCATCATTATCGGGCAAAAAGTTGAGGCTATGGCCAATCGCAAAGGAGGCGCTGTCGCCAAACATATCAGCCACTTCCAGCATATTGTCTGTCAGCGGCAAATCGCCTTGCGTAAAAATTTCTATACAGCCGAACTCTACGCCGCTTGCATCGCGCACAGCATAAATATGAGCAGGCTTGCGGCCTTCATTGATCACCGCATCGGCAGGTGCCGCACGCCTGACCATCGTCCTGTCGGGTATTTCGGGAAGATAGGTACGGACCACAACCGCTTCGGTCAAAGTCAGCTTGTGCATTTCGGCAGCGGTGACGGCTATTTTATCGGCAATGACAGGCGTTGAATGAACACGCTTTGCGGCTTGCCATAACTGCCTGAACCTGTCGTCGATCACTCTGTATCCCCCCGCATCGGCGTATCGTATGTCGATTGTGCCACTCTAATACGCCGTGGCTCATCTGCCTAAGCCCTAGAAACAGATTTGAGTTCACAAGCGCGTGTCATGGGCGGCGTTTGTCCGGGCAAATTAACAATAAGACGAAGAGAAAAATGGTACAGCCACCCCGGTTCGAACGGGGGACCTCTAGATCCACAATCTAGCGCTCTAACCAGCTGAGCTATGGCTGCACCGTGAAGGGCCGGTGCCGAAGCAGGCCCTTGAAGTGGCGGAACTTAATTCGCCAATCACAGGAAGGCAAGACCTGCAGAATGCCGCAGGGGAAATAGAAAAACTGGCCACCTTCCGCGCTTCCACCCTCGCCAATCCACTTGTTTGTGCTCAAATCGCCGTATAGTCATGCTCTCATCATAAATAATGAGCCGCGATAGGCGGCCAGATCCGGAGATCCCCCCAATGCAGCCCATCGAAACAGCCATAATCGAGGCCAATGGTCTGGCTTTTGAAGTCGATATGTGTGGCTCGGGCGACAAACTTGCCCTTTTTCTGCACGGCTTTCCCGAAAGCAAGTTTTCGTGGCGGGCCCAGCTTCCGCTGCTGGCAGAGCTTGGTTACACGGCTTGGGCACCGAATCTGCGTGGATATGGCGGCACATCGCGTCCCAAAGGCATCAAAGCCTACCGGATGCAGAACCTGCTGGACGATGTGGCGGGCCTGATCGACGCTGCCAAGGCGCGCGGCATCACAGGTCCGGTCACACTTATTGCCCATGACTGGGGTGGTGCCATCGGCTGGGCCTTTGCCATCACACAGGTTCGCCCGCTGGAGCGGTTCATTGTCATGAACCTCCCCCATCCCACGCTTTTCCTCAAAGCGGTGCGCACATGGGCGCAATTCAAGAAGTCCTGGTATGTCTTCTTTTTCCAGCTGCCTTGGCTACCGGAAAAACTGTTCACCATGCGCCGCGCGGAAGTGGTGGCTGGTGCCTTCTACAATATGGCCGTCAGCAAGGACCGCTTCCCTCCTGAAGTGCTGGAAGAATACAGGCGCAATGCGCTTCTTCCCGGTGCTATGACCGCCATGATCAATTATTACCGTGCCGCGGTCCGCCATCCTGACCCGGATCGCGATTTTTCCAATCCGCCCATGCTCGACACGCCCACCCTTATGATTTGGGGCGAGCAGGATGCGGCACTTGGCAAAGAACTCACCTATGGCACGGCCAATTACGTGTCGGACCTCACCTTGCGCTATCTCCCGCAAGTCTCCCATTGGGTCCAGCAGGAAGCGCCAGAAGCGGTCAATGCCATGATCAAGGCATGGATCAAGGGCGAACCTGTGCCCGAAGCCGGATTACGCGGCCAGATCCTCTCCTGAACCATCAGCCCGGCGTTGCAAAGCGCCCCACCGCGCCCGTCACGGCCCGCACTGCCCATTTGGGCGTGAGCCGTGATGCGAGCGTGGCCGCAAAATTCAATGCGCCGGGCACGCGGATCACTTCGCCCGCCATGCAGGCCGCATAGCCTTGGGCTGCCACATCATCCACATCACCGATCAGGAAGGGCGGCAATTGCGAGGCGGCGGCATTGGCCTCGCGCGCTGCGGCCACCATGCCGGTCTCTGTGATGCCGGGGCATAGGGCCGTCACGGAGATGCCTTTGGGTTTCAGTTCTTCAGACAGGGCTTCTGTCAGCGACAGCACATAGGCTTTGGTCGCCGCATAAGTCGCCAGTGAAGGAATGGGCTGGAAAGCGGCAATAGAGGCCACATTCAGGATGCGCCCGCGTCCACGCTCGATCATCGGGCCGACAAAACGGCTTGTCATATCGGTCAGTGTCGCCACATTCAGCGTCACAAGTTCCTGATGGCGTTCAGGCGAAATAGCGGCAAAGGCCCCCATTTCCAGCACGCCCGCATTGTTCACCAGCACATCCACCGCGCGCTTTTTCTTTTTCAGACTATCGAAAAGCGTTTTAGGCGCACCTTTGACCGACAGGTCTGCGGGCACCACAAGCACATGGACGGCATGTTCAGCCCTCAGGCTTTCGGCCAGCACCTCCAGCTTGTCGGCGGAACGCGCCACCAGCACGAGGTCGAAACCGCCTGCCGCGAATTGTTTGGCAAGGCTCGCGCCGATCCCGCCCGATGCGCCTGTGATAAGCGCTGTCTCGCGCGCTGAAGGTTTGGTCCGTGCCGCCATATTGTCTTCCCCCTGTTGGGATGAAGCATAGCGGCATCGTCGCGCGCGGCGCTAGCTCTGCAATGCAGGAATGTCCCTGAACAGGTCCAGCGCCTCTGGATTGGCCAGCGCCTCGACATTCTTCACCTTCCGCCCATGCACAATGTCGCGCACGGCCAGTTCGGTGATCTTGCCCGATTTCGTGCGGGGAATATCGGCCACGCCAATGATTTTGGCAGGCACATGGCGCGGGCTTGCTCCTTCGCGGATACGCTTTCGGATCTTGGCTTCCATCGCCTCGTCCAGCACCGCGCCCTCTGTCATCACCACAAACAGCACCACGCGGGCATCGCCCTCCCAGTCCTGCCCAATGGCAATGGCTTCACGCACCTCGGCCAGTTGCTCCACCTGCGCGTAGATTTCCGCCGTGCCGATCCGCACGCCACCGGGGTTCAGCGTCGCATCCGAGCGGCCATGAATGATGAACCCGTCATGCGGCGTCACCTCGGCAAAATCACCATGACACCAGACACCGGAAAAACGCTCGAAATAGGCCGCGCGGTATTTCGCACCATCGGCATCGTTCCAAAAACCGATCGGCATGGAGGGAAACGCCTTTGTGCAGACAAGCTCGCCCTTCTCGCCCGTCACGGGGTGGCCTTCGTCATCCCAGACCTCGGTGGCCATGGCGAGCCCGCGCGCCTGTATCTCGCCGCGCCAGACCGGCAACAGCGGCGAGCCGCCAACGAAACAAGCCAGAATATCCGTGCCGCCGGAAATCGAGGCGAGCTGCACATCCGGTTTGATAGCCTCATACACATAGTCGAAGCTTTCGGGCACCAGCGGCGAGCCGGTGGACAGGATCGCCCGCACGCTTTTCAGATCATGCGTTTCCTTTGGCACCGCACTGGATTTCTTCAGCGCATCGATGAATTTCGCCGATGTGCCAAACACGTTCACCCCCACGCGGTCGGCATAGTCGAACAATACATTGCCATCGGGATGAAACGGCGAACCATCATAAAGCGCCAGCGTCGCGCCGACACCAAGGCCGGAGACGAGCCAGTTCCACATCATCCAGCCGCAGGTCGAGAAATAGAACAGCACCTCGCCGGGCTTCAGCCCCACATGCAGTTTATGTTCTTTCAGATGCTGCATCAGCGTGCCACCTGCAGAGTGGACAATGCATTTGGGCACGCCGGTCGTGCCGCTGGAAAACATGATGTAGAGCGGATGCGCAAAGGGCAGCCGCTGGAATGTCAGCGTCGCGCCCGCCTTGCCTGCCAGCAGTTCCGTCCAGTCTTCTGCCTTCGCCAGCCCCTTGACGCCCTTACCGATGAAAGGCACCAGCGCCACATGTTCAAGGCTCGGAAGTCCGTCGATCATACCGTCCAGCTTTTCGCGGCAGTCGATCACTTTTCCCGCATAGCGATAGCCGTCACAGGCCACCAGCACTTTAGGCTCTATCTGGCCGAAGCGATCCAGCACGCCGCGCAATCCGAAATCGGGCGAACAGGACGAGAAGACCGCGCCGATGCTTGTCGCGGCCAGCATGGCGATGATCGTCTCAGGGCAATTGGGCATGAAGGCCGCCACGCGGTCGCCTGCCTTCACGTCCCAGCCGCGCAGCACGGCGGCAAAGCGCGCCACCGCATCGCGCAATCCGTCCCATGTCACGGGTTCGGCACTCACGCCTTCATTGTTGAAATAGAGTGCCGCACCGCCACCTTTGCCGGTCAGCAGGTTCTCTGCAAAATTGAGTTCCGCATCGGGGAAAAATTCCGCACCGGGCATCGTGTCACGCCCGATCACGCGCGCGCCCTTTTTGCCCTTCACATCGCAATAATCCCAGAGCAGATCCCAGAAATCTGCCCGCGCCTTCACAGACCAGTCATGCAAAGCGGCATAATCGGGCAGGCGCACACCGAAGCGGCTTTCCGCCTCGTCCATAAAGGCACGCATATTGGACGCGGCCATGCTCTCGGGCGAAGGCTGCCATAGCGGCTCATTGCGTGTGCTGAATTTATCCGTTTCCGGCATGTCCGCTCCCATTGTCCCGATTATCTTGTGGGTCCCGATTATCTTGTGGCCCGATAATGCTTTATGTTTACTTTTAGAAGCCCCCGGACGCCCGATCAACAAGACGTCACAATTTTGCCCGACTACTCTGCTTTGCATAATGCCGGTTCGCGCTCTGCACGATCTAACGATAGAAAAAACAAGGGACCCTTGCCATGTCGCGCCTGATTGCCATTCTCGCCGGACTTATTGTCCTGATTGTCGCCGTGGCGGTGGCTGTTCCCATGCTCATTCCTTCCGAGGTCTATAAAGAACGCGTCATCGCGCTGGTGAAAAGCCAGACCGGCCGCGACCTCACCATTGGCGGCGATGTGGGCCTCAGCTTTTTCCCCAGCCTTGCAGTCAAGGTCGAGAATGTAGCGCTTTCCAACGCACCTTGGGCCAAAGACAAAGACATGGCCGCGATGAAGGAATTGCGCGCCGCCATCAAGCTTGTCCCGTTGTTCAGCGGCAATGTCGAGATTGACAGTTTTGTGCTGGTCGATCCCATCATCCATCTGGAAGTCAAATCGGACGGCACGCCCAACTGGCAGTTCGACACCGGCAGCACACCCGCCAAACCGGCTGATACTGCCGATAGTGCAAGCGGCAGCGGCGGCGCATCGGTCAATGAACTCAAACTTGGCGAAGTCACCATCAAGAACGGCGCGGCCACATATCGCAATGCGCAGAGCGGTGCGGCTCTCGCCTTCGAGAAAGTCAATCTCGACCTCTCGCTGCCCGGCCTTGACGAACCTTTCAATGCCGATGGCGGTCTGACATGGAACAGCGAGCCGCTTTCCTTCACGCTCATGGCCGAAAAGCCGCGTGCGCTGACTGCCGGTGGCCCCACGCCGGTCGAATTTTCCTTCCGCTCGGGCAAGGCCAAGATCGAATATAAAGGCTCGTTCCAGGCTTTCGACACGGTCAAGTTCACCGGCGGTCTCGATCTCGATGTGCCCTCCGTTCGCGACCTCGCACAATGGCTCGGCTCGCCGCTTCCCGCGGGCAAAGGCTTTGGTCCGCTCAAAGTGCATGGCGAAGTCTGGGGCGACAATAATTCCTATCGCTTCAACAATGCCAAAATCGCCTTTGACGGCATGAGCGCCACCGGCAAAATCGCTGTTGCCACAGGCGGCGCACGTCCCATGATCACCGGCAATCTCGATATCGACCGGATCGACGCCAATACTTATATGGCCTCGGCAGATGAGGCTGCCCGCCCTGCCAGCGGCGCAGCAGCCCCGTCCGGCAATGCAACAGGCGGCTGGAGCACAGCGCCCATTGATCTTTCCGGCCTCAAGACTGTCGATGCAGATGTCGCATTGTCGGCAGGCGAGTTGCTTGTCCAGAAAATCAAGATCGGTGCCAGCGCCCTCAATCTCAAATTGCGCAATGGCGTCCTCAATGTCGATCTGACCAAGCTCGCGCTCTATGAAGGTGCAGGTTCTGGCAGCCTCACGCTCAATGGCGCATCTGCCGTGCCGAGCCTCAATGCCGCCTTCAAGATCAGCGGCGTCAAGGCCGAACCGCTCCTCACCGATGCCGCAGATTTCAAACGTCTCTCCGGTCTCAGCGCCATCAGCTTTGCGGTCAACGGTTCGGGCCGCAGCCAGCGCGATATTGTCAGCACACTGAGCGGTAAGGGGGACATCAAGTTCACCAATGGCGCGGTCAAAGGCATCAATCTCGCCCAGCTCATGCGCACGGTGCTCACCACCGCCTCCACAGGCTGGCAGGCGGGCGGCACGCAGGACACCGATTTCTCCGAGCTTGGCGGTACCTTCACCATCACGCGCGGCATCCTCAGCAATAATGATCTGAAGCTGCTCAGCCCGCTTGTCCGCGTCGCCGGTTCCGGCACGGTTGATCTGCCCGCCCAGACGCTCGACTATCGCGTCGAGCCCAAGCTTGCCGCCACGCTCGAAGGTCAGGGCGGTGGAACCGCGCAAGGCATTGAGGTGCCGGTCATCGTTCAAGGTCCATGGGCCAGCCCCCGTTTCCGTCCCGACCTTGCCTCGATGCTGAAAAACTCCGACCAGACCATCGACACGATCAAGAACCTCAAGGGCGATGGCGGCAAGGCACTGCTGAACAACCTGCTCGGCGGCTCATCAGGTGACACCACCAAAGACAGCGGCGGCACCGAACAGAAGAAGTCGCCCACACCGGAAGAGGCCCTCAAGTCGCTTTTCGGGCGATAAAGAGCCGTTCAGCCCCTCAACAGAAGTGACCCGCGGGGTGTAGCCTCGCGGGTTTCCTCGTTATAGGCTGACATATTCAGAGATTCGCCAGACGGGGCGCGAGGCCCATGATCTATAACGCCTTGTCTACATTGATAAAATTCATTCTGGTGGCGGTATTTGTCGGCGCCGTCCTGAATGAATTCAACATCAGCACAAACGAAGTTCTGGCCGATGTGGGGCTTACACCGTCCCATATCATGCAGATTTTGCGTGACGGGATCGACTGGGCGCTGCCGCATTTCATCCTCGGCGCGCTGGTTCTCATCCCGATCTGGCTGATTATCTTTCTGTTGAAGCCGCCCCGTTTGGGCAAATGACCCGCCTGACCTGTTGGGGGGGTCCCCGCTTGAGGTTTATGAGCAGCATCTTGAAGCATGTGTTTTTGGTGGCCGGTTGCATGACCGGTTTCTTGGCCGGTCTCTGGCTCGCCCCCTTGCCTGCCATGGCTGCGGGCAATGTCGGCAGCGGCCTTGTCGGCAATACGGTGGTCCTGACAGGTCCGGCAGGCACCACCCAGATTTTCTATCGTGATCGCGACAATCTCGTCATCCTGATGCCCGATGGCAAGAAACGCCGTGGCTGGTGGCGCGTCAAAGGCCGCAGCATCTGCACCCGCACGTCGGACGCGCCGGAAAACTGCACGCCCCCCATCGACATCCCGCCGGTCGCAGGTGCCGCAGGCACCATCATCTCTGCCAATGACGACATTACCGGCCAGCACAATCCGGCCTCCGACATCCACTGGGAAGTCAAAAAAGGCCGGGCGTTCTAGTTTTTCCAGCCTCTATCAAGAATGCTGTCATCCCGGGACTTGATCCCGGGATCCACCTTGCTGGCCCCGCCCGCCAAACCTAGAAATTCAACTCCGCATACAAATCGCGCCATTCGGGATTGTCCTTTTCAATCAGGTCAATCTTCCACTGGCGTTTCCATTCCTTCAGCGTCTTTTCACGCTGGATCGCAAGCGTCGCCTCCTCAAAAACATCGACATGCACCAATCGGTGAACGTCGTATTTCCGGGCAAATGCCGACCCTGCGCCGGTCCTGTGTTCATGGACCCGCCGCGCAATATCATTGGTCACACCAATGTAAAGCGTACCGTTCCTGCGGCTTGCGAGGATATAGACATAATAGCTCATTACCCCATTGCGCCGCCCATGGACCCCGGGGTCAAGCCCCGGGGTGACACCGAATTTTTGTTTCTCGCTTCCCCCAAACTCCGTCATCCCGGGACTTGATCCCGGGATCCACCTTGCTTTCCACGGCACACCGCCTTGCCCCCTCTCCCGAAGGTTCTAAACTCTGCGCATCAAAAAACTGCGAATCGTAGGGGAAACAACATGAAAAAACTCGCTGGCAAGACAGCCATCATCACAGGCGCAGGCAGCGGCATTGGCCGCGCCAGCGCATTGCTCTTCTCGCAGGAAGGCGCAAATCTCGTCATCGTGGACCGCGTGGAAGACGCGGTGGACGAAACCGCCGACATGGTTCGTCAGGCCGGTGGCAAGGTCACATCCATCGCCGCCGACGCGGGCGACGAGGATGCCGTCAAAGGCATCGTGGACCATTGCATCAAACAGCACGGCAATATCGATGCGATCTATGCCAATGCGGGCATTAGCGGTGGCTGGGTCGGCATGCAGGATCAGGACGCCGCCCATTGGGCCGAAATCCTGCGCATCAATCTCATCGGCCCCTTCCTCGCAATCAAGCATGTCAGCCCGCATATGATCAAGCAGGGTGCCGGCTCCATCGTCTGCACCGCCTCTGTCGCGGGCCTCAGGGCCAATGCGGGCGGCCTGCCCTATAGCGCATCAAAAGCCGGTGTCATCAGCCTTGTGCAGACATCTGCCAACGCCTTTTACGGCACAGGCGTGCGCGTCAATGCGATCTGCCCCGGCCTCATCGAGACAGGCATGACCAAACCGATTTTCGATGGCGCCCGCGCCAAAGGCTCGGAAGGTAAAATCGGCCAGCTCAATCCGATGAACCGCAATGGCGAGCCTGCCGAAATCGCGGCCATGGCGCTCTTCCTTGCCAGCGACGATGCGTCCTATGTGAACGGTCAGGCCATTGCGGTCGATGGCGGCCTGTCCAGCACACATCCGTTCACGGGCAAAATCCGCACCTGAGACAAAGCATGCCCCCCTCTCCTTCAAGGCGAGGGGGGCATGCCGACCGATTTTGCGATCCGCTCGTATTGCCTGACTTTAATAGCCCGTACCAGTCGCGCCCAATGATAGAGCGCCGTGTCATAGCGATTGAGCCGCATTGCCAGTTTACGCGACACAGCATCCATTTCCGCCTCCGGCGCTTGATTGACCATCGGCACATCCGACGCGAAGGCAAAACCCGCCTTGCGTGAAAGATAGACCACATCCTTCGTCAGCGTTTCAGGCAGGCCTATCACCACATTGGCGCGACACAGGTTTCGCACTGCCCGCAAAAACTCTACCAGCCCCACAGACCGGTCCACAGGCGTGCCCGCAATCTGGCGCACCTGCGCATTGCTCATCTGGATGCCGCGGAATTTTGGTGTAGCCAGAATTTCAGCGAACGACTTGTCTCCCCATACCTTGAACTTCGGGTGCTCTGGCTGGCTCAGCACATAACGATAGACTGACCAGACGCGTGCCACAGGCTCACGCAGCACAATGAAATAGACATGGTCCGGTGTCGTGACATGCGCTCCCCATGAATAATGGCCGGTCACAAAAGCATGAGGCATGTCACGCTGTATCTTCGCAATTTCTGCAGCATCATTGGAGTGCAAAACATCGCGCCCCACCTTCAGTGACAGGAGCCGATCAAGACTGCTTCCGGCTGTGCGCGGAATATGCAGATGAAAAATAGTCACCATAGGGCATGAATATAGACATACGTCACGGCAAAGAGGAATACGGATTCTCGGGTGATGCCCCGGCCTGCCCGTTCTCCCCCTCAGAACTCTGCGTCCAGCTCTTCCATTTCGGCAGGCTCGGCCTTGGCGCCGCGGATCCATTCGGCCATTTGTGGCAGCGCCATGATGCGTTTGACATAGGCCGCGCAGGTCGCATCCAGATCGACATCATAGGTCGTAAAGCGCGAGCAGACAGGCGCATACATAGCGTCGGCCACCGTCAGCGTCTTGCCAAAGAGATAAGGCCCCTTACTTTCACCAAGCGCCTCGGTCCATATGGTCAGCACACGATCTATATCGGCCTGCGCACCAGCCCAGATTTTGAAGCCGGGGTATTTCGCCTTGATATTCATGGGCAAAGCCGCACGCAGATTGGCAAAGCCCGAATGCATCTCGCCCGAGATCGAGCGGCAATGGGCGCGTGCTGTTGCGTCCTTGGGCAGCAGGCCCGCATCGGGGTTGTGCTCGTTGAGATATTCGGCAATCGCCAATGTGTCCCAGACCTTGATGCCGCCATGTGTCAGCCGCGGCACCAGAAAAGACGGCGAGAGCAGCAGCAATTCGGCCCGCGCCGAAGGATCATTGGCGGGAAGCTGCTCTTCGGTGAAATCCAGTCCGGCAAATTTGCAGAGCAACCAGCCCCGCAATGACCAGGAAGAGTAATTCTTGCTGCTAATGCTTAACGTGGCCTTCGGCATGGCACCCTCTCTTGCGACCTGTTTTGAGCGGGAAACACCCGTTTTCCGCGCCCATTGGCCCCCGACAGACATGGAACCACATTCTCGCCCCCGCAAAAACAATTATCTCGCAGTGCAACATAAGTTAGACTAGCCTTTAACCCATTGGCCTATTCTACTGGCCGGAATTGAGACATTCGGGCCGGAGTACCCATGTTGTATTACGCCTATCAGTTGCAAGCCGACCTTATGAAACCGGTCCGGGCCATGGCCGATGCCGCCGCATCCATGCTCAACGGGTCGATCTCAACGCATTACGATTCATCGGCTTTGCGCCATATGGCAGCGGCCTTCGAAATGGTCTCGCGCGCAGGCCTCAGCCACACGCGCCCGCCTTTCGGCATCGACAGTGCCATGGTCGGCAAAGAAGAAGTGCCGATCATCGAGGAAGCGGCTTTCGCCACGCCTTTCGGCACTATGCTGCATTTCCGCAAGGAAAAATCCATCGAGCAGCCGCGCGTGCTTGTCGTCGCGCCGCTATCTGGCCATTTCGCCACGCTGTTGCGCAATACGGTCGAAGTCCTGCTGCCCGAGCATGATGTCTATATTACCGACTGGCACAATGCGCGCGACATAGGTACCGAGCATGGCCGTTTCGGTTTCGACGAATATATGGATCACGTCATCCGGTTTCTTGAAGAGCTGGGACCGGGTGCGCATCTCGTCTCCGTCTGCCAGCCATGCGCCCATGCTTTTGCCGCCGTCGCCGTGATGGCGCAGACCAACAATCCTTGCCAGCCCGCTTCCATGACGCTGATGGCCGGTCCCATCGACACGCGGATCAATCCCACATCGGTCAACGAGTTGGCAACGACCCATTCGATCGAGTGGTTCGAGAAGAACCTCATCTCGCGTGTGCCCTCCGGCTTTCCCGGCGCGGGCCGCAAGGTCTATCCCGGCTTCGTGCAACTCAACGCCTTTATGAGCATGAACCCCAAACGCCATCTCGATACCCATATCGATCTCTTCGGCGCTTTGGCGACCGGCGACACGGACAAGGCGGAACACACCAAGACCTTCTATGACGAGTATTTCGCCGTCCTCGATCTCACCGCCGAATTCTATCTGGAGACAGTCAATCTCGTCTTTCAGGAGCATGTCCTGCCCAAGGGCGAGTTGACATGGCACGGGGAAAAGGTCGAACCGGCCGCCATCCGCAAGACGGCCCTTCTCACTGTCGAGGGCGAGCGCGATGACATTTGCTCGGTCGGCCAGACCATGGCCGCGCATGACTTATGCACGAGTATCCGCCCCTACCAGAAGCGCCACCACCTCCAGCCGGGTGTCGGCCATTACGGCGTTTTCTCCGGCTCGCGATGGGCGGGACAGATTTACCCCATCCTGCGTAATGTGATCCTGTCGAACGACTGAACGCTCGCGCTTGCACTGGAAATGCTCGAACTCGTGCTGGAAACGCTCGATCTCGTGAAGGAAATGCTTGCTTTGCTCATTGGCAAAACAGCCATTTTGCCCCTATGGTGATGCCTCATTGACCATCTTTTCGTCCGCATGCCGCGCACGAAAGCCGGGGATAAACGATGAGTGTGATTGCACCGGACGATCCGGATGTGCTGAGCCGTCAGTCCGAACGGGCCGACCGGTCGTCGGGCTACGCCGTTTCGGGACGCAGTGCCGCGCAGATCGCCCGCACCTATATCAAGACCGGCGTGGACTGGACGACAATTGCATGGACGGGCTTCGGGCTTTGCGTGATTGCGGTTTCAACTATTGCCGCATTTCAGGATGTGACGCCGCTTTGGCTGTCATTCCTCGTGAACATGTATTTCATGTTCTTCATCTTCGCGACCATGCATGAAGCCTCGCATGGCAATATCGGGCATGGCCGTTCCGCTTGGCTCAATCCTGTGCTCGGCTGGCTTTGCGGCATCGTCAACATGGTGCCCTATCGCGGTTGGGGTGACCTCCATGTCTGGCATCACGCGCATGTCAACAATCCGGAATTGGACCCCGATGAATGGGTCAAGGGTCACAACCCTTTTAACGTCGTCTTCCGCGCCGCCACGATCCCGCAGCATTATCTCTATTTCTATGCCGCCTCACGCGCCTATGACAAAGTGCGCGGCGGACGCTTCGCCTATTTCTGGATCGTGATGACCTGGGTCATCGCACTCACCATCTGCAATGTCATCTGGTACACAACCGGCGATTACAGGCTGCTCGTTCTCTGGCCGCTTGCCGGTTACATGAATATTTTCATCATGGGCATGATGTTTGTCTGGTTTCCGCATTTTCCGCGCGCCGGTCTTGGTCGGACAGATAACAGCACCACCTATGTCTTTAACGGACCTGTCGGCACGCTGCTGCGTCCGCTCGACATCTGGCAATCCTACCATCTGGTACATCATGCTTTTCCGCGGGTGCCGTTCTACCGGCAGGGAAAACTCTTCCGCGATATCCGCCATCACATCGAGGCTGATGGATCGGCCATTGTCGAAATCTGATCACTCGCTATTGGGTTTTGTCAGGAGCGATTGAGCACGCAATTCCGCCAATTCACTTGCCAGTTCTTCTGCCCGCCTTTCGGCGGCAATTGCGCGGATATAGAGCACGAAAAACATTGCGGCCAGGAACACGCCGCCAATGACAATCAGAACACCCTGCACACTCATCTCCCATTTCCACTTGCGGAAATCGCTACCGGCTTTGATTTGCTGTAAAGCCGGTAGCGATTTCATGTAACACCATCATAGGGCTGCCGACCATTTGGGTGCCAGCCCGTCACGCCGATGCGTTGACATTTGTGTCCTCGCTCGCACCGCTAACCGTCGCGCGCAATTTGCACGGCGAGAGAGCGAAGGCACCAACACCGTCCTGCGTGAACTTCACGGCCGATCCGACCGAAATCCAGCGGGTTCCGTCAGGGCTTGCCTCCAACGCCACGCTCGCACCGCCAAATGTGCCCCAAGCCCAGAATGTGCCGGTGCCGCCAGTCCACTCGATCACTTGCGAACTTCCATTCGTCATCCGCTCACTGAAAATCATTGCCATACTCTCATCCTCTCCTCACCGCGCTCACGCGCCATTTGAAGCTCAGAGTGTAAATCGACACAGAACAGGAGAGGATAAGTTGCAACCGATATCGAATCTCAGGCCAAGCCCAGACGTGTGAACTGGCTGTCAGGCACATCAAGTTCCTTCAGCACTTCGCGCAAGCGTTCCGCATAGTCCTTTTCCAATGCTGAACCAGCCAGATTGCGCGTCTCGCCACCGTCTTCTCCCAAATCAAAAAGATGATTTCCGCGGAACTTTGTGTAGCCCCAAAAGGGTATCTGATCGCCTTCCACGAAATCCTGACGGATCACCGGCACCTTGCTGCCGGGCATTTGCGACAAATAGGCCCGCTCATCCGGCAGCGGCAATTCCTGCTCGCGTGTCAGCATATGGGTCGGCATGGTGGACCAACGATTGGACAGCATCGTCAGTGGCACATTGGCGCCTTGTGGCGCGCGCGCATATTTATACCGCTTATCCACATAGTGGACCTCTCGTCCCCAGACCCCTGTCAACAACCAGTCGCGCACGCTTTCACTCTCGCCCCGCAGCAACGGCAGGAGCGAGCGCCCATGCGTACGCTGCCGCACTTCAACACCAAAGATTTCTGCAAGTGTCGCGAAGATATCGACGCTGGTTGTCAGCGCATCACATGTGCCTGGCGCGATACCGGGATGGGCAATCATCAACGGAATATGGCCCAGCGTCTGATAGATCGGCACACCGGGTTTGCCCCAAATGTCTTTCTCGCCGAGGTAATGTCCGTGATCTGTGCAGAGGATAACCACTGTGTCATCCCATAGATCGGCCTTGTCCAGCGCATCCAGCACCCTGCCGAACCAGTGGTCGATCATGGTCAGTTTGCCACCATAGGAAGCGCGTAATTGCTTGGCCTGCGCCGCTGTCAGCACGCCTTTTTCTAACGCACCCTGCATATAGGGTGGCCAGATCATATGCGGTTCGTCGCCCCATTCCTTGTCGTACATAGAGGCATAGGGCTCGGGCGTATCGAAGGGTTCATGCGGATCGAACTCGTCCACAAAAAGCATGAAGCGATCATGTTGAGCCGCATTATCCTCGATCCATTTGGCCGCCGCACTCATTGTGCGTGGACCGGGGAAATCCTGTTCCCCTCGGAAATAAGTACGCGATTCATCATACGGCATATGACGCCCGCCGCGCTGTTGCAGTTGCAATGGCGCACCCATCCAGCTCGGATCGGGCCTTGTTTTCCAGGTATCACCTTCATGTCCGCGCTGATAATCCCATGCCGTAAAATCGACGTGATAGTTCTCCCCGCCTGTCTCGAAAAGATGCGGGTGGTCTGAGATCAGCTGCGTCGTCACACCAGCTTTGCGCAACTCATATGTGATCGCGTCTTCCCAGATTTCCACCGAGCCCCAAGGCTTCCACAGAAAATCCAACGCACCACAGAGAATATCGTGCCGCGCCGGCATGCAGGGCAGCGAACCCGTGTGATGCTTGGTAAAGCGCGTCGCGCGCGCGGCAAAACGATCAAGGTGCGGCGTCGCAAATTCTTCGCCGCCATAAGCACCGAGCATATGCCTGTTGAGACTATCCAGCAGGATCACAACAGCATTTTTCGGGCCGGATGCGGGCGTGGGCGTTTTGTAGGTCATTGGGTTTCTTTTGATTATTGTTTTTCAGGCGTTTCCTCTGCCACGATAACCCATGGCTTTGCCGCAAGTCATCTATCGCAGAGTGAACAGACCTGTATGATCAGGCGCAATCAGGAAAACGGAGGCCAGTTTGTCAAAAGAAAACCCCGTCGCTCTCGTCACCGATGCGGCATCATTTATCGGCCCTGCCCTCACCGGCCTTTATCTGTCGGAGAAGGTCAAGGTCATTGCAGCCGACCCCTCTTTTGCAGATGCCAAAGCCGCCTCAGCCTTCCAGAGCGCATTTCCCGGCGTTTTCACCATCAATCAGACATCGCCCGCAGACACAGCCACACGTGCGAAAGAACACAGCGCCACCTTTGATATTCTCTGCACTGGCGGCGCTTATCCCGCAGGCAAGACACCGGCATCCGGCCTGACCGTGGCGGCGACAACTCCATTCTTTGAAAAACTCGTCATCGAACCGCTCGCCTATCTCGCCGAAGTGGTCGAGGACATGAAGGCACAAGGTTATGGCCGTATCGCGTTCATCACATCGGCAGGTCCATTGGGCGGTATCCCCAATTACACCGCCTATGCATCGGCCCGCGCGGCCCTGAACGGGTCTGTGAAATCACTTGCCGTCGAACTGGCTTCATCAGGCATTTCGGTCAATGCAGTTGCGCCCAATTTTATCGCGACTGAAGCCTATTTTCCCAAAGCCTTGATTGATGATCCCGCCACAAGCGCCAAAATCCTCTCGCGCGTCCCCGCCAAGCGTTTTGGCGAACCGGAAGAAGCGGCACAATCCGTCGCCTTCTTCACCCTCGCGCGATCACAATTCGTCACTGGGCAGGTATTGTCGATCTCCGGTGGTTGGGCATAACAACGAGAACACCCGCGCGGGATCATCATTCACGCATTTTGCTAAACGGAGAAGTGGTGCCCGGGGGCGGGATCGAACCACCGACACTGCGATTTTCAGTCGCATGCTCTACCAACTGAGCTACCCGGGCATCTGGCCGACCTGTTGGCTTGCGCCAACGGTCAAGGCTTGCGCCTTATAAGAGATTGGATCGGGCCTGTCCAGCACTGGAAAGCAGTCCGCACCTCTGAAAAAAAGAGAAAATACGCCGTATTTGCTCCCTCATACCTTTGCTTCAGCCTTGTGGGCCGGAATCATCGCCCTCACCGCCCCAATCATCGGGTGGCTCTATGGCGGGAATCGCATAGGAGCCTTTGAGCCAGCGGTTCAAATCCACATCCGCGCAATGTTTGGAACAAAAAGGATGGAATTCCGGCACCGCTTTTTTGCCGCAAATGGCGCAAGGTCTTTTGCTGCGCAGGGGCACCACATTATCCGCTTTTTTGGATGTGTCGCCGCTCATGCCTGCACCACCCCCACATCAATGCGGTCACGCGGGTAGGTCGGCTCGCCTATCAATGTCAACTCGCCGCCCATACGTGCGCGCAGACGGTCGAGCAGATAGGCATTGCCGCGCTCCAGCCAGTCCACCACGTCGGGTGCTGCACGGGCGACAAGCTTGCGTCCCGGCGCGACGGCGGCCTCGGTGACCACTTTGCGCATCAGATCATTGGCAACCGTCGCACAGGTTTTGCGGCGCGGGCGGCCCTGCGGATAAGCCGGTTCGGTCAATAATTTGTTCAACGGCTCACGCACTCGCTTGCGTGTCATTTCTACGAGACCGAATTCGGACATGCCCGAAATCTGCGTCGGCACACGGTCATGGGCAAAGCCTGTGTTCAGCGCCTCGACCACTTTGGCGTTATTCTCAGGCTCATTCATGTGGATAAAGTCGATCACGATCAAGCCACCAGTGCCGCGCAAGCGCAGCTGATAGATGATCTCGTCCACGGCCTCCAGATTGATGCTGACGCTCGTGTCTTCAAGGCCTGTGGCTGCTGTGTAGCGGCCCGAATTCACATCAATGGCCGTCAGCGCCTCAGTTGTCTCGATGGTGATCCAGCCACCTGAATCCAGCTCGACGCGTGGTTCGAGCGCCGTTTCGATTTCACCGTCAATATCGTAGAGGCCAAAAAGCGGGCCGGGTCCGTTGAAAAGTTTCACGCGATCCAGCAATTCCGGCATGGCGGTGCGGCAATAGCGCTGCGCCTCGCCAAAGGCCTCGGCATTGTCAATCAGCACGCGGGCCGTGTCCGTGCTGACATAATCCCGCATGGTCTTTGCCACAGGATCAAGATCATGGAACACGACGCTTGGCACCGCGGCTCGAAGCTGCGTCTCGCGCACCTTGCGCCACTCTTCGGCCAGTGCACGGGCGTCAGCGGCTATGTCATCCACAGTGGCACCGATGGCCGCCGTGCGCACAATGAAACCCGCAGGCTCGCCCGTCACGCCCATGGACCCGAAACGGGCAACCATTTCTTCCACCAGCGCTGTCAGTCTCTCGCGCTCATCCTCGTCCTCGATGCGACGCGAAAGCGCGACACCTGACTGGTTTGGCACAAGCACAAGAAGGCGGCCCGGAATGGTGACATTGGCAGATAGCCGCGCACCCTTATCCCCGATGGGATCTTTGACCGCCTGCACCAGAATGGTCTGGCCTTCGGTGACACAGGCACTGATGGGGGGCAGCACATGTTCGTCCAAATGGGTCAGCTCACATAGGCAGCGGGCTTCACGCGCCCCCAGAAAGCCTGCACGTTCCAGACCGATTTCGACAAAGGCAGCCTGCATGCCCGGCAACACGCGCTGCACGCGGCCCAGAAAAATATTCCCCAGAAGCGAGTGTCCTGCACGACCGGTCTTGGCCTTCAGATCGTCTTCCATATTGCGCTCAAGAATGAGTTCAACAGGACGGCCATCTTCGACGACCGCTACACGCGTCTCGCCGGGACCAACATTGATCAACACTTCTTCGGACATGCAATTCTTCACACGACACATACGCGTCCCCACACATATGTATCGACGACCCTTCTCATTTCCCCGTTGGGGATAATCCTAACATTCTTTGCGATGATGGATAGTCTTGTTAGCGCAGCGTCGGCCTGCCAAGGCCTGCACCATCAAGCAGCGCCGCTGTTTCGAAAAGCGGCAGGCCCACAACGCCGGAATAGCTCCCGCTCAGCGAACGGACAAACACGCCAGCATGCCCCTGAATGGCATAGCCACCGGCTTTTCCCTGCCATTCCCCTCCGTCAATATAGGCTTTTAGTTCAGCATCGGAGAGACGCTTGAAGCTGACACGGGTCTCGCTTATGCGCTCGCGCAACCGCCCTTCAGGGTCGATCAGTGCGATGGCGGTATAGACCCTGTGGGCGCGACCCGAGAGCAGAGCCAAACATTGACGCGCGTCACTTTCACTTTCAGCCTTGGGCAGAATGCGTCGCCCGCAAGCAACCACGGTGTCGGCAGCGAGGATAAAACACCCCGGTGCATCGACAACAACCGCTTGCGCCTTTTCACGCGCCAGACGCGCGGCATGAACACGGGGAAGTTCTGCGGGAGCCGGGGTTTCATCAAGGTCGGCCGCACGGACCTCGTCAGGCACAAGCCCGATCTGCGCCAATAGAGCAAGGCGACGGGGCGATGCGCTGGCGAGAATGAATTTTGGTTTTTCAGAAGTCATGCGCGGGTATCAACAGCGGGACTGAGATCAAGGCCTCGCGCCAAATCCATCACTTGAAGCGATAGGTGATCCGGCCCTTGGTTAGATCATAGGGCGTCATTTCTACAAGGACCTTATCGCCTGCGAGCACGCGGATACGGTTCTTGCGCATCTTGCCCGCTGTGTGGGCAATGATTTCATGGTCATTCTCGAGTTTGACGCGGAAAGTCGCGTTCGGAAGCAATTCCGAAACGACACCCGGAAACTCAAGCAGTTCTTCTTTAGACATTCAAATTCCTTTGAGATTTGGCGGGAGAATGCTCACAAAGCGCCCCAAAATCAAGTGCGGGCCTTACGAAATGCCCATAGAGGCCCGCAAGGCGCAGGGAATCCACCTTAAGAGGCTGTTTTTTCAAGGTTTTTTTGATTGTTCCGGTGTCGCCGGTCCGAACCGTTTCTCTATCCGCGCCTTCAGATCGTCCCGCAAGAGCCGATAGGCTTCCAGGCGCTGCTCACGCGAGCCGGTTTCGCCTTGCGCAAAAGGATCAAGCGTCGGCCAGAACTCGACTTCGACGGCTTGCGCCTTTACGCGTTCTTTCACAACAGCGCAGCTTTCCGACGTCATGCAGATCACCAGATCGAAAGCGCCTGCATCAACAGCATCTATTGCCAGCGGCCTGTCGCCCGACATGTCTATGCCGATTTCATCCATTACTGAAATCACGAAAGGATCGCGTTCGGCAGGCTCCAGCCCTGCACTTTCAACGAAAAACCGCGTGCCATAGAGATCGCGCGTCAGCGCCTCGGCCATGGGCGAGCGCACCGCATTGAGATTGCATGTGTAGAGCACAGACCCCGGCACACCACCGGCGGGTGTCGCTGACTTTCCCATCGCGTATCAACCCTTGATATGCAACACGCAGATCAGCGTGAAGAGGCGCCGCGCGGTATCGAAATCGATTTCGACCTTGCCGTTCAGGCGCTCTTTCAACAATTCCGAGCCTTCATTGTGCAGGCCACGACGGCCCATATCGATAGCTTCGATCTGGGCGGGGGCTGCCGTCTTGATGGCATCGTAATAGCTTTCGCAGATCAGGAAGTAATCCTTGATGATCTTGCGGAAAGGCGAGAGCGACAGCATGATCTTGCCATGTGCATCGCCGTTTTCCAGACGGATATCGAAGATCAGCCGGTTTTCCTCGATGGAAAGATGCAGCAGATAGGGGCCGCCTTCGCTGCCGGTCGGTGCGAAGCTGTTTTCTTCCAGCAGATCGAAAATGGCGACCTTGCGCTCATGCTCGACATCGGGGCTGCGGCGCATGACGGTGCGCTCGTCGAGCACCAGCTCGGCGATACGAAACCGTGAATTGCCTTCCAGACTATCCAAAACTGACCGCTCGAAAATGAGACCAACACATCTTTGCGACACTCTAAGCCGATTTGAGGGAAGGATGCGAGGCGGGAGACCGAATTGTTATGCCAGATCGATATCGACCGGACCTATTTGTTCAGCCGGATCGAAATCGACCGGCCGTGGGCATCAAGGCCTTCTGCTGCCGCCAGCGCCACCGCAGCAGGGCCGATTTTGGCCAGAGACGCAGCGTCGCAGCGCACAATGGAAGTCCGTTTCATGAAATCCAGCACATTGAGGCCGGAGGAGAAACGGGCACTGCGGGCAGTCGGCAGCACGTGATTTGAGCCGGCCACATAATCGCCCACCGCTTCGGGCGTATAGCGTCCAAGAAAAATCGCGCCTGCATTGGAGACCTTGCCCGCCATGGCTTCTGGATCATCCGTCGCGATTTCAAGATGTTCGGGGGCCAGACGGTCCACCAGCGGCACGGCGTCATCCAGCGTTCTCACCAGAATGACAGCACCAAAATCGGCCCAGCTTTTGGTTGCCGTTGTCTCGCGTGGCAGCAATTTGAGCTGTGCGGCAACGGCTTGTTCGACCCGTGTCGCGAAATCCGCATCATCTGTTATGAGGATCGATTGCGAACTTTCGTCATGCTCGGCCTGTGACAGAAGGTCGGCGGCAATCCAGTCAGGATCGTTCTGTCCGTCGGCCACAACGAGGATTTCTGACGGACCGGCAATCATGTCAATGCCGACCGTGCCGAAAACTTGCCGCTTGGCGGCGGCCACAAAGGCATTGCCGGGGCCGACGATCTTATCCACGGGACGGATTGTGTCCGTGCCATAGGCAAGGGCGGCAACAGCCTGCGCACCGCCGACGCGATAGACCTCGTCCACGCCTGCAATGCGGGCGGCGGCCAACACCAGTGGATTGACCACGCCATCGGGCGTGGGGACAACCATGACAATGCGCTTCACGCCTGCGACCTTGGCAGGCACGGCATTCATCAGCACGGAGCTTGGATAATTAGCAGTGCCGCCGGGCACATAGAGGCCGACCGCCCCCACAGACGTCCAGCGGTGGCCAAGTTCGACACCGGCATCATCGGTGAAGCGGGCATCCTCGGGCTTCTGGCGGGCGTGATAGGCTTCAATACGCGACTTCGCAAGACGCAGCGCCTCAAGCGTTGCAGGCTCGCAAGCATCAAGCGCCGCATTGAGGTCGGCATCGGGAATGCGCAGATCGGCTACAGAGATCGACAGGCGGTCGAATTTGTTGGTGAGTTCCACCAACGCCACATCACCACGGGCGCGGATGTCGGCGATGATGCCGGTCACAACATCGTTCACGTCCACGGATGCTTCGCGCTTGCCTTCCAGCAATGTCTGGAAAGCGGCCTCAAAGCCCTTGTCGTTTGCGTCTAGCCGGATCGCCATATTCTTCTGCTTCAGATCAAAATGTCGGATTACTGGTCGTCATGGTTTGGTTTGTTGGGGGTTTCCCAGACAAGACCGAGATCGGAGAGATGGGCATCAAGCGCCTCGACCTCAAGACGAATTTCCCCGCCGCCCGAAAATGTCAGCGTGACAATCCCCGAGGGGGCATTGAGCTCTTCAAAACGGATGGCGAGAAGGTTCACGATTCCATCGGGCCGGTCCTGCGCGATATTGCGCGCACGGGCGGCTGTCACATTGTCGAAATGCAATCCTGCGCGGGCACGCGCATGCTGGCCAGAACTCTTGCCCTCGTCTTCCCAGCGGAAGCGGTTGACCACCATCGCAAAGCGGCGCGCATGTGGCAGAAAAGCGAGATCGCGCACCTGTGTCACCGCGTCCTGCAAGCAGGACGAGATCACATCAAGGTCGGTCGCATCTTCCGCGCTCAAGCGCAAATCGGTCATGCCTTTATCCTCAGTCCTTTATGCCTTTACGCGCCAAATCTCGGCACCGCAGGCACTCAGCTTTTCTTCCATGCGGTCGAAACCACGATCAAGATGGTACACGCGGTTGATGGTGGTTTCACCCTCTGCCGCCAGTGCGGCAATGACCAGCGCGGCAGAGGCCCGCAGATCGCTCGCCATGACCGGTGCGCCCGTGAGGCGCTCGACACCATGCACCAAAGCCTTGTCGCCGTGCAGGGAAATATTGGCGCCGAAACGGGCCAGTTCCTGCACATGCATGAAACGGTTTTCAAAGATCGTCTCCGTGATCTCGCTTTCGCCTTCGGCAATGGTCATCAGCGCCATGAACTGTGCCTGAAGGTCGGTCGGGAAACCGGGGAAAACCTGCGTCACGACATCGGTTGCCTGAAGGCGCTCGCCATTGCGCGTGACACGAATGCGGCCTTTTTCAGCCTCCACATCGGCACCGGCGGCGCGGATGACAGAGAGAGCTGCCTCGAATGTTTCGGGGTCCGCACCTGTCAGCGTGACATCGCCGCCCGTCATGGCGGCGGCAATGGCATAGGTGCCTGCCTCGATACGGTCAGCAACAACAGTATGCGTCGCGCCATGAAGCTTTTTCACACCCTGAATGCGCAAAGTGGATGTGCCAATGCCTTCGATTTTTGCCCCCATGGCGACAAGGCAATGAGCGAGATCGGTGATTTCTGGTTCGCGGGCGGCGTTTTCCAACACTGTTTCGCCATCAGCCAGCGTTGCCGCCATGAGAAGCGTATGCGTGGCACCGACAGAGACGATGGGCGAGCGGATGACCGCGCCCTTCAAGCCTTCGGGCGCTTTGGCCAGCACATAGCCCTCCTCAAGCTCGATTTCGGCACCCATTTTCTGCAATCCCTTGAGATAGAGATCGACAGGGCGCGCGCCGATGGCGCAACCGCCGGGCAGCGAAACCTTGGCAACACCGCAACGGGCCAGAAGCGGACCCAGCACCCAGAAAGTGGCGCGGATCTGGGAGACGATCTCGTAGGGCGCAAGTGTGGAGAGGATTTCCGGTGTGGTAAGCGCATAGGTGTCGCCTGCCAACGGGCCGCCATCGGTGCTATCTGAGCGCACAACATCGGTGCCCAGAACGGCCAGCAACTTGCCCAATGTGCGCACATCGGTGAGGCGCGGCACATTGGTGAGTGTCAGCGTCTCATCGGTCAGCAAACCTGCGATCATGAGCGGGAGCGCCGCATTTTTTGCGCCACTGATGGGGATTGTCCCGCTCAGACGCCGGTTCCCGCGAATATGTATCGTGTCCATGAAATCGTCCGGTGAGGGCCCAGAACTCGGCAGGGCAGCAATGGGCTAATGGGCCAACAGGGCTGGCACCCCCGGATATATAGGGAATGGGGCGCAAACTGTCACCATATGCGCCCGCTCCGCTATGCGGGGAACTCCAGACGGGATTGGCCCGCGTGAGGCGCATCGTGACACGCCATTGGGGCCGTTTTCGGGCTATTTCGCGTCGTCGGGCTGGGATTTGGCCTGTTCTTTGGCCTGGGCCTTGCGTTTGCGCAGATTGGCGCGCAGCGCCTCGGCCTGACGGGCCTTACGGGCCTGATCGGCACGCGCGGGCCCCTGCCCCGGCTGGCGGCGCATGTTGTTGTCGTCTGAACTGTTATTGATACGGGCGGGACCGGACATGAAAACCATCCAAGGTTTAAGGAATTGGCGAAATCAAAGGCGCTGCCCCGTCTCACCATATAGGCGCCATATGGACCAAGGCGGGGCGGGCGTCAATAAAAGCCGATAATAGCGCAATTTAGGCTGCCATTCCCAGTTGCACCAAATCCGCCCCTGTGGCACTTTCCGCCCGCTTCGGCTTCGCCCCTCGGGATGACAGGCCATGCAGCGGCCCACGTAGCTCAGTGGTAGAGCACTCCCTTGGTAAGGGAGAGGTCGAGTGTTCAATCCACTCCGTGGGCACCATTCCCGTTCATCATGGCCTCAGAAAAGATGCGGATAAGTGATGAGTGGTGACAATTGGCGTGTGATCGAGAGCGCGCAAAATCCCCAGTTCAAGCTTTGGAATGATCTGCATGACGGGCGGGGCATCAAGAAGCATGGTCGCTATCTGCTGGCCGGTCGCAAGCTGGTGCCCGAGGCATTGGCTCGCGAAAGCAATCAAATCCATCGAGAGAACGAGCATTTCCAGCACGAGATCGAGCGTTTCCAGCAAGTGATTGTGTGCGACCCGACCGACCTGCGTGATTTGTCGCTGCCGACCCATATCGAACGCTATCGGGTCAGCCGGTCGCTTTTCGACAAGCTCGATATTTCGGGGACAAATTTTCCGCTGCTCGTGGGCAGCGTGCCCGAGATGCCGATGGCTGATCTGACCCTGCCGCCACAAGGGCTGGAACTGGTGGTGGCGCTGGGCGACCCGAATAATCTGGGTGCGCTGATGCGCAGCGCGGCGGCCTTTAGTGCCAAAAAAATTATCCTCATGCCGGATGCGGCGCACCCGTTCCACCCAAAGGCTTTGCGCGCGGGTGCCAATGCGCAACTGGTGCTGGAACTGGCCAAGGCCCCGTCATGGGACGCGCTGAACGAGGCGCAAGGCCCGATCGTGGCGCTGGATGGTGCGGGCGAGGATATGAGCCAATTCAAATGGCCGCGCGACCTGCGCGTGGTGCTGGGCGAGGAAGGTCCGGGCATTCCCGCCGCGCTGAAAGTGGACCGGCTTGCGATCCCGACCACGGGCGCGATTGAAAGCCTGAATGCGACGGTGGCCGCGAGCCTTGCGCTCTATGCCTATTATACCTCCGCCAACTGATCTTTCATTTCGGCGAGCGCGTCCAGCGCGCGGGCGCGGGCTTGGTCGTGATTGACGAGGGGGGCGGGATAAGTCTCGCCGAGCACGATGCCAGCGTCATCCAGCACTTGGGCAGGGGCGTCCCAGGGCTTGTGGATGAAGCAGTTGTCGAGCCCGGCGAGCTCGGGGAGCCATTGACGGATAAAGGTTCCGTCGGGGTCGTATCGCTCACCCTGCAGGACCGGATTGAAAATGCGGAAGTAGGGGGAGGCGTCCGCACCTGATCCGGCGACCCATTGCCAGCCTGCGCGATTATTCGCGAGGTCGGCATCAACCAAAGTGTCTTCAAACCATTCCGCACCGCGTCGCCAGTCGATCAGCAGATGCTTGACGAGGAAGGACGCGACGACCATGCGGGCGCGATTGTGCATGGTGCCTGTGGACCAGAGCGCGCGCATGGCGGCATCGACCAGCGGATAGCCGGTGCGGCCTTGCGTCCATGCCCTGAACTGCGCCTCGTCCTTGCGCCACGGGAAATCCGCATAATCGGGCTTCCATGCCTGATCGACCATTTGGGGCCAATGGTAGAGAAGGTGTGTGGAAAATTCCCGCCAGCCAATCTGCCGCAAGAAAGCCGAGACGCCCGAGGAGACAGCGGGTTCGGCATTGGCACGCATGGAGGCAACAGCCCAAATCTGGCGGGAAGAGATTTCACCCCAATGGAGATGAGGTGCGAGACGCGACGTGGCATCCTGCGCAATAAAATCACGCGCGGATTTGTAATAGGCCACATCGACATCGAGAAAATCGGAGAGACGGAGGGCTGCGGATTTTTCGCCCGGCACCCATGCCGCACGCAAGCCTGCCGCCCAATCGGGCGCTACAGGTTGAAGCTGCCATGATGACAAATCATCCGATGGCAGATTTTTATCCCCGCCCTGAATTGCCTGTGGAGCGGCAAGCGGAAATGCAAAAGGCGCATGGCCTGACAGGGCCCGCCAGAAGGGCGTGAACACTTTGTAGGGCGTGCCGGAGATGGTTTGGAGCGCCCAAGGCTCGGCCAGCATGGAGCCGTTGAAACTACGTACGGTGACACCCTGCCCGCTCAATGCTGACTTGATGTCCTTGTCGCGTGCAATGGCCTGCGGCTCGTAAAGGCGGTTCCAGTAAACGGTGTCGGCACCTGTCTCGGCGATCAGCGCGGCGAGCACATCGGCGGGACGGCCCCGACGCAGCACCAGTGGCGCACCCAGCACGGCACAGGCATCGGACAAAGCAGCGAGGCTCTCGTGCAGCCACCAGCGCGAGGCAGCACCCAAGGGCGCATCAGGATCGAGAATGAATAGCGGAATGACGGGCGCACCCGACGCAACAGCCTCGACCAGCGCGGGATTGTCACCCAGCCGCAAATCCTGTCGAAACCAGACAATACCGGACATAGCCCCTCTTTCGCATTTGCATTGCGGGGGAGAGGCGCTGTGACTGCGCTCTTTTCCCGCTGCGTTATTGACTACGCAAGGCGGAAAGAAGCGGATCACATTTTGCGGTCACTTGGAGGGTTGATCGGGGTCTGTTTTATCCGGCTCCGGCGCAGAGCCTTGCTTTTCTGCGGGTTTTGAGCCGCGAGGGCGGATCACACCGGGCGCCGCACGGACAATGCGCGAGACGCCCTGCCTGCCCTTTTCGCCGACCCAGAGGGCGCTGGCATAGGCGGAGGGATAGACTTTTTCCACCGTGGCCTTGAAGCCTTTCATGGGCACAGCCCCCAGCGCGTGGAAGCGCCGCGCGGTGGTGAGCCAGAAGGGCGAGAGGATGAGAGAGAGCGCGATGACGGAGAGCGCGAGCTGATAGGCATCGCGGTCGAGCGCACCCGACCCCAGCCCCGCCTTGGCGATGGCAAAGGAGAATTCACCGATCTGGGCCATGACAAGGCCGGAGATGAAGGCGCTCTCCCATGGCTGGCCGAGAAAATTGAGAATGGAAATATTGGCTGCCGTTTTGGCGACCAGAACGACGAAGACCAGCAGCAAGACTGTGGCCAGATGCTCATAGACAAATTGCAGATTGATGAGCAGGCCGATGGAGAGGAAGAAGACCATGAGCATGATCGACTGAACCGGCGTGACCATGAAGATGGCCGATTTGCGATCAGTCGAGGCCCCGAGAATGAGTCCGGCGACAAAAGCGCCATAAGATGGCGACAGGCCGATATAGCCCGAGATGGCCGCCAGCACGAAACAGACGCCGATATTGGCGAGCGGGGCCATTTCGGTGTGGGTTTTGAGATAGTTGCTCCACGGGAGTTCGATGCGGCCACGCTTGGTCAGGATGATGACGACGGCGGCCAGAACACCGACCGCGCCCAGCAGCTTGACACCGAGCATCCAATTGAGCCCGCTCTCCTCGCCATTGCCACCCAGTGATTGGGCGACCACCAGCATGGGAATAATGAGCAAATCCTGCGCGACAAGCACGCCCATGGTGATGCGGCCTGCCTGCGTGTCGAACTCGCCGATCTCTTGCAGCATCTTGATGCCGACAGCGGTGGAAGACAGCGCCAGCACAAAGCCGAGAACAAGCGATGCCTCAAAGCCCCAGCCGAAGAGATAGCCGATGAGATAGGTCAGCCCGATGGCGACCGCCGATTGCAGCACGGCGCAAAACAGCGCGACCTTATAAACCTGCTTGAATGACTGGAGCGAAAGCTCCAGCCCGACAATGAAAAGCAGCAAAAGCAAACCAAGCTCGGCAAAGAAGTCGATGCCTTCGGCTGATTTGACGAGGCCCAGCCCATAGGGGCCGAGCACGACGCCTGCAAAAATATAGCCGACAATGGCCGGCTGCTTGAGCCGCACCATGACAAAGCCGCAAGCCAGCGCAATGACGATGAGAAGCGTGACAGAACTGAGGCTGAGGGTTTCGTGAAGCGTGTCGAGGGAGGCGGCGTGTTCCATGAGTTCCAGACTGCGGGCATTCGGACATTTCGGGCAACACGCCCTTTAGCGCCTATGATTGCGCATGTTCGGGCGCAGGCAAAGCCTTGTCTGGGCTCGCTCTCGTCTGGCTCTCTTCGTTATGGCACATAAGAAAAGCCGACTTTTGGCGGTATGTGCGCCGGTGTTTTTGCCAATTCCCTTACCGAATGTACGGATTTCAATTGTGGAGCGCGGGTCGCTGGCACAGAATTCATGCAGGAGCGGACGACCGGTGCGTGAGGGT
>TARA_R110000824_G_scaffold118960_15_pt1 | contig 113560 bp, 104 predicted proteins | sample TARA_R110000824 | Tara Oceans TARA_R110000824 (sample SAMEA4397747) | marine metagenome | biome: Polar Biome; feature: [MES] marine water layer (ENVO:01000295) within the mesopelagic zone...; material: water (ENVO:00002006), including particulate matter (ENVO:01000060) such... | reverse complement strand
GGCGCGGGTTCGCCGCCATCCCACAACATGGCCGTTACCGTCCAACTGGCAAAAACAGCACTGTCAGGCAACATGCCGTCGGGCGCAGGAGCGGCCCCCTGCAATTCATAAATGATATGCATGGAGCCGGGCTGGGCGCAGAAAATGCGTCCACTCTTTTCACCGCGCCCCGGATTACAAGCCGAGATATCGCCGTCCGGTATCGCTTCCAGAAGCCCCGAGCCAACATGCACGCCCTTGTCATCGTGGATTGACTGATCAAGGACGAGGACGCTTTGAACAGTAGCCCCGTCACGCGACGGATAGGCCTCAAACAAAGATGTCGCTCCGTCTGATACACGGATCACACGTTCCCCGGGCTGAAGTTCTGATGATATTGCCGACTCGACTTTGCGTGTCGGCAATAATTTGGCAATCGCGTCAGGGTCGAAAGGGGTTGCGACGGTAATCGGACCGAAGCTTGCCTGACTCACCACAATATCAACAGGTTGGGAACAGGCTACAAGCGCCGCCGCCAATACACATATGGCACTCAGTTTCGTCCAGACTTTCATGCGTCCTGCTCCGTGAATGACCCTATAGGCAGTATTGCCGGTTATGCCGCCCGCGACCATCCCCTTCTAATCCATCACGATGACAACCTTGCCAATTGCTTGCCGGTTCTGGAGCATATTCATGGCCTCGACGGCGCGTTCCAGCGGGAAGGTGGCACAGACATAAGGATCGATCCTGCCTTCGGCAGCCAGCCGGTCAATCGCATCGATATTCTGGCGACCTGCCTCTGGGTCGCGACGTCCGTACTCGCCTGCCCGCACACCAACCACGGAAAACCCTTTGATGAGGGGCATATTAACCGAGATGTTCGGGATACGTCCGCTTGTAAATCCGATTACGAGCAGGCGTCCGTTCCATGCGATGCAGCGCACGCTTTCGTCAAACACATCTCCACCGACCGGGTCATAGATCACGTCGGCACCGCGCCCTCCGGTCAGATCTTTGACCTCTTCGCGGAAACCACGCGTCACATTGATTACATGGTCAGCACCGCGTGCCTTGACCACTTCCAGTTTCTCGTCGGATGCCGATGTCGCAATCACAGTTGCTCCCATCAGCTTACCGACATCGACAGCCGCCATGCCAACGCCACCTGTGCTGCCATGCACCAACAATGTCTCGCCTGCTTTCAGGTGTCCACGAATAACCAGCGCCACATAGGCCGTCAGATAGGCTGCGGGATAAGCCGCCGCTTTCACAAAATCCATGCCTGTAGGAATTGGACGACAGGCAGCAGCGGCCGCGTTTACTTCTTGCGCAAACCCGCCAATGCGCAAACCAGCCACGACCTTGTCGCCCGCCTTCAGGTGGGTGACATCGCGGCCAACAGTTTGCACTATGCCCGCGCCTTCCATGCCCGGTGCAAATGGCAGTTCCGGTTTGAACTGGTATTTTCCCTGCACCATCAGAATGTCGGGAAAGTTGATGGAGCAAGCTTTGAGGCGCAGGCGCACTTCTTGCGGTCCTGGTGGTGGCAGATCAATCTCGTCCATCCGCAGGACAGAAATGTCTTCCGACAATTCGTGAACGCGCATCGTGCGCATGAGCCCCTCCCTCGTTTCAATTTCTTTTGTGCAGAGCATAGGGCCTGAGTGGAGCCGCGCCTAGATCATACCCGCGGCTTCCAGCAATGAGACAGATCCAAGCACAATGAAAATCGTTGCTGCAGTGCCGCGCACAAGCTGCATAGGCAAAGCCTTTGCCGCAACGTCACCCAAATAAACTGCCGGCACATTCGCCACCATCATGCCGATTGTCGTGCCTGCGGCCACCGCCAGAAGATCATGAAAACGGGCTGCAAGCCCTATAGTCGCAAACTGGGTCTTGTCACCCATTTCCGCGAGGAAGAATGCAATCGTCGTCGTAACAAACGGTCCAAACTGTGTGGCCCAACCCTCGCTCACCTCGCCTTCCTTGTCTGGAATGAGCATCCAGATTCCTGCGGCCAGAAATGACACACCCAAAGTCAGGTTCAACATATCGCGCGTCAACCAGCCAGCGATTAAAATGCCGACTTGTGCGGCCAGCGCATGGTTGACGATTGTGGCGACAAATATGCCCGCAATGATCGGCAGGGGCTTGCGGAACCGCGCAGCCAAGACAAGCGCCAGCAATTGCGTCTTGTCGCCGATCTCGGCCACAGCGACTGCGGAGAGCGAAATGAAAAAAGCTTCCATTATAACCTCGGGGCCGGGCACACAAACCAATGACTCAATAACGCGTGCCCGGCTAAGAGCCACGTATCAAGCCAAAGGTCTCGTCAAACAGCGCGAACCGACCGCGCCCCGCACATACCATGGCTTCAGAAGAAACCAAGTCTGTTGACATGCACCCCTCTCTGTCTTGCGACGGAGGGCGACTACTCCCCTAAGGACAGGCTTTGATTAACACCAAAGAATTATAGCTGCAAGTCACGAACACGACGTTGCGCATTCAGCCCCGTAAGGCACTGTGGAGGTCGCGGGCGATTTCCTCGCAGGCGCGTTTGGCCGCAGGCACAGCCCCCGTCATCGCGGTAAAACCATGTGCCAGCCGATCATAGCAACGCTCTGTCACTTTGACGCCAGCTTCCTTGAGCTTTTCGGCATAGGCAATGCCCTGATCACGCAGCACGTCAAAGCCCGATGTGATGACAATAGCAGGTGCCAAATCTTCAAGGTCTTGCGCCTTAAGCGGTGAGGCGCGCAGCTCGGTCTTTTCCGCTTCGCTATTCAGATAGGTATCGATGAACCATGTCATCACATCCTGCGTCAACGGATAGACATCGGCGCATGTGTCCCACGAGCCGCCTGTCCAAGTCATATCGGTGACGGGATATATCAGCAATTGTGCTGAGGGCGTTTCTTCTCCACGACGCAATGTCTCCTGCGCCACGACAGCGGAAAGATACCCACCCGCACTGTCGCCGCCCACCGCGATGCGATGGTTCATGCCAAGTGCCGTGGAGTTGTCACAGGCAAATTTGAAAGCGGCGAGCGCATCATCCACGGCTGCGGGATACTTGTGCTCAGGCGCCAGACGATAGGCAACCGAGAGCACCACACATTCGGCGATTTCCGACATCATGGTGCAGAACGTGTCGCAAGTATCGAGATCACCGATCACGCAGCCGCCGAAATGGAAAAAGACAATTCCGGGTAGCGGGCCGTTCGCATTCTTGGGTGTATAAAGACGTGCGTCCAGAGGTCCCGCGGCGCCATCCACGGTCATATCGCGCACATCGATATGCGGATCGCGCGTGCCGTCCAGCAGAGCCAACCCTGCTGCGGTGGCAGCCCGCCCTTCCACCGGATCAAGCGTTGTCAGCGATGGGGCCTTAGCCCCTTGCGCCGCCAGAAACTGCGTATTGACGTCCAGTGTACGGCCATCAATTTGCAACGGTTTGCCTCCCGACATGGCAAGCAGCACCGTGTCTGGCAACATCAATAGAGTACGGACGATCAGCTTCTGGACGTTCACGAGGCAACCCCGAAAAGGTGGATATTCATTTTTTCTCTTGTGCCATCAATGGGAGAGCCTTGAAGCCCTGCAACACAAGGACAGTTGCAAATTCTGCGGCCACTTTGGGTTCGGCATTCTCGCGCAGGATCATGCGGTCACCGATTTCCGTTGCGATGCCGACAACAGCGGCCATGAGATACTCGCTATCAACCGCAGGCAGATTACCGTCGCGGATATCCTCGTCGATATATTCCTTGATCTCCTCAAGGCCAGCGAGAACTTCCGGTGTGTCCATGCGCACGCGGAACCATGTCTGATTGCCACGGATCATCTGGAACATATGACGGTCAGACACCAGATAATCGAAATAGGTCGCATAAGCATTGCGAATGAATTCTTCGAAATTGCGCGAGCGGATACGATCAGCCTTCAGGCGCGGCCGGATACGGCGCATGCCGTCATCCATAATAGCTTCGAAGACTTCTTCCTTGCTTTTGAAATAATTGTAGAACGTGCCCGATGCGAGCCCCGTCTTGCGGATGACATCGCGCACAGTGGTCGCGCCATAGCCCAGCTCGGCGAAAACCTCACGGGCAGAGTTTAGAATGGCTTCGCGGTTATTGAGCTTGGTCAGTTCCCGCTTGCCCTTGGGCTTGCGGCTGGATTCACCCGCCGGATCGATGGATAATTCAGGCGACACAGGTGGCGCCATTTCTTTGACGTCACTCATGCGCGGACCACTGTCCGTCGCAAACTGTCGCAATCCAACTCCACCTTCAGGCCTCCTGTTTGTCGCTGCGGACAGTCCTCATATCCTATCCATCACGCGACGATCCTACTTTAATTACCCCTAATCTAAACGAAGCCCGCCAAAGGTCAATTTCGCGACTAAGGGCAAAGTTGAAAAACGCTAGAAAATCAATGACTTGACCATTTTCAGCGTCCGTTAGCTGATACATTTCCAGAGTCCGCACGGTCTGATCCGGCCAAAAACTGAGCAAAACCCTTGGATAATCCCGCCAGAGCCTATCCGAGCGCTGAAAACACCCTTGCAATATTGCGCGTTACAAAAAACAGACGGCGGCGCTAGGGTGCAGCGCAAATAGACGTAAAGGCACAATCATGAAGGCAGAAGCCAATTCCGCGCTCTGCCTGCGCAACGCGCCTCTGACGAAAGAGTGAGATGACCTCATGGCCGGTGAATTCGATCTGTCCGAGAAAAATATTCAGATGATGAAAGACGTGCTGATACAGCACGTGCCCCATGCGCGCGCGCTGGGGCTGACTATAGCGGATGCAAAAAAGGGCGAAGCCTGGCTCACAGTGCCTTATGACAAAAAGCTGATCGGTAATGTCGAGACGGGTGTCATTCATGGCGGTGTCATCACGGCCATGCTCGACAATGCCTGCGGTGTTGCCGTCCAGCTCGCGCTTCCCGGTCGCATGTCAATTGCGACGCTCGACCTGCGCATCGATTATATGAAACCTGCTACCCCGGGCGAGCCCCTGACCGGCCACGCCCATTGCTACAAGGTCACACGCAATATCGCCTTTGTGCGCGGCACGGCCTATCACACCGATGAGAGCGACCCGATTGCCACTTGCGTGGGCACTTTCATGCTGGCGGCCAATCGCGCGACGCCAATGGAATATGCCGACGCACTGATTAACAAGAAGGAAGGTTGAGACATGAGCGAGAGCCTCAAGAACCCGCCGCCCGCCGACCTCAACCGCTTTCTGGAAGCGATCCCCTATGCGCAATTTCTCAACATCTCGATAGACCAGAAGGGCAACGAGATCACCACCGTGATGCACTTTGATGAAAAACTCATCGGCAATCCGGTTCTGCCCGCGCTGCATGGCGGTGCCATCGGCGCATTTCTGGAAATGACCGCGATCATCCAGCTCGCCTTCGAAACCGGCATCACAGCGGTGCCAAAACCAATCGGTCTGACTATCGATTATCTGCGATCGGGCAAGCCAGCCGACCTTTATGGCCGCGCTCATATCACCAAGCATGGACGCCGCGTCGCAACCGTACAGGCGGAAGCATGGCAGGAAGATCGCTCGCGTCCTATCGCTGCCACGCATGGGCATTTCCTGCTGAAGACGGCAGAGGAATAAAGCGCCGGACGGCAGGCCAAACGCATGACGCAGTCCACACCGATCACCCATGCACGCGTGTTGCGGCTTGCCTGGCCCATAATCCTGTCGAATATCTCGGTGCCGCTGCTCGGTCTCTCCGACACAATTGTCATCGGCCATCTGCCCGATCCGGCAGCACTGGGCGGCGTGGCGCTCGGTGCGATGATTTTCAATCTCGCTTTCTGGGGCTTCGGTTTTCTGCGCATGGGTACAACCGGCCTTACCGCACAGGCACTTGGCGCACGTGATAACGAGGAAGTCAGCGCCCATCTTGGACGTGCACTTCTCGTGGCCCTTCTCATCGGCTGCGGGCTCGTCGCACTGCAATGGCCCATAGCTTACATCGCTTTCGGCCTGCTCAAAGGCAGCCCCGAGGTGCAGGCACATGGCCACGCATTCTACAATATCCGTATCTGGAGCGCGCCTTTCACCCTGATCAATTTTGCGTTGCTCGGGTGGTTCATCGGGCGACAAAAGGCCAAGACCGCGCTGGCGCTGCAACTCTTCATGAACCTTCTCAACATCGCACTTAATCTGTTCTTCGTGCTAGCGCTTGGCTGGGGCGTCAAAGGAGTTGCCACGGGCACGCTTATCGCCGAAATAGCTGCGGCCGCACTTGGCCTCACGCTCGCATGGCGAATGCTTGATCTCAGCCATTGGACCCGCTCGCGGCTTCTTGATACTCATGAGATTACCCGCATGGTCGCGCTCAACCGCGACATCATGCTACGCACTTTCTGCCTCATCTTCGCGTTTGCATTTTTCACAGCGCAAGGTGCACGCGCAGGCGATGTGACACTTGCCGCCAATGCGGTGCTTGGTCAGTTCATCGCCTTTTCAGCTTTTCTGCTGGATGCCTTTTGCGCAGCAACCGAGACACTGGTGGGCGAGGCGGTCGGTGCACGCAATCGTGGCAACCTTACCCGCATCATCAAGCTGTCATGCCTGTGGGCAGGCATCACGGCGCTCGCGTTGACACTTTTCTTTTTTGCCGCTGGCCCTCTGCTCATTGATGCGCTCACCATTGCGCCCGATGTGCGCGCCGCTGCCCGTACCTATCTGCCATGGGCGGCCATGATCCCTGTACTCGCCGTCTGGTGCTTCCTGCTTGATGGCATATTCATCGGCGCGACACGCTCGGTTGAAATGCGCAATGCCATGGCTCTGGCCCTTGTCACATTTCTTGCCGCCTGGTGGTTGCTGATCGAACCCTTTGACAATCACGGGCTATGGGCAGCGCTCGCCATTTTTTATGTGGCACGCTCGCTCACACTACTTCCCTTTTATGGCTCCATCGGTCGCGCCGCGTCGCTCACATATCGGTAAAGAGATCGAGCACATTTTCCGGCGGGCGGCCAAGAGCGGCGCGTTTACCAAAGAACACAATCGGTCGTTCGATCAGCACCGGATTTTCGGCCATCGCGTCGATCAGTTGCGCGTCACTCATACTGTCATCGCCAAGCCCCAGTTGCTTGTAAATGTCCTCGCCCTTACGCATCAGTTCACGCGGCTTCATATGCAGCTTTTTCAGCGTCGCCTTGATCTCGTCAGCCGAAGGCGTCGTTTTCAGATATTCCACAACGACCGGCTGAAGCCCGTGCTGTTCCAGCAGCGACAAGGTCGAACGCGATTTCGAGCAACGTGGATTGTGCCAGATGGTGACTGTGGACATAATCGTCTCCTTATTTTCCGGGCTTACATTTTCACATCAACGCCCACGGCATCACTTAGCTTGGCAAATCCGTCTGCTCGAAGGCAGGCTGCCAACTCCCGCTTAATGCGCGGAATAAGAGCCGGCCCCTGATAGGTAAGCGCTGAATAAAGCTGCACAAGCGATGCGCCGGAACGGATTTTGATATAGGCATCAGCCCCGCTGGCAATGCCGCCCACGCCGACAATCGGAATGCGCCCACCGGTCAGCCGATAAATATCGGCAAGCACTCGGGTGGACATGGGCATGAGCGGGCGACCGGACAGGCCACCTGTTTCGCCTGCATGTGCGCCCGCGACAAGGCCATCGCGCTCTATCGTGGTGTTTGAAACAATCAGGCCGTCGAGCTTCAGGTCTAGCGCTACAGCGGCAATGTCGGCGCGGTCAGCCTCTGTGAGATCGGGTGCGATTTTCAGCAGGATCGGCACCAGACCTTTGCGGGCTTTCAACACGCGGGTCAGCAGCGCTTCCAGCTCGCCGCGTCCCTGCAAGGCACGCAGGCCCGGCGTATTGGGCGAGGAGATATTGACCGTGAAATAGCTTGCCAGATCCTCAAAGGCACTTATGCCCTGCTCGTAATCGGCAATACGATCTGTCGCATCCTTGTTAGCACCAATATTCACACCGACAATACCGCCACGATCGCGGCGCGCCACAAGACGGCGGCGCAAGGCCGCATGACCTTCATTGTTGAAGCCGAGCCGGTTAATCACCGCGCCATAAGCGTTGAGACGGAAAATGCGCGGTTTGGGATTTCCGTTTTGCGGGCGTGGCGTCACGGTGCCCACTTCGGCAAAGCCCATCCCCATGGCCAGCATCGCATCGGGCACTTCGCCGTTCTTGTCGAAACCTGCCGCAATGCCCAGCGGATTGTCAAAATGCATACCGAACAGATCAACACCCAACACAGCTGGGTCACCCGCAGTGTCGCGCGGACCGAAACCATATTTGAGACCGAATAGCGTCAGATGATGGGCAAGCTCGGGATCCATCACGCCCATGACAGGCCGGACCAGGGGAAACAAGTTCATCACGTTCAATCTGCCATATCGGGAAACTGGTGGGCACCGCTTGCACAAAGCGGCAAGGACACGACCCTCGTCACTGCACTTATCGGCAGACTTGCATAGAGATGGGGAAAGAGCGCGCCGCCGCGCGACGGCTCCCATTTGAGATCCACCAGATCGGCATCAACTGCCACCAGAAGCAAGTCGGTCTGACCGGCAAAATGCTTGGCTGCTGTCTCTTGCGCCTGTTCGGCGGTGGAAAAATGGATATAGCCGTCCTGATGGTCAATACCAGAGCCTTCAAAAACGCCTGCAGCCTCCGCCGCGCGCCACTCGGCCTCGCTCACGATCTTGTAAATGCTGGCCATTGCCGCTTCCCGCTGGGATTGAAGAATTCCTGTTGCGCGGCACAATAACCGTGCAGGTTGGCATGAACAAGGCAGACCAGACGATTACGGGCTGGCAGAACCTACATTTTAGGTTATAGTTCCTAATTATGCACTTTACAAAGCACGTTATATTTCATACATTTACATGACAAACAGGCCATCGGGCCAAATTCCTAGGAATAAAGTCATGTCTCTCGATCTCACAAGCCCCCTCTTCCAAGATGAAGACAAAGCCCGCGAGTTCCTTGAGAAAAACCGTTGGCCAGATGGCGTATATTGCCCCCATTGCGGCGAAGCTGAAAACGTCACCGCCGTGCAGGCAAAAGCCAAAGAGAAGAAGGCCAAAACACGCAAAGGCCTCTATCAGTGCAATTCATGCCGCAAGCAATTCAGCGTCACTGTCGGCACTGTGTTTGAGCGTTCGCACGTCCCGCTCAACAAGTGGTTGCTCGCAACATTCCTACTCACATCGTCCAAGAAAGGCATGAGCGCACACCAGTTGATGCGCACCCTTGGCCTTGGCTCATACCGTACCGCTTGGTTCATGGCGCACCGTATCCGTGAAGCCATGAAGGACAACAACGGCGGATTGCTCGGCGGTAACGGCGGCACAGTCGAAGCCGATGAAACCTACTTTGGTCGAAAGAAGCTGACCGAAAAGATGAAAGCAAAAGCGAAAGAACCCACACCACGCGGCAAGGTCCGCGCCGGTAAAGGTGCAAGCACCAAGTTTGCTGTTGTCTCACTCGTAGAGCGTGGCGGTCGCGTTCGTTCGTTCCATGTCAAAAGTGCAGACGCCACAACGGTTCGCGCGATTGTCCGCGAAAACATTGCCCGTGACTCTCATCTGCGCACAGACGAAAGCCGCCTCTATAATTCCTTCAATGGTCGCTTTGAATCTCACGAAACCGTGAAGCACTCAGCAGGCGAATATGTCCGCGCTGGCAACATCCACACCAATACGATTGAAGGCTATTTCAGCATCTTCAAACGCGGCATGAAGGGCATCTACCAACACTGTGGCGAACAGCACTTGCAGCGATACCTCACAGAGTTCGATTTCCGTTATTCCAATCGTTCCATGTCAGACACAGAACGCACAGCCGTTGCCCTCAAGGGCATCGAAGGCAAGCGCCTCACCTATCGGCGGACTAATCGGCAAGGGGCCGAAGCTCACGCCTGAGGAACGCGCCAAGGTTGATTCGTGGCTGACTTGGGCTAAGGCCACAAAGCAGATGTGATCTCGGTTATCCACACTCCACGAGAGGAACAACTTAGCAACATCTGAAATTTGCGTGATATAGTGAAATCGACTCCTTGGCCAACTTTGCACGGGAAGCCAAGGAGTCGTCTTCATAACAGGTCGCCAAGGCGACCAGCGGATAGGAATGAACTAATGTCTAACGGTATATTTAGCCCCCTGCAATCAGATCGTCTGAAAATCGCAGCGTGGAATAAAGCAAAGCCCATTTTTGGGTATGACCCTAACGTCTGGAAACAGGACGATTATGGGACGACAATCCGATGGCAAGACCATGGCAATAGGTCAGCCGATTATGGATGGGAAATCGATCACATTCGCCCATCCGCTTTTGGCGGACCCGACACCGAAGCAAACGTCCGCGCTCTTCACTGGCGCAATAACGCTAGCCGAGGCGACGGGACAGGAACCTTCGGTGGACTTTTTGGACTCGGAGGCGGTTTCCAAAAATAACGCCGCCATATCGATAATATCGGCAGAAACAAGGAGCGCCTCAATACGCTCATGATCGTATCTGTTGGGTATTGGGTTTACGACTAATCCCATGCCCAACAGACTTTCATAAACTCGTTTATTCCTTGCCCACTTGTCCATGTGGTTTGGTGCCGGAGGAACGTCGCTCATCTTTCTCCTCCATTTTATCTTTTCCGCGTGTTTGCGCTGGCATCTTCAGAAGACGCTTTACGGTTTCCTCAAAATCTTTGTCCGTGCCGGAGTCCGAAGACATGAATGACGACCTACCGCAACAATCTTTAGATGAAAACTATCGTGACCTATGTGGCGTTGTAGGCCACTTATTTATCTCATTTAGCAGACTTGAAGGCACCATGTCTTCAATGCTCCGCCTACATCTAGCAAACAACCTCGACCAAAATTTAGACGAACACGAAAGTGTCGTTCTATCTAGCGCCATTTATGGCAGCATGAGGTTTAAAGCGTCACGAGACACAATGCGCCGCCTCGCAAAAGCGGAAGGCGTGCCAGAAGAAACAAACAAATTCCTCGATGACCTCTTTGGGCAGATAGGTCACATAGAGAACTTGCGAGACAAACTTGCACATCAAGTAACAATCGCAGCAAAACCAACACCTAAAGCACCGAAGGGATATTGGCAGGTATCCGATCAAACCGTTACGCGAGACCTCAAGAGTATCAAAATTTATACTTTTGACACCACAGCAGTACTTTCCGCCGCTACCGATTTAATAGCTGCCTATAGTCGCATCGGGAATAACAAACAGACCAAGAGGCTTTTTGAAAACCTCAGCCTTGAGCCAATCTCATGGCAGTATAAACCATCGATGCTAGAACACGTCCGTCATGGAAGCGCGAGAACTCTTCAAGGACAGTAGCCCCCGCCTCAATCATCTCCGGCGTGACCTCAATCTCAGCAGTTTTTTCAACTTCAGCCATTTTCCGGCAACCCTAGGACTAAATTCCGCTTTCTTAAGTGCATAATTGGGTTATAGTTCCTAGGAATTATAACCTAAGTGGACATGTTCCATGCTCTCCAACCTCTCACACCCGCGCCTATGGGCTGCGATAGACGCGCTGGCTTCTCGTCATGCACTCTCTGTATCGGGGCTGGCCAAGGCCGCAGGTCTCGACCCGACTTCCTTCAACAAATCAAAGCGTGTCACAGCCGAGGGCCGCCCACGCTGGCCTTCCACGGAAAGCCTGTCACGCATTCTTGATGCGACCGGCGCAAGCCTTGATGAATTCGTGATGCTAGTGGACGAGCGGGCGTCCGCATCGCGCATGCGGCCTGTGCCGCTGATCGGCATGGCGCAGGCGGGTAGTGGCGGCTATTTCGACGATGCAGGGTTTCCTGTGGGAGGGGGCTGGGACGATGTGACCCTGCCCGATATTCGCGATGAAAATGCCTATGCGCTGGAAGTCTCCGGCGACAGCATGATGCCGGTCTATCGAAATGGTGATGTGATTGTGGTGTCGCCCGCCGCCTCCATCCGTAAAGGCGACAGAGTGGTGGTCAAGACACTGGATGGCGAGGTCTTGGCCAAAGTGCTGGCCCGCCAGAGCGAGAAACGCATCGAACTTCACTCACTCAATCCCGCTTTCGAGACGCGCATATTGAAGCCCACAGAAATTCTCTGGATGGCCCGCATCATCTGGGCGAGCCAGTAAACGGCATGGCCGGATAATCTATCTACGTCCCGGTGCCAGTCCTTGCCGTGTGGCATCATTGCCTGTGCCGAGCCCCTCGCGCAGAATATCACGCAGCGTCAGGCGATCATTTGTGTCAAGCGCGAGCTTCAAGCGCTGTGCCCTTCGCCGCGCCATGCGCTCGACGGCCGTTTCATCACGAGGTGCAAGCGAACGGGCAACGACGCGATAGGCCTCGTCACGATTTGGCTTTCCGCCTGCTGCCAACAATTGCAGCGCAAACTGATAGGCAATCGCCGTGTTTCCAGGTTCCAACGTCAAAGCTTCCCGATAAGCCGCCACACCTTTTTCAAATGATGCATCATAGATCGCTTCCCCCAGCATGCCACCATTGCGCGTAATTTCGAGGTTCCAGCCGCCATCCAACGCATGGCCCCATGGATTGTCAGGCTCAAGCGTCAGGGCTGCATCGATATGTGTGCGGGCCTCATTGGCATAGCCACCAAAATGGGCCTTCATCGTGCCGTCAATGCGGCCGAGAAACCCAAGTGCTAAGGCAAGATAGAGATGACCCTCGATATTTTCAGGGTCGCGAGACAGAGCAAGACGCGCGTCACGTTCTGCTTCGGCAAATAACGCGCGGCGTTCACCGGCCAGTGCGATGAAATCTCCCTCAGCCAAATTGGCGCGCGCGGCCATTGCGGCGGCTTCGGCGTTTGTTCCTTTGCGCGCCTCGCGGGCAGCGGTCAGAAAATCACCAGCATCGAATGCGGCCTGCGCGGCTTTTGAGATGCCGGACGGGATTTCGACCTTTTGTTGCTCTGGCGAAATGTCGGCGCGTGCAGAGGACGCACCTTGCAATACACAAAGCCCCAGACACAAGGCGAGACACAAACCGTTTTTCATGGCCGCCATGATGGGCTGCACCCTGCTGCTTCGGCAAGACAGAAGACGTAATCAGAGTTCAGGATTTCGACAGATCTTCGCCCGCCAATGCGCGACGGATCAGACCGGCTGTTTCCTTGATACCATAAAGCGCGATGAAGGAACCAAAACGCGGCCCCTGCGCCTCGCCCAGCAACACTTCATAAAGCGCGCGGAACCAGTCACGCAGATTGTCGAACGCATGGGCCTTGCCGATTTCATAGACCAGCGTCTGTAGCTCTTCCGCGCTCATCGGCTCACTGCTCAGCGCTTCCAGCTTGGAGGCGAGATCTGCAAGTGCGGTGGCTTCCATGTCATTGGCCGCACGATAGGTTTTCGCCGGCTTCACGAAATCGTGGAAATAATTCACCGCATAGCCGACAAGCTGGTCGAGCTTGGGATGGCTTTCCGGTGTCGCATCCGGTGCATAACGCTGGATGAACCCCCATAGCACGTCTTTATCTTCCGCCTGACAGGCACTGGCCAGATTGAGCAGCAAAGCAAAGCTGATCGGCAGATCAGTTGTTGGCGGGGTGCCGCCGTGAATATGCCATGCGGGATTGCCCAGCTTTTCCTTCAACTCCTGCTTGGGATAAGCGGCGATGAAAGACAGGTATTCGTCCACATTTTTCGGGATTACATCGAAATAGAGACGCTTGCCGGTGCGCGGTGCCTGATACATGAAAAGCTGGAGGCTCTCGGGGCTGGCATAACGCAGCCAGTCCTCGATGGAGAGGCCATTACCCTTCGACTTCGAAATCTTCTTGCCGTCCTGATCCAGAAACAACTCGTAATTGAACCCTTCCGGCGGGTTGACGCCCAGCACGCGGCAGATTTTGGAGGCAAGTTTGATGCTGTCGATCAGGTCCTTGCCCGCCATTTCATAATCGACCCTGAGTGCTGCCCAGCGCATGGCCCAGTCGGCCTTCCATTGCAACTTGCAATGGCTGCCTGTCACCGGCACTTCAACCGTTTCGTTGGTGTCTGGCTCGATATAGGAGACCGTGCCCTTCTCGACATTGCGTTCCACCAGCGGCACCAGCAGCACATGGCCTGTTTTGGGGCTTACGGGCAGAATGGGGCTATAGGTCTGCTGACGCTCCTCGCGCAGGCTCGGCAGCATGATCTTCATGATGTCGTCGAACTTTTCGAGCACCTTGAGCAGCATCGGGTCGAAACGGCCAGAGCTGTAATAATCGGTGGACGAGGCAAATTCATACTCGAAGCCGAAGCTATCGAGGAATGCGCAAAGCCGTGCATTGTTATGAGCACCGAAGCTCGAATGCGTGCCGAATGGGTCCGGCACCTTGGTCAGCGGCATATTGATGTAATCTGCCAGCATTTCCTGATTAGGCACATTGGTCGGCACTTTGCGCAGCCCGTCCATGTCATCAGAAAAGCACAGAAGACGGGTCTTGACGCCCGGCGCCAGGATTTCAAAGGCACGGCGTACCATGGTCGTGCGGGCCACTTCGCCGAATGTACCAATATGGGGCAGGCCTGAGGGGCCATAGCCCGTCTCAAACAGCACAGTCCGGTCAGAGGGATTGCCCTCTTTTTCCAGCCGGACCACCAGTTTGCGCGCTTCCTCGAAGGTCCATGCTTTGGACACTTGGGCGGCTTCAAGAAGGGCTGTTTCTGAGGCGTTCTGGCTGGAGGACGACATGATGGACCTGAGCAATTATTTAGGATTTGTAAAGTGAGCGGACCCTAAGCTTGGCGCTCGGTCCAGTCAACGCGACACGAGGCACGACAAGGCACCTTTCGCTCTGTTCACCTTGGCGGGGCTTCAAACCAGTAAATAGTGCGTCCCAAAAAAACAGTGCCTCCCATGTCCCCACCGCTTATCAGCCAAGAGCAGACCTATAGGCCCGCCTCTTTCTCCGAACCGGTCCGGCGCAAACCGGATATCGGCGCGCGCATTCTGGCTGAGGAAATTCGGCTGCTGATCGATCTGGGCCAATCCAGCCGCTATTCCATGTTCATCGCGGTTCTGGTTGTCGGCGCAACTTTTTATGAAACCGCCCCGATTTGGGCGACCGGCGTGGTCCTGGCCCTGCAGCTCGTTGCTCAGCTCTATTTTGACAGGGTGCGTGCAGGCTTTCGGGCAGATCCGGACATTGTCAGCAATGCACTGGCCTGGGCGCGGCGCTATACGATGGGCTGTTTTCTCAGCGGCCTGACTTGGGCTGTCGGTGCCATCCTATGGCTTCCCAATGCCGATTTTGCCAATCAAATATTCTATGCGCTGGTTCTGGCATCACTCAGCATCGCGTCGGCTATCACACGGGCAACCTATCCGCCTGCAGTCGGCACCTACATCACAACAGCGGTCGCACCGACCATCGTCATTGTTTTGATGACACCCGAACTTTTGCAATTTGCAATGGTTCTCCTTGCTCTGCTTTTCATGCTGACACTGGTCGGCTGGACAAGGCGCATCAACCGCGCCTATCGCGAGGCGATCCGTCTGCGCTTTGAAAATGCCGATCTGGTGGACCGTATGGCGCGTGCCCACGCCGCAACCGAACAAAAGCGTGCTGATGCAGAAGATGCCAGCCGCGTCGCTCGCAGCGCCAATCGTGTCAAAAGTGAATTCCTCCAACTGCTCGGGCGCGAAGTCAAAGAACCGCTTGCCACACTGTCGCAAATGGCCGAACAGCTTCAATCCGAAATGCTGGATGAAGAGCCGCATCGCCTTGCTGAAATCATGGGAACATCAAGCGAGAAGCTTCGCAAACTGTTCGATGAAATGATCGACTTCTCCCAGATGGAAGCAGGTACTCTGGAACTCAACCGCGATCCGTTCGATCTGGCTGAAGAAGTCAAAGCAATCATCCGTGAAATGCGCCCGCTGGCCGCCAAACGCGGCTTGTCGCTGGAACTCGACTTTGTGCCAGGCACCACCACGCAGGTCGTGGCAGATGTCACCCGGTTGCGGCAAGTGCTGGTTAATCTCATTTCAAACGGTATCCGCTACACGGAAACCGGCGGCGTCATTACACGAGTACAATCGGTCACACGGTCTGATGGTGTGCGTGGCATCCGTTTTTCGATCATTGATACCGGCATCGGCATTTCGGCAGAGGCGCGTGCGCATCTTTTTGACGGCTTTGCCAAGACAGGCGAAAGCAAGGGCGACACCGGTGGCGGCATGGGTCTTGGCCTTGCCATTTCAGACCGGCTGGTCCGCCTCATGGGTGGCAAGATCGAAATCGACAGTGCGTCGGATCAAGGCAGCACATTCTGGTTCTTCCTGCCTTGTGGAGATGTCAAATCCGACAACATCTCCGCCGATGACACCCAAGACGCTGCACCGCGCCAAACGCGCTCCAGTACGCGCCTTATCGATCATGACCATCTTTATGAAATGGAACGCATGCTCGGGTCGGACGAAACGACCGATCGTATGGTCGAGACCCTGACCCGCATCCAGTCGCTTTACATTGCCATCGAGCAAGCAAGCGACCACGGCAATTCCGAGAACCTGCGCGACAAAGCCCGCGCCCTGCAAATGGCCGCCGACGAGATCGGCCTTGTCGCCATAGCCGATGCCGCCCGCATACTCGAACAGATAGACGTTGCGGTCAGCGACAGCGAAATCCCGCGGCTACAGGCCCGTATTGCCGAGACATGGGGTCAGCTTGCCCATGCCTACCCCACACTATCTATCGGCGGTTCCGAGCGATAATCCACTAGCAGGGACAATCCAGCCACCCGGACGGAGATTTTTGCCTCCACCCCGCTATACTGCGCGGCAATGACAGACCGCCCTCCACCCGATTCGGCTTCCGCGCCCATCCCTGCACCGGACACGATGCTGCCCGATGCTCCTGCACTTGTGCCCGCGCGGCTGGACGGCGGACAGGTCTGGGGCGCGCTTCTGGTCACAAATGACGGCGAAGTTGACGAGATTTCCGCCGAAGCCGCCCTTGAAGCGCTGGCCCGCGGCTCTGTCCTCACCATTCATGGCGCTTTCACAGCCAGACGTCTGGCACTTGGTCTGGCCTCTGCAAAGGGCGCACGCGTGACGCCGCCCCATATTGGGCCGAAAGTTCTCGACCTGCTGGAACTCTTCGCCTTTGTCCATCCCGCTATGCCGTGCCTGCCCACACCATCAGGGCTTGCTCAGGCTCTTGGCCTTCAGATAGACAACACACCCGAAACGCAAGCGCTCATGCTGCACGAGGCAGCTGCCCGCCTCCTCCACACATTGCGCTCGCCACAATATCCAGACCGCAACGGGGCCGCTCGCGTGGCCCAGCGTATGGCGCAAGCGGGCTGGGCATGGGGTGAGGGCGTCACGGCAGCGCTGCGCGATGTCATTGCCCGCGAAGGGCGCTTGCCCACAGGACGCGGCTTTGATGTCTGGAATGATCTGCCTGAATGGGAAGATGAAGCGCCGCGCGGAGCACCCGGTGCCATACCTGTTACCGAGGACGAGGCGCGTGCAAGGCTTGCCGAACTTGTCGGGCCAGATGCCGAACAACGCACAGGCCAGTCCGATTTTGCGGCTGCCACCGTCCGCGCCTTCAATCCCCGCGAGACAAGCGCCCAACCCAATATTGTCATAGCCGAGGCCGGTACAGGCATCGGCAAGACTTTGGGTTATATTGCTCCCGCCAGCCTGTGGGCCACACGCAACAAGGGCACGGTCTGGTTGTCCACCTATACAAAAAATCTCCAGCGCCAGCTCGATCAGGAGTTGAGCCGCCTCTATCCCGACCCTGACGAAAAGCGCGAGAAAGCCGTGATCCGCAAAGGGCGCGAGAACTATCTCTGCCTGTTGAACTTCGAAGAGCTTGCCAATCGCGCAAGCACAAGCGGCAATGGTGTTTCCATTGGTCTGGTTGCTCGCTGGGCGCGTGCCAGCCGCGATGGCGATATGGTCGGTGGTGATTTTCCTGCATGGCTCACCCAGCGCTTGGCCGGAAATACAGGCGGCACGGCGCTCACCGACCGGCGCGGCGAATGCATCTACACCGCCTGCCCGCATTTCAAGAAATGCTATATCGAGAAAGCCATCCGCAAGGCACGTCGCGCCGATATCGTTGTGGCCAACCATGCGCTTGTCATGCGGCAGGCCGCGCTTGATCAGGCCGTTGCTATGATCGCGCCTAAAACCAATGCCAGCAAAGTCGAGACAGCCGGCAATTCCGAAGACGAGGAGCCAAGTGGTCGCGAGGCCCGCTCACGCTTTGTCTTTGACGAAGGCCATCACATTTTCGATGCGGCTGATGGTGCTTTCTCCACGCATTTATCTGCTGTCGAAACAGCCGAATTGCGGCGCTGGATCAGAGGCGCTGAAGGTGCGCGAGGACGACGCGGACGCGGCCTTGAAGACCGGATCGGCGATCTCGTCAACGGCGACACAGTGAGCGAGGAAGCTCTGGCCGCCGCAATTTCGGCGGCAGCAGCCCTGCCTTCGGCTGGCTGGGGCGCAAGGCTCAATGACGGACAGCCGCGCCGCGAGGGCGAAGAATTTCTGGCACATGTCAGTGCGCAGGTGCGTGCACGGGCACAAGATGACGACACACCTTTTTCGCTCGAAGCCGAGACCGAACCGCTGGTCGAGGGATTGTCCAATGCAGCGCGGTCATTCGATCAGGCACTGGGTAAACTCGGTGCCCCGCTTTTGCGCATTGCCGAAGGCTTGCGCGCAAAGCTCGACAAGCAATCCGAAGATCTCGACAGCGCCACACGCACACGCATGGATGCAGCAGCACGAGGTCTGGAGCGACGCGCCAAGCTTCTCATTCCGTCATGGCGCGCCATGCTCTCCGCATTAGGCCAACCAACTCCTGAGCATTTTGTGGATTGGTTTGCCATCGAGCGCATAGCAGGTCGCGACTTTGATGTTGGCATGCATCGCCACTGGTGCGATCCAAGCGAACCTTTTGCTGAAAGCGTGCTGGAACCCGCGCATGGTGTTGTCATCACGTCTGCCACATTGCGCGACCGCCTGCCTGATGACGAGGCAGACGATGAAGGTTGGCAGTCCGCCGAAATCCGCACCGGTGTCACGCATCTTGCCACACCAGCCCGACGCGCCTTCATGCTCTCGCCCTTCGACTATGCCGCACAGTCGCGCATCTATGTTGTGCGCGATGTGAAAGCTGGCGATGTTTCACAGATTGCGGCGGCCTATCGTGAATTGTTTCTGGCAGCTGGTGGCGGAGGACTGGGCCTCTTCACTGCCATCCATCGTCTGCGCGCTGTGCATGAACGCATCATCGCACCGCTTGAGCAGGCAGGGCTCACACTATATGGCCAGCATGTCGATGCGCTGGATACCAGCACGCTTGTCGATATTTTTCGCGCTGAGAAAAACGCCTGCCTGCTCGGCACCGATGCTGTACGCGATGGTGTCGATGTACCGGGTGCTTCCTTGCGCATGATCGTTTTCGACCGCACGCCTTGGCCCCGTCCCGACATTCTGCACAAGGCTCGCCGCGCCCGTTTCGGCGGTGCGCGTTATGACGATATGCTCACCCGCCTCAGGCTCAAACAAGCGTTCGGACGCCTTATCCGCAGCCAGTCGGATCGCGGTGTCTTTGTCATGCTTGATTCACGCCTGCCCACGCGCCTCACATCGGCTTTCCCGCCCGGCGTCGAAGTCCAGCGCGTCGGGCTGGCCGAAGCCATTGCAGGCGCAAGGGCCTTTCTCAATGCCCCCCTTGCTGACACGCCGCCCGCCTCCTAAAGTCAGGCCCTTCGATAAAGAAAAAATCCCAAGGAAGTCCCATGTCAACGATTGCGCCCGAAAATGCCCTTATCTATGTGATGGTCACCATGAGCGCTGTAGACAGCGCCATGAGCGACAGCGAATTGCGCACCATTGGCGACATCGTGAAACATCTTCCCGCGTTCAAACATTTCGATCCCGCGCGTCTCATTCCGGTGGCGCGTGAATGTGCCGATATTCTTCAGGAAGATGGCGGGCTGGATGCGGTTTTCGGGCTGGTAGCCGATGCCTTGCCTGCTCATCTGCGCGAGACTGGTTATGCAGTGGCAGTCGAAGTTGCCTCCGCCGATCTTGCTGTCGGTCAGGAAGAAGTGCGTCTGCTGCAATTACTGCGTGACGCATTGGGCATCGACAAGCTTGTCGCCGCTGCTATCGAACGCGGCGCACGTGCGCGTCACATGACGCTTTAAGGCTTATTCAGCCTCGCAGGGTCCGGTGCCGGTCTTGCGCAAATCATCTTCAATTCGGTCGAAATAGCTACGTTCGCACGTGCCACCTTCGCTCCACTTATCTACTTCGCGATGGATCAGCACAGGCTTTCCCTCGTCATAGACATAGATATCGCTCCCATGTTCGACGGCACTCGACCGCCATGCGCTGGTAATTTCCTCCGCATCGGCATCGAATTGCGGCGATGAGATCTCATCCAGCGCCGGATTTGCGACAAATCGGTGGTGACGCGGCGACCAGAGCCAGTTCTGGTAGGGCGTATTGGGACCGGCCGGCAAAAAACTGATCACCCGCATATCCAGAAAGCCGTCGAAATTGAGATCGATCGCCTCGAAACCGTTATTGGCAATATGAGACGACACATCCGATTGAATATTTTCGATCACTTGAAACGGTTCGGGCTTTCCCTGCTCGCGCAGCTCTATGCGCTCTAACGCGTGTCCACCATCACTCTGCTTCCACACCAATAGAAATTCGAACACTGGCAGTGAAGGATTAATCTGGCTACGGCAGCGTACCGGCGCCTTGTCATTTTCACTTTTAGCCGGTGCGCAAGCAAAGCCGCCCTCGAATGTCTCGTCGCCCACAGGTTCAGCCGCCATTGCGTGGAAGGCAGATAGGCCAAATCCGGCTCCCAGCAACAAAGCCCCCGTCCATTGCCTGAATGTCGCTGCCGATGCCATATCGCGATCCGTTTTACTGCACTATTGTTGAGCCGCTTCCAGACCTATTCTAACCCTTTTATAAGCCGAACTGACTGGAAATTATGTCTGACACCCTTCTCGCCCATGAGCCTCAGGTCCGACTTGCCGGATTTGTACTGGTTTTCGGCTTGATGGCGCTTCTGGAACTCGCATCACCCCGCCTTGGCCTCTCAGGCCGTCCCCGTCGCTGGACCACCAATCTCGGCATGTCTGTCTTATCGACATTATTGTTGCGTCTTATTTTACCGCTTGGTGCTGTCGGCGTGGCGCTCTGGGCGCAATCGCACGGCTACGGGCTCTTTAATGTGCTTTCGCTGCCCCTCATCGTGACGCTTCCCCTTTCATTGCTCGCACTCGACCTTCTGATCTATGGCCAGCATGTGGCCTTCCATCATTTTGGTATTTTCTGGCGCATACATAAAGTGCATCACGCTGACCCTTCTCTTGATGTCACGACCGCGCTGCGCTTCCATCCTCTCGAAATCATCCTCAGCATGGTTATCAAGATAGCCGTCGTCGCTGCTCTGGGCGTGCCTCCGGTGGCCGTTCTGGTTTTCGAGATACTGCTCAATGCCTGCGCCATGTTTAATCACTCGAATTTGCGCCTGCGCCCCGACGTCAACCGGCTTTTACAGGTCTTTATCGTGACACCGGATATGCATAGGGTTCATCATTCTGTCGTGGCGGGAGAGCGGAACAGCAATTTCGGCTTTAATCTGTCCATTTGGGACAGGATTTTTGCTACATATCATCTGGCGGATCGTACAGCTCTTGATGCGATGCGTATCGGCCTTGCCGAATATTTGGATCTAAAGCCTACACGGTTTTTCTGGAGTCTTATTTTGCCTTTCACCAAGACCCGTTCAGAATCTGACCGGCTTGCCGAAAAATCAGCAGCCAGACATCACGGAGAGTTCCGTCCATGAAGCGGCTCTGCCTGATGCGGCATGCAAAATCCGATTGGAGCGATCCGGCAAACGACGATTACAGCCGACCACTTAACGCGCGTGGTGAAAAAGCGGCAGCCTTTATGGCGCAATATATCGCCTCGTCACCCTATCGCCCTGACCACATTCTCTGCTCCAAGGCGCGCCGCGCCACCCAGACATGCGAACCTATCGGATCGGCATTATCCGACGTGCCCATCACCTATCGCGAAGAGCTTTACCACGCGATGCCTGATGTGATGCTGGAAGAAATCCACGCCGCGCCCGAAGGTGCCGAGACGCTTCTTGTCGTGGCGCATAATCCGGGCCTTGTCCTGATCGCCATGGCCCTTGCCCGCGACCCTGAAGAAGAAACCGCTTTGCGTGTCGCTCATGGCGTGCCGACAGGCGGCTTTATCGTATTCGAGTTTCCCGAGGCGCAGAGCTGGCGCGATATTGCAGACGGCAAAGGCGAAACCGTTTTCTTCGGTCGGCCGCGCGATCTCATGACACCCTAGCGTCAAACATCTGTCAGAAAATTTTCTGGCCAAAATAACGTCGCGCAATAACCGTGCTTGTGCCATCTCGCCTCAGCGTTTCAATCGCTTTATTGACCTGCGCCAGCAAGGTCTTGTCGCTTGCACGCAAAGCCATGCCCGCACCACGACCGAAATAGGCCACATCGTCATAGTCCGGGCCGACAAGTCGGCAGCAACGCGCATTCTTTTCTTGCGAGCGACTTAGCAAAGCATTGCGATCGGCAAAAACAAGATCGGCATGGCCTGCGGCCAGCGCATCCACCGCAGCGTCGAGCGAGGCGACACTCAACACATCGGAATCGGCAAAACGCTGTTTCACAAAGGCCTCATGCGCCGTGCCACCCTGCACCACAATCCGCTGCTTGCTTAGTCCCGCCCCGGCTTGCACATCTGGTTTCAGCAAAGCCGCGAAATGTCCCGGCGTTGTGTAATAGGGCGTCGTGAAAACAATTTCTGTATCCGGCTTTGGTGCCACATGCGCCGGTGCAGGGATCAGCATGGAGGCAATGACCAGATCCGCTTCGCCCCGAACCAAAGACGGGAGCAATTCCTTCCATGATCTGGCTTCCACAACACATGCCCGCTTCAGGCGCGCGCAAACAGCTTTCGCCATATCCACATCATATCCGGTCAACTCGCCATTCCGGTCACGTCCATTGAACGGCAGATAGGCGCCTTCGGTCAGAACACGAAGCGGCATTTCCTTTGTCGCGCTGACAGGCTCCCCATCATTCCCGGCTTTCGCCACCTCCGGCATAACTTCAATGCGCGGATCAGGCTCAGGTACAAAACGTGGTCGCAACGCACCGGACATCTCGTCACTGCGCATTGTATCCCTCGTTAGGGGCGCAATATCAGGTGCGGCGCTATCACCTGCGACCATACCCAGCACATCAACCTTCCACGGCAAGGGCGTGCCTTCATACATCCGCCCGAGAGCCGCCATAACAACGAGAATGGCGATCAGGTTGATATAAAGTAGAACTCTCATGGTCCGGCCTGTCGGTCTGAATGCTTGCGCATGTCTTGCTAGACATATTTTCGTATCGAAATGAGACAGTCCTGCGTCACGCCCGTGTCTATCAAGGACACAAAGCAGTTCCGGCCACATTCCACAGATAGAAGAGCAAGCCTCATACCCAAAATTCGCAGGACTTGAGCTTTTTAGCCCTTAACAAAGAAAAATCATCATTTTACCATATGTCGCTGCTTCAGCAGCGACCTGATAGTTGCGTACTTGTCTGTTTCCCCACAATTAGGTTCGCAAAATGCCCGAAACGAACTCCGCGCGGCGGGCATACGCCAGCATGCACCGTCAGGCTTTTGCTCAAAGCACCAGACAATTCAGCTGGGATATTCTTACTCCACGCAGACCTTTGCTCGGTGAACTGGCGATCTCGAAAGGTCTCATCACAGAAGAGACGCTCGACAAACTTCTCGATCGGCAATGGCGCTGCTGTTCGCGTTTGGGGGAGTTGCTGGTCAGCGAAGGCCACATAAGACCGGGCGAACTGACACGTCTGCTGGCTCTCCAGAATGAACTTCCCTATATCGACATCTCGATCAATTTCCCTGACATAACGCTACAAAACGCACGACATCTTGATTTCTACGCACAACGTCAATGTATCCCTTGGCGCTTGCACGATAGCGAACTGACTTATGTTGCCGTCGATCCCGCAGCAGCACGCCCCTTTATCAACGCACTTGAAGGTCGGCCTTGCTTTATCTATTTCGCTTCACCGCGACAAATCAGACAATTCATTCACGATCGTTTTCACATCGAACTTAGCGAACGTGCCCGTTTTGGCCTCAGCGAGGACATGCCGGAAAGCTCTGCCAGAACGCAACTTTCACGCCCTCAATGCATTGTGCTAATGGCCTGTTTCTTTTCGCTTTGTGCATTGTCTTTTTTCGCGCCAGCAACAGCCATGCTCTTGCTCAACGGGTTCTTTGCAGCTTGCTTTCTCTCTATCGCCGGCCTCAAAGCTCTGTCTGTCTATTTCGGTTTGCGACAGCGCGGACGGGAAGACCGCGACATGCCACCACCCGATTCCAATGACGCACTACTGCCACTCTATTCGATCATGGTGCCGCTTTTCCGCGAGGCGCGTGTTCTGCCCATTCTCGCAGACGCCTTGCGCAATCTTGACTACCCGGCCTCGCGCCTCCAGATCATTCTCATTTTCGAAGAGAGTGATCAGCCTACCTACGATGCGGCCTGCGCACTCGGCTTGCCGGGACACTTCGAATTCATTCGCGTGCCGCCCTCCCTGCCACTGACCAAGCCCAAGGCCTGCAATTTTGCTTTGCCTTTCGTGCGTGGCGAATTCGTTGTGGTTTATGACGCAGAGGACATGCCCGAGCCAGACCAGCTCCGCCGCGCCAATGCTGCATTCGCCCGAAGTGACGACCGTCTGGCCTGTATCCAGGCACGTCTGAATTATTACAACCAGTTCGAAAACTGGCTGACGCGCCAATTCACATTGGAATATGCGTCATTTTTCGACCTTCTATTGCCCACACTGGAAGCATTAGGCCTGCCTATCCCGCTTGGCGGTACATCCACCCATTTTCGCACAAGCCATTTGCGTTTAGCAGGTGCATGGGACCCGTTTAACGTTACAGAAGATGCTGATCTTGGCATGCGTCTGGCCATGCTCGGCTATCGCGTCTCCACGCTCCGCTCGACGACTTTCGAAGAAGCAAATTGCCAAATCAGAAACTGGCATCGGCAAAGATCGCGCTGGATCAAGGGCTGGCTCCAGACCTATTTTGTTCGTATGCGCCATCCCGTGCGCCTATTGCAAACACTTGGCTGGCGAGGCTTTCTCGGCTTCCAGATTGTCATCGGCGGTTTCTCGCTTTCCAGCCTCGTACACCCGATCTTCTACGCGACCATCCTTGGTGCGCTGGCTTATACACAAATCACGCAATCAGGTAGCGTCAGCCAAAGCTTAGGCGCATTGACCGGCCTCGCCGTGCTCAACCTTATGGTGCTGTTCACCGGCTACAGCGTTTCCATTCTGGCTGGCATGGTGGCGGCGACAGAACGCGGATTGCGACCACTGGTTTTTTCCGCCTTCGCCATGCCTGTCTATTGGCTGCTCATTTCACTCAGTGCTTACAAGGCTTTATGGCAGTTCATTCACAACCCGTTTCACTGGGAAAAAACTGAACATGGACTGTCCAGGTTCTGGGCGCAAAAACATGCTGCAGCCTTGCGATCAAATGCCGCTAAAAGCCTAAAAAACAACCATTTTTCTGAATTTCTTCCCTGACAAAGTAACCACTCGCTAATGGTTAGGCGCGATGCTCGAAATGTAATCAAGAGAGCGTGCCATGAGCGTCAAAGCATCTACAGTTCCCAAACCAACGACAAGTGCCATAGACAAGAAAACCTATGCACGTATGAACGCGCTTGTGGTGGAAGATGCCGCGCATATGTCGAGCCTTATTTGCGGTATTTTGAAATCCATCGGCATCGGGCGCATTTTTGAAGCGCGTAATGGAACTGATGCACTGGATATTCTCGCCACACAAGCCATCGACCTTTTGCTGATCACCGACCTTGCCCCGCCGCTCGACGGTTTGAACGTGGTCAGACAAGTGCGCACGGCGAAGCTAGAGACAACGCGCAACGTGCCTATCGTCTATATCACCGCAAAATTGCAGAAGACCAACATCGTAGCCGCGCGCGACGCGGGTGCGACCGAAATTCTCTCCAAGCCCTTCTCGGCAACCCAGATGATAACCCGCATCGAACAGATGTTTATCAAGCCGCGCCCACTTGTTAAGAGCGAAGATTTTGTCGGACCGGATCGCCGCCGTCGCGAAAAAAGTGCGGTCGAGCGCCGCCGCGCCTCTGACAATTCGGCGAAAAGGGAAACCGTCAATATTTCGTAAACCTTGTTTCCTAACCTTTCGCTCATTTATTGGGAGCATAATTCCGGAGCATTTCCAAATGTGACGGCATTCCTATGGGCACGAATATCAACGACGAGAGCGACACCCTGACCGAACTCGGTCCGGAGCAGTTGCGCATTCTCAACACGCTTGTGATCGTGGACAACATGCCCATGTTCACCATCTTCCGTACGGTTCTTGAAGATCTCGGTCTCCGCCGCGTGGTACATGGAAAGACAACAGAAGGTGTCGTCAAAACACTGATGAGCGAACCAATTGATCTCATCATTATCGACGACATGTCACCGCTGGACGGCGTGAAGTTTCTGAATTTCCTGCGCAAAGGCTCAAAGAAACTACCTAATGCACTGCCCGTCATGTTCGTCACGGCACGCGCGGAAAAAGAACGCATCCTTGCCGCGCGCGATGCCGGTGCCAATGAAATCATGCTGAAGCCGTTTACCGCAGCGCAGCTCAAGGCGCGCCTCACGACCACAGTGCAAAAGCCGCGCACCTTTGTCGAATCCGATGCCTATGTCGGTCCCGACCGGCGACGCCGCCGTGATGACGGCACAGCCGTCGAACGTCGCTCGAACGAACGTGGCGCAGACCGCCGTCAGATGGTCGATCCCGCCATCCTCGACTAAGCCCCATGCAGCTCAGGGTGCACAAGCATCCTTATAGGTTTCGCGCAGCAAGTTCTTCTGCACCTTGCCCATTGTGTTGCGCGGCAGGCTCTCCACCACAAACGCACGCTTTGGCACTTTATAATTGGCGATTTTGTCTTTCAGACGAGAGATCAATGTCGCCTCGTCAAGGCTCGCGTCCTTGTTCAGCACGACCACAGCCACACCCGCCTCCCCGAAGTCACGGTGCTTCACGCCCACAATCGCGCTCTCCAGAACTTCGGGCATGTCATCCACCAGTTCCTCGATTTCCTTCGGATAGACATTGAAACCGCCGGAAATGATGAGATCCTTGGCACGCCCTACCAGATGCACATAGCCTTGCGCATCGGTCATGGCGACATCACCTGTCTTGAACCAGCCCCCTTCAACAAATTCTTCAGCGGTCTTTTCCGGCATGCGCCAATAGCCTGAAAACACGTTTGGTCCGCGCACCTGCAAATCACCGATTTCGCCGGCCGCACATTCGATTTCGCCCTCCATCACGCGCGTCTCGACACCGGGCAACGGAAAACCCACCGTCCCTGCACGGCGTTCGCCATCATAGGGGTTCGACGTGTTCATGCCCGTTTCGGTCATGCCATAGCGCTCAAGGATCGCAAGTCCTGTTCGGCTTTTGAACTCCTCAAATGTCTCTGCGAGCAAAGGTGCGGAGCCGCTTGTAAAGAGCCGCATATGCGCGGTCAGCCCTTTATCGAATTTCGGTTCATCCAGCAGGCGCGTATAAAAAGTCGGCACACCCATGAACACACTGGCTTCAGGCAAATGCCCGATCACCTGGCCTGCATCGAATTTCGACAGCCAGATCATCTTTGCGCCCGACAGCAAAGCCGTGTGACAAGCCACAAACAATCCATGCGCATGAAAGATCGGCAATGCATGCAACAGCACATCATTCTCGCTGAACCGCCACGCGTCGCGCAGCGCCAGACCATTGGCCGCCAGATTGCCATGGCTCAGCATCGCACCTTTCGGCTTTCCCGTTGTGCCGGATGTGTAGAGGATAGCGGCCAGATCATCCGATTTTCGGTCCACCGCCGCTCGCGCTTCACGCACGCGGTTTGCGGCTTCCTTGAAACTGCCACGACCTTGTGCATCCAATGTCAGCACCTGCATCTGCCCATGCGCGCGAGCAATCTTCAGCATCTCGTCTTCGCGGGCAGGGTCGCACACCATCAAGGCAGGCTCTGCATTGCCGACAAGATAATCCACCTCGTCGGTGCGATAGGCAGTGTTCATCGGCAGAAAAACAAACCCGCCACGAAGGCAGGCAAGATAGAGGAAGAGAGCTTCAGGTGACTTCTCCACCTGCACGGCCACACGGTCGCCGGGCATCACACGCAGTTCGGCAATCAGGCTCGCATATCGCGCTACATTTGCTTGCAGGTCAGCGAAGCTCCAGCTTGAACGCACTGCTTTGCCCTGGTCCGCACGATCAGGCGCTTCCAAGGCAATCTGACGACGATCATCGGGAAAAGAGTTTTCAAACAGTGTGTAAAGCGAAGTCGCCATGGGATCGCAAAGCTCTCGGAATGGAATGAGAAATCGGGCCTACCAGCGGTTCTGCACTTCTTCTGCAAAGCCCTGAAACCGCGTGATATCCAGTTTACGCCCGTCATCGAGAACCACAAAGCCTGTGAAATGCCCGAATACCTGATGCTGTATCGAACGCAAAACCTTGATATCGAATTTCGCCGCACGATCAATCACAGGCTCGAAGCTCATTTCAAAGCGACCGTCATTGCTGGTAAAGGTCCATGGCTCGCCCGCAAAGCCTGACGCCGGGATTTGCCAATCGATCCGGTCGAGCTTATGTGCGCGGCCCTCGTAGAAAACCATGTTTTCCGATGCCGCTGAAGTATCGCCAAAGCCATAGCCGATATTGAAACCAAAGCTCTTTCCATCGAGCAGTCCTGACGCTGACCCCCAGTACCACGTATTGTCATAGGTCCAGACGCCACGCCCCCAATCGAGCAGACCGAAAGATGTCGTCGGGGCGAAAGCATAGTCACGCCCGTCAAACCGCATCTCGCCGGTTGCCGCCATGCAGTTGATTTTCTGGTTGTAATAAAAAGCGCGCGGCGCATCGGCAAATGGTGTCGCGATGACCATGCGGTCCATATCGGGTTGTGCCAGATGCACTTCACCCTTCAGCCCGCGCCCGCCACCAAACGAGGGCGCATTGACGCTCAGCACCCGACCGCCATCAACATGACGGAAGGCAATCTCCATTTTGGGATGGCTCTGGACAATATCGCCCGCATCAGCACTTTCAGGCAGACCCATACGCCCGCGCGGAAAACCGATCATCGGACCTTCGGTCACTTGGGACGGCGTTTTGAAATCCAGCCATGATGTCGAGAGCAACCCCATATAGGAATTGTCGGCCACTGTGAGCGCAAAACCGAAATCCTCGTTGAGGACGCAGTAATAATCCCACTCCTTGATGCGATACCACGGCGCTTTGATTGCGGCGCGTCGATAACGCTTCACTTCTGCGGTGGCATAGCCTGCCTCCACAAGATGTCCTTTGGCGTCCAGCAGATCGCCCTCACTCAATCGGTGTTGCATGGAAACCTTCTGTAGAAGTAGGGAAATCTGGAGCGGGTGAAGGGAATCGAACCCTCGTCGTAAGCTTGGGAAGCTTCTGCTCTACCATTGAGCTACACCCGCAATGCGCCTTTAGTATCCCCATCACATGCGCCCGCGCAAGCCTGCATATAATGGCAAAGTCTTACGACAGAGCGATCCAGATCAGCGGCAACAATATTGCCGTGATGATGCCGTTCAGCGTCATGCCGACGCCTGCAAATGTGCCGGACAGCAGGCTTTCCTGAAAGGCGCGCGCTGTGCCGATGCCGCCTGCGGCCACGCCCAGCGCGAAGCCGCGTGCGCGTTCATCCTTCACGCGGACCAGACGGAACAATGCCGCGCCGGAGACCGCGCCAATAATACCCGTGAAAATCACAAATGCCGCCGTGAGTGCGGGAATGCCGCCAATGGCTTCGGCAATACCCATGGCAATCGGCGTCGTCACGGTTTTGGGTGCCAGCGAGCGCACGGTTTCGATGCTCGCCCCCAGCATGTGACCCAATACAACAGAGGACAGGATCGCCACTGCAGAGCCGATCAGCAGCGCCACACCCATCGGCTTCCATGCCGCACGCACATGCGCGAAATTGATAAAAAGCGGTACAGCCAGCGCCACGGTTGCAGGCCCCAGAATCCACAGAAGGATCAAACCACCCTCTTCATAGTCCGAGACCGGAATATCCTGCCATGTCAGCAGAGCCATAATAGGTAGCGCCGCCACAAGCACGGTATTGGCCAGCGGATGGCCTTTGCTCGCTTGCTGCACCCGCCGCGCTGCCAGATAGAGCACAACAGTCAGTGCCAACCAGCCAAGCGCTTCGGCCAGTCCCCAGAAAATAAAATTCCCGCCAATGTCACTCATCACCGGCTCCCGTTTCAGTGTCTCTGCGGCTCATCCATTGAAATGCCAAACCCGCTGCAATCGTTGCCAGAAACGTGCTGGCAAACATGGTGATGACAATCGGCCAGAGGTCTTGCGCAACAAGTGCCAGATAGCCCAGCACACCCACACCGGCAGGCACATAGAAGAGATTGAGATGATCGAGTAGAAAGACCGAAACAATACGCAAGGGTTTCGGCACATGGCGGATCAGCAGCAGAGCAACCAGCAGGATCAGAATGCCAACAACAGTGCCCGGAAACGGCAGACCCGTGCTGCGTACAATCCATCCACCAGCCTCGTTGCAGGCCACCAGCGCCAGAAAGGCCAACGGCCAGAAAACAAGTTTCTGCCAAAGCGGCGTGGACGGATGACGCGTCTCGGCCATCGCTCAGAGCGCTTTGAAATGTTTGGAAAGCTTGAGGCCCTGCTTTTGATAGTTAGAGCCAAGCCCGGCACCATAAAGAACGGTTGGCCGGTCCGTCAGCCGCTCCAGCACAAAGCGGCCAATGATCTGTCCGTGTTCCAGAATAAAGGGGACTTCATGGCTGCGCACTTCCAGCACGATGCGGCTGCCCGCGCCACCGGCTTCGCGCATGCCAAACCCCGGATCGAAAAATCCCGCGTAATGCACACGGAATTCGCCGACCAGCGGGTTATAGGCCACCATCTCGGCGGCATGTGTCGCGGGAATTTGCAAGGCTTCGCAAGAGGCCAGAATATAGAATTCGTCAGGGTCCAGAATAAGCCCCTTGCCGGGCCGCACTTTCACAGGGTCCCAGAAATCGAGCACCTCATAGGCACCGATCTTGTCCACATCAATCACGCCTGAATGCCGCTTGGCGCGGTAGCCTACAATGTCGTGTTCCTTGTCCGGCGTCAGGTTCACCGTCAGCGCCACGCCGCCGTCAATATCAACCTCGCCATCGACCAGCCGGATTTCCTCATGCAGACGCTTCATCTCGGCATCTGAACTTGTGTGGCTGCCACGGCGGAAACGGATCTGCGCCAGACGCGATCCGGGACGCACCAGAATGGGAAAAGTGCGCGGCGAAATTTCAAGAAACAAATGTCCCTTGTAGCCCGCAACCACCTGATCAAACTCGGTGCCGAAATCGGTAATGAGCCGTGTGAAAACATCCAGACGACCGGTCGAGCTTTTCGGATTTGCAGATGCCGATGTGCGCTCTGAAAGCGCCAATGCTTCGACCAGCGGCACCAGATAGACGCAGCCTGTTTCCAGCACTGCCCCGTCGGTCAGATCGATCTTGTGCAGCATCAGGTCTTCAACACATTCCATGACGCCACGGTCGGGACCGGGCAGAAAGCTTGCCCGCAGCCGGTAGGCTTGCGGCCCCAGCCGCAGGTCAAGGCTCGCAGGCTGAACCTGGTTCTTGTCGAGTTCCTTCAGACCCCAGATTTCCTGCTCGCGGATCAGCGTTTCGATGCCATGGGCCGGCAAGATACCGGTTGCATGCAGCTGGCCGGGACCGCGCCGGATTTCCAGCCCGTCATGATGGGGAAAGAGGTCGTCTGCCGATTTCGTCATATCTAGCCTTTGGTCGCAGGTCGCCCGTTATAAGTCGCCCGGCCCGTCAGGCAAAGCCCCCCCCTCAAAGTTGCACTCCGAAACGGGCCGCAACCCAGACCGCCACCAGATAGAGCGCAAAAGTCAGTATGATCGCGGCCAGCAATGCAGGCCAGAAGCTCACGCCGTGGCGCAGCATCGCCGGAAAAGCCAGAAACATCGGCAAGGACGGCAGCACATACCAGAAGGTTGCCTCTGCATGTCCGGCAATCCGCTCCACATCGCCTGTGTCGTTCCACAGCCAGATGATTGCCAGAATGGAGATAAGCGGAAGAGACGCCACCAGCGCCCCGAAAGCCGGATTACGTTTGGCGATTTCAGATATCGCCAGAATAATAATCCCCGACAAAAAAGCCTTCACGACCGCGAAAACCATTCCCTTTTCTCCCTTTTCCGGCATTCTCCCGCTTGCGATCAGGAAAGGCAAACAGGCCGGTTGGGTGCTTGACGGCATGTGCGCGGGCTTCTAATGTCGCCGCCATTCCCGTGGTGATTTGAGCCGACCGGCTTGCGGCCACGTTAAAAAAATCGCTAAAGAGGTCGGGTTTGCGTCAAACCCCGTCCTTTGCAGGTCGGGGTTTTTTGTATGTTCTGGCCGGTGAAAGCGGCCACGACCACCAACGCAGGACAGATGCCATGACCAAGACCCTTCGCCCCCGTACCCAGCTTGTCCATGGCGGCACGATGCGCAGCCAATTCGGCGAGACCAGCGAAGCGCTATTCCTGACATCGGGCTATGTTTACGAAACCATGGAAGCGGCGGTAAAGCGCTTCACCAATGAAGAGCCGGGTTTCATCTATTCGCGTTTTGCCAATCCTACGATCCGCATGTTCGAGGAACGCATGGCGTTGCTGGAAGGGGCGGGCGACGCGCGCGCCACGGCCACAGGCATGGCGGCGGTCACCTCCGCCCTTCTGTGCTGCCTCAAGACCGGCGACCATGTGCTGGCGTCCAAGGCGCTGTTTGGCTCCTGCCGCTATGTGATCGAGGAATTGCTGCCGCGCTATGGCATCACCTCCACACTGGTTGACGGGCGTGATCTTGATGCTTGGCAGAAGGCCATCCAGCCCAATACCAAGATCGTCTTTCTGGAATCGCCCTCCAACCCGCGCCTTGAAATCATCGATATCCGCGCGGTGGCCAAGATCGCCCATTCGGTCGGCGCCTTGCTCATGGTTGATAATGTTTTCGCAACGCCCATCCTCCAGCGTCCGCTGGAACAGGGTGCCGATATTGTCGTCTATTCGGCCACAAAGCATATTGACGGTCAGGGCCGCTGCCTTGGCGGCGTCGTCCTGTCATCGAAAGAATGGATTGCCGAAAATCTGCATAATTTCATGCGCCAGACGGGTCCTTCCATCAGCCCGTTCAATGCTTGGGTCATGCTGAAAAGCCTCGAAACGCTCGATCTGCGTGTGCGCGAGCATGCCCGCAATGCCGAGGCTGTCGCCACTTTCCTTGAAAGCCATCCCAAGATCGAGCGGGTGCTCTATCCCTCGCTCAAGTCACATCCTCAGCATGAACTGGCCATGAGCCAGATGGATCTGGGCGGCAGCATCGTTGCCTTCGACGTGAGGGGCGGCCGCGCGGAAACCTTCCGTTTTGCCAATGCCCTGAAAGTCATCAAGATTTCCAATAATCTGGGCGACGCAAAGAGCCTCATCACCCACCCGGCCACAACCACTCACCAGCGCCTCACAGCCGAACAGCGGGCCGAGGTCGGCATTGGCGAGGGCATGGTGCGCCTGTCAGTGGGTCTGGAAGACCCGCAGGACCTGATCGAGGATCTGGGTGCGGCACTTATCCACGCCTAAATGAATGCATTAATCTTTTCAGCGAGATTGAATTAATACTGGATTAGCGCATTCGCATTATGGTCGCACTTTGAGGGGTCTGCCTGTTTAAAGGCTCCCTCAAAGACGGGATCAGACGCCGTGCCGCCCTAGAATCCAGAAGGATGCGGGCAGAGGCACAAGACAGACAGAAACATGACGTATTCGCGCAAGGACCGCACGATGTTCGCCGCAACAAGCCATTCAATTCATATCGAGGTCGAGCCGACTTATCTTGAGGATCAGTCAGAGCCCGAGCAGGATTATTTTGTCTGGGCCTATCGCGTCATCATCGAAAACCGCAGCGAGAACACGGTTCAGCTTCGCTCGCGTCACTGGCGCATTACGGATTCCGCCGGCCACCAGCATGAAGTGCGCGGCCCCGGCGTTGTGGGCGAACAGCCCGTGCTGAAACCCGGCGAGTCTTTCGAATATACCTCCGGCACACCGCTGGCGACGCCCTTCGGCATCATGTTCGGCTCCTACGAGATGGAGAACGAAAAAGGCGAGAAGCTCGAAGTCACCATCCCCGCATTCTCGCTGGATTGCCCCTTCTCCGCGCATCTGCCCAACTGATTTAGCCCCGCTGCTCCCATTCCCGGTCTGGCTTCTTTTCCCCGATTGCGCGTAGCATGAAGGCGGGAGGAGGCAGACTTGTGGGTTTGCTCATGAGGATGCCCCGATAAATGGCGCAACGGACCGCAAAGGTCCGGCGCAGGGGAGGAACTATGGGCTATCTGGTGACGGGCGGAACCGGCTTTCTCGGACGCCATCTAATCGATGATCTCATCGCGACACGCAAAGGCACCATCTATGTGGTGGTGCGACCATCCTCAAAGGGCAAATTCAGGGAATTGTCCAAACGCTGGGGCGCGGAGGCCGAACGGGTCGTGCCGCTGTCGGGCGATCTCAGCAAAAAGAAGCTCGGGATATCGCCTGCCGAAATCGCAAAGCTCAAAGGCAAGATCGACCATATCTTCCATCTGGCCGCCATTTACGACATCACCAATGAGGACGAAGCCGCGCAGATGAGCGCCAATGTCGAGGGCACGCGCCATGCGCTGCAACTGGGCGAGGCGGTCAAAGCCGGTTGCTTCCACCATGTCAGCTCCATTGCCGCTGCCGGTCTCTTTCCCGGCTGGTGGCGCGAAGACATGTTCGAGCAATGGGAAAACGGCTCGCATCCCTATTTCGCCACCAAACATGCATCTGAAGCCATTGTGCGCGAAGAGGCCAAAGTGCCGTGGCGCATCTATCGCCCCGGTGTTGTCGTCGGCCATTCCAAGACCGGCGAGATCGACAAGATCGACGGGCCTTATGTCTTCTTCCGCATGCTCAAGAAAATGCGCCAGTATATTCCGTCATGGATTTCGCTTGTCGGTATCGAAGGCGGCTTCCTCAACATCGTGCCGGTCGATTACGTCACCAAGGCGCTCGACCATATCGCGCATAAGCCCAAACTCAATTCAAAGACCTTCCACCTCACCAATCCCGAGCATCTGCGCGTCGGCCAGATCCTCAACATCTTTGCCCGTGCCGCCGGTGCGCCGCAATTCTCTGTCCGCATCGACGCCCGCATGTTTGCCTTCATTCCAAAGGGTCTGCGCGACAGCCTGATGCGCCTGCCGCCTGTGCGCTCCATCGTTGAAAGCGTGTTGGGCGATCTCGGCATTCCGCGCGCAACGCTCAAATTTTTCAACTACCCCACGCGCTTTGACAATCGCGATGCGGAACAAGCCCTCAAAGGCTCGGGCATCGACTGTCCGCCGCTGGACAGCTATGCCGGATTTCTCTGGGACTATTGGGAACGCCATCTCGATCCCGCCTTGTTCAAGGATCACTCGCTTGCAGGCGCCGTCAAAAACAAGACCGTGCTCATCACCGGCGCATCATCAGGCATCGGCCATGCCACAGCGCTCAAAGTGGCAAGGGCTGGAGGCCGCGTCATTCTGGTGGCGCGCGATCCTGAAAAACTCGCAGCTACAAGAGCCGAGATAGAAGATGCCGGTGGCGAGGCGCATGTCTATAGCGCCGATGTGGCCGACATGGCGTCTTGCGACAAGCTTGTCAGCGAAGTCGTCAAGGATCATGGCGGCGTCGATGTGCTGGTCAATAATGCAGGCCGTTCGATCCGTCGCTCGGTGCATCTCAGCTATGACCGCTTCCACGATTTTGAACGCACGATGCAGCTCAATTATTTCGGCAGCTTGCGCCTCATCATGGGTTTTCTGCCTGCCATGGTGGAACGCAATCGCGGGCAGATCATCAACATCCTGTCCATCGGCGTGCAGGTGAACCAGCCGCGCTTCTCCGCCTATGTGGCTTCCAAATCCGCACTTGGCGCTTTCACGCGCTGCGCTCAGCCGGAGTTCCACCACAACAATATCGTCTTCACCAATATCTATATGCCGCTGGTGAAAACACCGATGATCGCGCCCACAAAAATGTATGACAATGTGCCGACCCTCTCGCCGGACGATGCCGCCGATCTGATCTGTCAGGGCATTATCGAGCGGCCCAAGCGCATTGCCACACGACTTGGCACAATGGGCGAGATGCTCTGGGCTGTGGCTCCCAACATCACCAACATCATGTTCAACACCACGTTCCGCCTCTTCCCCGACAGCGCTGCTGCCAAGGGCGAGAAGCCAGCCGATAACGAGAACCAGCCGTCCAACGAGGCGGTCGCGCTTGCCGCCCTCACGCGCGGGCTGCACTGGTAGAACCAATGATCGAAGATGATATGGGGTGCGGCTTCATCAACCGCACCCCATAGTCTATAGTCCCGGCTCCAAAAGGAGCCATCCATGCCAGCGACCCGCTACACAACACGCGAGATGATCGAGAAACTCGTCTCTTTCGACACGACGAGCCGCAATTCAAATCTCGAACTGATTTCCTTCGTCGAGGATTATCTCGCCGGTCACGGTGTCGCCTCGCAGCGCGTGGCAAATGACGACAATACCAAAGCCAGTCTCTTTGCAACGCTCGGCCCTGCTGATCTGGCAAATGGTGTTGTCCTGTCCGGTCATACCGATGTCGTCCCCGTTGATGATCAGGACTGGACATCGGACCCGTTCACCGTCGCCGAGCGTGACGGCTATCTGTTCGGGCGCGGCACATCGGATATGAAAAGTTTCATCGCCGCAGGACTTGCCGCCGTGCCGGATTTTCTGGAGCGCGGGCTCAACCTGCCGCTCCATTTCGCTCTTTCCTATGACGAGGAAGTCGGCTGTCTCGGCGTGCGCCCCATGATCGAACAGGTCATCGCGCAGATACCACGTCCGCAGATCGTCATTGTGGGCGAACCTTCGATGATGAAAGTCGTCAACGCGCATAAGGGCATCCGCTCCTACACAACAAAAGTCACGGGCCTTGAGTTTCATTCCAGCCAGACGCATCAGGGCGTCAGCGCCATTCAATATGCCGCCGAGCTTATCGGCGAGTTGATGCGTATTGCCGAGGAGATGCGCGGGCGCGGCGATCCGTCTGGGCGTTTCACACCACCCTATACAACGCTCAATGTCGGACTGATCAGCGGCGGCACCGCGCTCAACATCATTCCGCGCACCTGCTCGTTTACTTGGGAATATCGCTCGCTGCCCGATACAGACGAGACGGAAATCCTGCGCCGCCTCACAGAATTTGCAGAAAACAATGTGCTGCCCCGCATGCGGGCTGTGCATAAAGGCTCGAAGATCGAAACCAGTGTGCGCGCTGAAAGCCCGGGCCTTGCCGCCCGCGATGGCGAAGCTGGCGAGACATTGGTGTTGAAACTTGCACGCTGCAATTCAGCCGAGGCGGTGTCCTATAATACCGAAGCAGGCCTGTTCCAGATGGCGGACATCCCCACCGTCATTTGCGGGCCGGGTTCTATCGATCAGGCGCACAAACCCGACGAATTCATCGCCTTGTCGCAAATCCATGAATGCGAACAGTTCATGCAGCGCCTGTCGGAGCATCTGGCTTCTGCCTGATACAGATCAACGCAGATCGGGCGCGCCTTCCATATGGCGTGACTGATAGAGCGTGCGCATGAAGATGATGATCTCGGGGGCCTTTTTGGAAAGCGCCTCGATATTGGGATTGCTCGCGAGTTGAGAGACGTCGAAAGGCAAATCAGGATCGGCTGTCCCTTTTGCATCATAGTCAAACGCCTCGAACCCCATCGACCAATCGGGAAAGGCCCGCTCGCTGCGCTCCACGGAACTGACGATAATCATGTTGCCGTGCAGACGGTCCTTTTTGATTTTTTCGACCAGCGTTTCAACAACATCTTTCTGCCCTTCGAGCACCTGAAAAAACACCTGATCCATCAATAGCAACATGCCGGTCACATCGACTTTGACATTGTTGCGTCGGCTCGCCGCCAGAATACGCGTAAGGTCATCTTTTGTGACTTTTGCGGATGCTGTACTGAAATAAGCTATCTGGTAGATCATCATGCCGTCTTTGGTCGAAATTGTTCGGTCCAATTTAGCATACATTTCAACGACGCAAAACCGCCCCCATGACGCGCGCCACTTCCGCACTCATCGCACGGTCAAATTCACTTGTGAGTTTTTTCGTGACATCGAAATAGGCCTGGTCACGCTCATTGAGATCGGCGCTTTGCAGCACGGTCTGTTCAGCCTTTACGCTCGCCACAGCTTCATAATTTGAAAAACCGCCATTGGGCATGCTGCGTGTCACGGTCAGCTTGGCTCGCAATGTGCCGGTGAAACGACTGTCGAGTTGGTCGCCGAAAAAGCCGGTAAGACCGCCTTTGACGGGAAGTTTTTCTTCCACCACACGGGCATCAAGCACGGTCAGCACAGCCTCGCCGCTCGGGCCCACAGGCACAACGCGCGTTTCCAGCCAGCGTGATGCAACCGTGGACGGCGTCACCGCATGAAGCTGCTCCACATTGGGGGCGCGCCCGGGCGGCTGATAGCGATTGTCGAGACGGGCCGAGGCCACATCCATTTTCAACGGCGCACCTGAAAAACCGATCTCGGCTTTGGGTGCAGGCGGCGGCGGTGTCGCGCAACCGCCCAGCGCCAGCGTCATTGCGGATGTCAGGGCAAATGTCAGCACGAGCGCAAAACGCATCATTCAGCGGCCTCTTTCACTTCATCGGGCGCGAAGCTATAGACTTCGCTGCAAAATTCGCACTTCACTTCGATCACACCGTCTTTCACCATGTCGGTGATCTCGTCTTCCTCGAAAGACCCGATCACGGAGCGGGTGCGCTCACGCGAACAGCGGCAGGAAAATTCAACTTCGCTTTTGGGAAAAGCGCGCACCCCGTCCTCGTGGAACAGACGGAACAGCAGACGTTCGGGCGCAAGATCAGGATCAAGCAATTCGTGATCTTCCACTGTGTTCAGCAGGATCGTCGCGCGGTTCCAGTTTTCTTCCGCTGTCGTCGGCGCACGGTTCTCGTCCTCACCTTCGCGGTGTCCTGTCAGCCCGCCATCGCTGGCAATATGCTGCAACATGATCGCGCCTGCCCGCCATGATGTGTCGGCCACACCGCCTGCGTCGCGGCGGAACAGAGGACCTGCGGCGAGATGGATCGCGGTCGCGACCTGCTCGGAGCTTTGAAAATATTCATGTGCGCTTTCGGACAGGCCTTTGGGGTCCAGCGCCACAATGCCCTGATAGCGCTCCATGTCAGCGCCCTGATCAATCGTCAACGCCAGATAGCCCTCGCCCAGCAAGTCGAATGTCGTGGTCTTGCCCGCCGCAATGGTCTCGCCAAGGCGCGTCTCGTCCATCTGCGCATAGCCGCGCAAGCGTCCATGCGGGTGCTCGCTGTCGGGTGTTTCGTAGTCGGCCACCAGCATGTTCACAGGGCCTTTGCACTGCGTCTGGAATGTAAAGCGCCCTTCGAATTTCAGCGCCGAGCCGATCATCGCTGTCAGTGCCAGCGCTTCGCCCAATATGCGCGACACGGGTTCGGGATAATTGTGTTGGCGCAAGACGCGATCCACCAGCGGCCCCAGACGCACAACACGTCCGCGGATGCCCAGCCCTTCAATCTGGAAAGGCAGCACAATATCGTCGCGAGTTTCGTTCACATCCATATCCGCAGTTAGAATTCAAAGCCGTCGCAGCACGCCGGTTTATTTCAGAACAAGATCAGGAAAAACACCAGACCAGCACACCCTTTTGTGCATGTAGCCGGTTTTCCGCCTCGTCCCAGACCACCGATTGCGGTCCGTCAATGACATCGGCTGTCATTTCCTCGTCGCGATGGGCCGGCAGGCAATGCATGAAGATCGTGTCTTTCTTGGCCGCGCCCATCAGACGGGCATTGACCTGATAAGGTGCCAGCAGATTGTGGCGATGTTTGGCCCGGTCCTCTTCCATGCCCATGGAGACCCATGTATCGGCATTGATGGCGTCGGCACCTTTCACCGCTTCAAACGGATCGCGCATCACATTCACTTTTGCGCCTTTGGCCTTTGCCCATGACAGCACATCGGCGTCGGGAGCAAATTCTTCCGGGCAGGCAATCGCCAGTTCGAAGTCGAGCTGGGCGGCGGCATGGATCCAGCTTGTCACCATGTTGTTGCCGTCCCCCACCCAGGCGATCTTGCGACCCTTGATCGGACCTTTATGTTCTTCAAAGGTCAGAATATCGGCCATGAGCTGGCAGGGATGCGAACGGTCTGTGAGACCGTTGATCACCGGCACGGAAGCATTCTCGGCAAGCTCTGTCAGGTTCACATGATCGGTCGTGCGGATCATGATTGCATCCACATAGCGCGAAAGGACGCGTGCCGTATCGGCGATTGTCTCGCCGCGACCAAGCTGCATCTCCGTGCTGTTCAGGATCAGCGTTTCGCCACCGAGCTGCCGCATGCCCACATCGAAGGACACGCGTGTCCGCGTCGAGGGTTTTTCAAAAATCATCGCGAGAATTTTACCGTCCAAAGGCCGGTCGGCATCGGGCACGGCTTTCGCCAGCCCTTCGCGATTGGCTTTACGCGCGCTTGCATCATCCAGCATCGCGCGAATATCCGCGGCGCTCACATCTTCGAGATCGAGAAAATGCCGATAGGCTTTTGCCTTGGTCATGGTCGTACTCATGCCGCGCCTCCGGCAGATGCTTTTGCTTCCAGCGCCTTGCAAGCCTTGTCGAGCTTGTCGATGGCTTCTTCAAGATGCGCCTCGTCAATGATCAGCGGCGGCAGCAGGCGCACCACATTGTCGCTCGCGCCCACAGTCAGCATGTGTTCTGTCCGCAGCGCTTCCACCAGTTCGGTGTTCGGCACTTTGGTCTTGATGCCCAGCATCAGCGCATGGCCGCGCACACTGTCGATGATGGTGGGATGCTCGTCGGCGAGCTGCGCCAGTTTCTGGGCGAGCTTCAGCCCCATCTGGCGGACATGCTCAAGAAAGGCAGGCTCCGACATGATTTCGACAGCGGCACCAGCCACAGCCATGGCCAGCGGATTGCCGCCATAGGTCGAGCCATGTGTACCTGCCACCATGCCGCGTGCGGCATCTTCCGTGGCAAGGCAAGCCCCGACGGGGAAACCGCCGCCCAGCGCCTTTGCCACAGACATGATGTCAGGCGTGATGCCCGCCAGTTCATGCGCAAAGAGTTTGCCCGTCCGGCCAAAGCCCGTCTGCACTTCGTCGAGGATCAGCAGAATGCCATTGTCGTCGCACAGTTTGCGGATCTCGCGCAGCGCTTCATTGGGCAAGACACGGATACCGCCCTCGCCCTGCAATGGCTCGATCAGCACACCGGCTGTATGGGGACCAATGGCTTTGGCCAGCGCCTTCACATCACCGAAGGGCACCTGCACGAAGCCCGGCATGGCAGGGCCGAAACCTTCGAGATATTTCGGGTTGCCGCCTGCCGCGATGGTCGCGAGCGTGCGGCCATGAAAAGCGCCTTCGAATGTGATGAGGTCGGTGCGTTCGGGGTTTCCGCCCGCATAATGATATTTACGCGCCATCTTGATCGCGCATTCCAGCGCTTCCGCGCCCGAATTGGTAAAGAACATCGTGTCGGCAAAGGTCACTTCCGTGAGCTTCTTTGCCAGCTTTTCCTGACCGGGGATGCGGTAGATATTGGACAGATGCCAGACCTTGCCCGCCTGCTCGGTCAGCGCGGCAATGAGTTTGGGGTGGCTATAGCCCAACGCGTTCACGGCAATGCCCGCCCCGAAATCGAGATAGCGTGTGCCGTCCGGCGTAAACAGATAGGGGCCTTCGCCCCGTTCAAATTCGAGGTTGGCCCGCGCATAGGTCGGCAAAACAGGGGTAATCACGACATCAAGTCCTTCTCAAAGTCTCTTGGGACCAGAGGCGCTCAGAAAGAGGATTTGAGCTTCGCGGGTCCGGGCGAGGAAAACAGGAAATTCCGGCAGCAGATAACAAAAACCGCATCAGACCCTTTCAAGGTCTGGCGGTCAGGATCATCAGCGTCGTCGGCTCCCGTACAGGATCATTCGATCTCTCCGCGCCTCGTCGGGCCGGCCACCCTTGTGGTGCCTCAAACCCAATAGAAAAAGCCGCCAGATATGGGCGGCCATCCGAGAAGTGATGAAGTATTAGGGAGCAATCGGGGACCTGTCAATTGGCCGTTTCCGGCCAATTGACGATTTCATAAATAAGGGGGCAATTGGCCGTTTCCGGCCAATTGACGATTTCACAGATAAGAAGGCAAATGCCTGTTTCCGACCGGTCACCCCTTCAGGCGATAACCATTGCGGAACAGCCGGTCCGAGATCACCCAGAGCACTGCATTGACACCGATGGTCATCAGCACGCCCACCATGAGCGAGCCATCGGCATGGCCGGTAAAGCCGTAGCGGAAGCCGTCAATCAGGTAGAAGACGGGGTTCCAATGCGTGATCGTATGGAAGAGCGGCGGCAGCATGCTGACCGAATAGAACGTGCCGGAGAGAAATGTCAGCGGCAGCAGGATGAAATTGGTCACGGCCTGCAAATGGTCGAATTTCTCCGACCAGACACCGGCAATAATACCCAGCAGCGACAGCATCAATGACGCGCCCACCGCAAAGAAGATAATCGCCCAGGCATGTGCCACGCCCAGCCCGATAAAGGGCACCATGGCAAGGCCTGTCGCCAGTCCCACCACCACGCCGCGCGTCACACCGGCTGCCGCAATGCCGAAATTCAACTCGCCCGGCGACAAAGGCGGCATGAGGTAATCAACAATATTGCCCTGCACTTTGGAGATCAGGATCGCGGAGGATGTATTGGCAAAAGCGTTTTGCACCATGGTCATCATGATGAGGCCGGGGGCCAGAAACAGAATGAAGGGCACACCATGAATATCGGCCCGCAGCTTGCCGATGGAGAGTGAAAACACCGCCAGATAAAGCAGCGTCGTGATCAGCGGCGCCATAATCGTCTGCGTCTTGATCTTGGTGAAACGTCGGACTTCCTTGGTATAGAGCGTCCACATGCCCAGCCAATTAAACATGCCGAAGCGGCGAACTCCCGCCATGGGAAATGGGTTGCCTTGGGTTTTTTCTGTTGTGACGCTCATTTTGCCCTCCTGCGTGGCCCCACATATAGGCGCTCGATCGCGATCCTGCTTCCGGTTTTTTGAAGCTTTTTTGTTTTTTGCAGGCAAAGCGCGGTTTAAGGGCATTTTCTGTGGATAAGGGATCAGGCATCCACGCGCAGTTGTTGCGATTTCCTACCCTCATATTGTATATATTATCTTAAGGCCCACGAAATCTGGTGTGGAATACCACACCTAGTTTGGTCGGTCAGGCGCGGCCTCTCCCATTTTCGCGAGTGTGCCGTGCATCTGATACGTGCTTCATGGCCTCTGTTCGCGCATTGCGTGCATGGGGTCCGGGCAAGGGGAAGGTGATCCAATGTGGACCGATGAACGCGTCGAGATGTTGAAGAAGCTCTGGGCGGAAGGTTTGAGTGCCAGCCAGGTCGCCAAGCAGCTGGGTGGGGTCACGCGCAACGCCGTTATCGGCAAGGTGCATCGCCTCGGTCTTTCTGGCCGCGCCACGCCGAGCCGTCCGGCCCGCCCCCGTGCGCCCACGCCGCGCACATTGGTGCGTCAGCGCCCCGATCCGCTGGTTGCCGAACAGCGCGACGATGCCGATGAGGCCGAAGCCGAGCCAAAGCGCGCCACGCCCACACGGTCGGAAATCGCCAACCTGCCTTCGACCGAGCGCGCAACCGTGCTGACGCTGACCGAGCACACATGCAAATGGCCGATCGGCGATCCGGGTCGTCCGAACTTCCATTTCTGCGGCCATAATGCCGACAGCAACTCGCCCTATTGCGCCGAGCACGCCAAGCTGGCCTACCAGCCCATGCAGCCCCGCCGCAATCGCGAGCGCCGCAAGGATTTTGCGTAAGGCTCACAAGGCTGCGTGACAATAAAGAACCGGCGCCTGTTTCAGGTCGCCGGTTTTTTGTTGGGCGCATTATGCAAATGCTCGCCATCTATAATTCGTCATGCGCGGGCTTGACCCGCGTATCCACGTCTTAGCCACAAGTGACGCTCTAAAGACGTGGATGGCCGGATCAAGTCCGGCCATGACGCAAATAATATGACGCAAATAATATGAGGAGCCTACCTGCTGAACTGTTCGTCCAGCGAATACCCTGCCGAGCGGACCGTGCGGATCGGGTCGCGTTCGCCCGGATCGTTGAGCGCCTTGCGCAGACGCCCCACATGCACGTCCACGGTGCGGGCTTCGACATAGACGTCTGATCCCCAGACCGCGTCGAGCAATTGCTCGCGGCTGAATACACGGCCGGGATGCTGGATCAGATGATCGAGCAAACGATATTCCGTCGGCCCCAGATGCACTTCGCGCTCGCCGCGACGCACGCGGTGCGCGGCGCGGTCGATCACGATATCGCCGAAAGTCACAAGGTCTTCCGACAGAGCAGGCCGGATGCGGCGCATCACAGCGCGGATACGTGCCAGCAGTTCCGTCATCGAGAAGGGCTTGGTCACATAGTCGTCAGCGCCTGTGTCCAACCCGCGGATGCGGTCAGCCTCTTCGCCGCGCGCTGTGATCATGATGATCGGCAGGTTGCGGGTTTCAGGCCGGCCACGCAGACGGCGGCAAAGTTCGATGCCGGACAGGCCGGGCAGCATCCAGTCAAGCAGCACCAGATCGGGCGTTTCTTCACGCACCATCATCGCCGCTTCCTCGCCGTCGGCAGTCGCCAGAATGCGATAGCCTTCCTTTTCGAGATTGTACTGAAGCAGCGTGGACAGCGCTTCTTCATCCTCCACGATCATGACTGTCGGTTTCATGCGACGGTCAAAGCTCGTGGGAATGTCTCGTTCCAATGCAATCGACATAGGCTGTCATCCGCCTTCATTGAATATTGACCGGGGTGGTGCTTGTCGTGTCGCCTTTGGGGCGGTTGTCCGACATGGTCTCGCCTGTCACGACGTAATAGACCGTCTCCGCCACATTGGTCGCATGGTCACCGATACGTTCAATGTTCTTGGCGATGAAAAGCAGATGGGTGCAGACGCCGATCGTGCGCGGGTCTTCCATCATGTAGGTCAGCAATTCGCGGAAAACCGAGTTGTACATCTCGTCGATTTCCTCGTCGCCCTTCCAGACCTCGATGGCCAGTTGCGCGTCGCGGTTGGAGCAGCTGTCGAGAACCGACTTCAACTGGCCCTGTGCCAGACGACCCATGCGGGCAATGCCCTGAATGAGGCGCACAGGCGTATCGAAATCGCCCTGAATGACGAGCGCGCGCTTGGCGATGTTTTTGGAAAGATCGCCGATGCGTTCCAGATCGGAGGAAATCTTGATCGCGGCAATGGCTTCACGCAGATCGGAGGCCATGGGCTGGCGCAGCGCGATCACGCGCACGGCGCGGGCCTCGATTTCCTGTTCCAGCAGATCGATCCGGCGATCCTGGCTGACCGTCAGCTCGGCCAGTTCGCTATCGCGGCGCGATACGGCTTCGATGGCACCGGCCAGTTGTGCTTCTGTCAGTCCGCCCATCTGGGCAATGCTGGCGGCAATCCCGTCCAATTCTTCCTGGAACGATTTGACTGTATGGTCCGTCACGCTTCTTCTCTCCTGTTGGTCTGCGGGTGCCTGAACTTTTGCGGGGCCGCGACCTCTTGGACCCCCATTTCCGGTTTGCGCGCAAACTATCGGCGGCCCGCGAATTGTTTACGACACTAGCATGTCGTTTTTTTGACAGTGCCCGTTTTGCACAGGTTTCTGGCCAATTCCGGCCAGAAAGGGCCTTTATCTGCCGTCCCGAAACCCTGCACCCGGCCACTCAGCTGGCAATATCTTCGCCTGCGGCCGGAATCAGCACCGAGAAAGTCGAGCCATGGCCGATCTCGCTATCAATGCTCAGCGTACCCTGATGGCGGTTCACAATATGCTTCACAATGGCCAGTCCCAGCCCCGTGCCGCCCTTGGCGCGGCTGGCGGCGGCGTCCACACGGTAGAAGCGTTCGGTGAGGCGCGGCAGATGCTCGCGCGAAATGCCCGCCCCGTAATCCTTCACGGACAGGCGCAGTTGCGGCTTGCCGCCCCGCATATCGGTGCTCAGGTCCACATCCACCCGCTTGCCCGAGCGGCCATAGCGCAGCGCATTGTCCACGAGGTTCTGGACCACTTGCGCCAGTTCCTCCGATTCACCGCGCACACGTGGCAGGATCGCCTGCGAGGTCACGGTGATCTCCATGCCGTTTTTCTCGGCCAGATGTTTCAGCCCGTCTGTCACATCGCTCACCACAGACAGCATATCCACCAGCTTGTGGGGGCGCACATGTTCGCGCAGTTCGATACGTGACAATGACAAAAGATCGTCGATCAGGCGACGCATCCGGTCGGCCTGATCGGCCATGATTTCCAGAAACCGCGCCTGCGCTTCGGGATCATCCCTGGCATGACCGCGCAACGTGTCGATGAAACCCGACAGTGATGCCAATGGTGTTTTCAGTTCGTGACTGGCAAAGGCCACGAAATCCACGCGCATATCTTCCACACGGCGGGCTTCCGTCACATCGCGCAGCACGATCAGCACCGCACGCGCGCGACGGCGGCGGGCGGCCTCGCTCAAACCGGGATTGGCGACCGTCTCGGCCTCGAAGGGTGTGATGAAAGCCGTGTAATTGCGCTCCACCGGCACAGGTTGCGCAAAATCGACGGACAATGCGCCCGCACCTTTCAGCACATCATCCACCGCATTCATCAGCGCGGCGCTGCGCAGCATGGTCGCCACATGCTTGCCCGTCGAATGGGCACCTATCAGTGCTTCGGCCACCTTGTTGCAAAAGATGATCCGGCCACCACCATCCAGCACCAGCAGCGGGTCGGGCAACTCGGTCAGGATCGCGCGGCCTGCGCCGCTTGCCAGTGCCGCCAGCCCGCTTTGCGGCGCCTCGGCAGATTTGCGGATTTGGCCCACCGTCTCGCCCAGCACCAGAGCGCGCATGGCCACAACGGCGCTGAGAAACAGAAAGCCTGAAAGCGCCGCCAGTGCCGACAGCGTGCCGCTGATATAGAAGACGGCAAAGAGCATTGCGGCGGCGAGCACAAAACTCCGCCCGCCGCTCCAGCTTACAGCCCAACCACGCATCCGCGCCCGCATGCGGCCCGCGCCCGTACTTGCTTCTGTATCTGTGGCCGCCATGGCTCTTCTTCCGGTTCCTATGCGCTCGAAACCCGAATCATTCAGGCCCGAAATCCCAACTCATCCCTTCGTGGTAGCACTTGAGTACGCTACGGGCGATGACAATACGATGAACCTCGTCCGGCCCGTCCGTGATGCGCCGTGGATCGTCATCAGACGAATATTCTTGGCCTCGTCATCCAGCCCCATGGTCGGTTCCACCTGCATCGCGCGCCCGCGCCGCTTCCATATCTTTTCATGCCACCAGCATAGGCGAGCGGGTTCGGTTTGGTCCAACAGCTGCGTGACATTTTGGGGATTTGCCCTAGTTTATGCCGCTTGAACCTTGGGGCAGGATCAAACAGGACCTATAGAGGACGAAAATGACTGATTTGAATGGCAAACTGGCCGTCATCACGGGTGCGGCAAGCGGCATCGGACGGGCAACAGCTGTGGCGCTGGCACGCGAGGGGGCACGTGTTGCCATTGCCGATGTGGACCGTGGCGGCCTTGCCGAAACAGCCAAGCAGATCGAAGCGGTCGGCGGCACAGTTTCCACCTATCTGCTCGACGTATCCTCGCGCGAAGCGGTTTACGATTTCGCACAGGAAATTGAAACGCAGGGCGGCGCCGATATCGTCATCAATAATGCAGGCGTCGCGCAGGTCGCCTCCGTCGAAGAGCTTTCCTACGAAGATTTCGAATGGGTGATGAATATCGACTTCTGGGGCATGGTCTATGGCACCAAGGCGTTCCTGCCGCAGCTCCGCAAAAAAGGCGCAGGCCATATCGTCAATGTCTCGTCGATCTTCGGGCTTTTCGCTGTGCCTACGCAAGCCGCCTATAATTCTGCCAAATTCGCCATTCGCGGTTTCACCGAAGCCTTGCGTCACGAAATGAAAGGCTCGGGCATCGCCGTCTCTTGCGTCCATCCCGGCGGCATCAAAACCAATATCCTGCGCAATGCGCGTTTTCTGCAAAGCGTGCAGACCACCGAGCGCGAACAGGCCATGTCGGGCTTTGATCGTCTGGCCCGCACCACGCCCGATCAGGCAGCCCAGACCATCATCAAAGGCATCAAGAAAAACAAGCCGCGCATTCTCATCGGCATGGATGCCCGCATCCTCGACTGGATCATCCGTCTGCTGCCCGCCTCCTATGGCAAGCTGATGTTCCGTGGGGCAGGTGGCACAGGCGGTGTGCTTGGCTCGATGGGCAATGCAGAAGAAAAATAAGTCTCAGCCGTGCAACTCGCGTGTCAGCACGCGACGCGCGGCTTTTTCGAAGGCAGGGTCGAGATAGGGCACAAGCAGATCAAACATCTGCCCCACCCCCTCGATCATGTCGTCGCGCGTCACCTGCTCGCGACCGGAAATCTGCACAAAGCGGATCCAGTTCATCCAGATCAGCCATGTGTTCAGCCCGAGTGACCGGAAGCCGTTTTTGCCTTTGGGCTTTTCCATGCTGCCATCCTTGGTCAGCTGGCGGATGACGGCTTCCAGCTCGTCCACCACCCAGGCCTGCAAATCCCGATAGGCCAGCGCCAGTTCCTCATCCTGCCGCAACAGATGATGCAAGCCGCCAAAGAAGAACCGATAGTTCCAGGCCACATCGAAACTGCGCAGATAAAACCCCGCAAATTGTTCCGGCGAAATGGGCGGCACGGAATTTTCGATAATCATCGCGCGCAGAGCCGCATCAATATCGGCAAACAGGCCGCGCACGATCTCTTCGCGGTTTTTGAAATGGTAATAGAGATTTCCGGGGCTGATCCCCAGCACTTGCGCGATCCGCGTGGTGCCGGCGGCTTGCGCACCCTCCTCGTTGAGAAGCTTCAAGCCCGCTTCCAGAATACGTTCACGATTTCCCATGCAATCCGCGCTCAAACTCTCCGCTACCACCGTAAAGGCTGTCTTAGCGGGGTTTGCGCCGTTTCACCAGACTTGACAATTCGGGAAATTAGAAGAAATAGTCTAATTAGAGGGTTCAGTCTAGTTCTGGGGAGGATAAAGACACATAAACACCGTGACCGATCATACGGCAACAGGGCGCGCAGCGGCTGAGCGCATGACATTGCGCCGCCCGCCTTTTGCCTACACGCGCAACCGCATCATGCACTGGAATGCCGCGAAACCCGAATTCTCCCAGATCGTCAATGCGGCCTCGCTCTCCATGCCCTATCTGGAGCCCTATCTCATCGCGACCATGCGCAAGGCCCGCCCGCTTGTCACCGATCCGCAGCTTGCCCGCGACATCGACCTCTATTGCGGTCAGGAGTCGGCCCATTACCGCCAGCACATGCTTTACAATGAGGAGATCAGGGCGGCCAGCACCGCGCCTGTCCGTGACATCGAGAAGCTGCTCGCAGATGATTATGCCTCTATGGGCAAGCATCGCTCGTTGCGTTTCAACCTTGCCTATGCGGAAGGTTTTGAATCCATGGCGCTGGCCATCGGACAAACGCTGATCGAGGATCGTGTCTATTATTTCGGCCACGCCGATAGCGCCGTCGCCTCGCTTGTGCTCTGGCATTTCGCCGAAGAGATCGAGCACAAGAATGTCACCTTTGATGTGTTCGAGAATATCAGCGGAAGTCATTTCTGGCGCGCCATCGGTCTTGTCTATGCCACGCTGCATATTTTCCGGCGCACGCGCACAGGCTATCAGGCTTTGCTCAAAGCTGACGGGCTCTGGTCCAATTGGCGCTCGCGCCTCGCACTTGCCCGCATCTTGTTGCGCATTTTCCGCAAGCTGACGCCCCGCCTCCTGCGCGTTCTCCTGCCCGGCTATCGTCCTGCCAAGATTGCCGATCCGGCATGGCTGCAACATTGGGCGGCGCTTCATATCGCCGACAAGGCGGCCCCCGCCCGCATCGACACGGATCGCCTAGACGAATCCCGTCCCGTTTCCCTGCCTGCCTGAAAGTACACCATGACTGAAATGCCCACCCGCACCCGCGCCTTGTTGTTCCTCAACGGGGTCGGCCTGTTCATCCTTGCCGTTTCCATCGGCTGGATCTGGTTCTTCGCCTTGCTGCAAAGCATCGTGCTCTGGCCTCTGCCCATCGACATTCCCGTCTCCATTCCCGACGATGGCCGCGCCTGGCGCATGGCGCATATGGAAGGCATCACACAAGGTCTGCTGCTTATGGCCATCGGCCTTGGCGGGCAGTTCATGCGGCTCACGAGCAAGCAATATGTCTGGCTGTTCTGGTCGTCGCTGGTCACAGGCTGGCTCTTTACAGTGCCAACCATTTTCAATGCCATTTTCGGCACGCGCGGCCTTGCCTTTGGCGGCGGCCCGTTCAAATCCAGCATAGCGAATGACGTGATTTACATGTTCGGCTGGCCGCCGGTTATCGCCGTCAACATCATGCTGGGTCTGGCCGTGCTCGGCGTCTGGCGTTTTCTCAAAGCCGAAAAGGGCTGAACTCGCGCACGGCTTAGCCTAGACTGGGTGCAATCAATCATTCTTCCAGTCAGGCTTCCATGTCACAGCTCATCGGTCCCGTCTCGCAATTCTACATCTCCCAGCGGCTTCGTCTGCATTACGTCGATTGGGGCAATGAGGACAAGCCACCGCTTTTGCTGGTGCATGGCGGACGCGACCATTGCCGCAACTGGGACTGGGTCGCCCAGTCCCTGCGCGAGCGTTATCACGTCATCGCGCCTGATCTGCGCGGCCATGGCGACAGCCAGTGGATGGTCGGCGGCACCTACGAGTTCAATGATTATGTCTATGACATTGCCCAGCTCATTCATCAGCTCAAGCTTGCACCGCTGACCATTGTCTCCCACTCAATGGGTGGCGCGATCTCGCTGCGCTATACCGGCCTCTATCCCGAACTCGTCAAAAAACTCGTCGTCATCGAAGGGCTCGGACCCAGCCCGAAAATGATCGAGGAGCGCATGAAGGACGAGACCGACGAGCGGCTTCGCAAATGGATCGGCGAATTGCGCAAATCATCCTCCCGCCTGCCGCGCCGCTATGCCTCTATCGAAGATGCCTATAAGCGCATGCAGGAAGAAAACCCGCATCTGTCGCCCGAGCGTGCCCGCCATCTCACATTGCATGGCGTCACCCAGAACGAGGACGGCACCTATAGCTGGAAGTTCGACAATTACGTGCGCACCTTCTCGCCCAATGGGTTCGACGTCCGCGCCACAACCAAACTCTGGGCGAAAGTCACCTGCCCCACATTGCTCATTCGTGGTGAAGACAGTTGGGCCTCCGACCCCGTTGCCGATGGTCGCGCCGCGCATTTCAAGAATGCCGAAGTCGCCACCATCAAAAAGGCCGGCCACTGGGTGCATCACGACCAGTTCGACGAGTTCATGTCGCTGGTGAATAATTTTCTGGAGAAGTAAAAAGACCCGGCGGCACGGGCCTCCCCGTGCCGCTGTCTTTTTCTAGTCAGCCGGTGCCACAAGCAGTCTTTCGTTCAGCGGTTGTGCCGGACGGAAGTTCTTGTGCAATTGTGTTGCGAGCATTTCGATCTGGGATTTCGATGCCGTCACATGCTGCGATAGCACATGCCAGTTCACACCTTCCGAGCAAGGTGGCGTCGTGAGTGATCCCATATAGCGATAGATATCCATATCTTCCGGCAGCAATGCGGCAGGGTCGATTGTCACGCCGTCAATCGTTTCCGGCTCGGAAACACTTGCGGGCATATGCGCAATCAATGTTGCAAGGGCGGGGTTTTCCGCACCCTCAACAAACATCACCCCCAGAACCGCAAGCGCGCCTTCATCCGAACGATGGACAAAATGCGCCTCCAGCGGCGCATGCTTGCCATCGACCACATGTTCGCTTGGCGCATGGAAATGGATTTGCAGCAGCTTGTATTCGACATCTTTTTCGCTCAGCGTGCCGACACCGCCCGTATTGAACTGGATCGTATGGCCATTATTCAGGATGGTCAGCGGCACAGGCTTATAGTCCACCTCATAGCTGATCTCGCCTGCCGCATCCGCCTTTGCCAGATCGATCGGAGATTGCATCCGGCCTGTTGCGCATGTCGCATATTCCGCCGACAGATCGCCCCAATGTTCAGGCCCCGCCTCGCCGGAATAGGCCCAATGGGCTTTGTCTTCGGATGCGAATGAGGCAGCAGCCCCCATGCTGACAGCCAATGCCGTCAGTATTGTCAGTTTTTTCAGATACATAGTTATTGCCCCCCGGCATTTTGCAACCCTATCTGCCCGCCTCACTCAGGGATCGTGTCACCCGGACATGAGATAAGCACCGTGCGTTCAAGGCCCGCCTCGCGATGAACGGATGCTGCCTTGTAATCTTCCATTTCGGTCATACGCAAAAAGGCAGCGCGATTGGGGTAGCGCACAATCGCCACCATGTCCCATTCATCGCCCACGCCACCGATAAAAGTCTGTGCGGTAGGTGCCGCCCAGAACATACGGCCACCCACTTCCGCGATCTTGGCCATGGCCACCTGACCATAAAGCCCATAAGCCGCCGCCCCTGTCATGCCTTTAACATCGCGACCATCGGCATAGACAGCCTCGGCACGGAATTTCAGCAGATTGACCATGGCAATCGGCTTGGTCTGATCGAGCTTCGAAAACTCGGCCAGTTGTGCAGCACTCGGTTCGACAGGTGACGACATGATTATTTTTTCTCGTTTCCACGAATGACTTTTTGCAATAGTCGGATTGTGTTCTCTGCCACCGGCGCGGTTACAAATCCTTGCAGGCAATCGAACAGATTGGCCACAAACAGATTGCGCTCATTGACGTCGCCCATACCATCATGATGCCGCGTCCAAATCGCGAGAGAGCTCACAGCCATCTCGATCAGCGAACGCTGGCGCTGGATAGCGATTTCCGGAGGCAAGTCGGCCAGTGCCGCAATGAGCAATTGGTTGCCACGCTTGATGCCGGGCAGATTGCCTCTCAGCGCCAGATCGGGCAGATCGAAATCAGGATCGTTCAAGACCTGCGCCAGAAAGCGCACAAACCGCACCCCATCAGGATCATTGAGCATATCGGTCATCGGCTGGAACAGCGCCCGCAGGACCGATGGCAGGTCCCCGTCGCGACCTTCGGCCAGCACGGCATCGACCATTTCAACACGGCGCATATCAATATCGCGCGCCCGATGCGCCATAATCGCCTGCACCAGCGCGGGCTTCGATCCGAAGTGATAATGCAGCGCGCTTTCATTGCGCTGCCCTGCCGCGCCGTTGATTTCCTTCAACGTCACGCCATGAATGCCCTTGTCCCCGAATAGCTTTTCAGCAGCTAGAATGAGGCGCAGACGCGTATTGCCGCGTGTTCTTGGCTCTGTTGCCACCTTGGACATCTCTGTTTCTCTCATAATCATCTACAAAATCTAATGCCACACATTAAAAACATCAAGACCGGCCTGAAAAAACGGGATTTCCTGCCAATTTTCAACATTGCGGATCATTTTCTGTATGATCCCGCGCATGTCATCCTTAAAGTTTGCAGCCCTATTGCGTTCCCGTTATTTCCGTACAGCTATCGGCCAAAGGCTTAACCGCATGACGCGGCTTTGTCAGCATGACCATTTGACTGCCCGTGCGCCGCTTTTTGCAGGCGTCGCATTCGCAGCCTTTGCCGCCATTCTCTGCTTCTCGCCCTCGCGCGATGCCCATGCAGAGGACAGTCCGGCTGCCGCCGCACCCAAGGCAGAGAGCGCCAATGGTTCAGATCACGCAGCCCCGTCAAATCAGTCCGGCACCAATAATAGCAGAACCACGCCGCCTCCGTTCAAATTTGACGTACGCGTCGAAGGGCGCAAATTGCCTGACGAGATCAAGGCCCAGATCGAAGGCACGGTCTCGCTCGGCAAAGGCGCCTCCGGCACAGAGCCGACAACGCTTGGCCAGTTGCGCCGTCGCGCCAAAGAAGAGACCAAGCAACTCGACAAGGTGCTGCGCAGCCAGGCCTATTTCAATGGTCGTATCGAACCGGTAATTGAGGAGGCACAAGGCGGACGCTTTGAGCTGACCTATCGCGTCACACTCGGGCCGCGCACCATGATCCGCACTTTCACGATCATCTATCCCGATCACCCCTCGGATGAGGCGAGCCTGCCTTCGGATGCAAAGCCGCTAGGGTTGAAGCCCAACCGTGCCGCACGCGCGCAGCGCATTATCAACCTCACCTCCGATGCCTTGACCTGGCTCGAAAACCACGGCCACCCGACACCCGAACTCGTCCATCGCGAGGTCATTATCGATCTTGCCACCAATCTTGCCGATGTCACGCTGACCATCAATGCTGGCGCGCCGCAATATTTTGGGGCTTTGCGGATCACCAACGAGAACGACGCAAAAGAAGCAGGCCGCACGAAGACCGATTACATACAGGGTCTTGCCGCGTTCAAGCCGGGCGACCTCTATGACCGCCGCAAGGTGGACGAAACCATTACGGCCTTGCGCAAGACCGGTCTTTTCAATCAGGTGGCCATCGACATTGTTGATGGCAATGGCAATGTCGCCACCCCTGAACTTGCATTGAGCGAAGGCAAGCGCCGTTCTGTCGGCTTCGGCGCGCGCTGGTCCTCGGATGAAGGTGTCGGCACACAAAGTTTTTGGGAGCATCGCAACTTTTTCGGTCGCGCGGAGAAACTGCGCTTTGAATTGTCAGTGGCCCAAAACAAGCAAGCTGCAAAAGCCGAGTTTACTAAGCCGCGTTTCCTGCGCACCGACCAGAGTCTTCTTCTCAGCAGCGAATTCGCCGACGAAAACACCGACGCCTATAATGAAACCAGCGTGAAAGCAGGTATTGCTCTCTCCCGCGCCATTAGCGACCAGTTGCAAGGCAGTCTCGGGCTTTCCTTTGAACTCTATCGCACAGATGACAGCACGGGCAGCCACACCTATCGCCAGTTCGGCGTGCCTGCCGTCTTGCGTTATGATGGCAGCGACGACCTGCTTGATCCCACAAAAGGATTGCGCCTCAACGGTTCGCTGACACCTTATTTCGGCTCCAGCGACGGCAGCCTCAATACATTCACGAAATTCGAGGCCTCCGGTTCCACCTATTTCAGTTTTGGCGAGCGTCCCGATGTCACTTTCGCGTTCCGTGGTCGCTACGGGTTGATGCTCGCACAAGAAACAGTGGACGTGCCGGGCTCATTGCGTTTCTACGCCGGTGGCGGTGGCTCCATTCGCGGCTATGGCTATCAGCTTGTCGGCCCGCTCGATGCGGCCAATGAGCCGGTTGGCGGACGCTCCGTCGTCGAACTCAGTAGCGAAATCCGCTATCGCCTCACCGAGTCCATCGGTGTCGTCGCCTTTCTCGACGGCGGCAATGCCTATGGCACATCGGTGCCGAAATTCAACCGGCCTCTGCAATGGGGTGCGGGTGTCGGATTGCGTTACTACACGCCCATCGGGCCTGTACGTGCCGATATCGGCATACCGGTCAACAAGCGCAACGGCATTGATGATGCTTTTCAGGTTTACTTCTCGCTGGGGCAGGCATTCTGATGGCCAAAGAAACAACCAGATGGTCTTCCGCACCTGACATGGCCCGCACGCTTGGCAAAGGCGTTCTGTGGTTCGCATTTTCTATCATTATACTGATTATTGTCGTGCTCGCTGCACTTCAGTTCCAACCCGTGCGCCAAGGCCTCCTGCAATATGGCCTTGCCAAAATCAACAAGGGTGAGACACAGATCGCCATTGGTGACCTCAAGGGAAACTGGCCGCGCGAACTCCATCTGAGCGACATCACGATTTCTGACACGCAAGGCGTCTGGCTCCGTATTGACGAGGCCGAGCTTACGTGGTCGCCCACGGCCCTTTTCCGGGGACAAGTTCATATCCTCGATTTTGCGGCCAAAACCGTGGATATCTCACGAGCCCCCCTCAGTGCTGAAACCGAAACAGATATCCCCGCCTCCGGCTTCTCGCTGCCTTCGCTGCCTGTCGCCGTAAAACTCGATCAGGGACGTGTGGATAATATTATCATCGGGCGGGGATTGGTCGATCCCGAAGCTTCAGGCACGCTTGCTCGCCTGAAGCTCAGCACAATGCTCAATCTTGCACAGGAAACGCTCGATCTCTCGCTGGAAATCGCTCGAAATGATCAACTTTCGAGCCATCTCAAGCTTGTCGCAGGCTTCGACCAGCGCAACAAAAGCCTGTCGCTCGACCTCACAGCCAAGGACGGGGACAAGTCCTATGGCGGCCTGCTGAACGAGATCACCGGCCTCGGCGACGGCCCTCTCAGTCTCACTGCCCAAGCCTCCGGTGTGGACGGAAAAGTCGATGGTCAGATGACGCTCGACAATGGCCGCTCGCTCTCGCTTCAAGTCGCCACAAACGGCAAATGGACAAACGAACTTGCGCTTGCCATCACCGCAAAAGCATCCGGCACGCTTATCACAGACGCGCTTGATGGTCTCGGCACACCGCCCGAAGTCGCGCTTGCCACCACACTCACAATGGATCGCAGAGGCACAATCGGGATTGATAATCTCATTCTTGATGCAGGCACACTCACTCTTAAAGGCGCGGGCAGCTTTGCCAATGCCATGCGCACCGCCCCGCATAAGGTCGAAGCGCAAGGCACAATCGAAGGTGTTGACCGCTTGCTCGATGCGGAAGGCGACGCCTCGCTTTCATCGCTCGACTGGTCGCTTGATGCCTATGCCGATATGGCAAAAAACACTGCCAATATTGGTTCTTTCAAGATTTCATCTCCCGGCTTTACCAGCTTTTTCAAAGGCGATGTGGCGCTTGATGGAACAACACTAAAGGGCGAAAGCACGATCACAGCCGATGACCTCTCGTCATTCAGCAGCTTGGCCGGACGCAAGCTCACAGGATCGGCAAGCGCCACATTATCGCCATTCCTTCTGGAGAAGAGCGGCACCCTCACTGGCGACTTTACTATCCGTACAAAGAATATAAAAACCGGCGACACAAGCCTTGATGCATTGGTCGGGGCGATCACGGCAGACGGTACTCTTTTAGCCAACAGCGCGGGCGGCATCACGCTGCCATCATTTAATGTCATACCACTCACAGGCGATTACGCATTGTCCGGCAATTTCGCCTCCACACCGGTCGGCGTGCTTTCCGGCGAAGTTATGTTCTCGGCAAATGACATCGGCAAAATCGTAGGACAGAGCACTGCTCGCGGTGCATTCAACAGCAAGATCAAATTCAGCGGCACCACAGAAGCCCCTGCACTCACCCTCCATGCCGCACTCACCAACGGCGCAATCAACGGCCAGAAAACTAAAACACTCACCCTTGATGCCAAAGCTTCTCAGAATGAAACAGGTCCGGTTTCATTGGCATTCGATGGCGCACCGGGCAAAGCCCGCATTGACGCAAACCTTCTTTTACCATCATCAGGTGGCGCGAAACTCGACGGTATTTCAGGCAATCTTTTCGGTTCACAACTTACCGGCTTTGCTCATCTCGACAATGCCGGATTGGTCAGTGCAAAACTCGAAAGCAACAACTTCGCACTCGCATCCCTCGCCCAACTCGCTGGCACAGATTTGCGCGGCAATGGCGCACTGATAATCAGCGCCGAACCTGTTGACGGCACACAATCGCTCATCGCGAGTTTCACGTCGCCCCGTCTTGACGTGCAAGGCGTTACCTTTGACCGGACGCAGCTCGACTTCCGTATGGATGACTTGCTCGGCACGCCACAGATCAACGCGCATTTCAATGCCGATGCCGGACAGCTCAATCTCGTGCATCTCGACAATGTTGATGTGAATGCCAAGGGCCCGTTGAATGCGCTCGCGCTTGATGCCGCAATTACTGGCGTACACGAAACCGCGACACCCAAACCATTCAGCCTTTCTACACAAGCGATCATGCATAGCGACAAGATCAGCACGCTTGATCTGTCTGTTTTGAAAGTCGCTCTTGGAGATGCACATATCACGCTCGCCGGACCGCAGAAACTCCATTTCTCAAATGGCTTCTCGGCCAAGGCGTTGCAGTTCGACATGGATGGCCGGACCGGCAATGGCAGCTTGACCGGCGACATCGCGATCAATTCAACCGCACGCATAAAGCTGCACCTCGACAATGCACCGCTCGATCTGGCCTCGCTTGTCATGGCAGCAGACACTGTGCGAGGCAAAGCCAATGGCAATGTCGATCTCGATACATCCAACGGCAAAGGTTCGGTCAAACTGCGCTTTGACGAGATCGGCGTTACTCAGGATATCGACGACACGCAACCCGTTTACAGCGCCACGATGGACAGCGTTTGGGCCAAAGGACGGCTCGACAGCACAATCGTCGCCCAAGGTGCTTCGACGGCTCCCTTCACGCTCAAAGCGTCATTGCCCGTCATCCGCAAGGCCGGCAGCGCATTCCCGCAACTGGCCAGCCGTGGCCGCGTAACAGGAAGCTTAGATTGGGACGGTCCACTTGCATCGCTGGCTGCTCTGGCCGATCTCAACGGACAACGTGTGGCAGGCAATGCGCTTGTTGCTCTATCGGCAAGTGGCGACATTTCGGCGCCTGTCATTAATGGCAGCGCCCGAATCTCAAATGGTGAATATGAGAATTTCTTCAGTGGAACCTTGCTGAAGAGCATCGAAGCGGAACTCACCGGCCAGCGTAGCGAAACGCTTGGCTTCAAACTCACAGCGACAGATGGTGCTGCTGGTCGCATCAGTGGCGAAGGGACTATTGAGCTTGATGCCGACAGTGCGCAGCCCATCGACATTCGCTTGGAAGTTGATAATGCAAAACTGGTCCGGCGCAGCGATGTTGATGCAACGCTCGATGGCGAAATCAACCTCACTGGCCCCGCCTTCCCTCCGACGCTGGAAGAGCCCGCCCTCCTCAAAGGTAATGTCACAACACGCAATCTGCATATCCGTATTCCGGACAGTTTGCCCGTCGATGTGCCTCTGGTGGAAGTCATTGAGATCAACGGTCCCAATCCCGACAACACCATGCCGGTGGACGGCGCGACACCCATTCCGCTGATGCTGGACCTCTCTCTCAAGACCGGCACACCTGCGCGGATCAGCGGACGTGGTATAGATTCACTGTGGAGTGGTGATCTCGCCGTAGCAGGTCGGGCAGACAAGCCACAAGTCAAAGGCAAATTAAATAGCGAGCGCGGCACACTCGATTTCGCAGGCAAGACATTCACGCTTAAAAAGGGCGTTGTGAATTTTCCCGGCGGCTATCCGGTTGCACCCGATTTTGTTGTCACGCTTTCTTATTCTCGCGATGACTTCACCGCCACAATTAATGTGAGTGGTAATTCTGCCAAACCTACGATCAGTTTTTCGTCTTCGCCCAGCTACCCCAAGGACGAAATTCTTGCCCGTATCTTGTTTAACAAAGGTGTGGGCGAACTATCGCCGGTTGAGGCCTTGCAGCTTGCGCGTACATTGGCCGAACTTTCCGGTGTCAATATCGGCGGAAACGGCGCAGGTATCATGGACCGCGTTCAGGAAACACTATCACTTGATGTCTTGCGACTAGACAGCAGCGCTTCAGGTGCGGCCACCGTGTCAGCAGGAAAGTATATTCAAGAAGGGATCTATGTCGGTGTCGAGCAGGGCGCATTGGCCAGCGACAGTTCAGTCAAAGTCGAGGTGGAAGTGACACCACAAATCTCGCTCGACACACGTATCGGACAGAATGCGTCCAGCGATATCGGCGTCAATTGGAAGTGGGACTACTGATAGAAAGCTCCATTCCACTTCAAACAAAAAAGGCGCACCGTCAGATCGGCGCGCCCTTTTCATTTTCAGAAATACTTTTAATCAATAAGGCGCACGCGGCGGGAAACCGGCATCCTTGGCTCCCAAATCGCCATTCAGCGTGCCCCCGGGCGAAGTCAAGGTGTTCATTTCATCGAGCATTTTCTTGTCCTTCAGCGCTTTCTCTTCGCGCTGACGCTCATATTCCTCGGCGAACATTTCGGCATCATGCTGCTCGGGCGTATCGTATTTTTCATCCTGATCAGAGCGATAATTCACGGGCGGTGAATCCGCATCGTCATGAATTTCATAGGAGTGCCCTGCCGGAATTTCCGGCGCAGTCGTTGCCTCTTCAGCGAAAGCGGGACCTGCAAAGGCCCAAAGAAGGGCAGCAACAGCCGTCATAGCTGTCATGCCGGCTGCGAGTTTACGCGATGCGGCATCTGACGTGGTCTCATGCATCGTTTGCACCTTCGATCCAGTTCTTTCAATTGCCATGTCTGATCTCCCAACTTTGCTGAATTTCCATTTTATAGGAGTTTTGTGGCCGACGAGCGTCCTAAATTGGGCAGAACGTGGCAGGACCGGCACAGTTGTGTCATTTTCCGTGCCGATCCCTCTGTTTAATGGCGCTGTTTACGCCGTACGCTTACTGCTGAGACGGATCGGCCACTTTCACAATGAGCTTGCCGTTATTCTGACCATCAAACAGACGATTGACTGCGGTCGGCGCATTTTCCAATCCGTCAACAATGGTCTCTTCGTGTTTCAGCCTTCCGGTTGCCACCCATTCGGCAAGCTGACGAGAGCCTTCAGCATATTTCGCCATGAAATCCATAACGATAAAGCCACGAATATTGATGCGGCGCATCAGAATGGGTGAGAAATCAGCTCGCATTGGCTGGTCTGTATTGTAACCCGAAATCATGCCGCAAAGAGGCATACGGCTGAACAGGTTCATCCGCCCCATGACGGCTTCCATGATCTCGCCGCCGACATTCTCGAAATTGACGTCAACACCGTCCGGTGTCGCCGCCACAAGCTGTTCGCGCCAGTCATCACGTTTGTAATCGACAGCCGCATCAAAGCCGAGATTCTCGACAATATGGCGGCATTTGTCCGGACCACCGGCAATGCCGACCGCGCGGCAGCCTTTGATCTTGGCAATCTGGCCGACCACTGACCCCACGGCACCGGCCGCCGCCGAGACCAGAACAGTCTCACCGGCCTTGGGCTGACCAAGTTCAAGCAAACCGAAATAGGCGGTCAAACCCGTCATGCCACATGCACCCATCATTGCAGTGAGGGGCACAGGCAACCCTTTTGGGATGACGCCCATCCGCGTTTCGGGCGTTTCGCCGGCTAACGTATAATCCTGCCAGCCGGTCAGGCCCGAAACATGGTCTCCGACCTGATAGGCAGACGAGTTCGATTTGACGACAACGCCAATACCGCCGCCGCGCATAACAGCACCCAGCTCGACAGGCGGCATGTACTGGTCCATGTCGCTCATCCATATCCGGTTTGTCGGATCGAGGCTTAGATAGAGTGTGCGTACCAACGCCTGACCTGCACCCGGTTCCGGGATCGCATCTTCCACCAGATCGAAATCCGATGTCTTGATGCGACCCTTGGGGCGCGATTTTAGACGAAACTGACGGTTCACATCGTTCTTCATTAGCTTTCCTTTTATTGCAGTGCCTTACGGCATAACGATTTCGAACCAGAAATTGAAATAGTCGAGCAGATCGACAAGCTCACTCAGAGCTGCTTTGTCACCCTCGATTTTCATTTTCCCGTCGGCCATGAGTTTGTCGAGCGGCGCTTCGCCCAGCACAAGCTGCACAAGACCAAGACGTGTTGTCGCGATGCTTGCCTGCGCATTGTCGCTGTGACGGTCCTTGATGTGATGCAGAACCGCGTTTTCAAGCCAGAGGAGATAACACTCTTTTGTATCGGTGAATTCGAGATTGAGTGTGATTTCACGCGCACCGGCTTTGAGACCGTTCAGACGCACGGACAATGAATCCAGCAATTGCTCAACCGGCAACTCACGTATCTGACCGGCCCCTCCTATACCGCCGCCTTGTGCTGGCGGTCGCGGATTGCGCAACTCCATAGCCGCGGTGAGATAAAACCCCCGCCACGGACCACTTTCGGCTTGATAACCCATCTGCTCCAGCGCATCTGCCTGCAAGAGACGTGCGGCTTCATTCGAGGGATCGGCAAAAACAAGGTGGTTGCCGATCTCGGCTGCCCAGCGATAGTCGCCCTTGTCGTAGGCCTCCTGCACCTTTGCCAACAACTTATCGGGACCACCGGCAAGCTCGACATAGCGTTTGCCTGCCTCCACCGGAGGGTGCTTGTGCAGGTTGGCAGGGTTGCCATCAAACCAACCCAGATAACGCTGATAGACAGCCTTTGCATTATGATTGAGCGTGCCGTAATAGCCGCGCGAATACCACTCTTCGGCAAGTGTCGGCGGCAATGCGATCTCTTCGGCAATTTCTGTTGGTGTCAGACCGTGATTGGCAAAACGAAGCGTCTGGTCATGCACATATTTGTACATGTCGCGTTGCTTCTTGAGGAATTGCACCGTCACATCACTGCCCCAGCGCGGCCAGTGATGGCTGGCAAATAGCACATCGGTTTTGACGCCGAACAAGTCGATCGCCTCGTTGATGTAGTAGGACCAAGACTTGGCGTCACGCACCTGTGCGCCGCGCGGCGTATAAATATTGTGCATGTGGCAGGAGCAGTTCTCGGCCATGCATAGTGCTTTCATCTGCGGAAAATAGAAATTCATTTCCGCAGGCGCTTCCGTGTCAGGAGTCATCTGGAAGACGATCTCGATCCCGTCCACCACCAGCTTCTCGCCGGTTTCCTTGATGATCGTATTGGGTGGCACCAGGCTCACCTTGCCCAGCGAGACGGTTTTGCCAAGCCCTGCATCCACATGACCTTTGGGACCGCGCGGCAGCAATGCGCCGTACATATAGGTTGCGCGCCGACCCATCGCGACACCGGCCAGCACATTCTCGCTGACCGCTTCTTCCAGAAAACCTTCCGGTGCGATGATCGGGATGTCGCCCTTTTCCAGTTCAGCATCGGTGAGAACACCTTTGACGCCACCATAATGATCGACATGGGAATGCGTGTAGATGACACCGGTCACAGGCTTGTCACCGCGATGCTCGCGCATCAGATCAAGGGCCGCTTTGGCAGGCTCGGCTGAAATGAGCGGGTCGATAATGAGATAGCCCTTGTCGCCTTCGATGAAGGTGATGTTGGACAGATCGAAATTGCGCACCTGATAAATCCGGTCCGTGACTTTGAAAAGCCCGTGGATCTTGTTGAGCTTGGCTTGACGCCAAAGGCTTGGATTGACGGTATCGGGGGGCGTTTCTTCATCTTCGAATGCGAAGGACGTCATTTCCCAGACAGGAAAGCCAGCCTCATTCAGAATGCGTGCATCGGGGATGGTCGCAATGAAACCGCGTGTCGAATTCTCGAAATCCTCTTGCGAGGCCGCAGGCAGCGTTTCACGCAAATGCGCATGTGCCTGACAGGTATGGGTAGTGGCGTCTTTTGGTCCAGACATGTGTCTCCCCCCGTTTTGCCGATTATTTGCCGGTTTGGGGACAGACTACCTGCTTGTGCGCAAAGGACAAAGGGAAGGCGACGCGCATAAATAGTTCAATTATCTGGAGCGGCCTTGACCTTCCAGTTGCTGGAAGGACTAGATTGAAGGTCACCTCAGATATTCGGAAGTGACGACTCATGACACACGCATCCTCGCACAGCTCCCATTGCGGCCATGATCATGCCGACGACAGGCAGACAAACAAGGTCATTGACCCCGTCTGCGGGATGAATGTTGATCCGGCAACGGCCAAGCACCACACGCATCATGGTGGATCTGACTATTACTTCTGCTCTGCCGGTTGCCGGACAAAATTCGTTGCCGACCCGGGTAAATATCTGTCACCCCGTGATGATGCACCGCCTGCACCGGCAGGCACGATCTACACCTGCCCGATGCATCCCGAAATCCGGACAGAGGTATTCGGGCCCTGCCCTATTTGCGGCATGGCGCTGGAGCCGCTGGTCATGACAGCTGAGAGCGGCCCCAACCACGAACTCATTGACATGCAGAGGCGCCTGATTGTCGGCAGCATCTTCACCTTGCCGCTTTTCATACTCAATATGGGCGGGCATGCGGGCTTGTTCGGTATGCTTGGTGCTGTCGGCCAATATGCGGAATTCGCGCTTGCGACCCCAGTTGTGCTTTGGTGTGGTGCCATCTTTTTCCAGCGTGGCTGGATGTCTTTGGTCACGCGAAATCTCAACATGTTCACGCTGATCGCGCTCGGCACAGGCATCGCATGGAGCTATAGCCTTGTTGCCACATTCCTCCCCAACGTCTTTCCACCTGCATTCCAGAATGAACACGGATTAGTACCGATCTATTTTGAAGCCTCTGCCGTCATCACAGTTCTGGTTCTGCTGGGACAGGTTCTCGAATTGAGGGCGCGTGAGCGCACGGGTCATGCAATCCGCGCCCTTCTCAATCTGACGCCCAAAACTGCCCGCCGCATCAATGCGAATGGCGAGGACGAAGAGGTGACACTTGATGAGGTCCATGCTGGTGACCGCTTACGGGTGCGTCCCGGCGAGCAGATACCTGTCGATGGCACCATCACTTCAGGCGAAGGACTGATCGACCAGTCCATGATGACCGGCGAGCCTGTGCCTGTCTCGCGTGGCGAAGGAATGAAGGTGATGGCGGCCACAATCAACCAGACTGGTAGCTTTATCATGACGGCCGAAAAGGTAGGATCGGAGACAAGCCTTGCCCGCATCGTACAGATGGTGGCCGATGCCCAACGCTCGCGTGCACCTATTCAGAAACTCGCAGATCAGGTGGCCAGTTGGTTTGTCCCGGCTGTTCTGGCTATAGCTGTCATTGCATTCATCGCATGGCTGAGTTTCGGACCGGAGCCAAAATTCTCTCATGCGCTTGTGGCCGCCGTGGCGGTTCTCATCATCGCCTGCCCGTGTGCGCTGGGTCTGGCCACGCCCATGTCGATCATGGTCGGCATCGGACGCGGTGCCAGCGCCGGTGTTCTGATGCGTGACGCGGACGCCCTGCAAATGATGGAGAAAGCTGACACGCTCATCATCGACAAAACTGGCACTCTCACCGAAGGCCGACCTTCTCTGAGCGCTGCGCAAGTCGCCGAAGGGTTTGAAGAAAACGACATTTTGCGGCTGGTCGCAGGTCTGGAACGTGCATCGGAACATCCGCTGGCTGCCGCCCTTGTGAATGCCGCCAAGGATCGTAATCTGTCATTGCCCGAGGTGTCCGAGTTCAAAACACCTGCTGGCAAAGGTGCAAGTGGTGTCATCGAAGGCCGTAATATCATTGTCGGCCATGCTGCCTATCTCGCTGAAAACAACATTGATGCAGCCCCCTTTGCCGAGAGCGCGGAAGCGCACCGGCGCGATGGCGCAACGGTGATCTTCATGGGCGTCGATGGCAAAGCCGCTGGATTGTTTGTTCTTACCGATAAGATAAAGCCGGGCGCGGCTGAGGCCCTACACGCACTGCGCCAGCAAGGTCTGCGTATCGTCATGGCGACGGGCGACAATGCAACCACCGCCAAAACCGTTGCGGCAAAACTAAAAATCGACGATGTCGCCGCCGAAGTCACCCCCGAAGGCAAAGCCGAACTGGTTAAAAAACTAAAGACCGAAGGCCGGATTGTTGCCATGGCGGGTGACGGCACCAATGATGCGCCTGCGCTGGCTGCCGCCCATATCGGCATCGCCATGGGAACCGGCACAGATGTCGCAATGGAAAGTGCGGGTGTGACGCTGGTCGACGGACAACTGGGCGGCATTGCCAGCGCCCGCACTCTGTCTCAGGCCACAATGCGCAATATCCGCTCGAACCTTTTTCTGGCCTTTGTCTATAATGCAGCCGGCGTCCCTATCGCCGCGGGTATTCTCTACCCAACATTCGGAATCCTGTTGTCGCCAGTGGTCGCGGCAGCCGCCATGGCGCTGTCATCTGTCAGCGTCATTGCCAATGCCTTGCGGCTGCGCGCGCTCAAACTCTAGTTCACGACACGCCAGCTGCCATCCGGCTGCTGGCAGGCTGTGCCATAGCCATAGGTCATGCGACCACCGATATTGGCCGAGGACTCATATTCACGGCAGTACTGGCCCGACTGTGCGCGGTAGATATCAGATGTAGGAACAGCTTGAACCGGCGTCTGGTCGTAGCCATAGGATGACCCATAGCCTGAATTGTAATTAGGCGCTGGGGCATAGACCGTTTGCGGCTGGGACTGTGCTGCAGCTGAAAGCAGGGCTGCACCAAGGATCACACCGCCGACAATGGCCACAGCAGCAAGCGCGTCATCACTGCCGCGCTCATGGTGTCCGTTGCGATAGCCTCTGTCATACCCTCTATTGTATCCGCCGCCACGATGTGGATGGTCGGACCAGCCCCAACCGCCGCGATCACCACCACGGTGGTGACGACCATCGGCGAAAGCGGGCGCGGAAAGCGTCATGCTGGTGGCCGCGACAAGCGCGAGAGCGGTAACCTTCATGCCTTTTGACGTGAACATTTCTCAGACCTCCACAGGTCGCCGCGCGAAACTGTCCGCACGATTGCGCCTGCCATAGACTAACACTAGCGACGGCTCGCTGAATGCCGGATGAACAAATTTTATATGCGGCTTATACAAAAAATGGCGGCCCCGCCACATGGGCAGGACCGCCAGCCGGTCTTATCGCGCCTCTTAGCGGGCGACGTTGATCACTTGAAGCTGGGTAAATTCGGCCAGCCCCTCTTCTCCCAGTTCCGTCCCGAGGCCTGATGTCTTCGATCCGCCAAAGGGAATATTGGGTGCAAGCTCGGCATGTTTGTTGACCCAGACCGAACCGGACTCCATCTGGAGCGCCAGTTCATAGGCGCGATCAGGATTGGATGACCAGATAGACCCACCAAGCCCGAACGGCGATGCGTTGGCACGCGCCACGGCATCGTTAGCGTCGGAATATTTGATCACAGGCAGCACCGGACCGAACTGTTCTTCGTCCACAAGACGTGTGCCATCGGTAATATCGCGCACGATTGTCGGCTGGATAAAATAACCGGCACCGGAAATTTTCTCGCCGCCCGCAATCACGCGACCGTGCTTTTTAGCATCAGCAATGACTTCGCTCACCTTGTCGAACTGCATCTTGTTTTGCAGCGGTCCGAGCTGGGTGCCTTGCTTCAGCCCGTCACCGACAATCGCCGCATTGGCAAGGGCGGCCAGCTCATCGCACATCTCGTCATAAATCGATTCATGCACATAGAGCCGCTTCATGGCGATGCAGACCTGACCATTATTCTGGAATGCGCTCTGGAAAAGAGCCGGAGCAGTCTCTTTGGGGTTCACGTCGTCAAGAACGATACCGGCATCATTGCCGCCGAGCTCAAGCGTGATGCGTTTCAGCGTTGCGGCGGCGCCTGCCATGACCTTGGAGCCTGTGGCGGTCGATCCGGTAAAGGAAATCTTGCGCACATCGGGATGGGCTGTCAGCGCACCACCCAGATCATTGGCATCCGTGATGATGTTCACAACACCTGCGGGCAGAATATCCTTGATGAGTTCGCCAAGCTTAAGCGAAGTCAGCGGCGTTGTCGGTGCAGGCTTGAGCACCACCGTGTTGCCCGCCAGAAGGGCCGGCGGCAGCTTGAAGGACATCAGGATCATCGGGAAGTTCCACGGCACGATTGCGCCGATCACGCCCAGTGGCTTGCGATGCAACTCGACCTTGCGCCCCTCGCTGTCGTCGATCACTTTGACCGGCAGATCAAGCGCTGTGAAATAGCGGAAGAAAGCGGCGGTGCCGAAAACTTCGCCCGTGGCATCGGCCAGCGGCTTGCCCTGTTCCTGCGTCAACAGACGAGCCAGTTCCTGACCATTGGCCTCAATCGCGTCAGCAATGGCATTGAGCGCCTTTTTGCGTTCTGCCATAGACGTCTTGGCCCAGGCCGGAAAGGCAGCCTTGGCAGCGGCCACAGCTTCGTTCAATTGCGCTTCGGATGCGCGCGGGCACTTTGCCAGCACTTCCTCGGTTGCCGGGTTGATCACATCCATCGTCTGCGCGCCATCGACAAGCTTTCCGCCGATCAGCAGTTTATATTCACTCATCTTGAATCTCCCTTTTCGATTTTCTCGATCTTCTAAATTTCACAACCGGTTATTTTGGCAGAAGCGACAAGGCATCCATGTCGCGCACATGATCTGCACCACCATTAAGCATAGTAAAGAACATATCGTCACCGCGTGGGGTGCGTTCAACAATCATTGATGCTGCAAAGGCCATGATGAAAAGCGAAAAACTGTATCGCGCATAACCTGCCCAGACATCATCAAAACTATAATCCTTCACACCTAGCGCACAGAGCTTTGCATAATAGTCCGCCAGCAACTGGCGCTCATGGGCGCGACGTGTCTCAACCGGCAATGCCCCTGACAGGAAATAGGAAATGTCGGCCATGCCGCATCCAAAGCCCGCCGTCTGCCAGTCTACGACAGCCAGCGGATAGCCACCGGCCTTGCTCGCGAACATCATGTTGTCAGGGCGATAATCCATATGCACCAAGCAGCGCGGGCCGGTATAGCCTGTGCGATAGAAATCAAAATTGCGCGTGATCGCTTCACCGATTTCCACACAATGCGGTTTAATGCGGTCGGCATAGCGTTCGCGAAAGGCGCCCCAGAGAAGCTGCATCAATTCCTGCGTCGCAGTGGACGGAGCATTTTTTGTGTCCGACAGCCATGCAAATTCATCAAGGCGCTCATCACCCCAATGTGAGGCATGAAGCTTTGCCGCCTCATCCAGAGCGACAGCCGCTTCGGCAAGCGAGACGCCACGCATCTGGTCACCCTGTTCGGCCGGTGCGAGGTCTTCCATCATCAAAACAAAATCATGCGTCTCCTCGACAATATCGGCATGAAAACATTTTGCCGTTCGGATACCTGCATTGGGGGCGAGGTGGCGATAGAAATTCACTTCGCGGATGTAATTTCCAAAGTTCACACCCGTCGTGCGGCTCTCGTCATCGGCGGAAGGAAACTTGCCTACGATGGCTGCCGGTGCGCCTTTAGCATCACCCTGATAGGTCAGAGAGAAACGCACACTGTCTCCCACCTGACCGGTGCCGACCTTCTTTGCCGCAACATCGCTGACAGTCACCTCATGGCCCGCACGGCGCATGACTTGGGTGAGCCATGCCGGTGTGACGGCTTCGGGTTTGATGATTGGAATATCTGTCGCCTGTGTCATTTTCTATATCGCTTTGTTTATGGGCGGAATGTCTTTGCCTTTTTGGTCAGCAATATCAGGGTAACTTTGCAACCGGATGAACATAGACTTCGTTCAACACAATTAATCCATCCTTGAGAACGACAAGATCGAAGCCGCGCAGGTAGGATTTTGCATCATCCGGCAAGCTGATCGTGCAATACCACCGGCCCGAATAGCCATTATGCGTTGCCCATGTTTCATGCGGCACGTATTGCATAGGTGGCGTCTCGGCAAAGAGCTTGGTGAGATAGGCGCGCAGTGCCTCACGCCCCTTCAACCCGTCCGGCACTTGCGGATCGAAATATTGCGTGTCCTCGCTATAGAACATCACCAATGCATCGACATTTTTGTCTGACCACGCACGCAACCAGCGCGCATTGAAATCTTCAATATCCAAAACAACCTCCAATTAGGTCAGCCTTCAAGCACGCGGGCACGATGCTCTGGCGTAAAAACTTCTGGTGGCAAAAGCTCGGGACCGACCATTACAGCCACGCCATGGGATGCAAGGCTGGGATCGATCGCCGCGCGTTCGAAATATCTCGCCCGCCTGTTGCGCGCGGCATCATTGAACTCAGCATCAAGAGCCGAAGTAATGGACGCAGAAAAGCGCAAGCGCCTCAGACGTTCGGCACGCTCTTCCGCATAAGGTGCAAAAAGGTCCGTCGTCCACTCGTCGGTCGATTTCAGAAGTTCCGAGACAATACGCACATCGCGATAGGTGATGGACAATCCCTGTCCGACAATCGGATCATTCCAGCCAGCCGCATCCCCCACCAGCACAGCACCTTCGGCATAAGGAAAATCAGTCCATGCGTCATTGTTGAAATAACTGCGCAAGGGGCCCGCAGGCACGCCATTGGCGATATGCTCGTTATCCGGCGAACAATTGAACCGGAATGCGTCCAGAAAAACTTGCGCGCCATCTTCGCTTGCAAAGCGACGACGCTCATCCAGTGAATAGCTGCCATAGATGCGAACGCGGCCATCGCCTTGCGGGAAAGCCAGAAAGGCGAAATTACCCTCTGTGCCAATTGCCTGTTTTTCTGCATTCCAGCCCGGCGCGCCATCCACCAGCATACCGCCAAACATATGATGCGGCTTGTCCTGATGAAGCGTGATATTGGCGGCCGCCCGCGTGGCCGACGAACGTCCATCCGCGCCGATGATAAGACGCGCTGATGCCTGATATGCCTCGCCGTCAGATACATATGTCACCGACGGGTTAGCGCCTGGTTTGATTTCCGTCACATCAACATCGCGCAAAGCCGTTACGCCGACGCGTCCTGCTTCATCGAACAGCGTCTGGCAATGTTTGGGGTGCCCCAGACAGAGCGGACCTTCTATGCCCGGCAGAAGCGCGTCGAGCGCCATCGGTGTTTCTTCCGCCTTGGCGGCGGCCAAGTTCTCGTCATAGGTGACATGCTGCTTCAGATGATGTCCGCCAACGCTGCGCAACAGATCGTACAAGCCTACGCGTTGCGTCTCGACGACGCCCCATGGCGCGATCCATTCACCGCGCACCATATCTTCGTAAACCGTAGATTTTTCCAACAACAGGATTTTCGCGCCCGCCTTGGCCATTGTGATGGCCAGCGCCGATCCACCGATTCCGCCGCCGATAATGACGAGATCATATTGATTATTCATGGCTCTCCGGCCTCCCCGCCGGTCGTTCATGCGACGGTATCTTGGCCTCCAATTCAGGCATGAGCAAGGTAGGTGCGGATGCACACCCCAATGGCACGGATGACGCGACGGCAGGTAAACGGGTGAAAGCGGCGCGCTTGCAGACACTTGCGCAAAATCGAGGCTTGGTATGTCGCCCAGCCTTCCTACATAGTGCGGACAACAAAATCCTGCATTTCACAGTAAAGACGAGACAAAACATGGCCAGTCTATTCGATCCGCTGAAACTCGGCGCAATTGAGCTACCCAACCGCATCATCATGGCTCCACTCACGCGGGCCCGCGCCGGTGAAATCCGCGTGCCTAATACGTTGATTGCAGAACATTATGCTCAGCGCGCCAGTGCGGGCCTTATCATCAGCGAAGCAACATCGGTCATGCCATCGGGCGTCGGCTATGAAGACACGCCAGGCATCTGGTCAGATGAACAGGCGGAAGGCTGGAAACTAGTCACCGATGCCGTCCACAAAGCGGGTGGCCGCATTTTCATGCAGCTCTGGCATGTCGGGCGCATTTCCGACCCCATGTTCCATGACGGTGCGGCACCCGTAAGCGCCAGCGCCATTGCCGCGCAAGGTGATGTCAGCCTGCTGCGCCCTAAACGGCCTTACCCCGTACCCCGCGCTCTGGAAACCAGCGAAATTGCAGCAATCGTCGAGGCCTACCGCAAAGGTGCAGAGAACGCCAAGAAAGCAGGGTTTGACGGTGTGGAGTTGCACGGCGCCAATGGCTATCTGCTCGACCAGTTCCTTCAGGACGGCTCCAACAAGCGCAGCGACCAATATGGCGGCAGCCTCGAAAACCGCGCCCGCCTGATGTTCGAGGCGGTGGACGCCGCCATCTCGGTCTTCGGCGCTGATCGCGTGGGCCTGCATATCGCGCCGCGCGGTGATGCGCATTCAATGGGCGACAGCGACCTTGAAGGCACATTCCTTTACGTGGCCAAGGAGATGGGCAAGCGCGGCATCGCATTTCTCTGCTCACGCGAACACAAGGGGGATGACTGGCTGACACCAAAGCTCAAAGCCGCATTCGGTGGCGTCTATATCGCCAATGAAGGCTTTGACCAGGCATCCGCAGAAGCTGCACTGGCCGCAGGCGAGGCAGATGCCATCGCCTTCGGCAAGCTGTTCATCTCAAATCCCGATCTGGTCGAGCGCTTCCGCAGCAATGCCCCGCTCAACGAATGGAATCTCGCGACCTTCTATGTCAAGGGAGCCACGGGATATACCGACTACCCATCACTTGAAATGGCATAATCACCGAACCTGAAATGCAAAAAGGGTGGCCCGCAAGCCACCCTTTTTAATTTCAATGCGTCCTGAGCCTCAGTGCGCTTCGTCCGGCTTCTTCATCAACTCGACCAGCACACCACCCATATCCTTGGGATGGAGGAAGATCACCGGCACGCCATGCGCACCCATGCGCGGCTCACCTGTGCCAAGCACTGTTGCACCCTTGGCGCGCATTTCGTCACGCGCTGCAATGATGTCGTCCACTTCAAAGCAAACATGGTGCTGACCACCTTTAGGATTCTTGGCAAGGAAGCCGTGAATGGGTGAATCCTCACCGTAAGGCTCAATCAGCTCAATCTGCGAATTGGGCAGATTGACAAAGCAGACCCAGACGCCCTGCTCCGGCATGGCCCATTTTTCGGTAATGTCGTTCACACCCATTACATCGCGATAGAGCTTCACGGCTTCATCGATCGAAGGCGTTGCAACGCCGACATGGTTCAATCGTCCAATCATCTTCCGATCCTGACTGAAAAAGGGAAAAAGGCGCTTTCTGGCGCATTTCATTGCCCAGATTGTACAATTTTGCAAACCCGTTCGCCATCATTGTTGCAAACGCTGCGTCAGGGGTAGGCTCCTGCCTCTTGGTATTCTGTCTCTGTGCCGATAACGTCAGGCAAAATAACATTATGAGGAGGCAACCCCGATGAGCGCAGCAGTCGAAGAACGGATCAAGACCACTATTACCGATGGTGTGGCCGATGTCCGTCTTATCCGGTCAGACAAGATGAATGCATTGGACGACGCCATGTTCAACGCGCTGGTGGAAACCGGCGAAAGACTGAAAGCGGACAAGTCCGTCAGGGCGGTTGTCATTTCCGGCGAGGGCCGCGCTTTCTGCGCCGGTCTCGATATGGGCAATTTCGGCAAAATGGCATCGGGTGAACGGGACAAGGCGTCACCGACAAATAATCTCACCACCCGTACGCATGGCGCAGCCAATCGCGCGCAGTATGCAGCCTATGTCTGGCGCGAAGTTCCGGTGCCGGTGATCGCCGCCGTACATGGCGTCGCTTTCGGTGGCGGCTTTCAGGTCGCTCTGGGTGCCGACATGCGTTATGTCGCGCCGGGCACGCGCATGTGCGTCATGGAAATCAAATGGGGTCTTGTGCCCGACATGTCCGGCATGGCGCTGATGCGCACGCTGGCACGTGACGATATTGTGCGTGAGCTTACCTATACAGGCCGCATTTTCGATGCTGATGAAGCTCTCTCCATCGGCTTTGCGACCAAGCTCGTGGATGACCCCTATGCTGCGGCGCTGGCGACCGCGCGTGAGATTGCCGATAAGAACCCGGATGCGATCCGCGCCGACAAACGCCTGCTCAATGCAATGGCCGATGGCACCGACGCGGAGTTGCTGATGGCTGAATCTGTCGAGCAAGACAAGATCATCGGCAGCGCCAACCAGAAAGAAGCCGTCATGGCCACGCTGGAAAAGCGTCCCGCCAAATTCGCGAGCTGAACACCCCACTCTCTCCACGACAGGACGAATTATGAAAACGCGTATTACAGAACTCTTCGGTATCAAACACCCCGTCATCCAGGGTGGCATGCATTTTGTGGGTCTGGCCGAAATGGCCGCCGCCGTCTCCAATGCGGGCGGGCTGGGCATCATCACCGGCCTCACACAGCCGACACCGGAAGCGCTGGCCAAAGAAATCGCCCGCTGCAATGACATGACCGACAAGCCTTTCGGCGTGAACCTCACTTTCCTGCCCGGCTTTGCCAATCCGCCCTATCCTGAATATATCCAAGCGATCATCGAGGGCGGTGTGCGCATTGTCGAAACGGCAGGCCGCAGCCCCGAAGCCTATATGCCTGCAATGAAAGAAGCCGGTATCAAAGTCATCCACAAATGCACCTCGGTGCGCCATTCGCTGAAAGCAGAACGCATCGGCTGTGACGCGGTAAGCGTTGACGGCTTTGAATGCGGTGGCCATCCCGGCGAAGACGATATTCCCAACATGATCCTTCTGCCGCGCGCCGCCGAAGAACTCAAAATCCCCTTCGTCGCGTCCGGCGGTATGGGCACAGCCTCGCAGCTCGTGGCCGCGCTGGCTCTCGGTGCCGATGGCATCAATATGGGCACACGCTTCATCGCCACCAAGGAAGCGCCGGTTCATGAGAATGTGAAGAAGGCTCTGATCGCCGCATCAGAGCTCGACACACGCCTCATCATGCGTCCGCTGAAAAACACCGAACGCGTGTTGGCCAATCCTGCCGTCGAAAAGATCGTCGAGATCGAACGCGAAAAGGGTGCCAGCCTCGGCATCGAGGACATTCGCGAACTGGTGGGCGGTGTCTATCCGCGCGTCATGCAGGATGGCGACATGGATGCAGGCGCATGGAGCTGTGGCATGGTTGCTGGTCTGATCCACGACATTCCGAGCTGCAAAGACCTGATCGAAGGCATGGTGCGCGACGCCGAGGTTATCATCCGCAAGCGTCTGGAAGGCATTCTCGCCGCCTGATCCTTCGCGATAGCCAATAAAAAGCCCGCGTACCGTAAACAGTATGCGGGCTTTTTCGTATTACCGGCTTCAATCGTTGCTGAGCAGAACATTTGTCGTATGAGTCAGAAGCTTCTTTGCCTGTGAGACGCTCATGCCCTGATCCAGCCGCATGCGTCGCCACGCATCAAAGCTGAGCAATAAATCAAGCGCCTCAAATTGCACTCCCTTGCGGACCAGTCGCGTGCCCAGCACCTCGCGCAAAGTGTCACGCAGGAATTTTGCGAGATCGGCATGCTCATTGCTCAGAAAAACAGAACGATGGCGGTGAATATCAGCTGCCAGTTTGAAGGGCATCATTTTTTCAAAAACACGGGCACGCCGTTCGATCAGTTCAGCCATGCGAACCTGCCAGTCACCATCGGGAAATGGCGCAATCGCAATTGGCAAAAGCTCGTCACGCATCTTCGCAGAGATTTCACGGTAAAGACTGTCCATATCGTCAAAATGACGAAAAACAGTGCGCAACCCGACTTCGGCGCGTGTCGCCACTTCTTCCGCGCTTGGCGACATCGTGCCTTCGCGGATCAGGGCCAGCATGGCATCAACAATACGCCGACGGTTTTCATGTCCGCGCAGCCTGCGACCATCCTCCACCTGCCCGATAGCTACCACCTCAGCCTTTGTCATACTTCATCCTCAACAAGATCTCTCTTGCTGTTATGAACCCGATAATGACGAAAGACGCAACCGCTCCATATTGGCCCGGCACCACGACAGGCAAAGGACGCTGCACAAAAAACAGAAAGAGAGACAAAACCAACCCGATCTGGTGGATGACCAGCAAGGGCAACACAAATGCGCGCTGCCGGAGGGCGACCCAAAAATCGATCATCGCAAATGTGATCTGGCCGACCCCCACTGCCCCGATGAAGAACAGTGTCATTTCGCGCCCCTGTTCAATATCGAGGCCCGCTATATCGCTCAATCCGCCTTCAGTCGAAAAGAGATGGATCGCGCCCCGAACGAGATTGATCAGGGCCAGAAAAGCAATAGCCCCGACCGCCAAACGGGAAGGCTGATAAGGGGGCATGGCGCGCCTCTAGATAAATCCGTTGATCGACGAGCGGATCAGCAACTGGCCTTCCAGCCCGGCTTCTCTATGCACTCCGATTTCCATGACTTCAGGCGAGGCGGCAATGGCAAAGAAACCTGCAGCCGATGGATATTCAACCAACGCCACCACATCCCAGAGATCAGAGACCTTGCCAATCACGACGTCTTTCAGATCGGCCGAAATCAGCATGCGTCCACCACCAGATGTAACTATGTCGCGCATTTTTTCGCCATAAAGCATATAGGCCTCACGACCCGACAATTTGCTTTCACGTCCATCGGAATATTTGGCCACATCACGAAACTTCAGCAGATTGAGCATGATGATCGGGTTTGTATCTGTAGAGCCTGCAAGCTCCATCAACTTTTCGCGCTCTGGATAGACTGCAATATCGAAATTCATGATGCGCCCTCCTCAGGCTGTTTGACGGATAAATTGGTCGAGCAGGTTCACCAATTCGGCAGGTTTGTCTTCCTGCAAGAAATGTCCGCCACCCTGAATAATTGTATGTGCTTGTCCCTTGGCACCGGGCACACGCTCCTGAAATACATGCTCCCCGCCTTTGGATACGGGGTCTCCATCACTAAAAGCCGTCAGAACAGGCTTGGTGAATTGTTCGAGCACTTTCCATGCAGCCTTGTTTTCCGGCACTGAAGGATGTTCAGGCGTGATTGGTACCAGGGCGGGAAACCGTCGCGCACCTGCCTTGTAGGTCTCATCGGGATAAGGTGCGAGATAGGCGGCTTTTTCCGCCTCGCTCAGCCCGCGTATTGTGCCGCTGCTGACAATCTCGCCGACAGGCAGTTCTGGTACGTTCTGACTGAAGTCGAGCCATTGCTGAAACGCGTCTGTACGCCCTGTGCCAATGGGCATGCCGGTGTTGGCCACAACCACACGCGCGAAACGCTGCGGGAAGGCGGCCACCAATCGCAGGCCGATCAACCCGCCCCAGTCCTGACAGAAAAGCGTGATGTCTTTGAGGTCGATCGCCTCCAGCCAAGCGCTCATCCAGCCCACATGACGCTCATATGTATAGTCGCTTTGCTCGACAGGTTTGTCCGATTTGCCAAAGCCGATCAGATCAGGTGCCACCACCCTGTGCCCTTTGGCGACAAGGCCCGCAATCATATGGCGATAGAGATAGGACCATGACGGCTCGCCATGCATGAGCAGCACGGGGGGCTGATCCCGCGGCCCTTCATCAACAAAATGAAGTCGCAGCATTTCACCTTCGCCGGAAGCGATTTCAACCCAATGCGGCTGGAATGGGTAATCGGCCAGTCCGGCAAAACACTCATCTGGCGTCCTTAGAATTTTCATGATTCCACTTCTCCCCAAGGCGCTTTTGTGTAACTATTGACATAAATAGTGTCACTATATTTCGGGCTAGTCAATTCCTCAGGCACGGGCATCCGCACACAGAGCTAATAGCAGAATAATTTTGCGTAATTGCGCTATAATTGACCTCAATGGTCACGCACAATATGCTGACATGTATAATGCCATTACAAAACCAGATTGCCGCAAAGGGCGGCTCAGGGACGCTCAAGCATGAAACTCTTCCTGACACGTATCGTGACATCAACCTTTACGGGCCGGGGCTTGCGCAATTTGCGCCGTTTCATCCATGCCTATCGCCGCCGGATACGCGGCCAGAAGCCGACCGTGCATTATTTTCATCAGCCTGACGACCCTTACAGCCATGTCGCAGCGCAAACGCTGGATGCATTATCCACGCGCTACAAAATTGCACTCAAACCATGGCTTGTCTCCGCGCCGGATGATGCAGCAGCCCCCGAACGCGAAAAGCTCAGACACTATGCATTGCGCGATGCCGCCCGTGTGGCTCGCCAATACGGTTATGATTTTCCCGACAACGCCACCTTGCCCGAGACCTCGATTAGCAATGCATGCGCAAATGCGCTGAGCGCCGCTCTATCGCAGGGCACTTTTTTCGAAACTGTTGTCAGCACCGGCAAAGCGCTCTGGCATGGCGATGCGGCAGCGCTTGCTGCTCTGCCTGCTCTTTCCGACAAAGAGACAGCGAAAGCCATTAAAGCGGGAGACGGGCAACGCAGAGCCTTCGGCCACTATCTCAGCGGCATGTTTTATTTCGAAGGTGAGTGGTACTGGGGTGTTGACCGCCTCAACCATCTGGAAGAACGCTTGCAAGAGATGGGGCTTGATAGTGCCGCTCAGGGCACTCCTTCCATTGCGCCTTACCGCGATATGAAGCTTGGCGATGTGCCGCCTGCAAAATCGCGCCCTGTTATCGAATACTGGTTTTCCTTTCGCAGTCCCTATTCATGCATTTCAGCCCCACGCATGCGCAAGCTGGCGCGACACTATGATTGCGAATTGAAGCTACGCTTTATCCTTCCCATGGTGATGCGCGGTCTGCCCGTGCCCGGCATCAAACGCATGTATATTACGCTCGACACCAAACGCGAGGCCGAACGCTGCGGGCTGCCCTATGGCACGATTGTCGATCCGGTGGGCGCTGGTGCCGCGCGGGCTCTGGCTGTGCTGCATCACGCCATCCCACTTGGCAAAGGCGAGCTATTTGCCGAACTTGGCATGCAGGCCGCCTTTGCAGATGGTATCGATCTGGCAAGTGATGAAGGTCTGCTCGATGTCGCCACACGCGCCGGATTGAGTGAGGCCGAAACACGCGCCGCCTTGGCCGATGAAAGCTGGCATGCCCTTGCAGAAGAGAACCGTGAGGCGCTTTTCGATTCGGGACTTTGGGGCGCACCAAGCTTTCGGGTGGACGGCAAACCGGCGCATTGGGGACAGGACCGTTTCTGGGCGCTTGAAGAAGACATTATCGAGGCCCGTCACGCCCGCAATGCCTGACAAATCACAGCTTGCAGCATTGGCGCCTGCCACCAAGAATGGCCCTCGCTGAAACTGAAGCAGGCAAATCATGCTGGATAGCTGGGCGAGATCAAAAATCGACCCGCCACTGAACCGCATCGGCGCAGTGCTTGCGCGCCGTGGCGTTCACGCTAATCATTTGAGCCTTGCCGGTGCGGGGGCAGGCCTTTGCGCAGGCTTTGCCATTGCGTCCGGTCAATTCTTGACAGGTCTTGCGTTCATTATTCTCAGTCGTTTGCTGGACGGGCTGGATGGTCCTGTGGCACGGGCAGGCAAAGGCGGGACAGATTTCGGCGGCTATCTCGACATTGCTTGCGACTATATTTTCTATGCCGCAATACCACTCGCCTTCGGCTGGAGCGACGAGGCAAACCACCTGCCCGCGCTGGCTCTGCTTGCAAGCTTCATCCTGTCTGGCACTAGCTTCCTTGCCTATGCGGTGATTGCGGAAAAGCGTGGCCTCACCACTTCGCGGCAAGGCACCAAGAGTTTCTATTACATGGCGGGTCTGGCCGAAGGCAGCGAGACCATTGCCGCTTTCATATTGTTCTGCCTGTTTCCGGCCTGGTTTCCGGTTCTGGCCTATGCCTTTGCCGCTCTTTGCGCCCTCACCATGGTCGGACGCGTCCTCATGGCCCGTATTGTCTTTTCAGACACCGCCTGAGCCACACCAGCTTATGTGCGTCATACAGCGTGATGATAGACACGCTATTTCAATATGTTATTGGCCAACGACTGATGCTGCGACAAGAATTCAAAATCTCGGACATGCCGTCGATGCGGTAACAGATACGAAGCTCGCCATCCATTGGTTCAATATGGATGTCGGATGGCGGATGCCCGCACTTCGTGCAGGAATTTACGACTCAGACGATCTTCCAGTATCGGTGCGTCCGGAAAACAGCTCGGGTCAATGATCGGCAAATCGAGAAACCTTGCACATTCTTCGGCTAGGTCACGTTCGAATATGAGGCCGAGCCGCGTGAATACTGTTACCCTGCGCTTTGTGATGGCTCCGTGTGCTAGCCTGTTGCTCAACCCGCCCGAGAGGGCATAATCATGCCGTAACTCTAATCCCCGATGGGGAAACTTCAGTAGCAGGTCATCAGCCTTCCCAAAAAGCTTTTCTAGTGTAGAGGGCAACTGTCCCCCACTGAGTGGTCCGGTTGGAGTGTTAGTTCAGGGTCTGTTATAGCGCCAGCGGTCGTGTGCCCGACGGAGAAGGCCCGAGTTGCGCTGGCCAGACGCGCGCGCGGCCCGAAGCCTGTCTTCATCGGAGGGTATGAGAATGAGATGGACGTGATTGGGCATCAGGCAATAGGCCCAGACATCAACGCCCGCCACGCGGCATCCCTCCGCGAGCAAACGCCATGTAGGTAGCGTAGTCGTCATCGCCAGAGAACACCGCCTGACACCGGTTGCCCCGTTGCGTCACATGATGCGGCACCCCCGCCGCCACAACTCTCGCCAATCGTGCTATGAGACAAACCTATACACGCAGATGGTGAATGTAATCAAGTATTCCGTTCGCGGAATTTCCCAGAATTTTTGCCACCACGAATTTCAATGGAATATAGTTTACCCGGCTGCGGCCGAATTAATATGAATTTCCCTTCAACGAAACAGTGCCCCTATCCAACACTCGTGGTTTTAAATTCTGAACATCTACACTGCCATCGCTTTGGAGATCGCATGACAAGAGATACACCGGAACAACGCCACGTCTAACATGAGATGATACAGGCGTATTTCTGCTGATGTCTGTCACCAGAAATCGATCATATCCAAGAAGTTGACGTAAATCAGGTGCGTCAACTTCCAATATCTCTCGACCATCGTTGTTAGCAACAACTCTTCGAACACACATCACAATACTTTCGGCGGGCAGGTTTAAGTCTCCCGAGGCATACAAAAGATCTAATTTAAGTAATTTCATGACACACCATTTTATAAAGGCGGATTCAAAGTCACGGTCTGATTTTCCCTGATCTGCACTGAAGGATTAGGCACGATGTACTCCATAGTCCCCATCCCTGGTCTGCTTCCAAGCGGTTGCGCGGGTTGCATAATTACCCCCGTACGATCTACGAGCAATCCAATCGTTAGACGGTCCCCACTATTAGAGTCGGGAAGGCCCGCCGCATCGCGGTAATTAGACGAAGCTCTTGGATCGGTGGGTGTCCAATATCTCCCCCATTTTTGCGCCGCACCTCCCCAGACCCGATAGACTGCTACTGCCGAAGAGTTAGTACCGTTAGAGACTAGTTCATCTTGTTCCGGACTGGCAGTGCTTGTTGGCCAAAACACAATAGCAGCTGCTCCAATCAATGCGATTGGGGCAGCTGCTATTTCTACAGATGCGGCAATAACCTGGGCCCTTGGCAGCGGGCATCGCTAATGCAGCCGCGCAAGATTGCTTTTCGGCGCATAGCGGATGCTGCCTTGAGCCATGCCAACACAATCGTGCCGCGTTGGCTTTCCGATGGACGGCGCGAGGGCCATGAGTGGGTCGTGCGCAACCCAAAGCGCAATGACCACAAGCCAGGATCGTTCAAGGTGAACTTACAGACGGGGCGTTGGGGTGACTTTTCAAGCGGCGACAAGGGCGGTGACTTGATTGCCCTGGCAGCATTCCTCTTCAGTCTAAATCAGGCGGACGCCGCAAAGCGCATTGCCGACATGCTGGGCATCAATCCATATGAGTGATCCTTTCGAACCGATCGGCAGCGGCAAGCCTGCCAAACAGTCCTCGCGCGAGTTCGAGGCTGTTATGCCCGTGCCTGCTGATGCGCCAGTGCGAGCAGGCGTGCACCCGCGCCTCGGCGCACCTACTCAAAGCTGGGCCTATCACGATGCGTCTGGGGCTCTTCTTGGGTATGTGCATCGCTTCGACCCGATCGAGGGAAAACAATTTCGCCCTCAAGTGCTCTTTCGGCCCAAGGCTGGCGGGCAACTGCAATGGCGCTGGGAAAGCTGGCCAACGCCGCGCCCTCTCTATGGCCTTGATCGGCTTGCTGCCAATCCTGATGCCCCCGTGGTGCTCACAGAGGGCGAGAAATCAGCGGACGCAGCCGCCCGCCTCTTACCGGGTTATGTGGCGGTAACCAGCCCAAACGGATCGAAGAGCGCAAGCAAAGCCGACTGGAAGGCATTGAAGGGCCGTCACGTCACCATATGGCCAGATGCCGACACAGCGGGCATTGACTACGCTCAAGCCGCCGAAAGGCTTCTCCGGCGCGCTGGTGCGGCCTCTGTCGCGATTGCAAGCCCACCGAAGGATGTTCCCGAGGGCTGGGACGCTGCCGACGCCGAAAGCACAGGCGTGGATCGGGCAACGGTGCTTGCCTCTCTGGTCAATGTTGCACCGGATTCGGAAGGAGGAATGGCCACAGCCAATGCGAGTCGCGAGAAAGATCAACGGCCACGCGGCGCACGGCGTGCGCCTCACCGTGACACGTTGATGTCTCTCACAACTTTCATCGATCTTTGGCATTCCCCAGATGGTGATGCTTTCTCCACCCTACCAATTGGCGATCATCGCGAGTCATGGCCCATTCGATCTGAGAGTTTCAAACGGTGGCTATATGCCCGCTCCTATGAAGAGACTGGGGTAGTGCCTGGCGCTCAAGCTGTAGAAGATACTCTGCGCGTTCTAGAGGCCCGTGCGATCAATGAGGGGAATGAGCAAGAGCCTTGGCGAAGGGTCGGCATGCGTGACGGAAGGCTTTACATCGATCTCTGCGATCGATCATGGCGCGCCATCGAGATTGACCTACATGATTGGCGGATTCTTGAGAGGCATGATCTACCCTTTGTTCGGTCGAAAGGAATGCGGCCGTTGCCAGAACCAGAGCCGGGCTATTCAATCAGCCACCTGCGCAATTATTTGAACGTCTCCGAGGATGAGGATTTCTATCTGGTTGTTGCCTGGCTAGTCGCTTCTCTGAGAGACCGTGGGCCCTATCCAATTCTCGTAGTGAATGGCGAGCAAGGATCAGGTAAGTCGACATGCGCTCGTCTAATTCGATGCCTCGCGGATCCAAACGCTGCCCCTATTCGCTCAGCTCCCCGTGATGAACGGGACTTGATCGTGATGGCGATGAATTCCCATGTGCTAGCCTTCGACAATCTCTCCAAGGTCGATATGTGGTTTTCAGATGCTCTTTGCCGCTTGGCAACGGGCGGGGGCTTCTCGACACGGATGCTGCACACAGATAGCGACGAAATGATATTCATGGCTCAACGGCCAATCATTCTAAATGGCATTCCCGCCCTTACTGATCGGCCTGATCTTGCTGATCGTGCTGTGAACATTCGCCTTCGCTCTATCCCCGAGGATGAGAGAAGCGCGGAAGATGATTTCTGGGCATCTTGGGATGATGACTATCCTAAAGTGTTGGGTGCGCTTTGTGTGGCATTGAGCGCCGCACTTCGAAACATCGGTAGCGTTCGGCTTGATGGGTCGCCACGGCTTGCTGACTTTGCGAAGTGGCTCACTGCAGCTGAGCCTGGCCTTGGTTGGGAGCCGGGTGAGTTCATGAGAATCTACAGTGACAATCGTCGCAATGTTTCCGATTCCGCATTTGAGGCAGACGCCGTCGCGATCGCCATTCGAGATCTAATGGCGGAACGAGATGACGCGTGGGAAGGAACACCTACCGAACTACTAAATGCGCTCTTTAATTACGCTTCAGAGTCGGCCCGCAAAATGCGCACTTGGCCCGCGACAGCTCAAGGCTTGGGAAGCCGTCTAGATCGTGTTGCGCCTTTGTTGCGCGGACAAGGGATCGGCTTTGAGCGACTGCACTCGGGCAAACGTATTATCAGAGTTTTTAAGATCGTAAATTGATTAACGCACGGCGTGCGTTCGTTCCCCGCTCCCCTCATTTCCTCTATCGCCACTGCAGGATGCAACCGCCCAAGTTCTGACGTCTCAGTGATTTCGCGGGTCCTCCCCCGCGAAAAGACGCAGACGGGCGGGCAGAGCGTTTGCCATTTTTAGTGGCCCAAAAGCGAATTGATGCAACGCCTTGTCACACGCTGCAACGTTCCATGCAACATCCAACGCAACACTCGTGAACCGAGGCATCAAGATTGGATGGACGGCTCTGGACGCTTTAGGACGGCTGGACGATCAACCTAATTCGTTGACTTTCTTGGGCCTTGGACGGCTTGGACGGCTTGGACGGCTCTTTTTTATTTCCTGAAAAGAAAAGGTAAGAGTCCGCCGATAGCGGACGGCGTGGCGGATGGAAGAATTCGGGGAAAGGGGGGATTGGCTCAACGGACGCCAGTTCAAATGCTTACGAGTAGCTTACGAACGGCCAACGCACGCCGTGCGTCAAAATCCAGAGACTGAAAACTGTCAATTAAATCAAAGGGATAATTGGCGCACCGAGAAGGATTCGAACCTCCGACCCTCAGATTCGTAGTCTGATGCTCTATCCAGCTGAGCTACCGGTGCAGACCCAAAGTTGCGAGCGGCGGAAGGTGCTGCTCCGTTTGGGTGCGCCACTATTAAAGGGAAGCCTTGCCAAAGGCAATACCCCTTTCATGCAGTTTTTGATCTTCTTCCGGGTTAATATTTATCGCGATAAGCGATTGTTTCACCTAGCGTTTCGGCTTCATACACACCACGGGCGACAGCGCGGGCGACACAGTCTGCGGCAATCGCGCCCAATTGGAGAATGGCGCGTGGTCGCATTTCCTGCCCCAGAGCGTGTTTGCCGGTGGCCAATACGAACAGCACATCCCCGTCAAACGGGGTGTGGATGGGCCGGATCGCGCGGGCAAGCCCGTCCTGCGCCATGATGGCGACGCGGCGGGCCTCTGCCGGTGTCAGATCGGCATTGCAGGCAATGCAGCCGATGGTCGTATTGCCGCCTGCCGCTGCCGCCTCTTCGCCTTTGGTGCCGGTGAAGGGATCAAGCGCGGATACGCCGCCAAACCCTGCGGGCAGTCCGTGGCCGCCAAATTCATTGTCCAGTTCGTAAGGTGCCGCCCAGAAGCTCGCCCCGGTGCCGGGCACAAGCACGCTGCCATAGGGATTGACCGCAATCAGCGCACCGACCTGCAATCCGTCATCGCGCACAGCGGACGCTGATCCCAAACCGCCCTTCACCGCTCCCGCCTTGGCTCCAAGGCCCGCGCCTGCATTGCCGAGCTGGAAATCCTGCGCGGCCGCTGCCGCCGCCGCGCGACCAAACCCGTTATATGGCGGTTCTTCGCCCCATGCTTTGTCACCGCCATTGGTCAGATCGAAGAGAATGGCCGAGGGCACAACGGGTGCCACAATGCTGGCTGTTCCCATGCCATAGCCCCGTCCACGCGCGCCGAGCCATGAGGTCACGCCGGACGCTGCATCAAGCCCGTAAACAGAACCGCCGGACAGGACAATCGCATCGACCGCATCCACCAGACATGTCGCGTCCAGCGCATCGGTTTCGCGTGTGCCCGGCGCACCGCCGCGCACATCAACTGCCGCAATTGCACGCTCGTCAGGCAAAATAACAGTACTGCCGGAGCGCAAATCCACATTGCCGGCATTGCCCACACGAATTCCATCCACATCTGTAATGAGATTGTGTGGCCCCTTGCGAATGGTGCCGATGTTCATAAGCTGTATCCTGACATGGTGGTTATGTGCCGGAACGGATTTTGTCTGAACCTTACATTGCGACATGCCGGAGACAAGACTGCTGATCAGAGAAGAGGAACACTCATGGCATCCCTCATGACCCCAAGACGCCTTTTGCCGCTCATCGCTGTCGGGGTGACTGTTCTCGTCGCGTCTTGGTGGTACTCACTGAACCGCGAGACACCGCGTCCCTATATGGTGGCCGCGGCAAATCCATACGCGGCGGATGCAGGCGCTGAAATTCTTGCCAAGGGTGGCAGCGCGGTCGATGCGGCCATTGCCGTGCAGGCAGTGCTGACATTGGTGGAGCCTGAATCATCTGGTCTTGCTGGTGGAGCCTTCATGCTGCACTGGGCGCCCGATGCGCAAAAGCTCGATGCCTATGACGGTCGCGAGACAGCACCGGCAGGCGCCACGCCCGACATGTTCATGCAGGATGCGGCAACGCCTATGGGATTTATCCCCGCCGTCCTGAGCGGCCGCTCTGTCGGCACGCCGGGCGCTGTAGGCCTGCTGGCGCTCGCGCATAAGGAACATGGCAAGCTACCATGGGCAAGTCTGTTTGAACGCGCCATCGCGCTTTCGGAAGACGGTTTTGAAGTCTCGCCAAAACTTGCCGCCGCCATTGCACGCGATCCTGCCCTTTCGCAAATGCCGCAATCACAGGATTATTTTTTCACCAAAGATGCAGATGGCAATCGCGTGCCTGTGGCCGCAGGCAGCGTCCTGAAAAACCCTGCCCTCGCCGAAACCATGAAGATCATCGCAGCCAAAGGCACAGATGGTTTTTACAAAGGTGAAGTCGCCCAGAAAATTGTTGATGCCGTGCAGAATGCACCCGCGCGTCCGGGCACACTCAGTATGGAAGACATGGCCGGATACGAGGCCAAGCACCGCGACGCAATTTGCGCGCCCTATCGCGTCTATAAAGTCTGCGCCATGCCGCCACCCACATCGGGCGGCATTGTCACCTTGCAGACCCTCGGCATTCTCGGTCATTTCGATATGGGCGAGATCGAGCCCATGTCTTTGACGGCTGTGCATTTCATCGCGGAAGCGGAAAAGCTCGCCTATGCGGATCGCGGAAAATTTCTGGGCGATCCCGATTTCGTGCATGTGCCCGTCGCCGCCCTGCTGGATGCGGATTATCTGAAATCCCGCTCGCGCCTGATCGATCCGAGCCTCTCCATGAAAAAGGCCGCGCCCGGCACCCTCAATGACAAGAAGGCAGACGCACAGGGCCTCAATGTGTCCATTGCCTTTCCCTCAACCAGCCATTTTGCGATTGTCGATGCCGCTGGCAATGTCGTCTCGATGACCACATCTGTCGAAGCGCCCTTCGGCAGCCACCTGATGGCAGGTGGCATGATTCTCAACAACCAGCTGACAGATTTTTCTTTCGCGCCGGAGGAAGACGGCAAGCCGGTCGCCAATGCAGTGGCCGCAGGCAAGCGCCCCATGTCGGCCATGGATCCTGTTATCGTCTTTGACGAAGCGGGAGATTTCTATGCCGCGCTCGGCTCCCCCGGCGGCAGCCGCATTCCCGGTTATGTCACGCAAGCATTGGTCGCCGTGCTGGACTGGAAGATGGACATGCAAAGCGCCTTTGACCAGCCGCGCTTTCTGGACCGCAATGGTCCGCTACAAATAGAGCAGGGCACAAGTCTTGAAGCCCTGATCCCCGATCTCATCCAGCTCGGCCACGAGGTCAAACCCGAGAAAGTCATCAGCGGGTTGCATGGCATACGCGTGACGCCGCAAGGTCTCGACGGCGGCGCCGACCCGCGGCGCGAGGGCAAAGTGGTCGGCGGGTCGCTCTAACCCATCCGACCACAGAGCAAGCTTTCTCAGCCAAATATCCGCAGGAAACGCACCAATGCCCTTGTGCGGGCACTGAACAATGTCGGCGTGTAATAGGACCCTGCCACACGTTTGGAAATTTCCGACAATGTGGGATAGGGCGCGACAATGCTTGCCATGGCGCTCAGCCTGATGCCGCGTGATTTTGCCAGCACCCATGGCAGGATCAACTCGCCTGCTTCCGGCCCGACAATCGTGCAGCCCAGAATGCGGCTATGCATGTCGGTGATGATCTTGATATGGCCATCGGTTTGGCGCGTCGCCTGTGCGCGGTCATTCTCGGCCAGCTGCCAGCGCAGCACATTGATCTTTTTATAATGTGCGCGCGCCTGTTCTTCTGTCTCGCCGACATGGGCGATTTCAGGATCGGTATATGTCACCCACGGAATATTCGCGTAGTCGGCTTTGGCCGGCACGCGGAATAGCGCACTGCGAATGACAAGACCGGCGTGATAGCCCGCCACATGGGTAAACTGCAAAGCACCCGCCACATCGCCGATGGCATAGACACGGCGGTTGGACACACTGCGCAAGCCATCATCCACAGTGACACCGCGCGGTGTGAATTTCACATTCGCCGCTTCCAGTCCCATATTCTCGACATTGGCCTGTCGCCCAGCGGCAATGAGCAGATGCGAGCCTGAAATTTCCCGCCCACCCTCAAGCGTCACCTTAATCGCGCCTTCCTCGCCGGAGATCGACGCTGTCCGTGTGCGTTCGAGTATCTCAACGCCTTCGCGTGCCAATTGGTCAACCACGATACGGGTCAGTTCAGGATCATCTTTGGCCAAGGCGTCAGCCGCATCGATCACAGTGATGCGTGCGCCGAGACGACGATGGGCCTGCGCCATTTCCATGCCGATGGGACCACCGCCGATAATGATGAGATGTTCGGGGCAGACTGTCAGATCGAACAGGTTTTCATTGGTCAGGTAAGGCACAGTGTCGAGACCAGGAATGGGCGGCACAGAGGCCCGCGATCCTGTCGCCACGACAAAGCGTCGAGCGCGAATTTCCGTATTGCCGACCGTCAGCGTCTTGCGATCCTTAAAGCGGCCCTCGCCCTGCAACACGGTCACGCCCAGCCCTTCAAAGCGGGCCACGCTGTCATTGGGTGCAATCGCCGCGATCACGCCGCGCACATGCGCATTCACTTTGGCGAAGTCGATAACAGGCGTTGCAGGCGCAATGCCGAAGCGTTCGCCATCCGCCATGTCATAAGCATGTTTGGCTGCTGCGATCAGTGCCTTGGAGGGCACGCAACCTGTGTTGAGGCAATCGCCACCCATTTCGCCGCGCTCGACGAGCACAGTGCGCGCACCCAGTTGCGCGGCACCGGCAGCAACAGAAAGACCGCCCGAGCCTGCGCCAATGACACAGATGTCTGCCTTGATTTTCTTGACCATGATTTATCCGTCGGAAGGTCTGGAGGAATTTTGGACTTCAGCGCGAAGCGCGGAAGCGGCGGTAGAGCACAGGCACCAGCGAGAGAACCGCCAGCGCCAGCAACGGACCGATCACCTGCGGCTGGCGGATCAAGCCGAGATCGGGTGTGCCACCTGCATCGAAAATCGCGCCGAGACCATTGCCGATACTCGCAAAAACGAATGTGCCCGGAATAATGCCGAGAAAGGTCGCAGCAAAGAATGTGGACAGCGAGACACCCAGAAAGGCAGGCGCCAGATTGACCAGCACAAAGGGAAAGGCCGGCACCAGCCGCAGAAACAGAAGATAGCTGAACGCATTCTCGCGAAAGCCCGCCTCCATGCGGCCAATCGCAGACCCCGCCTTGGCCCGCAACAGATCGGCAAAGGCGGACCGGGCCGCCAGAAAGAGAATCGTCGCGCCGATAGTGGCTGCAAAAACCGTTGCCAATCCGCCAACCACCGTGCCGAACAGGAAACCACCCGTCAGCGTGGCAATCAGCGCGCCGGGCAGCGAGAAGGCGACAATCAGGATATAGGCGGCGATGAAAATCAGGATTGCCTGCCAGTAATGGGCTGCGACCCATTGGCTCAGGGTGGCGCGGTTGTCGCGCAAAGTATCCAGCGTGGCAAAACGCTGGAGATCGAGCGCAAAGAAGACAATGAAACCCACCAGCAAGACGGCAAGAGGCCAAAAACGCGCAATAAAGCTCTTGCGGGGCCCTTCCGGCAGGGTTTCCCGTGTTGTTTCATCCATGCCTTTAGTCCCCATCGCCCAATTATGAATAGAAGTTTTGACTACAAATATGCCTGTAAGACGGATTCGTTCACAGGCCGCGAAAGGTTACCGGAACAAAAAATGAACATTTCGCAGGCTTGGCCATAATCCCGTTTTCGCGACGAAGCTTACGCGAAAATTTCGCTGAAACATCGACCTGAATTGTTCAGGCCGGTGACATAATAAGATAAAGGGCAATATGTCCGCCGGATTCCTCCACTTCTTACGTGGTCCCCGCTCTTGGCGCATTGACTTGTTGGCGTTTTATCGACTATACACCCCGCCAGACAGCCGTCAGGCCACCGCCCGACGGCTATTGTATTCTTAGGTCTTGAGAGCCACACCCATAAGGGTCGCCGTTCGGGCCTATTCTGCGGAGACAGAGACGTGAAACGGACCTATCAACCGAGCAAGATCGTCCGCAAGCATCGCCACGGCTTTCGTGCGCGCATGGCAACTGTCGGTGGCCGCAGGGTTATCGCCAACCGTCGTGCCCGTGGCCGTAAGAAGCTTTCGGCCTGATTTTTAAGGCAACCCCTGTGTTGCCGTTACAAAGCGACAGGATAGAAGTGATCCGGCAACGGTTTGCCTCCGTCCTTTTTCTTTGTAATAGACCTGCCCCTTGAAACCGGGACTGGCCAAATGACCCGGCGCCCCGACCTTCAAAACAACGATCGCAAATGCGCCGAGCTGCAAAGGCTGCGTAAGCGCGCCGAATTTCTTGCCGCGGCGCGCGCGGACAAGACGGCACTGGGCGGTCTAGTCCTTCAGGCCAGATCCCGTGATGACGAAGACCCTGCCCGCGCAGGCTTCACTGTGACCCGCAAGGTGGGTAATGCCGTCATCCGCAATCGCGCCCGACGCAGGCTCAAAGAAGCCGCACGTGAAATCCTTCCCCTTCTTGGAAAAGCCGGTTACGACTACGTTCTTGTCGGACGGCAATCGACGCTGACACGGGCCTGGCCCGATCTTCTCGACGATCTGCGCGTCGCACTCGCCAAGGTTCATCGCCAAGCCACTCCGCGCCCCGTGCCGGGGACAAGAAAGACTTAGTTCATGGGTGACAATCGTAATTTCCTGATCGCAATTCTGCTGTCCATCGGCATTTTCGTCGGCTGGCAGCATTTTGTGGTGAACCCGCGCATTGAAGCGGAAAAAGCCCGTCAGGACGCCATCGCCGCCCAGACGGCCGCCGCCACTGGCCAGACTGTGGACGCGCAGACCGGTGTGGCTGGCGCCACAGGCACACGCCTTCCCGATGTATCGGGTATCGGCAATGCCAAGATTGTTCCCACAGTCATCAATCGCGGTGCCGCGCTCAATGCCAGCCCGCGCATCACCATCGCATCCGGCGAGCTTGACGGCTCCATCGCGCTCAAGGGCGCACGCTTTGACGACCTGAGCCTGCGCAAATATCGCGAGACAGTGGACAAGACCAGTCCCGAGGTCACGCTGCTCTCGCCCAGCGGTACCGACAAGCCCTATTTCAGCGAGCTGGGCTTCATTGCCGCGCCGGGCAGCAATGTGAAGCTGCCGGACGCAAACAGCGTCTGGAGCCTCGTAAGCGGCGACAAGCTGACACCAGAGACGCCCGTCACGCTGAGCTTCGACAACGGTCAGGGCCTTGTCTTCCTGCGTACGATCTCGCTGGACGAGCATTTCCTTTTTACGATTGTCGATACGGTCAAAAACACGACCGGCAATGCCGTCACGCTTTACCCCTATGGCCTCATCTCGCGCACCGGCCAGCCTGAGAGCCAGGCCTTCTATATCCTGCATGAAGGCTTTATCGGCGAGTTCAAAGAGTATGGCGAAGAGACCATCAAATATGCGACCGCCATCAAGGACGCCGCTCCCGTCAGCATCACGGATACCGAAGGCTGGATCGGCATCACCGACAAATACTGGGCGACCACACTTGTCCCGCAGGCCGGTCAGAAATTCGTAGGCCGCTTTTCCGCCACACCCGGCCCGAACGGCGATGTACATCACGAGCATTTTCAGGCCGATTACCGCTATGACGCGATGACAGTTCCGGCTGGCTCTGACCTCACGCTCACCAACCACCTTTTTGCCGGTGCGAAAGTCTCCAAGGTCATTGACAGCTATCGCGATCAGGGCATTTTCCGCTTCAATCTGCTGATCGACTGGGGCTATTTCTGGTTCCTGACACAGCCTGTCTTCAAGGCCATTGACCTGATTGCGCATGCCACGGGCAATTTCGGCATCGCCATTCTCATCATCACGGTCCTGATCAAGCTGGCCTTCTTCCCGCTTGCCAACCGGTCCTATGAATCGATGAGCAAGATGAAGAAGCTTCAGCCGCGCATGGAAGAACTGCGCGACCGGCATAAAGAAGACAAGATGGCCCAGCAGCAGGCCATCATGGCACTCTACAAGGAAGAGAAGGTCAATCCGATTGCCGGTTGCCTGCCCATCCTGATCCAGATCCCCGTTTTCTTCGCGCTCTATAAAGTGCTGTTCGTGACCATCGAAATGCGCCACGCACCTTTCTTTGGCTGGATCCACGATCTTTCGGCACCCGATCCGACAACGATCTTCAATCTCTTCGGTCTAATCCCCTGGGACCCGACCACATTGCCGCTCATCGGCACGTTCCTCGCGCTTGGCGTCTGGCCGCTCCTCATGGGCTTCACCATGTTTGTCCAGCAGCGCATGAACCCCGCCCCTGCCGATCCCATCCAGCAGCAGATTTTCTTGTGGATGCCGGTCCTCTTCACTTTCATGCTGGCCAGCTTCCCCGCTGGTCTGGTGATCTACTGGGCATGGAACAACACGCTGTCGGTTCTCCAGCAGGGTGTCATCATGCGCAGACAGGGTGTGCCGATCGAGATTTTCTCAAATCTCGGTATCAAGAAGAAACCGGCCGGTTCGGAGAAATCATAAGCGCATGGCAAAAGACAAAGAGCCTGCACCCGAAATGCTTGAGCAGCACGATCTCGAAGGCAAAGGCCTGAGGACCGGTGATCTCGAAGCGGGCCGCTGGCTCTTTGCCCAGCCTTGCGACTTTCTTCGTGGTTCCACCTCGACCGAAAATCTTCCGCCTGCGGGCGGTCCGGAAATCTGCTTTGCCGGACGCTCCAATGTCGGCAAGTCGAGCCTCGTGAATGCACTGACAGGCCGCAATACATTGGCGCGCACTTCCAACACGCCGGGCCGCACGCAGGAGCTGAATTTCTTCACGCTCGGCCCCAAGGGCTATCCCGCGCTGACGCTGGTCGATTTGCCCGGCTATGGTTATGCGCGCGAAACCCGCAGCCGTGTCGAGGCATGGACAAAACTCGTCATGGCCTATCTGCGTGGCCGTGTGGAATTGCAGCGTGTGCTTGTGCTCATCGATTCTCGACACGGTCTGAAAGACAGCGACCACGACGTGATGAAGATCATGGACGAAACAGCCGTTTCCTTTCAGGTCGTGCTGACCAAGATCGACAAGCTGAAAGCGAGCGAGCTTGCACCGCGTCTTGAGGAGGTTCGCGCTGGTGTGCGCCGCCATGTGGCCGCCCATCCCACCGTCATCGCCACATCTTCCGCCAAGGGCGACGGCATTGCCGAATTGCGGGCCGAGATTGCTTTGCTGGCAGACCCCGCCGCCTTCAGCTATAAATCCTAGTCTGATCAAGACGAGACCGGACAATGCATATCGCGCATTTGGACCGGATTGAGGGAGAGCGAGATTAATGTCGGGAAAACAAACCCACAATCCAGTAGATGACGCCCGCGATCTTGATCGCGCAAATGTCCTGTCGGAAGCCCTTCCCTATATGCAGCGCTATGACAAGCGCACGATTGTCGTCAAATATGGCGGCCATGCGATGGGCGACGAGGCACTTGGAGCTGAATTTGCCCGTGACATTGTTCTGCTGAAGCAATCCGGCCTCAATCCGATTGTCGTTCACGGTGGCGGCCCGCAGATCGGCGCCATGCTGACGCGGCTTGGCATCAAGAGCGAGTTTTCCGGTGGCCTGCGCATCACCGACAAAGCCACCGTCGAGATTGTCGAGATGGTGCTGGCCGGTTCCATCAACAAGCAGATCGTGGCACAGCTCAATCAGGCAGGCGGTCGCGCCATCGGCCTCAGCGGCAAAGACGGCAATCTGATCGTCGCGCGCAAGGTCGAACACAAAATTCATGACCCCGAATCCAACATAGAGAAAATTCTCGATCTCGGATTTGTCGGCGAACCTGAATCCGTCGATCCCGAAATTCTGAAAACAATCATCGCCTCCGACATCATTCCGGTCATCGCTCCTGTCGGCATTTCCAGAAGTGGCGAGACTTACAATATCAATGCCGACACGGCTGCCGGTGCCATTGCGGCGGCCATGAATGCCGTGCGTCTTCTGCTTCTCACCGATGTGCGCGGTGTGCTCGACAAACAAGGCGATCTCATCGAAGAACTCACCGTCAAGGAAGCGCATGATCTCATGGCAGATGGTACGATTTCCGGTGGCATGATCCCCAAGGTCGAAACCTGTCTCGATGCGGTGGAGGGCGGCGTCGAAGCCGTCGTCATTCTCGACGGACGCGTGCGCCATGCCGTGCTGCTGGAACTCTTTACCGAACACGGCGTCGGTACGCTGATCCAGAAAGGCTCCACCTCTGACAAAAGTGCGGATGCGTGACCTGTTGCGGCAAAATTCCTGCCGCGCTTGCGCTTATGGCACTGATAATCGCGGGTAGCTTTGTAGCTGCCAGTCCTGCCCGTGCGGATTATCGCTTCTGCAACGCAACGAGCTATGTGTTGCAGGCGGCGATCGGGCAATCAAAACCTGCTCCCGATCTGAAAGGCTCGTCCGAAGACGAACCTGCGGACCCAAAAATCGCCAGCGAACTTGCCGGTGCGCCCGCACCCGGCATCTGGACCACACAAGGCTGGACCCGGATCCTGCCGGGCGATTGCGAGACGGCGCTGGCCGGGCCGCTTATCAAAGACGACTATTATGTTTTCGCCCACTCTGTCGATGCCCATCAGGGGGCGACAAAGTTTTTTTCTGGCAGCGCGCGCTTTTGCACATTGTCGGAGAATTTCAAGATTGAGGGCCGTGATAATTGTGCCATGCGTGGCTATGATTCACATGACTTCATCCGTGTCGCAGTCAAAGCCACGGATGAATGGACCACGACATTTGGCGAGCCGCGCGACTATTCCTTGTCGCAAGCCCGCATTGCCGGTGCTCAGCGCCTGCTGAAAGATAATGGCCTCAAACTTCCCAAGATCGACGGCTATTCAGCCAAGAACACACAACGCGCCGTCACTGCCTTCCAGCGCACGAGCGGCCAATCCGTCACCGGCATGATCGACCGCGATCTTATTGTCTCGCTGCTTGAGGGGGCAGAAAAGGAACAGGCCAAATTCGGCCTCAACCTTTGCAACAAAACACCACATCTCGTCTGGGCTGCCATCGGCGTCGGCACGGATGATGACGATGTGTCGAGCGGCTGGATCCGCGTGCCGCCGCAGCAATGTGCCAAGGCGATCAAAGACAAGCTCGGCACCAAGCCCTATTACATTTATGCCGAAGCCACAGACAACAAAGGGGCCGTTGTAATCCGCGACGGGCGTCGGCTCGTCTGGTCAGGTGCGCATCGCTTTTGCGTCAAGACAACACGTTTCGAGATCACCGGTCGCGAGGCTTGCGCCACACGCGGCTATGACGAACGCGCCTTCATGAAAGTGGAGACAGGCGGCAAGGGCAAATTCGATCTGACATTTGAATAGGTCGGGCGAAGAAATCAGACTTTCGCTTCCACACCGAAATAATTGAGATGCCAGAGCATCTCTTTCTCATCCATCGGATAGTCGATCCCGCCACGCGGTAGCACACGCGCATCGGGTGCCACATTGGCGATAAAAATCTCCACCGACAATGCCGTGCGCATGCTCAGGCCCGCCTTCCAGCACAAGGCCGCAATGCCTTTACCACTCTTGGCCTCTATGATCCGCGTGACTATGGATTGATCGATACCGGTCTTGAGACACAACGCTTGCACCACCGCCGCCTTTTGCTGGAGCGAGGCGGCCTGCGAGACCAGATCGTCCCCCAACTTGCCTTCATCAAATGCGCGTTTGATATTGAGCAGCGTCTTGCCCGGCGTCGGCGCTACGTCGTCTGCATTGCTCTCGATGCGTGACTGCGCGCGCGACTTGAGATGGATCAATGTCTCTTCGTCCAGCGAGGCATGTCTCGCCAGTTCGTCAATGAGCGCCCGCGAGACAAAAATGGAAATGCGCCTGATCGCCCGCAAGGATAATGCAGGCCGCATGACCAGCGGCAAATGCCAAGCCTCGATGGAGGCGGCTTCTGAGATGATCCGGTCGAGCGTGTCTTCCCGGATTTCGGCATTCGGATTGGCCAGCAGTTGCGCAATCGCAGGAATTTCCAGCGTAGCGACAATGGCATCGGCCAGCGAACCATCAACACTGCGGCGGCGCGCGATAGCTTCCAGCGCACCTTGTACGCGGGACGTCGCAATGATCTCCACCAGATCTTCATCGGACAGCAAAGGCGAGTATTCCAGAACGGGAGCGCAGACGATGAGTTCCGCATCACGCGCCAGCGCCACTGCAAGGCGCTTTGGCACATTGGGACAGGATTTGATTTCTTCGGCGACGATCTGGCGAACGCGCGTCACCTCGTCCTTTGCCAGTCGCTCCAGCAACGCCATTACGCGATCGCTGGTAATATTGATTTCCGTGTATTTCATATCGGGCACAATGCGCCCGATCTTGCGGGCAAGCTCGGCCCGCACATCGCCTTCCAGATCGAGGCTCAACCCCTCATTGGCCTGAATAGGGGTCGAGGGGTTGGCGGCGACCAGCGCACGCACTTTGGCGTCTTCGTCATTGGAAAGGAAATACAGTGTCTCGGGCGGCGCATCGGAACGAGCGGCCAGTTCGCGTTTAGCGGCCAGCGACTGGCTTTCCAGCACGGCACGCGCGTCCTCATAGCCCAGCCGCGCAGGCAGAGTCTCTGAGGAGAAGAGTTTCTTTAAAAAGCCAAACCGCATGCGAATCTCCGATGCAGCAGTTTTGATCTTTCACCTTAATGTCGCGTTAAAGATATCGGTTGCGCGCATAGATGCCTTGCCAAACGGGCGGCACGCGGGCACCTTCCACCCTTATGGTTAGCCAAATCGAAACAGGACTTTCAGGATCGGTCGCGCGGGTAAGCACCGCGGAGGCTTTTGCGCATGTCGAGCACTGGGTTTTCGACCTCGACAACACGCTTTATCCCTCCGCCTGCGATCTTTTTTCCCAGATCGACCTACGCATGACCGGCTTCATTTCTGAATATCTCAAGCTTGCCCATGACGAGGCCCGCCAAATCCAGAAGCGCTTCTATGTCGAACATGGAACAACACTGGCCGGTCTGATGGCGGTCCATGGCATGGACCCTGCGGCGTTTCTAGACCATGTGCATGAAATCGATGTCAGTGTCGTGGACCCCGCACCGGAACTTGGGGCGGCCATTTCACGCCTGCCGGGACGCAAAGTCATTTTCACCAACGGCTCGGTGCACCACGCGGAGAATGTGATCAACAGGCTCGGCATTGCCGATGCGTTCGATGCGATCTACGACATTGTGACAACCGAATATGCGCCCAAACCCGGACGCGCGGCCTATGACCGGTTCATCGCGGCAAGCGGCGTCATTCCGCAACGTGCCGCCATGTTCGAAGACCTGCCCCGCAATCTCGCTGTCCCGCACGAGATCGGCATGACGACCATCTGGGTCCGCCCGCAAGGCGTGGCCGGACCGGAGCGTTATCAGAAACTTTCTCATGAAGGCGGCGACGGCGCGCATGTACATCACGCCACCGACGATTTGCACGACTTCCTGCAAACCATCGCACCGGCCTAAGTCACAGGCCTTTACTTCCGCCCGAACAATCTTTCAATGTCACTGAGCTTCAGTTCCACATAGGTGGGGCGGCCATGATTGCACTGGCCGGAATGGGGCGTTGCCTCCATCTCGCGCAGTAAGGCGTTCATCTCCTCGCCCGTCAGGCGACGCCCTGCCCGCACAGAGCCATGACAGGCAATCGTGCCACAGACATGTTCCAGTCGTTCTTTCAGTGACAAAGCCTCGTCAAGTTCGCTCAGATCATCGGCCAGATCGCGTACCAGACCGGCGACGTCAAGCTTGCCGAAAATAGCAGGCACTTCGCGCACGACAACCGCGCCCTCGCCAAAGGCTTCCAGCACAAAACCAAGTTCGGACAATTCACCGGCTCGCGCTGTCAGACGTTCGGCTTCCGCCTCGTCCAGTTCCACCACTTCGGGGATCAGCAATATCTGGCGGGCCACACCGCGCTCGGCCATTGCCTTTTTCATGCGTTCATAGACAAGGCGCTCATGCGCTGCATGCTGATCGACAATGACAATGCCGTCACTTGTTTGCGCAATCACATAGGTCTCGTGCAACTGCCCGCGCGCTACACCCAGAGGCGGCGTATCCACCGGCTGCTCGCCGGTTTGCGCCGCAAATTCGGTCGCCAGAGGTTCGACACGGGCCGAATGCGCACCGAGGTCAGCAAAAGCGTTTTGCCATTGGCCGGATTGAGGCGCGACAGGCGCGGCAAATCCACTTTGCCAGCTTGCAGGCGGAAAGCTTTGTCCGAAGGACGGTGACGGCATCTGCTCGCTGCGCAGTGCGCCCAATGCCGCATCGGCCACAGTCGTCGATGCCCGATGGCCAGCCGCATGCAGCGCATGTTTCAACGCACCTACAATCAGGCCACGCACCAGACCGGCATCGCGAAAACGCACTTCCGCTTTTGCCGGATGCACATTCACATCCACATCACGCGGGTCGATCTCGACAAAAAGTGCGACTGCTGGATGGCGGTCGCGTGCCAGATAATCAGCATAGGCCCCGCGCACCGCTCCCACGATCAACTTGTCGCGCACAGGCCTCCCGTTGACGAAGAGAAACTGCATCTGCGCATTGCCGCGATTATAGGTCGGCAGGCCTGCAAAGCCTGTCAGGCGTATACCTTCACGCGTTGCATCGATTGGCACGGCATTCTCGGCAAAATCGCGCCCCATAATCGCGCCGAGACGCGCCAGCCTCCCTGCATCGCCCGGTCCTTCAGGCGGCAGACGCAGCATGTTGCGCGTTTCGCTGGTCAGCGAGAAACCGATTTCAGGATGCGCCATGGCAAGGCGCTTTACGACATCGCTGACCGCCAGTGTTTCGGACCGTTCGCCTTTGAGAAATTTCAGCCGCGCGGGCGTCGCATAAAAAAGATCGCGTATTTCGATGCGCGTGCCAGCAGGCCCCGCCGCCGGTTCCACCGCCGATGCCTTGCCGCCTTCCACGCTGATCCGCATGGCGCTGTCTGCCTCTTTCGGGCGACTCACAATCGACAGCCGCGCCACAGCCCCGATGGAGGGCAGGGCTTCACCGCGAAACCCCAGTGTCGCCACATCATGCAAGTCTTCGCGCCCGTCCGCACCATGGGTCAGCTTTGAAGTGGCGTGACGTTCGATGGCCAGCATCAGATCATCGGCGCTCATGCCGATCCCGTCATCGGTCACGCGGATGAGATCACGCCCGCCGCCACTGATGATGATATCGATCTGCCTTGCACCGGCATCTAGCGCATTCTCCACGATTTCCTTCACCGCGCTTGCAGGCCGTTCCACCACTTCGCCTGCGGCGATGCGGTTGATCGTCCCTTCGCTAAGGCGACGGATAATGCTCATGGGTCAGCCTTGCTCCGCGAGATATTTGCGGGCCAGCACTTTGCCTTCTTCGACGGCTGGCTGGTCAAACGGATCAACGCCGATGATCTTGCCCGCAATGATCGTCTCCAGCATGAAATGCATGAAGAGAGCGCCCAATGTGCGCTCGTCGAGCTTGGGCAAGACGAAGCTGCGTACAGGCCGTCCGTTGCGCACCAGCGTATCGGTTGTAGCGCGCGCCTCCGCATCGACGAGATCGCCGATATGCTTGTCAGCGAGATGTTCAAAGCCGGTGCCCTTGGCCAGCGATGCCAGTGCGCGCGGGCCTTCGCCGCGTGTCTCGGTGCGGAACAGCGTGAACATCTTGTCGCGCGGTCCGTCGAGATAAAGCTGCAACTGGCTATGCTGGTCCACGGGCCCGATGGCTTTGACAGGTGTCGTGCCGTTGCCCTGCTTGCCCAGGCTTTCGGCCCAGAGCTGGCAGTGCCATGCAATGAAGCGATCCAGACGGTCGGCATAGGCCATGAGGACCGACAGGTTCGCGCCCTTCTCGCGCTGCAAGGCGACAGACAAGGCCGCCCCCACAGCGGGCGCAACATCGCGCGGTGCGGCACCCGACAGAATAGGAGCCAGCACTTCCGCCGCCCCTTGCCGGAAGGCTTCCATGTCGAGGCCGAAAAGCTTGGCGGGCAACATGCCCACAGTGGTCAGCACGGCATAGCGCCCACCGACGCGCGGATCGTGTTCAATCGTGGGAAATCCGTTTTGTTCGGCAAAGGCGCGCAATGGGTTTGGTTTGCCGTCCTTGGCAGGCTCGGTCAGCACCACAAAGTGATGCTTCATATATTTGCCGCCGCCTGCCTCTTCGATGGCACTCATGGCGGCCAGCATTTGCAGCGCTGGCTCGACCGTGCCACCCGATTTGGAGACGACAAGAAAACGTGTCGTGCGCAGATCGACCGTGGACAATGCCGCCTGCATCGACCAGGCGTCGAGATTGTCCATGATGTGGATGCGCGGTTCGCTATGGGCGACAGCCTGACTGCCCCAGCCTGCCAGTTGGGCAATGGCTTGCGCGCCGAGCGATGACCCGCCGATGCCGAAAATGAAAAGATCGGTTGTCTTGTCAAGAAGCGTTGCCGCCGCTTCATTCACAGAGGCCAGATCGTCACGGCGCTCCGGCACATGCAGCAGCGCCAGCTTGTCTTCCTCATAGGCCGTCTTGAGCCATGACAGCGCGGCAGCCGCTTCGTCCAAAGCCGTTTCATAGGCTTTGCGGCTCAGCCCCGCCGCGCCGATCGCGTCTTCAAAGCAGGTGTCTATGGATTGTTTATAGGCCGGTGAGAAAGAGGACATTTCGCTCATTGATCCCGAAATCAGATTCCCGAAGATCATGGCCGGACTTGGCCGCGATCAGGAATCGGCTGACAGCTTCGCGCTGGTGCGTAACGGTAACAAGTTGGGCCGCAAGGGGCCAGACGGCTCGGTATTGATTGAGAATATTGCTTAGTGAAAGCCCATTTCGCTGGGACGCGTGGGGGCGTCCGGCACCGCACTGGCCGGTGGCAACGGCTTTTCGCTCATATCCGGCTCACCGACAATGGAGACCACAAGCGGCGTATCCGCCAGAAGGCGTTTGGCGACGCGAGCCACATCATCCTTTGTCACGGCATTGATGAGATCATTGCGCTTGGCAATATAGTCGATCCCGAGATTTTCCTGCTGGATGCCCAAAAGCTCGCCTGCGATCTTGGCATTGGAATCAAACCGCAAGGGATAAGAGCCTGTCAGATAGGTCTTGGCATCGGACAATTCAGCGTCATCCACACCCTTTTCGGCCATGCGCGCAAACTCGGTGCGGATCAGCGACAGCGCGGTGCCGACACTCGCATTCTTCGTGCCCACCTGCCCCAGATAGAGCGCGGCGTGACGCAGCGGATAAAGATAGGTGCCGATGGAATAGGCCAGACCGCGCTTCTCGCGCACTTCCTCTGTGAGGCGCGATGAAAACCCGCCGCCGCCCAGCATGTAATTCATCACATAGGCCGGCACGAAATCAGGGTCATCGCGTTTCAGCCCCGCACCGCCGAACAGCACAACGCTTTGCGGATAGGGCTTCTTCACAATATTGACAGAGGCTTTCGCCTTCGCTTGCACATCGGCCACGGGTGCCACTGTCGCGCGGGCGGGCAATGCGCCGAAAGTCCGGTCGAGCAAGCCCCCCAGTTCCTCGGCCGATACCGGCCCGACAATGCCGATCTTCATATTGTCGCGCGCAATGGTGCGCTGAACAAAGCCCTTGAGGTCGGCAGGCATGATTTTGGAGACGGATTTTTCGGTGCCGTCGGAGGGCCGCGCATAAGGATGCTTGCCCAGCACGGCCTTGAACCAGGCTTGCGAGGCGATCCATTCGGGGTCCACGCTGTCACGCGCGATATTGGACAGGATCTGCCCGCGAATACGTTCCACCGCAGGCAGATCGAAGCGCGGTGCCGTCAGCGCGACCTGCAACAGGGTGAAAGCCTCGTCGCGGTTCTCGGCCAGCGTTTTCAGATGTGCGTTGAAATAGTCCTTGCCCGCCGAATAGGACAGCGACGCATTGGAAGCCGCCAACCGCTTCTGATAGGCCTCGGCATCCATGTCGCCTGCACCTTCATCCAGCAGGCCGGAGACCATATTGGCCAGACCCGTCCGGTTCGCAGGGTCGCTTGCCGCGCCGCCATCCCATGAGACTTCCATGGTGATGATCGGCACTTCATATTCCTCGACCAGCCACGCCTCTATGCCGCCGGGGCTGACCACGCGCTGCACATCCAGCGCATGGGCGGATTGGCCCAGAAAGACGACGGCTGCGAAAACCAGACCGGCCAGAAGATTTTTCATTGGCCCTCCTCCGGCAGAAGCTCGCCCGTCACAGCATGGCGCGCATCCAGCACATGCCTGGCCGCGTCGCGCACATCGCTCGCCGTCACAGCTTTGATCGCATCCGGCCAATGATAAATCTCTTTGGGTGTCAGCCCTGTCATCACGCCGCTGCCATAGATATAGGCCATGGTCTGCTGGCGGTCGCGGGCATAGACCGCACCGGCTGCAAGCTGCGAACGGGCGCGGACAAGTTCTTCGTCTGTGATGTCGCTTTCCAGAAAATCTTTCAGCGCGGCATCAATCGCCTTTTCGGCGTCTGCCGTACTGCCACCGACACGCGGCAAGGCATAAAGACCGAAACTGCCCGAACCGATTTCATCACCGGAATACCATGCCTGCACGGCAGTCAGCTTCTGCTGTTCCACCACGAGTGACTGATAGAGGCGGCTTGTCGTGCCACCACCCAATATCTGGGCCAGCACATCCAGCGCGGCGCTGGCGCGGGTGCCGATCTCGGCATTGGACGGAGCAGGATAAAAGCGCAGCCACGAGGCTTCGCGCACACGGCCGTCGTGCATGGTCACGCGCTTTGGCGCATCGGGCCATTTCACGGCGGGACGGGTCTGCGTATAGCTCGGCGCGCGGCGCTTGATGTCGCCGTAATATTTTTCGGCCAGCGGCTTCAGTTCCGCGCCGGTCATGTCGCCTGCCACAATCAGGATCGCGTTATTGGGCGTGTAATAGCGGTCATACCAGTCCAGCGCGTCCTGCGTTGTCAGTTTGGACACTTCGTCCTTATAGCCGATCACATCGCGGCCATAGGGGCTATTGCCATAAAGCGCGGCATTCATCTTGGATTGCAGTTCGGCAACCGGCTGGTTCTCGATGCGCATGCGCAATTCCTCGATCACCACATCGCGCTCTGGCAGCACTTCCTTGTCGGTGAGTTTCAGATTGGACATGCGGTCGGCTTCCATCTCCATGACGAGAGGCAGCCGGTCTTTGGCGATGGCCTGAAAATAAGCCGTGAAATCATAATTGGTGAAAGCATTGTCACGCCCGCCATTGCGCGCAACCGTCTTGGAGAATTCACCGGGCGCGAGCTTGTCCGTGCCCTTGAACATCAGATGTTCGAGAAAATGCGCCAGCCCCGTCTTGCCCGCCACTTCATCTGCCGCGCCAACGCGATACCAGACCATATGGGTCACAACAGGGGCGCGGTGATCTGGAATAACCAGAACCTGCATTCCGTTGGACAGCGAGAAAGTTTCAGGTGCCGCCGGTCCCTCGGCTATCGCCACAGGCTCGCTCGCCCCCGTGCCAAAAAACGAGGCACCAAATGGCGGCTGAAAATCGGCGCAGGCGCCAAGCATCAGAAAAGCACAAGCAATTCCCGTTCGCAGTACGAGCCGCGAAGAGGCGCCAAACCTGTCGGATGAAAAATTCAAACCGGCAAACAAATCAGAAGACAGAGGACCAGAGACCGGAGAAGAAACCCTTCTTCTCAGGCGCGAGCGACGGTGTTTCGCCCTCGGTCACAGGCTTGCCCTGTGCTTCATTCTGCTCGATGCGGCGACGTTCGGCAGCGGCATCCACCGTGCGGGCGTCGGTCTGTGTCTTGCTCTGCCAGAACAGAACATCGTCCACGAAGCTCTCGTCCTTCTCGACCAGCGAACGCTGCTCGTTATTCACAACCTGACGGATTTTCGGATTGGCATCCGCGCCACCTGTCTTGGCTAGCAGAATGTCTTCGCCGGTTGTGGGCGCGGTCTGGTCAGCACCGCTCTCGCCCGTCAGCGCGCGCTGCGCGATCAGGCCGGGCTGAAAATTGGCTTCCTGCGGACGGGACGTGCCGGGCTGCGGCGGACGCAGCGAGAAATCCGGCGGAATAACAAGCGGCGCTTTGGTGATGATGGCGAATTCGTCGGGCGCATTCTTGCCATAGCCCAGCGCGTCTTTGAGGCTGTCGCCACCGCCGCAAGCGGCCAGTGACACTGAGAGAGCGCTTATGGCGAACAGGCTGCGCATACGGGAATTCATCAATTTCACTCTCTTGTTCCTCACCCAAAATCCTCTGTCGCAAATCCGGTTTCAGCTTTCGCCTTCTGCCTTGCCGTCCTGACGGGACGCAAAAAGCGACGGAAAAACAGAATCGATCAGGATCACGCCAACGCCGATAGCGATCCATACATCCGCGACATTGAAGATATACCAGTAAAAGCCGAAGGCGTGAAAACTAAAAAAGTCAGCAACCGCGCCATAGATCACCCGATCCAGCACATTGCCCAGCGCACCGCCAATGATAAGGCCGATCGCAACCGCAATCGCGCGATGTTCCGCTCTGGCTAGCCATAATCCCAGCCCCACCACGATCACCAGCGCGAAAACCACCAGTCCGATCAATCCGGCTGTGCTTTCTGCCTGAAACAAGCCGTAGGAGACGCCCTTGTTCCAGGCCATCACAATGTCAAAATTCGGTGTCACCGTAATCTGGCGCACATTCGGCATGTCCAGAATATGCAGCGACCACCATTTATGCAGACGGTCTGTCGCAAAGGCGAGCAGGGCAATGCCTGCTCCCAAGAGCGATAAAGCCCCCCAAACGGGCTGACCGGCTATTTTGCGCGGCTCTGACATCTGTTTCAGCCTTTCGCCGTTGCGGCCTGACGGGCGTCATATTCCTTCACGGCTTCCGCATCGCGCGGCGTCAGATCAGGAAAGCCCGGCACGGAGCCGACTTCCGGCATGATCTTCCATGAACGTGCGCATTTCTTGCCATCCGCCATTTTGGGCACAACAGACACACCCGCCACATCGTCGAGGCGGAACGCATCGGCAGGGCCGTCGCCATCCAGCAATTGCCCGCCCGATGTGATCGCGATTTCCGCCAGATCGACACCGGCCATAGCCGCTTTAAGTTCGGCATTTGACACATAAACATCCGGCGCGGATTCAAGGCTGGAGCCGATGCGCTTTTCGCGGCGTTCGACTTCCAATGCGCCTGTCACGACGCGGCGAAGCTCACGCACCTTGCGCCATTTGTCGGCCAGCGGCGTGTCGATCCATTCAGCAGGCAGATCAGGGAATGTGCGTAGATGCACAGAACCCGCATCATCAGGGAAGCGCGTCAGCCACACTTCCTCGGCTGTGAAGCAGAGGATCGGCGCAAACCATGCGGTGAGCGACATGAAAAGTTCATGCAGCACAGTCCGGCAGGCACGACGACGCAGGCTTGAAGGCGCATCGCAATAAAGTGTGTCTTTGCGAATATCGAAATAGAAAGCCGAGAGATCGATATTCATGAAGTTTGTCAGCGCATGGAAAATGCGCTTGAAGTCATAATCATTGTACGCCTGCCGCACTAGCCCATCCAGCTCGGCGAGGCGATGCAGGATCGCACGCTCCAGCTCCGGCATGTCGGCATGGGCCACGCGCTCTGCCTCGTCGAAGCCTTCCAGATTGCCGAGCAGATAGCGGAACGTATTGCGCAGCTTGCGATAGGCTTCGACATTGGATTTCAGGATTTCGTCACCAATGGAATGATCATCCCAATAGTCGGTGGACGACACCCAGAGACGCAGAATGTCAGCGCCGTTCTGCTTGATGATTTTTTCAGGCTCGATGGCATTGCCCAGCGACTTGGACATTTTCAGTCCCTTGTCGGTCAGCGTCATGCCATGTGTCAGCACTTGACGGTAAGGTGCGCGACCACGTGTGCCGACGCTTTCCAGCAATGATGACTGGAACCAGCCGCGATGCTGGTCGGAACCTTCCAGATAAAGATCGGCAGGCGACGGCATACCGCGTGCTTCCAGCACAAACGCATGTGTCGAGCCACTGTCAAACCAGACGTCGAGAATGTCCGTGACCTTCTCGTAATCGTCCGCCTTATGGGCCGAACCTTCAAAGAAATAGCTCACCGGCTTTTCAAACCAGGCGTCCGCGCCTTCTTTGGCCACCGCTTCAACGACGCGGGCATTGACCTTGTCATCACGCAGCAACGAACCGTCATTCTTGTTGACGAAAATCGTCAGCGGCACACCCCATGCGCGCTGGCGCGACAGCACCCAATCGGGGCGGCCTTCCACCATCGCATGGATGCGGTTGCGGCCACGCGCCGGCACCCAACGCACCTTGTCGATTTCAGCCAGCGCGACGTCGCGGAATTTTGCGCCGCCTGCCGCTTCAATCGGCGCATCCATCGAGACAAACCATTGCGCCGTATTGCGGAAGATCAGCGGCGCTTTGGAGCGCCAGCTATGCGGATAGGAATGCTTGAGCTTGCCCTGCGCCAGCAATTTGCCGGACGCGATCAGCTCGTCGATCACAGCGGCGTTCGCCGTGCCTTCTTTGCCTTGGCGCGTCAGCACAAATTTGCCTGCAAACAAGGGCACGTCGTCATAATAGACGCCTTCCTCGTTCACCGTTTCGGGAATGCCCTTCTGGCCGAAATTCTGCACCCAGATCATATAGTCGTCTTGGCCGTGACCGGGGGCGGTATGCACAAAGCCCGTGCCCGCCTCTTCCGTCACATGGTCACCCGCGAGCATCGGCACATCGAAGTCATAGCCTTGCCCGCGGAAGGGATGAGCAATCTCCAGCGCCTTAATATTCTCAGCGCTGATTTTTTCTACGCACTCCCATTTTGAAACTTTGGCGGCGGCAAAGACCTGCTCCGCCAAGGCATCGGCGAGAATTAGATACTCTCCAACCTTTGCTGAACTCGGCGCCTCAATTTCTTTAACTAAATAAACGCTATATCTGATCGAGTTTGAATATGAGATCGCCCGGTTCGCGGGGATTGTCCAAGGTGTCGTTGTCCAGATAACAACGCTGACTTTGTGCGAGCTTAGAATTCCTCTCAGTGCATCCTGATTACGCTCGCTTTCGGTGTTGCCGGGTGTAAAGCCCAGCATGTCATAGCCTGTCACCGGAAACTTCACCCAGACCGAGCGCGACTGATGGTCGGCATATTCGACTTCGGCTTCGGCCAAAGCTGTCTTTTCCACCACCGACCACATGACAGGCTTCGAGCCACGATAGAGCGAACCGTTCATCAGGAATTTCTGGAATTCCTGAACGATGGCGGCTTCGGCATCAAACGTCATGGTGAGATAGGGATTGTCCCAATCGCCCTGCACGCCCAGACGCTTGAACTGTTCGCGCTGCACATCCACCCAATGCTGCGCAAATTCGCGGCATTCGCGGCGGAATTCCAGCGGCGGCACCTCGTCCTTGTTCAGGCCCTTCTTGCGGTATTTCTCCTCGATCTTCCATTCGATCGGCAAGCCGTGACAGTCCCAGCCGGGCACGTAAGCCGCGTCCTTGCCCATCATCTGCTGCGAGCGCACGATAATGTCTTTCAGCGTCTTGTTCAGCGCATGGCCGATATGGATGTCGCCATTGGCATAGGGCGGTCCGTCATGCAGCGTGAAGGTCTCGCGGCCCTTGGCGGTTTCCCGCAGGCGCTTATAGAGGTCCATTTTTTCCCAGCGCTCCAGCCATTGCGGCTCGCGGGCGGGCAGACCCGCCTTCATGGGAAAATCGGTCTTGGGCAGAAAGATCGTATCGCGATAGTCGCGGGCTTGCTCGGATGAGGCGTCAGGTGTCGTGTCGCTGGGCATTTATGCTCTCGAAACTGGCTTGGGGGCTTTTGGGATTATGCGATGATAATGCGGAACACCCGACCCGAACGAGACAGGCAAAACGCCCTCTCAAGCTCTGGCCGGGCCGCTAATTCGCAGACCCGAAATATCTATTCCGGCACCCAACGGGCGCGTATGGCGCGTGATGTCACTCATGGGGCAGGTTTCTACCAGCCCACCCCTTAAAGGTCCAGTAAAGGCCCAGCGGCAAGGGCCCAAATGGGGTAAAAGGGACACCCCGCCGCCAAATGAGCCAGATCGCCATGTTCCTGCCCCGTTTCCCCCGCCTCATCCCCCTCACCCTCGTGCTGGCCGCCGTCCTGTCAGGTCTTGCCGCCACAGGTGCCCAAGCGGGCGAAACACTGGACAAAATGCGCCAAACCGGCGAACTCCGCGTCGGGCTCACTGGCGATTACCGTCCCTTTTCCATGCGCGACCGCAAATCCGACACCGGCCCAGAGACAAATACAGGCATAGGCCCGTTTTCCGGCCTTGATGTGGACCTCGCCCGTTCGCTCGCCGGCGCCATGCGCCTCAAACTGGTGATCGTGCCCACAAGCTGGCCCACCTTGTCCGACGATCTGACGGCAGGTCGGTTTGACGTCGGCATGGGCGGCATTTCGGTCACCGAGGCACGGCGCGAGATAGGCCTCTTCTCCGTCCCCATGATGAGTGACGGCAAAACGCCGATCACAAGATGCGAGAATGTGGACCGCTTCCAGACGCTCGACCAGATCGACCGCGAAGGCACCCGCGTCATCGTCAATCCCGGCGGCACAAACGAGAAATTCGCCCGCGCAAATATCCACAAGGCGACAATCATCCTGCACCCCGAAAACCTCACCATTTTCGACGAGATCATCGCAGGCCGCGCCGATCTGATGATCACCGACGCCATAGAGACGCGGCTCCAGTCAAAGCTCCACCCCGAACTTTGCGCCGTCCATCCTGACACGCCCTTTGATCGCTCGGAAAAAGCCTATTGGATGCCCAAGGACCCCGAGTTGAAAGCCGAAGTGGACCACTGGCTCATCCGCTTCAAGGAGATCGGGGCACTGCAACGCAAGATTGATGAGTGGGTGGAGTGAGGAAAGATGGGTCCCGCGATCAAGTCACGGGACGACACAGCATATAAAACTTTCCGCTGTCATCCCGGGACTTGATCCCGGGATCCACAACGCAACCCATCAGACCCCAATAATCCGTTCCACCGCCCGCGCCTTCAGCGCGATCTTGCCGTCATCATTGGTAAACGTTGCTTCCACATAGGCCTGCGTCTTGGACACATTCACCACATGGCCTTCACAGGACAAAATCCCTTTCGTCACGGGACGGAAGAAATGCATCTGCAAGTCCGATGTCGTGAAATTCTGGTCGTCCGCCAGCATGGTCATCAGCGCAAACGAACAGGTCTGGTCGGCCAGCGTTGCCAGATAGCCGCCGAAAACCGCCACAGGGTTCATATAGGCCTGATCGACCGGCCAGTCATAGCGGATGCGGCCCGGTTCCAGCACAGTGAGCTTGCCCGCATAGAGATTGAGCGCGGTCACATGCGGCGGGGCTTTTTCGACTTCACCTGCCGCGATGCGTTTCAGAATATTCGACCAGCTCGGCATTATTCGGTTCCTGCAATCTTTGTTGCGCTGGCCAGCATCTCCGGCAGGCCGATGATTTCATTGTAATTCTGGAAGCTCACGCGGCTCTCGCCTTCCGGCAGGCCCGCGCCTTTGAGCAATGTGGCATAGACTTCCTGCAAACGCTTTGTCACGGCCAGCAAAGCGGAGACGGGATAGATCGCGATTTTGAACCCCAGTTCTTCCAGCGTCTTTGCATCAAGGATCGGCGTCTTGCCGTCTTCCACCATATTGGCCAGCAGAGGTACACCTTTGAAGGTCGCGCAGACCTTTTCAAGCTCGGCCATATCGCGCGGTGCTTCGATGAAGAGAATATCCGCACCGGCTTTCAGGAAAGCCTCGCCGCGCCGCAGGGCTTCGTCCAGATCATGCGTTGCACGCGCATCGGTCCGCGCCATGATCTTGAAGTCTTTCGATGATCGCGCATCGGCAGCGGCGGCAATCTTTTGCGCGGCCTCCGTGATCGAGACGACTTCCTTGCCTTCCATATGGCCGCAGCGTTTGGGGAAGACCTGATCCTCGATCTGGATGCATTGCGCGCCTGCCTGCTCATAGGCACGCGCGAGCCTTGCGGCATTGAGCGGCCCGCCGTGACCATTATCCCCATCGGCAATCAGCGGCGCCGTGCCGCTCGCCGCCGACATGGCCCGCACGCGGTCCACCATTTCAGCGGCGCTCATCAGGCCGATATCGGGCAATCCCAGATGCGAACCGGCAAGGCCGAAGCCTGTCATATAGACAGCCGCCGCACCTGCCTGACTTGCAAGTTTCGCCGACAGCGCATCGTAAGCCCCCGGCGCGATGATAAGGCCGGGTTCATCCAGAAGCTGGCTCAGTGATTTCGTCTGGGATTTTACTGCCTTCATCTCTTGTCTTTCTTCTGTCTCGCGTCGCCTGCCGTCAACACGGGCGCCTCTCCCCAATCCGCACCGAGCAGGGCCGACAGTTTGTCGGCAGCCCCCTTGCCCAGCCGCTCGTCCAGCAGAGCTTCCAGCGCTTCCATCACATCCTGCGCCTCGGCCCGCATCGCATCGCCTGCCGGATCGAATGTCACGATCTTGCAGCGTTTGTCATCAGGATCGGGCGTGAGGCGAACAAGTTTTTTCTCCTCCAGCTCGCGCAAGGCCGTGTTCATGGATTGCCGCGTCACGCCGATCAGGCGGGCAAGCTCGCTCGGGCGGGTAATGCCCGCATGAACATAGACCATGGTCATGGATTCAAGGCGGCGCACCCCGCCCCAGCCGCGTTTGTCCAGATTGTCCTGCAACGCCCCGTCAAACCACATGAAGCGGTTCAGAAGCTGGGCTATCAAAAGTCCGGTCGGGCGCGCCATGCCGAAATCCCGCTTGCGTGATTTGTAAGTTTATCTTACGTTTTTTCCATGATTTCGGGAGCAATGCAAGGGGAGGAACGCCATGCCGCGACTGAGGCAGGTAGCAAAAGCGGACGCAGATCCGTTCGCGCAGCAGATTTACAAGCTGCTATTTGGTGATCGCGATCCGGTGAAAGAGCCGGGCACGGCCACAGGCACGCCGGGCAATTGGTGGACGGTTTTCGCGCTGGTGCCGGACGCTTTCAAACACACGACCGAGGGCTTTCAGTTCTATCGCAGCCCCAACCGCAAGATTTCGGCAAAGCTGCGCGAGCTGGGCCAGATCAGGGCGGGCTTTGCGCGCGGCTCGCAATTCGTCTTCTCGCAGCATTGCAAGGCCTGCCGCGATGTCGGCTTCAGCGAGGAACAGATTGCCGCCATCCCGCATTGGCAGGTCGCCACATGCTTCAGCCCCGTCGAGCGGGCGCTGCTGGCCTATACGGATTGCCTCGTGCTGCAAGGTGGCCGCGTGCCGGATGCGATTTTCGACGAAATGAAAAAACATCTCTCCGACGAGGAGATACTCGAATTCACCTACACCACCTGCACCTACGAGATGCACGCAACGATGAGCCGTGCGCTGCGGCTGGAATATGACGATGTGGACGAACGCATTGTCGAAATCGCCGCGCCGGCGGGCAGCTCCAACGATGTCATGAACATGGTCGATACAAACAAGAAGGAGGATTGAGCAATGGGATATCACCATCTGGCGCTGGCCACACGCGACATGAAAGCCATCCACGCGTTTTATGAAGGCGTGATGGGCTTTGAACTTGTGAAGGTTGAAGTCGGTCCCTCACCGCAAGGCGGCTGGGCCAAACATTTTTTCTATCGCATGGAAGACGATTCCAAATTCATCGCCTTCTGGGAAATGCACGACATGCCCGGCACGGAGAATTTCGAAACCAACATCTCCAAATCCGCCGGCCTGCCCGACCACATCAATCACATCTCCTTCGATGTCAAAGACATGGACGAATTGCAAAAGCGCAAACAGCGCTGGCTTGATGCGGGGCTTCAGGTGCTCGAAATCAACCACAACTGGTGCCATTCGGTTTACACCAAGGACCCGAACGACAATTTCGTCGAATTCTGCCTGACGACGGGCGCTTTCGGTGCAGCCGACCGCGCCGAAGCCATTGCCGCGCTGGACGCAACCGAACCGGCGTTTTCCAAACCGCCGACGGATATCCAGATCCATCAGCCGACTGCGTAAGACTTAAACCCCAAAACACCACTGTCACCCCGGCCTTGTGCCGGGGTCCAGTAACCGCATACACCGAACACGCGGCCTCTGGATCCCGGGACAAGCCCGGGATGACATATGAGTTTTGAAATGGCTCAAAAACTCGGCGGCGTACACGCCGACACGATCACACATTCAACCGTGCCCGTGTTGCGATACCTGTGCGGCAAGCGGCTAATGCCAAATATCCAACAATTGCAGGATTCGAATGAGAGTTTAGTTGACCTATCCCTATAACCTCTTGCTTTGAGTACAATCAACAGTTTAGCTTCCCACCAGTTTCAGGGGGAAATAATGTCGATCTTCAAAACTAATATTCAGTCACGCATCGCTGCCCGATTGCGCGGTAAATCTGCACCAATACTATCTGCGAATCCCAGTCGGGCGGGCGATCTGATTGACACAATTCCTAATTTTGATGCTGTGGAAGACCCGGAAAGCTGGGAAGCTAAGACAGGTCGTATGTTTGCGGACGCCGAAGCGGACCCTGCATTTGCCAATGTGCTCGAAGTGTCATTTCTTGAACAGGACGTGGCGAAGTCATATCGACGTTGCGCTGACAGTCTGGCACCAAAGGCTATCTCAGACCTTCTGTTGTTACTTGGGGTGAAAAAAACCGCTCCCATTGCCGATGTGGGTTCAGGTCGCGGTCACTTCCCCAATGCTATGTCATTGCTTGGTCATTCCGACATTACCGTGATGGAGCCGAATTCGAATTTCTATACTGGGACGGGCTATCTGAAATCGCTCGATAATCCGGGCATCAAGATCATCAACGACATCCCAGAATGGCGGAGCGTGTCCAATCGCTTTGACGCAGTGACGAGCTATGCAACCGTGCATCACTGGCAGCACATTCCTCAGGTGATGATCGACCTGCGCCGAACATTGAAAGCAGACGGCTATTGGTTGATGTGTTCGGAATTCATCGCCAATGACGCCAAGTCGTTTGTGAAGTCGATGTATAGCCATCCGACAGCGTTCAAATACAATAGTTATGAGTGGTCTTATCCTGCGTCGGTCTATGTCGATCTGGCCGAAAGCGTCGGGCTTAAGCTCGTCGGCGTCATTCCGATGCACTATCACGGCAACGCACTACAAGGCCAAGTTGGCGGCGAGAAAGACCACGGAAGGCTTGATGCATGGGTCGAAGCAAACCTGCTGCGTGCAGGCGGGACGGTTGAAGCATTCTGGGACGAAGTTGACCATTTCCGCAGGCATCGTAAGGGCAAGCGATACTACACGCAGCCTCAGGCGATGATCTTCCAGCGTCACTCACCAGACTAGTCGGGCGGCTTAAGACACCCTCAGGGGGGGATGGGTCAATAAAACCACTTGCTCCGGTTTCATGTGGCGATCACTCCGAAAG
>TARA_R110000824_G_scaffold222077_3_pt1 | contig 114577 bp, 103 predicted proteins | sample TARA_R110000824 | Tara Oceans TARA_R110000824 (sample SAMEA4397747) | marine metagenome | biome: Polar Biome; feature: [MES] marine water layer (ENVO:01000295) within the mesopelagic zone...; material: water (ENVO:00002006), including particulate matter (ENVO:01000060) such... | reverse complement strand
ATCGGCAGCCTGCTGACCCACGTGCGCCGCGGCGACATCGTCAACGTGCACTCGCTGCGCCGGGGCGCCGCCGAGGCTATCGAAGCGATTGCCCACGGCGACAAGCAGTCCTCCAAAGTGGTCGGCCGTACTATCCGCGAGATCGGCCTGCCCGAGGGCACCACCATCGGCGCGATTGTGCGCGGCAAAGAGGTCATCATCGCCCACGGCGATGTAATGGTTGAGAGCGGCGACCACGTGATTCTGTTTGTGATCGACAAGCGCCGCATCCGCGATGTAGAGCGTTTGTTCCAAGTCGGTCTCACGTTCTTTTGATAACCCCCGAATCACTGCCGCTGGCAGCCAATAACAGGAGCATGCGACAACCATGAGTCTGCGGGTTATTTTGCGCATTTTAGGGCTGTTGCTGATGCTATTCAGCCTGACCATGCTTCCTCCAACGCTGATTTCACTTTGGTTTCGCGACGGCGTATGGAGTGCCTTTATTAGCGGTATTGCGATTTCGGTGGTGACTGGACTGCTGCTTTACCTGCCTAACCGCCGCGCGCAAAAAGAGCTGCGTATCCGCGACGGCTTTATTATCGCCGCGATGTTCTGGACGGTGCTGGCGCTATTTGGCTCGCTGCCGCTAATGCTGTTTGGCGAAGGCTCACTGAATATCACCGATGCGGTATTTGAATCGTTCTCCGGTTTAACCACTACCGGCGCTACCGTGATTACCGGCATCGACTTTCTACCCGAATCGATTCTCTACTACCGCCAGCAGCTCCAGTGGCTGGGCGGCATGGGGATCGTCGTATTGGCCGTCGCCATTTTGCCCACTCTAGGGGTTGGCGGCATGGCCCTTTATCGCACCGAAATACCGGGGCCGCTAAAAGACTCCAAGCTCACCCCACGTATTACCGAAACCGCCAAGGCACTGTGGTATATCTACGCCACGCTTACCCTCGCCTGCATGATCGCCTATATGTTGGCGGGCATGAGCTGGTTCGATGCGTTAAGTCATAGCTTTTCGACCGTCGCCAACGGCGGGTTTTCTACCTATGACGCCAGTATCGGCTATTTTGATAGCGCCACGATTGAAATGATCTGCATCGCCTTCATGCTTATTTCTGCCTTCAGCTTTAGCCTGCACTTTATCGCCTGGCGGGAAAAAAGCCTGTTGCACTACTTTCACGACCCTGAAGCACGTTTTTTGATGCTGTTTCTGCTCGCCTTGTCTGTAATCACCGTGTTGTCGCTGTTGTTAACCAATACCTATGACACACTGCGCGGGCTACGCCACGGGGTTTTCCAAGTCGTCTCGGTCGCCACCACGGCGGGTTATAGTGTCGCCGACTTCTCCATGTGGCCTGGCGCCCTACCCTTTCTGCTGTTTGTCGCGGCGTTCGTCGGTGGCTGCTCCGGTTCTACCGGTGGCGGCATGAAGGTCATTCGGATTATCTTGATCCTTAAACAGGGCATGCGCGAGATTATGCGGCTGATCCACCCCAATGCGGTGATTGCGGTCAAAGTGGGCAAAGTCAGCGTGCCCGACAGCATTGCCCAAGCGGTATGGGGGTTCTTTTCGGTTTACATGTTGCTGTTCTTTATAATGTTGGTCGGGGTGATGGCGACTGGGGTTGACCAGGTAACGGCTTGGTCCACTGTGGGGTCAGCGCTCAACAACCTAGGCCCAGCGCTGGGTGAAGCAAGTACCCACTATGGTGAGATGCCCACGCTAGCAAAATGGATTCTGGTACTCGCCATGCTGCTCGGGCGACTGGAAATTTTCACGGTTCTAGTGCTGTTTACCCCCGCTTTTTGGCGGCGTTAAGCCCTGCATATCAGACATGCACTTCAGACCCTTTATTGATCTTGAGAGCCATTAATGTCCCACGAAGAAACGTCCCATCAAGACACGCCTCACCAAAAGACTGGGCCGCAGGCGGAAATGCCGGCCGCACTCCCGGCCACCAGTGGGCCGTTAACAACGTTCACTATCGGTGAAACCCGCTACACGCTGCTGGGTACGGCCCATGTGTCGGCAGAAAGTGCCGACGATGTGCGCAAACTGATAGATAGCGGCGCCTTTGATGCGGTGGCCATCGAACTCTGCGATGCTCGTCACCACAGCATGTCGAACCCAGACGCCATGGGCGAGCAGGACCTGTTTCAAGTGTTCAGGGAAGGCAAAGCGGGCATGGTCGCGGCGAGCTTAGCGCTTGGCGCTTTTCAACAGCGTATTGCTGACCAATCCGGCATTCAGCCTGGGGCCGAAATGCGCGCCGCCGTTGAAGAAGCCAGTCGTCTCAAGCTGCCACTGCTGCTGGTTGACCGCGATGTAGGCGTGACGCTAAAGCGCATCTACCGCAACGTGCCCTGGTGGCAGCGCTTTTCGCTATTTTCAGGGCTTATCGGCAGCGTGCTCTCGCGTCAGGATGTCTCTAAAGAGGACATCGAAAAACTCAAAGAAGGCGACATGCTGGAAGCTACCTTCAGCGAGTTTGCCGCCGAATCCGAAGCGCTTTATACGCCGCTGATTCGCGAGCGCGACCGCTACATGGCGCTACGGTTAGCCGAAGAGGCGCCGCCAGGGCGCTACCAGCACGTGCTGGTGGTGATTGGTGCAGGCCACTTAAAAGGCACCGGCGAACACTTGGAAGCACCGCTGCCCGCCGACCCAAAAGTAGAGCGCGAATCATTGGAGGCCACCCCGCCGCCGTCCAAAATTTGGAAGGCGCTGCCCTGGCTGATTACCGCGTTAGTGCTCACCGGCTTTGCGATTGGCTTCTCGCGCAATACCGGACTTGGCTGGCAGCTGGTGCTTGAGTGGTTCTTGATTAACGGCATTCTCTCTGGCGGTGCGACGATTATCGCCCTGGCACACCCCGTTACCGTAATTGCCACCTTCTTTGCCGCTCCGCTCACCTCGCTGAACCCCACCATTGGCGCGGGCTTTGTAGCTGCTGGGGTTGAGCTCTATATGCGCAAACCCAAAGTGCGCGATTTTTCATCGCTGCGCCACGATGTGACGCAATTAAAAGGCTGGTGGCAAAACCGCGTATCGCGCACCCTGCTGGTGTTTATTCTCGCCACGCTAGGCTCCGCGGTGGGTACCTGGGTAGCTGGGTTCAGAATCGCCGGTGCCCTGTTTGGCAGTGGCAGCGCGTAAAACGACCCTCGCAGCGCTCATATTTCTATGGGCGCTGCTTCTTGCTGAGCTAATAGGCGCCGCATCGCCGCGGTCGGCGAGTCGATTTTGTGATGCAGTCGGCTCGCCGCGTAGCTATCGTTAAACACCTCAAAGTAATCATCCAGCACATCCGCAGCGACCGTATCTCCGCCCTGACGCAGCAGCTCAATCGCCACTTCCGCAGTACAAAGGTGCGATTTTGACGCCGGTTTGCGCAGCCGATAACGCGTCTCCCGCTCGGTTCTCAATGGCAGCACAGGCAGTGCATCCAGATAGGCGCTTTTACGGAACATGCGCCGCGCCTGACGCCAGGTGCCATCCAGAATGATAAATACCGGAATGCGCGTCTGCGCTTTCGCCGCATGCACCGCTTCGATACCCACCACCCGATCCGCGTAGTCGGGCTGGTCATCGGGAAAAATCACAAAGGGGACATAGCGAGGGTCTTTCAACAGCGCTGACAGCTGTGCATCCGGCGCCGTACGGTACCAAGTAAAGATTCGCGTCTCGCTAAGCACATCACCAATCAAGCGACCGGTATTCGTCGGTTTGTAGTGCTCGATCGAATGCGTTAACAGCCATACCTGAGCAACGCTTTGCGCCTTCACTTGATAGGGGCACAAACAATTAAGCACCGGTAAATTGCACCCTTCACAGCGCGTGACAAAACTGCCGCGCGCTTTGAATTCACGCCTGGGCGGGCGCGGATGCTCAGCAGCTGAATAATGATTTACGGTGTCATGATCAATAGAGTGATCGTTCAAAGCACTCTCATCAGCAGAGCTTTTAAAAGCAGACATCCGCGCTCCAAAGAGTGGGGGAAACTAAGAGTGAAAAAGGGCGCAGAGTATAAATGAGCGCGACGTCCTTTGACGAATATTTCCAACACCACCGTAAACCTAAAAGTATCTCTACGTTGACACCCAAAGCGCAACGCCGCTAAAGTCTTGTCAACTAATACAGATAAAAAGGTTTACAGATGACCGTGCAACACGAACAGTTACTTCATGAACAGCTCCTTCATGAACAACGCCACGACTGGACGCTAGAAGAGATCAACGCGCTTTTCGCGCTGCCGTTCAATGATCTGCTGTTTCAAGCCCAGCAGGTTCACCGTGCCCACTTTGACGCTAACGCGGTGCAGGTCTCTAGCCTGCTCTCGATCAAGACCGGCGCCTGCCCGGAGGATTGCAAATACTGCCCTCAATCCGGCCACTACAACACCCAGCTGGAAAAAGAGAAGCTGCTGGAAATTGAAAAGGTCGTCGAACAAGCCAAGGCAGCGAAAGAGGCAGGTGCCAGCCGGTTTTGCATGGGCGCCGCCTGGCGCAGCCCGCGGGATAAGGATCTACTGCTGGTCGAAGAGATGGTTCGTCAGGTGAAAGCCGTGGGCCTGGAGACCTGCATGACGCTGGGGATGGTCGACGGCGAACAGGCCAGCCGACTGGCCACGGCGGGGCTCGATTACTACAACCACAATCTGGATACTTCGCCGGAGTTTTACGGCGAAATCATCACCACCCGCACCTACAGCGACCGGCTGGAAACGCTCTCCAACGTGCGTGATGCAGGCATGAAAGTGTGCTCCGGCGGCATTCTCGGCATGGGCGAAGATGCCAAAGATCGTAGCGCCCTGCTGCAACAGCTGGCCAAGCTCTCCCCGCACCCCGAATCCGTGCCGATCAATATGCTGGTGAAAGTGCCCGGCACACCGCTGGAAAACGTCGAGGATTTAGACCCGGTCGAGTTCATTCGCGCCATTGCGGTCGCCCGCATCATGATGCCGCAAAGCCATGTGCGGCTCTCTGCTGGCCGCGAGCAGATGAACGAATCGACCCAGGCGCTGGCGTTTTTGGCAGGCGCCAACTCGATCTTCTATGGCGACAAACTGCTGACCACCGGCAACCCCCAAGTAGATCGTGACCGTGCGCTGTTTGCCAAGCTGGGCCTGCACCCTGAGAAGCGCGAGACCTGCGAAAGCGAGGATATCCAAGCGGCACGCCTTGCCCAACAGGCACAGCAGCAGGTGCACGCCGAACGCGTTGCCGAGCTGGCGGTAGACGCCAGTGTCTGAAGCGTGGCAACAGCGTCTGGCCGACGCCCGCGCTCATCGTCAACAGACGGAGCGTTGGCGAACTCGGCAGGTAGCCAAAAGCAATACCCTCGACTTTGCGGGTAACGACTACCTAGGCCTCGCTCAAGACCTGCGCGTTAGCGAGGCCCAGGCGGCGGGCGCTCGCCATTACGGTGCAGGTGCAGGCGCTTCGCATTTGGTCAGCGGTCATCTGGAGGTTCACGACGCCTTGGAAGAAGCGTTAGCGCACTGGACAGGCCGCGAACGTGCGCTGCTGTTTTCTACCGGCTATATGGCCAATCTCGGCGTACTGCAAGCGTTGGCAGATCGCCATACCGCACTTTTCCAGGATCGCCTCAACCACGCATCGCTAATCGATGGCGCCGCGTTAAGCGGAGCCCGCTCGCGTCGCTTTCATCACCGCGATGCTATTGATCTGGAAAGCCTGCTGGCGCGCAGTGAGTGCGCGCATAAGCTAGTGGTCAGCGATGGCGTTTTCAGTATGGATGGCGATATCGCCGACATTGCCACGCTGGCTGAAGTCAGTCGTCAGCACAACGCCTGGCTGATGATCGATGATGCCCACGGCGTAGGGGTGCTAGGCGACAATGGCAGCGGCTGCGTGGGCAGCACCTGGAACAGCACCGACGTACCGATTTTGGTTGGCACCCTGGGCAAAGCATTAGGCACCGCTGGGGCTTTTGTAGCCGGGGATGCCGAGCTAATCGAGCACTTGATTCAGTTTTCACGTAGCTATATCTATACCACCGCCCAGCCTCCAGCCATCGCCGCTGCGACGTTAAAAGCGCTGGAGATCGTTCAGGGTGAACCGGAACGCCGTGACCAGCTAAACGCCAATATCGCTTACTTTCGCCATGAGGCGCTGCAACTGGGGCTACCGCTCAGCGAGTCGGCCACCCCCATTCAGCCGCTGATCCTGGGCGATGAAACGCGCACCTTAAGCTGGGCGTTACAGCTACAGCAAAAGAGCATACAGGTGGGGGCGATTAGACCGCCAACGGTGCCCAAGGGTGAATCCCGTCTGCGTGTGACTTTAAGCGCTCGCCATCAGCACGACGACATTGATCAACTGTTAGCCGCGCTCCACCACTGCCAGCACCAAGAGGCGTTATGCAGCCCCTTCGTTTAATTCTGCTCTCCGGCTGGGGAATCGACCAGCGTATTTGGCAGCCGCTCGAGGCGCACTGGCCAAGCGACCTAGCTGCCCAGGCAGTAGAGTGGCCCGGCTACGGCGATACGCCTCCGCTTGCGGCCAACGCGACGATACAAGAGCTGGCAGACGCGATGGCCGAGTCGTTAGCCAGCGATGCGGTCTGGGTCGGCTGGTCATTGGGTGGGCTACTGGCGACGGCGCTACTGGCATATCTCCCCCCACCTCGGGGCCTGATTCTGCTCGGTGCGGGGGATGCATTCTGTGTCAGAGACGAGGTCAGCGCCAAAGGTGGCGTCACTAGTGCCGAACTGAGCGCCTTTCAGCGCGCCTTTCAACGCGCTCCCACCGCGACGTGGCAACACTTTTTGCGCTGGCAAACCCAAGGGGAGCCCAGCCCTCGGCAGGCTTACCGGCAACTGCATGATTTGCTGGGTGATACGCCCCCCGCCGACAGCACCACCCTGGCTACCGGACTGCACTGGCTGGCATCGATTGATAATCGCCCATGTCTAGCGGCGCCCCCTTGCCCGGTGGTACGTCTTATTGGCGACCATGATCCATTTATCAGCCCCGCCCAGCGCCGCATCAGCAAACCCTTAAGCAATGTCGGCCACTGCCCGATGCTCTCGCAGCCCCAGGTGCTCGCCGCCGAGATTGTCCGTCATGCTAATCAGATGACTAACGTTAGCACGGCGGCTTTATGAACGATCTAACGCTGAAGACTGAGGCAAACTGGCAGGCACGGGTCGCCCACGCTTTCTCACGAGCTGCTCCCCGCTACGATACGCTAGCCACTGCACAACGCCATATAGGTGAGATGCTTTGGGGGACGTTACCTCCACACGCTTATAACGTGTTGGATATGGGGTGCGGTACCGGTGTCTGGACACAGCGGTTGGCTGAACGTTACCCACGCGCTCAGATCACCGGGTTAGATTTAGCCCCTGGCATGCTGGAACAGGCCCGCCAACGCCACGGTGAAAGCATCCACTGGCAACCCGGCGATGCTGCAGCACTGCCATATGACGAGCATTCATTTGATCTGGTGTTTTCCAACTTGGCGGTGCAGTGGTGCCCTGACATTGGCGCGGTGATGGCTGAGCTTTACCGGGTTCTCACGCCCGGAGGGCAGGCGCATATGACGACGCTGCTGCCCGGCACCCTGGAGGAGATCGCCTTTGCCTGGCAGCGTCCCGAAGCGTTGCTGCAAACACCTGATCGCGCCAGCGTCGAGAGAGCCATCGGCGAAAGTGGCTTAACCATCACTCGGCAGACGATCACCGTTGAACGCTTCTATTACCCTGACTTGAAGGCGGTGATGGCGTCGATCAAAGGTGTCGGCGCGCAGATTTCCCGGCCACAAGCCAGCCTTAGCCGAAATGACATCGCCGCCGCACAAGCGCGCTTTGAACAACTCCGCCAGCCGGACGGCCTACCCGTGAGCTACCACTGCTTAACGCTGCAATTGGAAAAATCGCTATGAACGTTTGGTTTGTGACTGGCACCGATACCGATGCGGGTAAAACCCTGGTGACCAGCGGGTTACTATATGCCGCCCACCAACAGCAGTTGAGCACGCTAGGCTTAAAACCTATCGCCTCGGGCAGCCAAGCCACGCCTGAAGGCTTGCGGAATAGTGATGCCCTCGCCCTTCAGCATCAAAGCGTGCCGCCGGTCCACTACGCCACGGTAAACCCCATCGCCTTTGCCCCGGCCATTGCTCCTCATCTTGCCGCGTTAGAGGCGGGCCAGCCGCTTGAGGTGAGCGCTATTACTCACTTGCTGCGTGAAACGCTTACCCAAACATCCAGAGACTTCACTCTGATTGAAGGCGCCGGTGGGTGGCGCGTGCCGTTAAACGCGCAGGAAGATTTTGCCGATCTGGCGATGGCGCTTGAGCTGCCGGTGATTCTGGTGGTTGGCCTAAAGCTGGGCTGCTTGAATCATGCTCGCTTAACGGCGGAAGCTATTCGCGCAGACGGCTTGGTATTAGCAGGGTGGGCGGGCAGCGTAGTTGACCCCGCTTTTGCGGCTAATACAGCCCGTTTTGAGGCCAATATTGCCCATTTGAACGCTAAGCTGGCAGCCCCCTGTTTAGGCATTGTTCCTCATCTAGATGACCCCGACGCCGCAACTGCCGCCCCCTACCTCTCCCTGGAGCCGTTATGAACACGCCGGTTTGGCATCCTTATGCCCACTTAAAAACCCAAACGCCCGCGCCCAAGGTGGTTGGCGGTGACGGTGCCCACTTTGTGCTCGAAAGCGGCGAGCGTCTGCTGGATGCCACCTGCTCCTGGTGGTGCATGATTCACGGCTATGGCCACCCGCGCCTTGTATCGGCCATTCGCGAGCAGGCAGGCGAGCTGTGCCATGTGATGCTTGGCGGCTTGACCCACGACCCCGCTGATCAATTAGCCCGTGAGCTGGTACGGATCACACCCGCCGGACTGAACCATGTTTTCTATTCGGACAGCGGCTCGGTGGGTATGGAAGTGGCGATGAAAATGGCCCTCCAGTACCAGGTACTCACCGGCCACCCCGGCAAGCAAAAGATGCTCTCGTTGATGAAGGCGTACCACGGCGACACCACCGGCTGTATGGCGGTATGCGACCCGGAGGAAGGCATGCATAGCCTGTTCGCCAGCCTACTGCCACAACACCATTTCGCCCCGGCGCCCACGGCCCCTTTTGATGCCACCGCTGAACAAGTCGAGCACGACCTTAGAGCCCTGCGTCGCGTACTTGAGCGCCACCATGATGAAATCGCCGCCCTATTGATGGAACCGCTTTTACAAGCAGCAGGCGGGCTCAACATGACCTCGCCGGACTATGTCACTGGCGCCAGGGAACTGTGCGATGAGTTTGGGGTGCTGCTAATTTTTGATGAAGTCGCCACCGGCTTTGGCCGCACCGGCAAACTGTTTGCCGCCGACCACGCGGGCATCACGCCGGATATCATGGTGCTCTCCAAAGGCTTGACCGGCGGCTATTTGGGTCACGCCGCTACGCTCGCCACGGATCGTGTCCATGACGCCTTTATCGGCGACACTCCCCAGCACGCTTTTATGCACGGGCCTACCTTTATGGGCAACCCGCTGGCCTGCCGCGTGGCGTTGGAGAGTCTGCGCGTCTTCGAGGAAGAGAATTACCTGGACAAGATTGCCAAGCTCAGTCAGCAACTGCAGCGTGAACTACTCGAAGATCAGGCACTGCATGCACATCCGGCCGTGGCTGACGTTCGCGTGCTCGGCGCCACCGCAGTGATCGAAGCGCACTCCGCTGAAGCGTTAAAGGGCGTAGGTGACTTCGCCCGCGAGCGCGGCGTATGGCTGCGTCCCATTGGTCGCTGGCTCTATACCATGCCCGCCTACATTACTTCTGAAGCGGAAATCTCCCAGATTACCGATGTAATGAAGGCGTGGTTTAGCCGCAGCTAAAGCGAGGGCTATGACAATACAAGATTACCCTGCTGCTTCCAGCGGTTTACCAACGCTGGAACGCCTTCTCCAGCCGTGGTATTGATTGCCAGCACGCCCGGCGGGCTGAGCATATCCGCCTCCGGGTCGACCAGGGCGCAGGGCGTGTCGTAGTCAATGTACGAGAGCAGCGAAGCGGCGGGCATGACGGCCAGCGACGTGCCAACGACCAACAGAAAGTCAGCCTGGCTAACAAGGTCGCAGGCCTCCGCAAACAGCGGCACCGATTCGCCAAACCAGACCACGTCGGGCCGCAGTTGGCTGCCCTTGTCGCACACATTGCCCAGCTGGATGCCCCCTTTCGGCAGCGGGTAGCGCATGCGTTCATCGATTGACGAACGGGCTTTTAAAATCTCGCCATGCAAATGTAATACATGGCGAGAGCCTGCACGCTCATGAAGGTCATCAATATTCTGGGTAATAATGCTGACGTTAAACCCCTCTTGCTCCAGGGCAGCCAGCGCCTTATGGGCCGCGTTGGGCTTGGCACGACGTATCTGTTCACGACGCTGGTTATAAAAATCCAGCACTTGCTGCGGATTGCGCCGCCACGCCTGAGGGGTGGCGACATCTTCAACCGGATGGTTCTCCCATAGTCCGTCGCTGGCACGGAAGGTCTTGATGCCACTCTCGGCACTAATCCCAGAGCCGGTAAACACCACCAAATGCGGGCTTGCTGCCATGCTTACCTCGTCGCTTGTGTTTCATGGGCCTAAAATAGAAGCCTAATATACCAGTTGGCCTATCGTACCCACGAAACGCTGCTTATTTCGATAGGGGTATACGTCGATGACCCGGCCATCGATAATTGCCTGCTGCAGTTCCAGCCAGTAATCCGGGTCGAATAACTCTGGATGCTGCTCCATAAACAGGCGGCGCAATTGAGGGTTGGCAAACATGAAAGGGCCAAACTCCTCCGGGAAAATATCGTTAGGGCCGATGGATAACGTATCGCCCCCCTGGAAGTCATTGCCATAGGATTTCGGAAGTTGTCTGAAACGGCATTCAGTGAGATAGCAGACCTCATCGTAGTCGTAGAAGATCACCCTTCCATGGCGCGTCACGCCAAAGTTTTTCAGCAGCATATCGCCAGGAAAGATATTCGCCGCAGCCATCTGCTTGATGGCATTGCCGTAATCCTTAAGCACCATCTCCTTCTCTTGTTCGCTGCACTGCTCTAGATAGATATTCAGCGGCGTCATCATGCGCTCGGTGTAGCAGTGTTTGATAATGACCTTATCGTCTTTCAACACAACGGTAGAGGGCGCCACTTCCAGCAAGTGCTCCAGGCACTCCGGCGCAAAATGATCCTGGCGGACAATAAAATTGGAGAACTCTTGAGTATCGGCCATGCGCCCTACCCGGTCATGGCGTTTTACTAGCCGGTACTTTTCGCGCACCACGGCGTGGGTCACGTCTTTAGCCGGGTCGAATTTATCTTTAATGATCTTAAACACGGTGCGAAAGCTGGGTAACACAAACACTGCCATCACCATGCCGCGCACGCCAGGGGCGATAATAAACTGATCTTCGCGCTTGGCGACCTGACGGTTCAGGGCTCGGAAAAACTCGGTTTTGCCATGTTTGAAGAAGCCGATTGAGGCATAGAGTTCACCTTCTGGCTTATGCGGCATCAGCTGCTGCAGGTAATCGACAAACTCTCTGGGTACCGCGACCTCCACCTGAAAATAAGCGCGGGTAAAGGAGAAAATAATCGACACTTCATCGGTTTCGATCAGCACCGTATCCAGGTGTAGGCAAGGGTCGCCCCCCTGCTGCTCGCCAAATCCCTCGCCGTGGAGTACCGGCAGCACCAGCGGTACTTGCTCTCCACCGCCACGAATACGCCCGACCAGATAAGCCCCTTTATTGCGGTAGAAAACGCTATTCAGCAATTCGATTTCCGCATCGCCGGTGTTCAAAATCGCCGAGGGTAAGTGCTGCTGTAAGAAAGTGGCGCCGAGATGGGTATCCTGGTCTATTTCCGCAAAACGGTTTTCGAAAGGCGCATCGATAAGCGCCCATTTGAGGGCAGCCTGCCAGTCGCCATTCACCTGTTTGCGACGGCAGAGATCAATTCCCGAGCGATGGGCAGCATCCTCCCGGGAGCTATACACAAACATCCACTCATTGCGGATATGGCGATGATGGAAAATGGCGCAGAACAGCGAGTTAAAGAAGGTCTCAGCGAGTTCGTAATCGAGCCGGTGGCTGATCAGTTCAGCATAGTGGTTGCGCGCCTCGCGCCAGCTCTCGCAGTGGGACACTACGTCAGGATCGAAAGTGCGCTTTAAGCGCCCAAGCGTAACGTCGATCTTTTCCTGATAAAGATTAATGCGCTCCGCCGACGCCTGCTGGGTGTCACGCCACGCCGCATCACGGAAACGACGGCTGGCATCGGCAGTGATCTCTTTAAAGTGCGCACGGTACTCATCAAAACCGTGCAAAATCGTCGTGGCTAAGCGGTACGCAGGTGCGTGTTTCAAGGGCCGTGCTCCTGATCATTTTTACCAGCTTCGCGTAACTGGAAGCTACATGCGAGACGACCTTGGTGGGTAGCCAACGCCAACTTAGCGCAGGGGCTCGATTAGGTTGATCTGAAGGCAAAAAGGCCCCGCGGTGCGGTCAGCGATTAAAAAGCCGACCTGGTGAATCTCACTAGGGGTTACGGCAGGGGCGTCACTCAATAGCGTTCCCCGCCCCACTGCTTCAAAAGCATCCCATGAGAAGTGCAGTGTTTCCCAGGCATCTTGAGCAGGCGTAAATTTCACTCGGTACGCTGAGGCATCGCCAAGGGAGGTACTTTTTAGGCGAAGTTGGTAGGTGCGCCCATCCCCCCGCACGGTTAGCGCTATGCCCTGGGCATCCGCTAGCGTTGGCTCGAACCCGTTGGGCTCGCGGCGAACGGAGGCAAAACCACCGCCGTTTTCCAGCGACACCTCACCCTGAAAGCGACCTTCGTTGTCAGTAACGCTAAACGTGCTCTGTGAAACACCGCCCATCACGCCATCATCCACTGCGTACCAGCGCTGCTGCTCGTTTGGGCTATCAAATGTCAACGCCATGCTTACTCCTTATCATTAGCCAAAAAAGCCTCTTTGCCGCAGGGCAAAGAGGCTTGGTCAGCCTAGGCGATTAGCCTTGTAAATTACAGCTTCACTGTCGTGACCGCTGGGTCTGAATCACTATCATCCAGCTCTTCAGGTGACGCGACTACCAGCGCAAACTCCTCCTCGGCGGTTTTGGCTACGAGGTGATTCTTGCTGTAGAGGAAGAAGTAGGCTGCGCCAACAATGAACAGTACGATGGTGTAGTTAAAGGCGCGTGGGTCGAAGGCGTATACCCCAGTGAGCGCGACCAGCGACAGCACCAGTGCAATCCCTGAGGTGACGACACCGCCAGGCGTTTTATACGGACGCGGCAGGTCGGGTTGTTTTACCCGCAGCAGAATATGGCTGAGTGCCATGAGCGCATAAGAGATCGTCGCACCGACCACGGCCATTCCCAGCATCAAATCGCCTTCCCCGCTCAACGACACCAGAAAACCAAACACGCCGGGCACGATCAGTGCCAAATAAGGCACTTTACGGCCGCTGGTCAGCGATAGCGGCTTCGGCAAATACCCCGCCCGTGAGAGCGCAAACACTAACCGGCTGTAGCCATAAATAATCGAGAAGAAGGAAGCGATCAGACCCGCCAGGCCCAGCACATTCACCAGCGTAGCCAGGGTCGGGCTGCCCGCCGCGTTCAGTGCATCCACCAACGGTACGCCGCTTTGACCGATCATCTCAGCGCCTGCCGCACCGGCCAGTAACACCACGACTAATAGCGCCGTGAAGAGCAGAAACAGCATCGCCGCGATAATCCCTTTGGGCATATCCCGAGCGGGATCTTTGGCTTCTTCCGCGGCCAGCGGTACACCTTCCACCGCCAGGAACAGCCACATACCAAACGGCAGCGCCGCCCAAACGCCGTACCAGCCAAACGGCATAAAGGTGCTGGCGCCCGCCGAATCGGTGGGGGCAATATCAAACAGGTTGGCAGCGTCGAAACTGCCAATTAGCGCGACAGCAGTTGCCAGAATAGCGAACACCGCCAGGCCGCTAATCACCATCATGACCTTGAGCGCTTCCCCTACGCCTGCCAAGTGGATACCAATGAAAACGGCGTAGAAAATCAGGTAAACCAGCGGGCCGTTAATGCCGATTAAAGCCTCTACCGCGGCACCGATAAAGATCACAATCGCCGCTGGGGCCAAGGCGTACTCGATCAATACTGCAAGCCCCGTTAAATAACCACCGGCAGGCCCCATTGCCTGGCGGGCAAAGCTATAGCCACCGCCCGCTGCGGGAATCGCCGCGGACATTTCGGCAAGCGACAGCACCAACGCCAAATACATCAACGCCATCAAACAGGCCGCTATCGCAAAGCCACCCCAGCCCGCTTCGGCGATACCAAAGTTCCACCCGGCGAAGTCACCGGAAATGACGTAGGAAACCCCAAGCCCCGCCAGCAGTATCCAGCCAGCGGTGCCTTTGCGCAGTTGGCGTTTTGCCAGATACGCCTGATCAATCGATGGTTGTGTCATCGTTTTACCCTTTCAGTGTGGAACGAAATCGTCGTCAGCGGCGTGCTGTTGTTTACCAACGTTGTTCCGTTTTGTTATGTGATCGTTGTTATGGAATATCGCTTTTTGGGTGACGTTAATCCGCCACCAGGAAGTTACACGTCGAGCCTGAAGCAGACTCACCTTCCAGCACGTCGTCCTCGCTACGGTCTTTCAACTTAACGCCAGACAATTTGAGCTGACGGGCCTCGTTTAACAGCAGAAAGAAGCGTCGGGCGGCCTCATCTATTTGCAAACCCGCCGGGCGCACGTTGGAAATGCAGTTTCGCCGATCATCCTTGAGCCCCGGTTCCGGCGCCCAGGTCATATACAATCCCAGGCTATCCGGTGAGCTCAGCCCCGGCCGTTCACCGATCATCACCAGCACTGCATCCGCGTTGAGCAGCCCACCAATCTCATCGCCAATGGCCACCCGCCCCTGCTCAACAATCGTTAACGGCGCTAGCTGCCAATCAGCGGTGTCGCTGCTCAACATCTGATAAAGCGTGCTAAGAAATGGCGCGCTGTTTTGCTGAATAGCCAGCGCGGAAAGCCCATCGACCACGACAATCGCAAGGTCATAGCGCTGCTGGGACGCGGCGGCTTGCTGCAGGTACTCACGCAGATGTTCACGGCTCTCGTCGTTAAGGCGTCGGCCATAGTCGGGCCGCTGCAGGTACAAGGCACGATCCTGGGCATGGCTGTGCAGGCGCTGCGGAGCCTCAGACAAATTGAGGGCTTGGGTCAGCTCGGTGGAGAGCGCTTCCACATCAAGCGGACAGTGCACGGCATCCTGGGCTTGGGCATGAGCCAACTGAAACGCCAGGAGCTTGCTGGTCGGCAGGCTGACCCCAGCGCGCCCCAGGCCAATGCGCGCGTCGGTAAAGGCATTCAGCCTCTCCCAGGGGTTCTCCACCACGATGGGAGATGACAGTTCATGTGCCATGGCGCGGCTCCTTGGGCAGATGGCGCAGGCTATTGGCAAAGGCGGCCGGAAGCTGGTCATTGAGCCGGTGGGTGCTGACATCCTGGAAAATCTGCATCTCTTCGAGCCAGCGCTCAAATTCCGGCGCGGCTTTTAGCCCCAGCACCCGACGTGCATAGAGCGCATCGTGAAACGAAGTCGTCTGGTAATTGAGCATGATGTCGTCGGAGCCAGGAATGCCCATGATGAAGTTGCAGCCCGCCACGCCGAGCAGCGTGAGCAGGTTATCCATGTCGTTTTGATCGGCTTCGGCGTGATTGGTGTAGCAGACATCGCAGCCCATGGGCACGCCCAACAACTTGCCGCAGAAGTGATCCTCAAGCCCTGCACGGGTAATCTCTTTGCCGTCGAAGAGATACTCCGGGCCGATAAAACCCACCACGGTATTGACCAGCAGCGGATTAAACTTGCGCGCCACCGCGTAGGCGCGGGCTTCGCAGGTTTGCTGGTCGAGCCCGTAGTGAGCGTCGGCGGAGAGCGAGCTACCCTGGCCGGTTTCAAAATACATCACGTTGCGGCCTACCGTGCCGCGATTGAGCGACTGCGCCGCTGCTTCGGCTTCGGCGAGAGTGCTCAAGTCAAAACCAAAGCTGCGGTTGGTGGCCTCGGTGCCGCCAATCGATTGGAAGACCAAATCGACCGGGGCGCCTTGCTCGATCGCCTCCAAGGTGTTCGTTACGTGGGTCAACACGCAGGACTGCGTGGGGATTTGATATTTCTGAATCACCTCATCCATCAGGCGCATCAGCTTGACGCTCTGGGCGACGTTATCAGTCGCGGGATTGATGCCAATCACCGCATCGCCACTGCCATAGAGCAAACCATCGAGAATACTTGCGGCAATGCCGGTCACATCGTCCGTCGGGTGATTAGGCTGGAGCCGAGTAGAGAGGCGCCCTGGCAGGCCAATCGTGTTGCGAAAAGCGGTCGTGACTCGACACTTCTTGGCGACCAGAATTAAGTCCTGATTGCGCATCAGCTTGCTAACGGCAGCGGCCATTTCGGGGGTGATTCCCGCTTTTACGTCTGTTAATACGTCACTTGTCGCGTGATCGGAGAGTAGCCAGTTACGAAAGTCGCCGATGGTCAGGTGGCGAAGCGGGGCAAAAGCATCGGCATCATGATCATCGATAATGAGCCGGGTGATCTCATCCTCCTCGTAAGGAATTAACGCCTCGTTCAAAAAAGTCGTCAGCGGGAGTTCGGCCAACACCATTTGAGCGACCACGCGCTCTTCGGCGCTCTCTGCCATTACGCCAGCCAAACGGTCGCCGGAACGCGGCGGTGTGGCTTTGGCCATCAACTCCGCCAAACTTGCGAAGCGGTAGCGGCGGCTCCCCACCGTGGTTTGATAGGTCTGCGCCATAGAGCGGTCCTTTTTGTCATGACGGCTTTACATCGCGCTGACTGCGCGTTGAGGTACAAAACTTGCTTGTTTCCACCATAGCGCTATCCCTAGAGAGGGAGTATCGAGTTTTGGCAAACTCGCCGACATTCCTTTTAACCGAACGAATACAATTACTTAATGCATTTACCAAGCATTTTTTAAGACCGCTAACCCCCTGGGGAGAGCTTTATGACCACGCTCGACAGCTCATTTGCACCAAAAAGATGCACTCAGGAAGAGTTTGATGCCGATGAGCACGCACAGAATTTAACCCGCTGGCAACAGGAGTACGACCAGCTCAGCCCAGGCAGCTTCTATGGTCGCCTGGATGAAGTGGCGTTAGAAACGATGCAGGTGTTCAAGGAGCACACTGGGCAAGCGCTACGCCAGCAGTGTCGGGTATGGCCAAACTCGCTATGGATTGGCATTCCCACGACGCGACATGGCACGCGGATCAATGGCCAAGCGCTTAGCGAGGGCGACGTAATGTGCCGCCCCGGTGGGCGGGATTTTGAATTGGTGACGCCGGAAGAATTCGATATCTATGGGCTGGTGATTCAATTACCAGCGTTAGCAGAGGCCGCTAAGCGACAGGGGATGAGCTTGGATACAGGCTGGCATGTCATGCCCCGACGACAAGCGGCTACCGAAACGCTCAATGCCGTCGCGTTTCTTATTGAGCGCCTGCTGACTAGCCAAACGCTGGCTATTGCTAGCCATATCCATCAAGACATTCTGCTGATGGCGCTGCTGGAACTCCTGCAAGTCGAACAGCCTAGTGCAGAGCTGCCCCCCAGCTACGCGCATCGTAAAGAAGTGGTTGACCGGGTAAAGCGCTACGTGGACGAGCACATGGATGGCCCGGTAACCATGGATGAACTTTGCCAGTTGACCCATGTTAGTCGACGCACGCTGCAGTACAGCTTTACGGCTATTTTGGGCATTAGCCCGCTGCAGTATTTACGTTTAACGCGACTCAATCGTGTCCGTCGGGCGCTGCGAGCCGCATCACCCGAGCAGTCGGTAACGGAAATAGCCACTTACTGGGGCTTCTGGCATCTGGGCCAATTCGCCCACGACTATAAGCAGCAGTTTGGTGAGTGTCCGTCACACACGCTTAACGCACAAGTAAGCTTAGCTAAAGGTCGGTAGATGCGTGGATTCACGCCCTGGCAGACCCAGTTCAAACCAACTGTGATGCGCCTTGCTATCGACCCATAGGTGATAGTGCAATTGAGACATCATCACTGGATCATCTAGAAAATCCAGCCGCTCCAATCGACTCATCCCCGCTGGCCCCATCAATACGGCGCGAGAAACCCGCTCGGCTCGGCGCTGGCGTATGGGCTCGACATCGGTGTGCCGTGATGTGCCTAAGGCCGTCGCCAACGCATTAGGCACGGGCTCTACCACCACTCGGACAAAAGAGGGGGCCGACATCCCGGTGTTCATCTGGGCAAGCAAGCTCACCATGCGTCGCAGCACCCTTGGAGGCTGCGTTTCTTCAGGAATCCGGAACAGCCGCTTTTGAAAGCTGAGCTGTCCTAGCGAAACACGGCTCGACAATGCCGATACCGGGATGGATAGCATTAAAGCAACGACAATGGGCGAGAGCCACCAAAGAAAGGTGGGTTCCATCACGTAAACACCCGCTGCCCACACAGCCCCTATGAGAGTCTGCGTCCAATGAGCGCGAATGGCATCACCCCACGTGGTGTCGCTATTTTCCCGGGACGGTGAGCGCCACTGCACCGCCCATCCCATTACAGACGTCAGTACAAAGCGGGTGTGAAACAGCATTCTTACCGGCGCTAACAACATCGAGAACAGCGACTCGAGAACCATGCTCGCCAATACCTTAAGCGGCCCACCAAATTGACGGCTGCCTTTTATCCACACCAGCAGTACGCTGAGCAGCTTAGGCAAGAACAGCAGTAGCGCCGTCACACCGAACAACCCCACCGCTAAGGTTGGATTCCACTGCGGCCAAACAGGAAATAACATTCCCGGCTCAGGAAAGTAGTCAGGCGTGCTAAAGCTATGCACGGCTAAAAGTGCGGTAGAAAGGACCAAGAAAAGGCACCATAGCGGCGCTGACAGATAAGACATTAAACCGGTCAGGAAGACGGCACGGTGAACGGGATGAATACCTTGCGAGAAAAACAGCCGGAAATTCATCAAATTCCCGTGGCACCAGCGCCTGTCGCGATTGAGCTCATCAAGCAGGTTAGGCGGCATTTCTTCATAGCTGCCTTCCAGCTTGTAAGCAATCCATACCCCCCAACCCGCGCGCCGCATCAGCGCTGCTTCGACAAAGTCATGGGATAATATCTCACCGGACATGGAGCCCTTACCGGGCAGCGGCGCCAGTATGCAGTGCTGCATAAACGGGGCTAGACGAATGATCGCGTTATGGCCCCAGTAGTGCGACTCGCCCAGCTGCCAAAAATGGAGCCCGGCGGTAAACAACGGCCCATAAACCCGCGTCGCAAACTGCTGCATGCGAGCGTACAGGTTGAGGCGCCCCGAAGCGCGGGGCGCTGTTTGGATAATGCCAACCCTCGAGTGCACCTCCATCATTTGCACCAACCGGGTCAGGCATTTGCCGCTCATGACACTATCGGCATCCAGCACCACCATGTAACGATAGAGTGCCCCCCAGCGGCGGCAAAAATCGTCCAGATTACCGCTCTTGCGTTTGACACGCCGCTGCCGACGGCGATAGTAAACTTGGCCGAAAGCACCCAGGTCACGGCACAACACCAGCCAAGCGTAGGTTTCTTGAATGGCAATATCGGGATCGGACGTATCGCTCAGGATAAAGATATCGAAATGCCGGTCATTACCCGTGCTGCGCAGTGACTCCAGGGTGGCGCGCACGCCGGCAAAGACCCTGGCAACATCCTCATTACAGATCGGCACCAGCAGTGCAGTGCGCGCCTCATCATCAATAGGCTCGTCGCCCACTTCGCTGTCAATGGCGTAGCGATCATGGCTTCGTAATAGTTGGAAAAACCCCATCAAAGCGGTCCAAAATCCCGCGGACACCCAGGCGAACAGCAGCACAAACAGCGACAGGATAGTGACCTCAAGCCACTGCAGGCCCTGGCCGGGGAGTACGGTACGCATCTGATTGGCAGCGATGATACTTTGACCGAAAATCAGCACCAGCAAAATCCAACGACGCCTTCTGGCGACCCACTTCCAGGACGCGGAGGGTGACTCTCTTCTGCGCTTTCGAAAATCACCGTTAGCCCAGCGCTTGAAACGGCGCCCAATATTGACGAAAGGATTGGTCGACCACTTCTGGGGCGCCAATGGCGTTCGTTTCATCGGCGGCGACGTTCGCAGGCGCGTAATGCCAGACGTGTCCGTTGACAGTACCTCTGGTGGTGCTAATGGCGGCTCTGCATAGGCAAGCGCTAGGCGTCGACCCACTGATAATGCCGCTGGGTCATCATTATTTTTATGCTGCCAATCACCTTCGCTCTCGCTATCTCCACCCAACGCAGCATGCAGTGAAGCCATATCAAGTTTATCAAGGTCACCGGCTAATAGCGTGTAGCGCTCCTTACGATCCTGGGTTTCCAACGCCAACCGCTCTAGATAGAGATCCGTTGGCGCTGCCTGGGAGGGAGATATTGTTTCAGCCATTAGCGGGCAGCCTGTAGTACCACGTTTCGGACATTTGTTTGCCATCGAGCATTAGCTTGGCCCTGATATCCAAAGGCTGGCTGCCATTACTGCGCTTCACGTTGACAAATACACGCCAGCCGTTGGTCGCCGGGTTATGAACAACGCGACTATTGGCTAATTCGCCATTATCGCCAACACTTGCCTCAACGCTCATATTTGCATCGCGGCCGATACCGGAAAGCGAGGGCCCGATAAAATCGAGAACGAAAGCGAGCGTACCGTCGGGCTCGCGCACCAGGTTATCGCGAATCACCTCTCCTCGTGAGCGACGTGTTTCTTCAACCCACGCAAGCTGAGGATCAAGGTGACGGCTTTCATCGGTTGTGAACGTAATACGGTAATCGAACGCCAGCGGGGTTTCAGGGTCATGTGCTTCATCAGCCAGCCACATCGAAACGATGTTGTCGTTGGTCTCGTTGTCTGTCGGAATCTGGATCAGCTCAACACTGCCTGCCCCCCATTCATTTTGTGGCTCAACCCAAGCGCTTGGGCGCAGGTCATAGCGTGCGGCAATATCCTGATAATCGCTAAAATTGTGGCCACGTTGCATCAGGCCATAACCGCGTAACTGAGGCGTTGCCTGTCGATTCATCATCAACCTGGCTGGATTGGCTAGCGGGCGCCATGTCCAACCATTTTGCGCATCATTGATTAATAGGCCATTAGAGTCATGGATTGCCGGGATATAGTGTTGTGTCGAAGAGGGCTGCTCTGGGCCGTAAAGGTACATGCTGGTGAGCGGTGCTATCCCCAATTTCTCGACCGCCCGGCGCAAATATAGCCGCGACTGTACGTCGACTAAGGTGTCTTCTCCAGGACGCAGCACGAAGCGGTAGGCGCCAGTAACGCTAGGCGAATCAAGCAGGGCGAAAATCGTCAAGTACTGGCTTTCTGGGCTAGGTTCGATGATCCACATTTCTGTAAAACGAGGAAACTCCTCGCCTGAAGGCAACCCTGTATCAACAGCCAGTCCGCGCCCTGAAAGACCATAAACCTGCCCTCTGCCAATAGCGCGGAAATAGCTTGCCCCCAGAAAGACCATTATCTCCTCATTGCGGCCACCTTCATTGAGCGCATGGTTGATCTTAACACCGGCAATACCAATGCTATCGCTGTTCTTCACTTCGTCGGAGATGCCTAAATCACCGTAAGTAAAGTCATCAGGGTTGTAAGCAAAGCCATGAACCTCGCCTTCCTGATCAATACTGTTTAACTGGATTGCGCTGTCGTAATGCATCCCTTCATGGATAAAGCTCAGGGTGAAAGGTGCGCCTCTACCGCTCCACACGTCGCGATCTCGCTTGTACTGTATTTGCGCATATTCCGCAAAACTGAGTTCTCGCAGCTCATTGGGCAACGACGTTTCTGGAGCACGATAGCCCTGCTGGGCTAGCTCTTCTGCTTTTCTAGCGACATCTTCAAAGCCAAACGCAAAAGCCTCAAGAGGGAAGCTTCCAACCAGCAGCCCGCCTAGAACGGCTAGAGAAAAAAAATCGTTGCGGCGTGAAAATTTGCTTAGCGGGGTCGATCCACTCATTTAGCGTAATCCTCCTGTACAATCCTTTGCCTGAAATCAAATACGCTTATTTGCCGAATCGACATACGTGAGAGACCATTCGATCAGCTAATTGCGTCCTTCTGCTATTGCTCGCCATCGCCAAAACACACGCCATGCGCGTATGTAACGATTAGATTACATTTTAGGTATAGCATGAGTCTAGACTACTTGGCACCCTGATTGGCCGAGCTTTTTGAAAGGACTGAGGCAAAAAAATTAGAACTTACTCAATATGTTGAACCGCGTGGAGAGGCGCTACATTAAGCGGGTGGTCTATTACAAGCCGTAGTTTTGCGAAAACCCTGCGCCAATACTTAGCCAACATCTACCGGTTAGATTAGCAGAGCCAGCGCTGAACAAACTGCTCGGCGGCCAGTGGCCGGTCAAAGTAGTAACCTTGACCTTGGTTGCAGCCAAGTGAAAGCAAGGCGGCGATTTGATCTTGGCTTTCAATACCTTCGGCAATGGTTTCAAGCCCTAACGTGTTCGCCATGGCAATAATCGTCGCCACGATGACACGGTCATTGTCACTAGTGAGCATATCGCGGACGAAGGAGATATCGATTTTTATTTTATCGGCGGCAAAGCGCTTCAGGTAGGCAAGCGATGAGTAGCCGGTGCCAAAATCATCGATAGATAGCCCCAACCCCTTTCCCTTTAATACTTCGGTCATGGCGATCGCTTTTTCAGGATTTTCCATGATGCCGCTTTCGGTAATTTCCAAGCTAAGTTGCGAGGGCTCGATGCTGAAACTAGCACAGCTATCAAGCAGGTTAGCGACCAGGCTTTCTTCCTCGAACTGCTGTGCGGCTATATTGATCGCTAGCTGCCCCGGCATTGAATGGCCCTGCGCCCGCCACTCAGCCAGCTGTCGGCAAGCTTCTTCAATCACCCAATAACCAAGCGCTACAATCATCCCACGCTCTTCGGCGATGGGAATGAATTTACCCGGCGATACGTCGCCAAGCTCTTCATCGTGCCACCGGCACAGCGCTTCGGCGCCAATTAATTGGCCACTGTTTAAATCAACCTGGGGTTGAAAGTGCAAGCTTAACTGTTTTTCTGCAATAGCGGACGCTAAACGCTTGGCGATATTCAACTGCTCAGCGACGACGCGCCCCATCCAGGGTTCAAATATACAGGTGGAAAGTTTTTGTCGTTTAGCCTGATACATGGCGATGTCAGCATGCTTCAAAAGCTCCAAGGGCGTTGCCGCATGCTGGGGATAAAGCGAAATACCGATGCCCATTGAGAGTTCAAAGGAGTGCTCCTCAACCAGCATTGGGTATGCAATGCTATCGCACAGCCGCTGAGCGGCAGCTAACGCACCAATCGCGCCTACGCCAGGGCAAACGACGACAAACTCATCGCCCCCTAATCGTGCCAAAAACTCATCCTTCGTTAGCGACGCAGCAAAGTTGCTAGCAACGGCCTTCAGGACTAAATCGCCCAAATCGTGCCCTGCGGTATCGTTGATCTCTTTAAAATGATTCAGATCCAGCAGCAATAGCGCCAGTTCAGGGATCTGCGTATCGGTGAAGACTCGCTCTAAGTGGCGCATAAAAGCGGCCCGATTAGGCAATTGAGTGCCAGGATCACAAAAGGCTAATTGGCGTATTCGTACTTCGTCTCGCTGATGCTCAAGCTCTGACGTTGCACGCGCCGCAAATATCTGCAACACGTTACGCACGATATCCACATCGTCTAGTGGCTTTTTAAACATAACGCCCATAAGGCCCATCGGCTGACCATAACTGTTATCAAGCCGACGTCCTACATAGCCGTTCACCCAATTTAGCGCCCCGTTGCTCTCCTTAGGTAGCATGATGGCGGCACCCTCATGAACAATACACTCCTGCTCAACCATCACCTTATGGCAGGGAACCCCAGGCAGATAGTAGGCAAAATTATCCTGCAGCTCACCATTTACATATAGCGTTAAGGTATGCGCAAAATCCGAATCCTGCTCATTTAATAACGCGATAAACCCCACGTCGGCAGACAGCGCCTCCGCCATATGGGTGGTCAGTTGATGCAAAAATGCATCGCCACTTGTTGCTGAGACCGCTGTTGCAACGCTAACAACAGCTTGCTGAAAGCGTTGCTGTTCATTAATGGTATTAACCAGTGTTTCATTGTGCCGACCAATACGCTGCAATGCCCGCTTCTTATACAGTAGCCGCTCTTGGGTATGGCTTTCCGCTAACTGACGTGCCAGTTCAGCCCCTGCCAGCGCAGAAGCAATACGTAATACGTCATCGGCATATATAGGTAGTACCAAAGGAGAGGAGTGCATTAGCGCAATAACGCCTAAAAAGCTGCCATCAGGCGCTGTGATAGCGATGCCCCAATAACCTTCAACGTTGAGTAAATTTAGCCGCTTATCATTCGGGAAGTGCTGGCAAACTCGAGAGGAAATAAAATAAGTTGAGAGATCAGCTACTTGTTGGCATGGCGTGGCTTCCAAAGCATAAGTAGCCCCCTCGCTGAACGCTTCCTGTGACCACATGGCCAGCGTGGTCGCCATTTCATGGTGGCTATCGATATGCTCTACAACGGCATGGTCCACCTTGAGAATATCCGCTAAGGACCTCACAAGGTGGTGAAAAAAACCCTCTTCGCTGACGTAAGATAGCTTATCCGCTAACTGTCGAAAAATTTCTGGTGCCGAGGTAGGGGACATGTTATTAAACGCCTTCGGATTAGTCGTGCCAAAATCAGGCTACTTGCCAGCTCTTTCTTAACAGCATTTTTGAAAACATCATTTATACCCGCCATATAAAATATTCCAGCACCTACTCAGGCTTCAAAAGCGTTAATGAAAAATCAGATCACTGATACCCATTCACTTTAAAAACCTTCCAGCTAGAAGCTAAACACTACCAAAATCAACTCATACTTTATGATTAAACATTGTCATAACATTTCTGTTTCTTTGCGGCATAAACCTATCCGCCTCAAACTTCCAGGCCTTACGCTGTGCATTTAGGCTTTTTTCTTTTTCAAACGCCCAATTAAACTTATTTCATCAACAACTAATATTTCAAACAGCAACCATATGAAACAAAAAGTTACCTTCACCATCCAAACCAACCTTAGAGGTTGATATTCAACCCAAACAGCCCTTCATGTCAATAGGTCGTTCCTCAACCATTTAGGTCTAATGGAGGACGTTGTGAATAAAACAGAACAGGATCGGCTCGCAGGCAGTATTGGCAGAGCCATTGCCAAACAGAGGGTTCGCAGTCAAATGACTCAAGAAGAAGTCGCTGAGCGCTTAGGCGTTGGCAATGAAGCCGTTTCTCGCATTGAGCGCGGGCTGGTGATACCCAATATTGTGCGTCTAATAGAACTTGCGGAGGTTTTTAATTGCGAAGCTGCCGAATTACTCGGTCAAGCGAGCTTTCATATTGATGACCAGTCAAGCAGGATGAAGCAGCTTCTAGCACCTTTAAACCAAAATGACCGACAACTTGTGATGGATATAATGGAGAATTTAACTGCGCGCCTACAGCAAGGGTAACTGTATAAGATGGCAAGCGTATATTCTTGTCATCTTAATATAAATTATATCGTGGCAATCGCTATACAAACCTATAAAGGTAATTATGACTTTTCCCATTATCTCAACAATAAATTAAACAAATTGAATGCACTTTATTGGTGTTTAATGTATTACACTTCTATTCCAGGATTCTTTCATAAAACAATTTTAAAACACTGATGCGTCCTATTGGTTGCACAACCATTTTTATGCTATAGAAAAGCCTGATGTAAATAGTCAGGTTTTGCTATTCAGCCATCGCAGCGTTGCGCTGCAAAGAGGCGTTATGTTCAACACGACTGCTTGGAACCGCCTGCGCTATACCGCTTACGCCCCTTTTTATGATGTGGTTGCTGCTCGTGCTTTCCGCAGGCCAAGGCGTATTGCGCTAGACCAGGTGGATTGGGAGCCAGGTATGCGGGTGTTATTGGTCGGCGCCGGTACAGGGCTAGACCTGCCTTTTCTGCCGCAGGATATCGAATTACACGCCACCGACTTAGCCCCAGCCATGGTTAAACGCACGGCTAAACGGGCTGAAACGCTACGCCGCGATGTGGAGTGTCGGGTGATGGATGCCGAGGCGCTCAACTACCCCGACGAGCACTTTGACGCCGTCATCATGCATCTTATTATTGCGGTCATGCCCAACCCAAAGCGAGGGCTTGCAGAGGCGCACCGTGTTCTTAAATCCGGCGGCCAGCTGTGTGTGATGGATAAGTTCCAGCCAGATGAACAGCCTGCTGGGACGGGCCGACGTCTGTTGAACCATCTAACCTCAGCGCTTGCCACCGATATTACGCGCCAAGCACAGCCCCTGCTCAGCGAAGCTGGGTTTCAGATTAGCCACGACGAACCGGTGCTAATGAATGGTCTGTTCCGTGCGATCCTGGCCGTCAAGCCCGCTCCTTCTAGCCGCTAAACATGTGACTATTTACCGCTATGTACAGGCTAGCGGTTGCTAATTAAACTATCTAAGCTGTCTGGCTAATTGACCGATACCACTCGGATTCAAGCCAATGACAGCCCCCTCCTCTCACCGCACCAGCAAGCTGCTTTTTGCCCTGCTTAGCCGCTTACACCTGTATATTGGCCTCTTCGTCGGCCCTTTTATTCTTATCGCGGCACTGTCTGGTATCGCTTACTTACTCAGTCCACCACTTGAAGAGTGGCTCTACCATGACACCCTGTATGGCGTTACGCAGGGTAAGCCTCAGCCACTTGCTGAACAGATCGCTGCTGCCCAGCGGCACCTGGGCGCCCCAACCTTGCCCAGCGCGGTGCGCCCTGCACCGGCTTTAGGCGACACCACCCGGCTGATGTTTAGCGGGTCAGGACTGGGGCCTTCTGAACATCGGGCGCTGTTTATCGATCCCATTACTCTGAAAGTAACCGGCGACACAACGGTCTACGGCACCAGCGGTATTTTGCCGCTACGCACGGCGATTGATCATTTTCACCGCCAACTGCTGATGGGCGATGTAGGGCGCCTTTACAGCGAATTAGCCGCGTCTTGGCTTTGGCTTTCTGCTCTGGGTGGCGTCATATTGTGGATGCGGCAACGCCATACGCTGAAAACGCTTTCTGCAGCCCATACAACCCGGCGACGTCACGCCACGCTAGGATTGGTACTTGCCATCGGACTGCTGTTCTTCTCGGCGACGGGGCTTACTTGGTCGCAATGGGCGGGGGGCAATATCGCGGAGCTGCGCAATGCCTGGGGTTGGAACACGCCTAGCGCCTCAACGGCGCTAATCGACACTGACGACCAAGCCCCCGACGAACATGCCGAGCATCACCGTCATATGGCAATGGTTTCCTCGACCATCACTTTAGAAGATTTTGATCGCGCGTTGAGTGCAGCACAAGCAGCAGGTTTAACGGCTAGCCGCCTCCAGCTATCCCCTCCGGCCAGTGAAAATCAGGCTTGGCGGGTAGCAGAAATTGATCGGCGCTGGCCCACCCAGGTAGACCAGGTCGCGCTGCATCCGCACAGCATGGCGGTGACCGATCAAACCGACTTTGCCACCTTCCCTTTGGCCGCCAAGCTCACTCGCTGGGGGATTGACCTGCATATGGGGGTTCTCTTTGGTCTGGTCAATCAAGTAGTGCTTGCATTGATCGCTGCAGGGCTTGTGGCGCTAATGGGCTGGGGGTACGCCATGGCATGGCGGCGTCTGCGCACAGCGAGTGGTCAGCGTTTTCCCACGGTTTCAGAGCCATGGTTACTGCTCCCGATCAAAGCCAAGCTCAGCGTGCTGTTAGTTGCTATCGCGCTAGGTCTGGCACTACCTGTTTTAGGCGTCAGCCTTGCGCTGTTCATCGTGATCGATGCGTTACGCTGGTATGTGAAAAAGCGTTACACTGCCCGCCACCTAAATGCCCACCCTTCAAATACATCGAGGTGATCGATGCCAAAAGCACCCGTTAAACGCTTTCGTCGCTTACCCGATGACGAGCAGTCACGCGTTATTGAGATGGCCTGGGAAGACCGAACGCCGTTTGAAGCAATTGAAACGCTGTTTGGCATGAGCGAACCGGATGTGATTGAGGTGATGCGCCACCAACTCAAACCCGCTTCGTTTCGCCTATGGCGTAAACGCGTCACTGGCCGCGCGACAAAGCATACCGCGTTGCGTTCACCGGATGTTCTACGCGGCTACTGTCCCACGCAATATAAGCGCTAATACTCAGTTACCAAAACAAGCCTTTATCTAAACGCTAATATTGTTATATTATCACATAACATTATGCGTTTAGAGGCGTGCTAGCAATGACTGCGTTTTCTCCCCTACCCGTCACCGTGCTTTCGGGTTTTTTAGGTGCTGGTAAAACCACCGTACTCAATCATATTTTGGCCAACCGTGAAGGTCGTCGGGTGGCGGTGATCGTTAACGACATGAGTGAGGTCAACATTGATGGTGCACTGGTGCGCGGTGGCCCTGGCGAATCGACGCTGGATGGCGACGTGGCACTTAACCGTTCAGAAGAACGCATGGTGGAGATGAGCAACGGCTGCATTTGCTGCACCCTGCGCGAAGACTTGCTGATCGAGGTCAGCCAGCTGGCCCGCGAAGGAAAATTCGATTACTTGGTGATTGAGTCCACCGGGATTTCCGAACCGCTGCCTGTCGCGGAAACCTTTACCTTTGAAGATGAAAGCGGCCAGAGCCTTTCCCACGTCGCTCGGTTGGATACGCTAGTGACTGTAGTGGATGGCGCCAACTTTCTTGACCAGTACCGCGAAGCGCAAACCCTCGACGAAGCAGGTGAAAGCCTAGGAGAAGACGACGAGCGTAACGTCGCCGACCTGCTGGTTGATCAAATCGAATTCTGCGATGTGCTGCTCATCAGCAAAACCGATTTGATTAACGAAAAAGAGCTGGATTCACTAAAAGCAATTTTGCGCTCGCTGAACCCCGATGCAGAACTGGTGCCGATCACCCAAGGTGGCGTGCCGTTGGATAAAGTGCTCAATACCAGCAAGTTCAACTTTGAGCGCGCCCAACTGGCTCCGGGCTGGTTAAAGGAAATGCGCGGCGAGCACGTCCCAGAAACCGAAGAGTATGGCATTGGCAGCTTCGCTTACAACGCCCGCCGTCCGTTCCATCCGCAGAAATTCCACGATCTGCTTAACCAGGAGTGGTTCGGCAAAGGCCTGTTACGTTCCAAAGGTTTCTTCTGGCTTGCTACCCGCCCTCAGGCCGCTGGTCAATGGAGCCAGGCAGGCGGTATCGCTCACCACGGCCCCGCTGGCGTATTTTGGAAAGCCATTCCCGAAGAGCGTTGGCCAACCGATCCAGAAACGCGCCAATTTATTATGGAAAAATGGCAGGAGCCGTTTGGCGATATGCGCCAGGAGCTAGTCTTTATCGGCCAGAACCTGGATCAAGCCCAGATGCGCGAAGCGCTGGACGACTGCCTGTTAAGCGAGGTAGAACTGCTGGAAGGTACGGAAGCGTGGGAGAGATTATCTGACCCGTTCCCTTCCTGGGAGTAGTCACTGGAGTGATGAAAAACAAAAGAGAGAGGCCGCAGCCTCTCTCTAAAGTGGTAAATGATGAAGCTCACTATGCCCTTATACTTCCAATAACGTTAATACTCGCTTTTAGTTAGTGGCCATATATCGCAATGCCACAGCGACCACTGTGTTTAACAAAATACATGGTTTGGTCGGCTGCATTCATAAGCTCTCGGCTATTGGCAAAACCACCGTCGCTGAGGCAAGCAATACCGATAGAAACGGTGACATGGATAGGCTGACTTTCCACATAGGCTATAGGCTGTTCAGCCAGTTGATGTGCTACTTTTTTCGCTAACAGTTGGGCGGAATCGGCGTCTTCATCAGGCATTATGATCATGAATTCTTCCCCACCGAAACGTCCGGCTAGGTCGCTATCTTTTATAAACCTCCTGATGAGCTTTCCAAAGTTTTCTAGTATCACGTCCCCCACCAAGTGCCCATATTGGTCATTGATCGTTTTAAAATGGTCTAAATCAATAAACGCCACCGAAAGAGCTCGCCCCTCCTCCCGGCATTGGGCAAAACGTTCGCCCAATTGTTCTTCCAACCATCCACGATTAGCCAGCCCTGTGAGCGGGTCTATGCGGCTGCGGACTTCTAACTCGCTTTGACGCTCAAGCAGGTTTGCTAGCTCTGACTGCTGCTGTTCTAAGCGCGCATTCAAAGCCAATGTTTGTTGGAACAAGAGATCCTGTGCTTCCGCTAATAATTCTTCGCTATCCTGGTTTTTTGGGGCCGTAATTTCTAGGACATCTGCTAATGAGGGAAGCTGCTTTTCAATAGTGGAGAGCAGTGCAGCAAGTTCGATTTGCTGGGCTTTTGTGTGGCTTTTAAGCTTGCGCATTACACTGACCAACGAATGGGCAGGAGAAGGGGCAAGCCAAGCATCGGCGATATGCCCAGAAAGGCGCACACAGAATAAGTCTATTGGCGCGGAAGCATAATCCGCATGACTGGTACCAATCGCTTCGGCAAGATGAGTGGGAACACCCCATTTTGCTGCTAGCCAAGCACCTACGGTAGCGTGATCGCAGCCAAACAGCAGTTGCTCTGAATGGCTAAGGTCGGAGTGGTGCGTTGGTAGCGGCTCATAGATGGCTTCAACATCGTCAGGATAAAGTGCTTTTAGCGCCAATACCCCTATGTCTTGCAGAAGTGCTGCCGTAAACACAAACCCTGCTTCCCCAGGACACAATTGCTCTGCCATGTAACGCGCCGCAATAGCAGCAATTAAAGAGCGACTCCACACCTGCTGCAAATAAGCAGCTTGGTCTTTATGTTTGAACAAGTTAAAACTTAGCGTGGTGGCTAAGGTAGTGTCTAAGCCAACACGCGCCACCGCCTCTTGGCAAGTATGGATGGTCGGTGCACTACGAGCGTAATAAGCGCTGTTGGCCAGCGCCAATAAGCGTATGGTTAGTATTGGGTCCGTTTGAATGGCTTCCGCATAAGCCTTTACACTCGCATTTGGAGAGCGGGCAACGTCGAGCACTTTAATCGCGGCAGACGGTAGTGTCGGTAGAGTGAAGCAGTTATTAAGCCCTTCGCGTATAAAGTCGGGCAAGGCAGAGGTTAAGCTGAGCTTTTGGCTGTTGTCGGTTGGTTGAATAGCTAGCATTTCGGTTCCCTTGGCGAAGTATGGCTCCGAGTGTTAGCACCCAGGCGCCTAACTCATTATTTATTCCCTGGCTAGGAAGGTACGACAACTCCAAAGCTTAGTCCTAAAATCCTGTTTTGCTGAACTTATTGCTTGAGTTCAGGTTTGTTAGCCATTAATTTTTTGCCTACTCGCCACCCACTCACGCACTTGTGGATAGGCGCGCTGCTCAAACACGGCGAAGCCCTCAAGGCGACGGGCTTTGAGCGGGGTAAACACGGGCATGGTTAGACCACATAGAAAATGCGCCAGCCGATGCGCGCTGGGAGGCTGACCGAACTGCTCAGTGTGCCGCTGAATGAACGGAGCGGCATAGTACTGAAACTCCGCATTGCTCGGTACAGGCTGCGGCGGCGCGTCCGGTAGCGTTACGGGTTGATCGTAACATACCGAGCAATGCCCGCAGCGGCCCTGCTCGGTGTCGGATGGCGTGTCAAACGTGCGATCACCGAAGTGCTCAGCTAATCGCCGCGTCAGGCAGCTCTCCGACTCAAAGAGCGCCAACATCGCCTGTAGCCGTTCTATCTCGATGCGTTCTCGGCTCAGGCAGTCGTCGTATAGCTGGCGAGCCAGCGCTTCTATCGGAACAGTCGACTGGCATATCTCATACACATCCGTCATCCGCTTGCCTTCCAGGGTCAGCCAGCCCTTATCCTGAAAGTACTCAAGCGCGGTGATCACCCGGCTGCGGGAGGCATCGACCTGCTGTGCCTGTCCCGCGCGAAGCAAGCGCTCGAAATCTACCGTGCCCCAGGTGCGAGCAATGGGGATATGGTCAACCAGTAGACGCACAAAGGCCGCCCGCTCGCCTTCGAAACGGCTCACCAATGCCTCCGGCTCGATGTGATAACGCAGCCGATACTCGGCCAGAAACGCAAAACGTGGTGCAATCACCCCGTGCATTTCCAGCCGCACCAGCAGCGTCTTCAGCGGCAGGAGACGGATATTGGTATCGCGGGAAAGCGTGTTGAGCAGCACTTCCCACTGACGGTCTGGCGTGTTGGCGGCGGAGGCGACCTCCTCAAGCAATCGAACAATGCCGCTGTATTCCGGCGTGTCGCCGTAGACAAAGTTCTCCAGTACCCGCAGGCCGTCACGCCCGGCCATGGTCAGGCAGGTGGAAGGCAGGCCGTCGCGACCTGCCCGGCCAATCTCCTGGCTGTAGTTCTCGATGGATTTAGGCAGGTCATAATGCACCACGTTGCGAATATTGCCCTTATCAATGCCCATGCCAAAGGCAATGGTGGCCACGATGCAGGGCGACTCACTGCTCATGAACTGACGTTGAATCTCGTCCCGCCGCTGGGAGTCCAGCCCCGCGTGGTACGCCTGAGCGGCGATGTCCTGAGCCTTCAGGGCGCTGGCGACCTGTTCTGCCGTTTGTTGGAGTGTCACATAGATAATCGTCGGCGCTTCGCTGCCCGGCTGCATCTGCGGCCTTAGCCACTCAACAAGCTGCTGCTGGCGATCTTCCATGGCCGGCGCTACCAGCAGCTCAAGGTTTGGGCGATAAAAGCCGGTAGTTACGATATGTTCTGGGGCGATGGCAAACTTTTCGCGCATATCGGCAATCACCGCTGGAGTAGCGGTGGCAGTGAGCAGCAATACCTGGGGAATGGCAAACTCACGCTGGTAATCCGGCAGTTTGAGATAATCAGGTCGGAAGTTATGCCCCCACTCGGAGAGGCAGTGGGCTTCATCGACGACCAATAGTGATATCGGTACCTGACGGAGAAAATTCCGGAAGCGCTCGTTTTTCAACCGCTCTACCGAGACCATGAGGATGTTCAGCTCGCCGCGTTTAGCCCGCTCCATGACATCGCGGGTGGCGTCGCGCTCTTGGGTGGAGTCGATACTTGCGGCGGCAATGCCGCGGGCTTGCAAAAAGGCGAGCTGATCCTGCATGAGGGCAAGCAACGGCGACACCACCAGTGTCAGGTGCGGCAGATGCAGCGCGGGTAGCTGATAGCAGAGTGATTTCCCCGCCCCGGTGGCAAAAATTGCCGCCGTGGAGTGGCCCTTCAAGACGTGCGATACCACTGCCTGTTGGCCGCCGCGAAAGTCGTCAAAACCGAATACTGCTTTTAGCGTCTGCTGCGGCGAAGCTGAGGTCATGGCCATTTCTTGGAGAGTCGTCAAGGCATCAGCGGCTAACCTAACGCGTTCACGCTGTTTTCTCCAATCATCAACAGCACGCTAGGGCAACGTGGCCGGTAGCTGACTCTCACTGGCCGGATGCGCCAACGCCTGCCAGGCGTCGTAGGTGGTAAAGAACACTTGGCCGGTGAGCTCGTGGTAGAAAGCCGTGTGCTTTAGGCGATCCATCACCGGCCCTTTCACCTCGGCCAAGTGGAGCATAGCACCGGCGTCTTTCAGCCGACCGTTGATCGCCTCCAGGCTCTCCAGGGCCGAAGCATCGATGACATTCACTGCCTGACAGGTGAGCACAATGTGCTTTATCGACGGCGACCGTGCGGCCAGCGCCATGACGGTATCTTCAAGATAGCGAGCGTTAGCAAAATAGAGGCTTTCATCAATGCGCAGCATGGCCACATGCTCGTCGGTTTCTACCTGATGGCGCTTCACATTACGGAAATGCTCGGTGCCCGGCACCCGCCCCACCACCGCACTATAGGGCTGGCTGGTGCGGTAAAGGTGTAGCCCCAGCGAGAGCACCACCCCGCTGATAATGCCCACTTCAACGCTGTGCAGAAGGGTCAGCAACAGGGTAGCGACCATCGCGACGCCATCGCTGCGGGAGTATTGCCAGGTTCGCTTTACCGCAGGCAAATCGATCAACGTCCCCACTGCCACGATAATCGTGGCGGCCAGCGTGGCGGTGGGTAAAAAGGCCAGTAAGTCAGTGAGTAGCAGCGTTGCCAACACAATTCCGAGCGCGGTAAAAGCCCCCGCCAGCGGCGTTGCCGCCCCGGCTTCAAAATTGACCACCGAGCGCGAAAAACCGCCCGATACCGGCGAGCCGCCGCTAACGCCAGCGCCAAGATTCGCCATGCCGAGCGCAATCAGCTCTTGGTTGGGGTCGATACGCTGACGGCGCTTGGCGGCCAGGGTCTGCGCCACGGACACCGACTCCACAAACCCCACCAAGCTAATCAGCAGCGCCGCCGGCAACAGGCCGAGCCAGAGCGATTGATCCAGGCTCGGCAGCGTAATGGCAGGCAGGCCACTGGGCACAAAGCCCACCACATCGACCCCGCGCGGCTCTAGTTGGAAGCCCCAGGCCAACAGGGTGGTCACTACCACGGCCGAAATAGGCGCGGCTTTGACCATTAACCCTGCCCAACTGGCAGGCATTCCCAGCTTGGTCAGCCAGCCATTCAAGCGCTTGCGACACACCCATAGATACGCCCATACGCCAAGGCCAATCAGTAGTGTTATCACATTCACCTGCTGCCACTGGCCCAATAGCGCTTGCAGCAGGTCCACCACGTTATGGCCGGATGCCTCAACACCCACAATGTGCTTCAACTGGCTGATCGCGATCAAAATTCCCGAGGCGGTCACAAACCCGGAGATTACCGGATGGCTAAGAAAGTTGACTAAAAAGCCTAGCCGAAGCACGCCCATCGCGATGAGAATGAGCCCCGAGAGCGCGGCCAGCACCAGCGCCGCACCGATATATTCCGGGCTGCCCGGCGCGGCAAAACTGCTCAGCGCCGAGGCCGTCATCAGTGCTGCCACCGCCACCGGCCCTACCGCTAAACTCGCGCTGGTGCCAAAGATGGCATACAGCACCAGCGGCAGCATGCTGGCATAGAGCCCCATTTCCGGCGGTAACCCTGCCAGCATGGCGTAGGCCAGCGCTTGCGGCACCAGCATCAGCGTGACGATCACCGCGGCAAGTACATCCCGCGTGAGCAAGCCCCGGTGATAGGTTCGCAACCAGCCGATTAGCGGCACCCAGCGCTCAATGATCATGATGCAGTCTCATAATAGGTACCTGCTGATACGGGGCCTTCGTACTAGTGCTTCACTCGTCTTCGCTTTTTATTGGGCACTCTGTTCAAGACCTTGGCGCTGGTCTTCCAAGTCAACCCCTGCCGCATGGGCCGCCGTAAACAGCTCCGCCAATTCGCACTGCTCGTGCTGACGCTTGGCGTAGGCCCACAGGTGCGTGGCCCGCTTACCTGAGCGGCAAAACGCCAAGAGAGGGCGCGGCAGCTGTTGGAGCGCTTCAGCAAAGGCGCGGATGTCAGCTTCGCTGTACTCGCCTGGCTTCACGGGGATATGCACCCAGGCAAGGCCAAGCTGCTCGGCTTTTTCGCGGTAGCGCGCCTCGTCTGGAAAGTCCTCGCTCTCACCTTCGATGCGGTTACACACCACCGCGTGAAAACCACGGGCTTTTACCTCTTCCAACTCATCCACCGTCAGCGCTGAGGTGATCTCAACGCCTGGCTCCAATGGCTTCGTTTGCATGACCACACCTCCTCTTGGTTTGGATAACATCAATCCCAGGCCGCACCTTCCAGGGCATCCAGGGGGATTTTTAGATAGCGCTTGCCGTTGGCTTCTGGTTCCGGTAAACGGCCACCGCGAGTATTCACCTGCAGCGCGTGCAAAATCAGCTTGGGCATGGGTAGCTCGCTATCCCGCTGGTGGCGCAGGGCGATGTACTCCTCCTCGCTTTTGCCAACCAAGTGCGGGTTGTTGGCTCGCTGCTCATCGACGCTGCTCTGCCACTTTGGCTCACGGCCATCGGGCATATAGTCGTGGCCGGTGAACAGCCGCGTATCGTCCGGCAGCGTGAGAATCTGCTGAATGGAATCCCACAAGGATTTGGCGCTACCACCCGGAAAATCGGCGCGCGCCGTCCCAAAATCAGGCTGAAAAAGGGTGTCATGCACAAAGGCAGCATCGCCAATCACGTAGGTGATAGAGGCCAGCGTATGGCCAGGCGAATGCAGCACGCGGGCGCTAAGTTCACCGATGGCAAACGTATCGCCCTCGACAAACAACGTGTCCCATTGGCGGCCATCAGTGGGCATCTCCGGCCAGTGGTAGATCTCCTTCCACAGCGCCTGCACTTGGGTGACGTACTGGCCAATCGCCGTCGGCGCACCGGTTTTTTCCTTTAGGTACTGGGCCGCCGAAAAGTGGTCCGCGTGGGGGTGCGTATCCAGAATCCACGCCACTGTCAGCCCCTCCTCCTCTACATATTTCAGCAACGCGTCAGCGCAGAAGGTGGCCGTTGCGCCGGATTTCTCGTCGAAATCCAGCACCGGATCAATAATCGCACACTGCTTGGTGGCGGGGTCGCTGACGATGTATTGAACGCTGAAGGTGCGCGGATCAAAAAAGCCCGCTACATCGGGTGACCCTGCACCGGTGCTTTGAGAAAGGGCAAAGATTTGCATACTCACTCCAGGCTATCTAAATGGTTGTGGGTACTAAGCAACGACATATTTTAATTGTTATAAACATAGCCCATTTTGGAATATAAACAACCGCCACGAAAAAACCGCCAGCCTGAAACAGGTGGCGGCAATCGATAGAGCGTATAAACAGGTCGTATAGAAGGCAGCAATGCGGTAAACCGCTATAGTTTAAAACGCCTTCTCCAACGCAAAGCGCGGCTGAGTGTTCCCCTCTTTCGTCACGCTCTCCGTGAACATCGCCAGTGGGCGCACCCAGAGGCCGTAGTCACCGTAGAGTGCACGGTAGACCACTAGCGGTTCTTCGCTTTCGCTGTGCTGGGCGGTGCCCATCACTTCATAAAGGTTGCCTTTGTAGTGGCGGTAAATACCGGGAACGGGCGCGGTCATACGGTTTCCTTTTGAGTCGCGTGAGTAGCGGCGGGCTGATTAGCTTTTTTGGCGAGCCGCTCCAGCACTTTGGAGGCGGCGACAAAGCCAAAGGTGCCGGTCAGAAACGTCGCCGCGCCAAAGCCAGAGGCGCAGTCCAGCCTTGTAGCATCGCCGCTGCCGGGCTTTTGCAGGCACACTTCGCCGTCGGCGCCGGGGTAGATCAACTGCTCGTCGGAGTAGACGCACTCCACCGAAAAGCGCCGCTTGGGGTTGCGGGAGAAGCCATAATCGCGACGCAGCCGCGAGCGCACTTTGGAGAGCAGCGGGTCATGCTCGGTGCGGGTCAAATCCGCCACTTGGATGCGCGTCGGGTCGGTTTGCCCACCCGCCGCGCCGGTCACGGTAATCGGCATTTTGCGCCGCTTGCACCAGGCGATTAGCGCCGCTTTGGCGATCACACTGTCGATGGCATCCACCACATGGTCGGCATCCCCAGGAATGCGCTCGGCCAGGTTGGAGGGCGTGACGAAGGCGGTATCCGCCACGATCTCGATCTCTGGGGCAATCAGGCGGCAGCGCTCGGCCAGCACGTCTACTTTGGGCTGGCCAATGGTGCCATCCAGCGCGTGGAGCTGGCGGTTGACGTTGGATACACACACGTCGTCCAGATCGATCAGCGTGAGCTTGCCAATGCCCGAGCGTGCCAGCGCTTCTACCGTCCAGCTACCTACACCGCCGACCCCGACCACGACCACATGGGCATGGCGAAACGCCTGTGCCGCGCGCTGACCATACAGGCGGCGAATACCGCCAAAGCGGAACTCATAATCACCTGAAATACCGTCACTAGAAGAGGCAGCAGGTGAGGTGATGGACTCATTCAATAACATAGGCAGGCTCACAGTGCTTGCAGGGCAGCGGGGGTGGCAATGGGCGGCGTTCGTACGCTATCCAGCGGCAAATGCCCTGCCCAACCAAGGTGATTAAACAGCGCGGTCATCGTGTCGTCCAAGGCGCAGCTCAATTGTACACGCTTGGCCAACAACGGATGGTCAAAGGCTAGATAGGTCGCTGCCAACAGTAAGCGTGCCGCCCCCATTTGCTCGGCAAAGAAGCGGTTGTGGACACTTTTGCCGTGCTTGGCGTCGCCGATAATGGGGTAGCCCCGCCGGGAGAGATGGCGGCGAATTTGGTGGCGTCGCCCGGTCAGCGGGCGTGCTTCTACCAGCGAGTAGCGCGCCACCGGGTACCGGTCGACCTGCACGGGCAGCTCCACGCTATCAAGACGACGAATATCGGTCATGGCGGGCATGGCCGGCATTTCAGCCTTAGGGCGCGTACCGTCTTCTTCCCGGAGCGGGTAATCCAGCCGCTCACTTTCCGGGGCTTTCCCACGCACCACCGCCAGGTAGCGCTTCTCTACCTGGCGCTCGCTAAAGCTTTCACTCAGCTGGGCTGCCGACTCGGAGGAGAGACCAAACACCATGACGCCGGAGGTAGGTCGATCCAACCGGTGCACGGGATACACCCGCTTTCCCAACTGGTCGCGCAGGCGCTGAAGCAGGAACTCGGTTTCCCCACGCGCCAACGCCGAGCGATGCACCAATAGACCTGACGGCTTATGCACCGCTACAAGGTGCTCATCCTGATAGAGGATGTTGAGTGGCGTCATAACGCTCCCTGGTAACAGCTGGTGACAAGACTTTCTACAAAAGCTATCTATCAAACAGGCCGCTATTGTCGCGGCTTGACGAGCCGATGTCATCCGTCGGGTTAATTGGCGAACAAACCGCTTGGCAGCTACCTTAAATAAGCAACGCCACTACAGCGTTTCCATGGATTCGGAAGGAGAAAACTCTATGCGCTATTCAACACCACTTACTGCTATTGCTGCCTCATTACTGCTCGCCACATCGGCGGCCCAGGCCAATGAAACCCTTGATGTGGAGATGCATAAAGTCAGCACCGAAGGAAGTGAAGAGTCTATTGGCACCGTATCACTTGAGCATACGGATCACGGTTTATTGCTGACACCCTCGCTGTCGGATCTTGAGCCCGGCGTTTACGGCTTTCACGTTCACCAGAACGCCAGCTGCGACCCAGCCGAGAATGACGATGGCGAGATGACTGCCGCCCAGGCAGCAGGTGGCCACTATGATCCTGAGGAAACCGGCACCCACCAGGGTCCTTATGGTGAAGGCCACTTGGGTGATCTACCGGTGTTAACAGTGAATGAAGATGGTGAAGCGAATCTGCCTGTTCTTGCTCCACGCTTAAGCATGGAAGATATGCCTGGCCGCAGTATCATGATTCATGAAGGCGGTGATACCTACGAGGATGAGCCTCATCTTGGTGGTGGCGGCACTCGTATGGCCTGTGGTGTCGTGGAATCTTAATACCAGCACTCACGTAGAGCAGTAAAACGGGCAGCCGATGGGTTGCCCGTTTTTATTGGGTGATTACCAACTAAAGTCTAGCTGTGCTGATCAGCCCTTATCTGTACATTCGGTCCGGCTAAAAAAGTGCCTACTTTTGTGTTACTGGCACACTCGCCACTCTTGGCTAATCCCCCTCACTGCTCTAGGTACCTTAGATGATCACCTTTATCGTATCGATCCTGCTGCTAATAGTGGGCTACTTTACCTATGGGAAGTTCGTTGAGCGTGTGTTTGTGACAGACCGCAAACGACGTACGCCAGCATTCACCATGCGCGACAACATCGACTACGTGCCGATGAACACCACGCGTAACTCGCTTATTCAGTTACTTAATATTGCCGGTGTCGGCCCCATTTTCGGTCCCATTCTGGGGGCACTGTATGGCCCGGTGGCGTTTGTGTGGATTGTGGTCGGCTGTATCTTTGCCGGTGCCGTGCATGATTATCTAACCGGCATGATTTCAATCCGTAATCACGGCGCTCACCTGCCGCAGTTAGCGGGTAAATTCCTCGGCAAAGCGATGAAGCATGTAGTGAATGGCTTTGCGATTTTACTGCTGCTGTTAGTGGGTACGGTTTTTGTTACCTCGCCTGCAGCGCTGCTGGCCAATATGACCTCGCTGTCGTTAACGCTGATTATTGTTGCCATCTTTATTTACTACCTGATCGCCACCCTGCTGCCGATTGATAAAGTCATCGGCCGTATCTACCCCTACTTCGGTGCGCTACTACTGTTCAGCGCGGCGGGGATCGGTATTGGCTTGATCGTCACGGGCGCGCCCATCCCCGAGCTTTCGTTCCAGAACATGCACCCTGACGCCGCGCCTATTTTCCCGCTGCTGTTTTTAACCATCTCGTGTGGTGCGCTTTCCGGCTTCCACGCCACTCAAACGCCGATTATTTCGCGCACGACTGAAAATGAAACCAATGGGCGTAAAATCTTTTACGGCATGATGATTACCGAAGGTATCATTGCGATGATCTGGGCGGCAGCGGCGATGAGCCTGTTCTACGGCGACCAGTCACTCTCCGATGTGCTGGCGGCGGGTGGTCCTGCTGCAGTGGTAAGTGAAGTCTCCACCACCATGCTTGGCGCTGTCGGCGGCACCCTGGCCGTGCTCGGTGTGATTGTGTTGCCGATCACCTCTGGCGATACCGCCTTCCGCAGCGCGCGGATGATCATTGCTGATTACATTAAGGTCGATCAAAAGCCGATCATAAAGCGTGTGATGGTCGCTCTACCGCTGTTTGTGGTGTCCTATGCATTAACCCATATGGACTTCACGCTACTGTGGCGCTACTTCTCATGGGCGAACCAAACCACCGCCGTTATAGCGCTGTGGGTAGGTACCATGTATCTGGTGCTGTCGCGTAAACCTCACTTGATCACGTCAATCCCAGCCACCTTTATGACTATGGCCACCTTTACCTACTTGGCCTATGCACCGATTGGTTTTGGCCTACCGCTGCACTTGAGCTATGTGGTAGCGGCACTGGGCACACTCATCTGCATCGCGCTATTTATGAAGCGTGTACGCCGTTTGAGCCGCACGACCTTTGCGGTTGATGAACCTGCAGAACAGGTACTGGGTGCAGGCAAAGCGGGCGATGCGCTAGCCACCAGCTCATAGCGTGATTGAGAGGCAATACCAGTAATAGAAAACGGGCAGCCACTTGGCTGCCCGTTTTGCATTCTGCACGTTTAGCTGAGCTAAAAAGCCAGCCAAACAGACTTGGCTAGAGAAATTACTCTTCGCCAGCCATCTGCATTTGGCGCTGCAGGTAGTTCTGGATACCGACCTGTTCGATTAGCTTCAGCTCAGTTTCGATGTGGTCAATATGACCCTCTTCATCAGCGAGCAGATCGCGAAGCATATCGCGGGTAACGTAATCTTTAACGCTCTCGCAGTAGGTGATGGCTTCGATGTAGTCATTGCGGCCGTCGTGCTCAATTTTGAGATCGCTTTCGAGCATCTCTTTGACGTTTTCGCCAATGTACAGTTTACCGAGATCTTGCAGGTTGGGCACACCTTCCAAAAACAGGATGCGCTCAATGATCTTGTCAGCGTGCTGCATCTCTTCGATGGACTCATCGTATTCCCACTTAGCCAGCGCTTTCAGGCCCCAATCTTTATACATTTTGGCATGCAAAAAGTACTGATTGATCGCAACCAACTCGTTGCCTAGTGCCTTGTTGAGATGCTCAAGAACTTTAGTATCACCTTTCATAACGTCACCTTTTCTACTGTAATGCTGATGTTTAATCTGGATTAGACAATGCGATCAAGCAGTTACGTTTGGAGAGGGGTATAGGCGCACATATCGATACTCCCAGCTTTTCTGAGAGTATAGATAAGGTATTTAAAAGTTCAAGCAAATCATATATTTGCTAAAGATAACCCTAACAATAGTGATTCGCGTCACACGGCGTAGGCAAGGCCCGTATCGGCTTCTTGGCGTGCTTCTTGTACGGCGTCGCGGGTAATAGATTTAGCATAGCACGCGCACTTACCGCACTGCGTTGCGCAGCCGGTCGCCTCGCGTACTTCTCGCCAGCTGCGCGCTCCGTCGCTAACGTGCTGGCGAATCTGATGGTCGGTTACTCCCTTGCACACGCAAACGTACATGGCTGCACCTCATAAATGTCATGAGATGAATGTAAATGATTCGCATACATCTTATCAAGTAGAAATGAGTGCTTTTTGATAGCCATTCGTCTTAAACACTAAAAACTGGCTGATAACTTATTGGAACTGAGGCACTTTTAATCTACTCAACAGCTGAAATTATTTTTTTGGCAGTACCACTGTTTGCGTACCAGAAGCGATATCGGGCCAACTGCGACGCTGCTTATCGAACAGTACCCACAAGTAGCCCAAGCCAAATGCCAGCAGTGAGAGCCACGCCATCACGCAGCGAATGAGGCATTGCCTCAAATTCAGCGAATAGCCATCCAATGTTTGCACCCGCAACCGCCACGCCTGCATGCCCAAGGTCATTCCCCCACGCGACCAAGAAAACACGAAAAACAGGGTGACAAAAAACAGCAGCAAGAGACGCAGGCTCCAGATATCACCGGCCGTGGTGCCAATCTCTTCTGGCTGCTGGCCAAGCACATAGCGGAAAAAAACCATATGTGCGACGGTCACGGCTATCCAGATCGCGGTGACCAGAAAGCCGTCATAGAGCATCGCACCCAAGCGGCGTCCAAGACCCGCTGGCCATACGCTGTCCAACTGAGCAAAGCGTCGTATTTGCATAATTCTCTCTTATTAGTTCTTGCTTTCCACTTGGTAGTGATGACGTCCCGATTGCCTTAGCGAACTACACCTAACCTTTGCGGCATTACCCATTGCGACGTAGAAAGTAGATTCCTACCCCAGCACACGCTAATGTCGGCACCAGTACAGCCCAGACGGGGGAAAAACCAAAAATCGTCGAGGCGGGCGCCAGCAGATCCTGCACATACTTGAAACTCAGCCCGGTGACCACGCCGTAAAACACGCGCGTACCTGCGGCCACGGTACGCAGCGGGCCAAACACAAAGGAGGCAGCAATCAGCACTAGCGAGCCCATGGTGAGTGGCATCAGCATCTTCTGCCAAAAATACAGCAGCGCTTGGTCATTCTGCAGGTTCTGCTCCTCAAGGAACTGAGCATAAGCCCATAACTCGCTGGGTGCCTGGCTCTCGATATCGCGCAGCAATCGCTCCAACTGAGTGGGGGTAAACGCAGTGTCCCAACCCATGCTTGCCGATTGGTCCGACTCAGTGTGATCGTCGAAAATGCGCGTGGTAGCCACATTTTCCAACTGCCACGCATCGCCTACCCAACGAGCACGCTGAGCGTAAGTGGCTTCGACTAGCTGAAGGTCATCAAAACGGTAGCGGGATAGTTCAAGCACGACATTATCCGCTCGAATTGCCCCAAAACGGTAGACGCTGTCGCCCTCAATCTGCCAGCCACTGCGACTGGTTAGCATGGCGCCTTCGCCCTGTACTTTTTCCAGCCGCCATGCCTCGGCATACTGCTCGGTGCGCGGGCTGACATACTCGGCGACTAACAGCACTACAACTACTACTACTAGCACTGGCTTCATCACTCCCCACAAAATACGCGCCAGAGAGCGCCCAGCGGCACGCATAACGGTGAGCTCATTGCTGGACGCCATGCTGCCCAAACCAATCAGCGCCCCAATCAACACCGCCACGGGGGCATACTGATAAAAACGCCAGGGCGTGCGCATTAGCAGGTAGAGCAACGCATCCAGAGCAGTGTAGCCTGCCTGTACATCGCCTAAATCATCGATATAGGCAATGGTAATATCCAAACCGAGCAGCACGAACTGGACGACGACAATGGCCGCCAGAACGTTTCGGGCGATATAACGATCGAGACGGTCAAGCACCATTAGCGCATCCCCTTACGTTGCGAGCGCCACAGCATTAGCAGGCCCAACCCCAAGAACAAACCATGTACCGGCCACACACCTATCGTGGAAGGCCAAGTACTACTGCCAATCGCATCGACAGCCGCCAGCAGCAGGCTAAGATATGCAACATATAAAAATACCGCAGGCAGCAGTTTGCCAAACCGCCCCTGACGAGGGTTAACTCGAGAAAGTGGCTGCGCCATCAAGGCCAGCACAAATACCATTAAGGGTAGCCCTGCCCGCCATTGCCATTGAGCCTGGGCACGGGGGCTTGGATTATCCCATAGCGCAGCCGTGGTCGCGTACTCCAGAGAATCAAGCTCCTGCCGGTCGCGACTTAACCCCAGGCGCAGGGTGTAGCGCTCAAACGTAAGCCGCTCGGCGCTCTTATCGCCGGGCGTCACCCCGTAACGTTCACCATCATCCAACACTAAAAAGCGGCTACCGGTTTCAAGCCGGGTTTCCTGATAGCCCGATACAGCGCGGGTAACGAAATCGTGGGTTCCTTCGTCGCCCTGCTGGTTCTGTTCGTGCACCAGTACGTCTCGCATTTCCGTTCCGTCGCTAGAGAACCCCCCTATATACGCGGTACGACCACCCCCAAACTCCTGAAAGCGCCCCGGCGCCAACACGGAAACATCCAGGCGGCTACGCTGCTCTTCCAGCGCAGTTTCCGTTTGCAGCGCGCCATAAGGGGTCAGCCATAGGCTACAGATGCCTACCAACACCGCTACCACGCTGGCGGGTAGCAGGGTCACTTTCAACAGCCGCGTAGGGCTCATCCCGCAAGCGACCATCACGGTGATTTCGCTGTTCATGTAGAGCTGCCCATAGGCCAGCAGAATGCCCAGAAAAAACGACAGCGGTAAAATCAGTTCCATAAAACCGGGCAGGTGAAACAGCATTAGGCTGCCTAACATGGTGACCGGAATATCGCCTTCCGCTGCGTCCGAAAAATAGCGGATAAAGCGGCTGCCCATGATCACCAGCAACAGGATGCCAGCGACCGCCGACATGGTGAGTAACACTTCGCGAGTTAGATATCGAAATAAAATCAACGCGCTCTCCGGCTAGTCGTGCAGGATGCCATGCAATAAGCGAATGGCTTGGGTACACTAAACAAATTATTCTCAGTCCCTTTTCACAATCAAAAGCAACGGGGCATTATCCCGATTCCCTCGTTGCTTGTCTTGTTGGAGCCGTCATGGAATTTTCCGTTCAGACTGCGAACCCGGCCAAAACCGAAACAGCATGCCTTTTGGTACCGGTTTTCAAAGGTAGCGATCTTCTGCCCACCGTTGCCAAACTGGACGACGCCAGCGAGCGCCTGATTGGCCAATTGCTGGAACGTGGTGACTTTGACGCTACGCTGGGCAACGTGCAATTGGTGCCCTTTGCACCGGGTCTGGGCGCTGAGCGCATCTTACTGGTGGGCTTGGGTGAGCGCGAAAAATGCCAGGAAGCTGCCTTCATTAAGGCCCTGGATGCGGCCATGGCAGCGTTGGTGAAACTGCCTATCGATGAAGCGAGCGTGGTATTCGGCGATGTGCCACTCGCCGACCGCGACCCGGCCTGGAAAGCGCGCAAGGTGATGGAAGCGGCTGAGCGGGCCATTTATCGCTTTGATCAGTTTAAATCATCGCCCGCCCCGGCCCTCAGCCTGGCCAAGCTGACGTTAATGATCAGCGATGCTGACACAGTTTCGCAGGTTAAGCAGGGCGCCTTAGTAGGCAACGCAATCGGCCAAGGCATCAACTACACGCGTACCTTAGGCAACCTGCCTGCTAATATCTGCACGCCTCGCTACTTAGCCGAGCAGGCAGAGCAGCTGGGCCGCGATTCAAAGGGCGCACTTGAGATCGACATTCTCGATGAAGAAGCGCTGGAAGCCCTGGGTGCAGGCTCGCTGCTTTCCGTCGGTCGCGGCAGCAAGGAACCGACACGCCTGATCGTCATGAAGTACCAGGGTGCTGACGACGTCGATGAAGCCCCCCATGTACTGATCGGCAAAGGCATAACCTTTGATACCGGCGGTATTTCGCTCAAGCCCGGCGAAGGCATGGACGAAATGAAATTCGACATGTGCGGCGCTGCCAGCGTATTCGGCACCGTCAAAGCGGTGTTGGATATCAAGCCGAAGCTCAATCTGGTGTTTATCGTCGCCGCCGCCGAAAATATGCCCGACGGCCGCGCCACCAAGCCCGGCGATATCATCAAAACGTTAAAAGGGCTGACCGTCGAAGTACTCAATACCGACGCCGAAGGCCGCTTGGTGCTGTGCGACGCACTGACCTACGCCGAGCGCTTTACTCCCGCCAGCGTGGTCGATATCGCCACTCTTACCGGCGCCGTGATTGTCGGCCTGGGCCATCACGCCACCGGTCTGCTCTCCAACGACGACGACCTAGCGCTGGATCTACTGGATGCTGGCGAAGGGGCATGGGATCGCGCCTGGCACCTGCCGCTGTGGGATGAATACCAAGAGCAGTTGGATTCCAACTTTGCCGATCTGGCCAACATTGGCGGCCGCCCCGCAGGTACGATTACCGCCGCGTGCTTTTTATCACGCTTCGCCGACCACTTCCCCTGGGCGCACCTGGATATCGCGGGCACTGCTTGGCATTCAGGCAAGCAAAAAGGCGCCACCGGCCGGCCTGTTGGGCTGTTAACCCAATACCTGTTGGACCGTGAAACCGATGCCCAAGTAGAAAACAGCGACGGCTAATATCACCACTCGGCACCACGATCCCTCGTTCAACGGTTGCCTTTCAGCGCGGCAACCGTTAAACCTGAACACATGAGCGTGCGCCCTGCCCTTGGGCACACGCCGTGCTTACACACACTGCTTACTTTTGCCCTTCGGGGTCTGGCTCTAGCGGAGACAACACGCCGTGCCCACAGCTTCAGATAACCAGTCAGAATCGCGTTTTGAAATACTGCCGTCCAACCAGCCGACGGCCGATGAGATCCGTGAAAACATCCTTAAAAACCCAGGTTTTGGTCGCTACTTTACCGACCACATGGCCCATATTCGTTGGACTGTGGACGCCGACTGGCACGGCCATCAGGTGCGCCCTTACGGCCCATTGACGCTCGATCCCGCCTCCTCAGTGCTGCATTACGGCCAGGAGATTTTTGAGGGCATCAAAGCCTACCGTCATGCCGACGGCTCGATTTGGACGTTCCGCCCCGAGAAAAATGCCGAGCGCTTCCGCCGCAGCGCCCGCCGATTAGCGCTGCCGGAACTGTCCGATGAGGATTTCATCGGCTCGCTGAAAGCCCTGCTCGCCCAGGATCAGGCTTGGGTACCTACGCCTGCCAGCGCGTCTGATGAATGTAGTCTCTACCTGCGTCCGTTTATGATCGCTTCTGAAGCATTTCTTGGCGTACGCCCCTCACAGGAAGTCGATTACTACGTAATCGCCTCTCCCGCCGCGGCCTACTTCAAAGGCGGCATTGCCCCGGTGTCGATCTGGCTCTCCTCGAACTACAAGCGTGCAGCCGCAGGCGGCACCGGCTTTGCTAAATGTGGCGGTAACTACGCGGCTTCATTAGCCGCGCAGAAAGAGGCCGAAGCGCATCAGTGTGGTCAGGTCGCGTTTCTCGATGCTGCTGAAAACAAGTGGGTGGAAGAGCTGGGCGGCATGAACCTGTTCTTCGTCTTCAAAGACGGCCGTTTGGTGACCCCGCGCCTGACCGACACCATTCTCGAAGGCGTGACGCGCAACTCCGTTCTCACGTTGGCCAAAGATGAAGGTCTAACGCCGGAAGAGCGCCCGATTAGCATTGACGAGTGGCGCGAAGGCGCCGCGTCCGGCGAGATCACCGAAGTGTTTGCCTGCGGTACCGCCGCGGTCATCACTCCGGTCGGTGAGCTGGTCACTGAAAACGAGCGTATCAAGCTCACCGCGGGCGGCAACAATGAAATCGCCATGCGCATCCGTACCAAACTGCTCGACCTGCAGTACGGCCGCAGTGAAGATAAGTACGGCTGGCTAACCCAGCTGGTTTAAGCGGGTTTAAAACCAACGCTTCACCGTTCAACGCCGCCGCAACGTTTGCGGCGGCGCTGTTTGTCAGTAGTACATTTATCTGCAATCGCTGGAGCCGCCGATGGCACGTATTGATTTCTACATTCTGCCCGATACGACCTTGGAGGCGCGCTTGCAGTTTGCCTGCAAACTGGCCGAGACCATCTGGCGTAAAGGCTACCGCCTGCATCTGCACTGCGAAGACAGAGCCCTCGCCGAGCAGGCCGATAGCGCGCTTTGGAATTTTCGCCCGGAGGCCTATTTACCCCACGCCCTGGAAGATAGCGAAATGGCCGCCAGCGTGCCGATCACGCTAGGCTGGCAGCAGCTGCCGGTGCCCACGGAAGAAACCGCCCTGCTTAATTTGCACCCCGATATTCCCGAAGGTGTAGAACGCTACGCGCGAATCGCCGAGATCATCAATCAGCACCAACAAGTGCTGGTCGCCAAGCGCGCCTGCTGGCAGCGCTATAAAGAAATGGGCCATGAGGTCGTGCCGCATAAGCTCGGTTAACTAATTTATTAACAACAATAACTCAACACACGAGAGCGCCCATGCCGTTTCACACCTTTTTAGCCCGCACTCCCCTGGCCGTTATCGTCATCGCCCAACTGTTCGGCACTTCGCTGTGGTTTAGCGTTAATGGCGTTGGCTTGGCGCTGCAGGAGGCCGTGGGCCTTAGCGAAAGTGATTTAGGCTTGTTGACGATTGCGGTGCAGGCGGGGTTTATTACCGGCACCCTGCTGATTGCCACCACCGGCATTGCCGACCGTGTGCGCGCCAGTCATCTGTTTGCGATTTCTGCCGTGCTCGGCGCGCTGATCAACGCCGCCTTTATCGGCGTTGCAGAGAGCGTCACGCTGGCAGCCGTGGCGCGCTTTGCGACCGGCCTCTGCCTGGCGGGCATCTATCCGCTGGGTATGAAATTGGTGGTGAGCTGGACCCCCAGCCACGCCGGGGCAGCGCTGGGTTGGCTGGTGGGCATGCTGACCTTGGGCATTGCCTCGCCGCACCTGCTACGCGGGTTAACGCTGCACCTGCCCTGGCAGTGGCCGCTGCTGCTGGCCTCATTGTTGGCGCTGGTCGCCGCGCTAATGATTTTCAAACTGGGTGTTGGCCCGCACCTCCCGGCCACCGCCAAAAGCGGGCGCCCCTGGGCAGGGCTAGCCGCGTTTAAACAGCCGCGTTTTCGCGCCGCCGCGCTAGGTTATTTCGGCCATTGTTGGGAGCTGTATGCGCTGTGGGCGCTGGTGCCGTTTCTGGTCGCTAGGGAGTTGGAACGTCTTGGCGCTGCCAACGGCGCCCAGCCATGGCTAAGCTTTGCCGTGATTGCGTTGGGCTTGCCCGGCTGCGTACTTGCGGGCAAATGGAGCCGTCACATTGGCAGCGACCGCGTGGCCTGCGTGGCGTTAGCAACCTCTGGTGCGCTGTGTTTGGTATATCCGCTTTTGGGCAGCGCATCGCCCTGGCTGCTGCTGGCGCTTCTCGGCGTATGGGGCGTTAGCGTGATTGCCGATTCTGCTCAGTTTTCAGCGCTGGCATCGGCCACCGCCCCAGCCGAGCGGCTGGGGGCAGCGCTGGCGATGATGAACGCTATCGGCTTCGGGCTCACCATTCCTTCGATTGCGCTGGTTACCTCGCTGTGGTCGAGCCAGTCGCTGGCGGTGATCTGGTGGTTATTGCCGGGTCCTATCCTGGGGCTCATCGCCATGCGCGGTTTTTCTTCGCATCAGCACCATGTAAAGACGCTGCGCGGCAACCGTTAACATTAACAACGAGCGTGAGTAGCACCTGACGCCCCCGGCACTCACGCTGTATACTCTCGCGCTATACAATTTCACATTTCTTGCCAGCCGTGAGCCGACTCTCCATGGAAAAGACCTACCAACCCGAACAGATCGAAACCCGCTGGTACGAGCGCTGGGAGGCCGACAACCGTTTCGCCCCTTCCGGCCAGGGCGAGCCCTTTTCGATCATGATTCCACCGCCCAACGTGACCGGCAGCCTGCACATGGGTCACGCGTTCCAGGACACCATTATGGACACCCTGACGCGCTGGAAGCGGATGCAGGGCAACAACACCCTGTGGCAGGTAGGCACCGACCACGCCGGTATCGCCACGCAGATGCTGGTGGAGCGTAAAATTGCCGCCGAAGAGGGCAAAGCCCGCCACGACCTCGGCCGCGATGCGTTTATCGATAAAGTGTGGGAGTGGAAGGAAGAGTCCGGCGGCCACATTACTCGCCAGCTGCGCCGCATGGGCGCCAGCGTCGACTGGAGCCGCGAACGCTTCACCATGGACGACGGCTTCTATAAAGCGGTTCAAGAAGTCTTCGTACGCCTGCATGAAGAGAAGCTGATCTACCGTGGCAAGCGCCTAGTGAACTGGGATCCTACCCTGCACACCGCCATTTCTGATTTGGAAGTGGAAAATAAAGAGCAGCAGGGCAGCTTCTGGCACTTCCGCTACCCGCTAGCGGACGGCGTTAAAACCGCCGATGGTAAGGATTACGTCGTGGTCGCCACCACTCGCCCGGAAACGCTGTTGGGCGACACCGGCGTGGCGGTCAACCCAGAAGATGAACGCTACGCCTCACTGGTCGGCAAATTTATCGAGCTGCCGCTGGTAGGCCGCCGTATTCCGGTCGTTGCTGATGAACATGCCGATATGGAGAAAGGCTCCGGTTGCGTCAAGATCACCCCGGCTCACGACTTTAACGACTATGAAGTCGGCAAGCGTCAGAACCATCTGCTGATCAACGTCTTCTCCAAAGATGCGACGATCCTTGAGCAAGCTGAGATTTTTAATCTTAAAGGCCAGCCTCAGCCCGACGAAGATGCTACGCTGCCCGCCAAGTACGCAGGGCTTGACCGCTTTGAAGCGCGCAAGCAGATCGTTGCCGATATGGATGCCCTTGGCCTGCTGGAGCAAGTCGAAGCCGTTAACAACACCCTGCCCTATGGCGACCGCTCCGGCGATGTCATTGAGCCGTTGCTAACCGACCAGTGGTTTGTGGCGGTGGAAAGCCTCGCCAAGCCCGCTATCGAGGCGGTGGAGAACGGCGACATCCAGTTCGTGCCTAAAAACTACGAAAACATGTACTTTGCCTGGATGCGCGATCTGCAGGATTGGTGTATTTCCCGTCAGCTGTGGTGGGGTCACCGCATTCCCGCCTGGTACGACGCCGAAGGCAATGTGTACGTTGCCCGCAGCGAAGCAGAGGCGCGCGAGAAGCACGCCCTTGAACCCGATGTCGTGCTGACACAGGACGAAGACGTACTCGATACATGGTTTAGCTCGGGGCTGTGGACTTTCGGTACTCTCGGCTGGCCGGAAAAAACCCCGGAGCTTGAGACCTTCCATCCCTCAAGTGTGCTGGTCACTGGCTTTGACATCATCTTTTTCTGGGTAGCCCGGATGATCATGATGACCCTGAAGTTCACCAAGCAGGTGCCGTTTAAGACGGTTTACGTGCACGGCTTGGTGCGCGATGGCCAGGGCCAGAAGATGTCCAAATCCAAGGGCAACGTGCTCGACCCTATCGACTTGATCGATGGTATTACGCTGGAAGAGCTACTCGAAAAGCGTACCGGCAATATGATGCAGCCGAAACAGGCCAAGGCGATTGCCAAAGCCACCAAGGATGAGTTTAAAGACGGCATTGAAGCCCACGGCACCGATGCGCTGCGCTTTACGTTCCTCTCCCAGGCCACTACCGGGCGCGATATCAAGTTTGATATGAACCGCCTGGACGGCTACCGCAACTTCTGCAACAAGCTGTGGAACGCCTCACGCTACGTGCTGATGAACGCCGAAGGCGAAGATTGCGGCACTAACGGAGACGAGGTTGAGCTTTCCCTCGCCGATCGCTGGATCATCTCGCAGCTACAAAAAACCGAAGCCCAGGTCACTAAGGCGCTGGACGAGTACCGCTTTGACCACGCCTCCCAAGCGCTGTATGAATTCATCTGGAACGAGTACTGCGACTGGTATTTGGAACTATCCAAGCCCGTACTGTGGGACGAAAATGCGACGGCCGAAGCCAAACGCGGCACTCGCCGCACGTTGGTGCGCGTACTAGAAGCTATCCTGCGCTTGGCCCATCCGATGATGCCCTATATCACCGAAGAGATCTGGCAACGCGTCTCACCGTTGGCAGGTGTGTTTATGGGTGACGACGCAACGATCATGCTGCAAGCTTGGCCAGAAGCCGATGAGAGTAAAATCGACGAACAGGCCAGCCTGGATATCGAGTGGCTCAAAGGCGTCATCATCGCCGTGCGTAACATCCGCGCCGAAATGAACATCGCCCCCGGCAAACCGCTTGACGTGCTGCTGACCAAAGGCAAGCCCGAAGACGCCGAGCGACTGGAAAGCAACCGCCACTTCCTTTCCAAACTCGCCAAGTTGGAAAGCGTCACTTGGCTTGAAAACCCAGACGACGCCCCGCTCTCAGCCACGCAGTTGGTAGGCGATATGGAAGTATTGGTGCCGATGGCGGATCTCATCGACAAAGACGCCGAAATCGCTCGCCTTAGTAAAGAGATCGACAAGCAGGACAAGCTGATCGGCGGCATCGAGAAAAAACTCAGCAACGATGGCTTTATCGCCAAAGCACCGGTTGCGGTGGTGGATAAAGAGCGCGGCAAGCTGGCTGAATTCCAGGCATCAAAAAAACTGCTCCAAGAGCAGCAGGCCAAGATTTCAGCGCTATAAGGCAAGAAGTGACAATAGTGAAGACAAAAACGGCACCGATAAGGTGCCGTTTTGCTATGAACAACGCGAGGCCGTTAATACTAACCAAATAGCGTTAACAGCACGGTTGACAGAGCAGGGACATAGGTGATTATAAGCAAGCACATAATCATCGCAATTACGAACGGTACGATGCCACGAATGACAGTTCCCAGTGACGTATTACCTATTCGAGCAGCCACGAAAAGATTAATTCCCAACGGCGGCGTAATAAAGCCAATTGCCAAGTTGACCACCATAATAATACCGAAATGCACGGGGTCGATGCCCATTTGTATAGCAACCGGGAAAAGAATAGGCGATAACACCAAAATTGCCGGGGTTGTATCCATAACGCAACCGACAAGCAGCAGAAGCAGAAGAATAACGAGCATTAGGATCATAGGGCTCACAGGGAGTTGCAACATGGCATCAGCAATCATCGCCGGAATCTGTTCAATAGTCAGAATACGTGCAAACGTTGAAGCACAGCCAAGGATCACCATTACAGTCCCGGTGGTAGCACATGAACCGGCAATGGTCTTAAAAATATCGCGGGGGGATAATTCGCGATGGATAATAACGCCACAGATAAACGCATATACTGCCGCAACGGCAGCCGCTTCTGTAGGCGTAAAGACACCCGCGTAGATACCACCGAGAATAATCACCGGGTTCAGCAACGCCCACTTAGCGTCCCAAATCAGAGATAGCGTTTTGCGAGCATCAAACTTCTCCCCATTGCCTTTCCACCCCATTTTTTTTGAGTAAAAATAGGCATATAAAATAAGCACTGCGCCAATCAACAGGCCTGGCAAAATACCGCCAAGAAAAAGGTTGGAAATCGAGGTGCCGGTAGAAACACCGTAGAGCACCATCGGAATTGAAGGCGGTATAATTACGCCAATACTGCCTGCAGCCGCAACCAACGCCAATACGAATGACTTAGAATACCCAGCCTTAAGCATGGTCGGAATAACCATGGAGCCAACGGCGGCAACTGTTGCTGGCCCAGAGCCTGAGACAGCCGCAAAGAACATGCAGACGATGACCGTCACGATGGCCAAGCCGCCCGTGAAGCGACCAAAAAAGGCAGACGCTACATCAAGAATGCGCCGTGAAACACCTCCTGCCCCCATTAAATCGCCAGCAAGAATAAACAAAGGAATCGCCATGATAGGGAAGCTATCAGTGGCCGATACCAATGTTTGCGCCACATAAAGATCCGATAACGTACCAAACGTTAGTATCGTTACAACACAAGAAAGGCCTATAGCAATCCCGACAGGTACATTCAGGATCAAGAGAATGACTAAGCTGGCGAAGAGAACTGTAGCAGTCATATTAAATATCCTCTTCTAGCCCAGCATTTGGGTGTTTTAATCGCCAAGTAATAGCCTGCAACTGTCGCATTGCCGTGAGAGCAAAGCCGACAAATGGCGCCGCGTAGACTATCCACATAGGCACACCGATTGCAGGCGATGTTTGCCCCAACATTAATTGGCGCTCAATAACCGACCAGGATGTCCAAACCACATAAAGAGCAAAGAATAAAAATAGAATATCACCCAGTATCACGACCCCAGGCCTCATGCCACTAGGAAACAGCTTTAAGGCCGCGTCAATTTTGATATGTCGCATCTGCCGTGCACCAAAGCTGATACCTAGGTAAATCAACCAGATAAACAGGTAACGAGCGAGCTCTTCCGACCAAGATAGAGAAGCCCCCATGACATAACGCATAAATACTTGTACAGCTAGGATCAGCGTCATTGCCGATAAGAGCGCCACACAGATCGAGATCTCTGCGTACTCATCAAGCCACTTCAGAACTTTCATCCGCTTACCTTCCCTTCTTAGCAGCGAGCATTTTCATTAGTACCTACATACCTAGACGCGCCTGCTCAAGTTGAGCAGGCGCGTCCGGATATATCATCGAGATCAATGCATCGCTTAAATTATTTATCTAGCAACTGATCTAAGTATTCTGGATTGTTCATTTTCGATTTCACAAGCTCATAGATCTCGGCATCGATAACCGCTTGTTGCCAAGGTTGCTTCTGTTCTTGAGTCAAGGTGGTGACAGTAATGCCCTGCTCGTCGAAATTAGCCAGAATATCGGTTTCTAGTTCCTGTGAGCGCTCACGTTGGAAGGCAGTCGCTTCTTTCATCGCGTCTTGTAGCGCTTGTTGCTCATCTGAATCTAAAGCGTTGTATCGTTCGAGATTCATAAACACGATGTAAGGCGTATAAACATGCTGTGTCAGCGTTACGTGATCCTGGACCTCTTGAAAGCGATTGCTGTCAATAATACCCAGTGGGTTTTCTTGGGCGTCTACCGTACCTTGCTGCAGTGCTGTGAACAGTTCAGTAAAGGCCATTGGCGTTGGATTAGCGCCAAAGGCTCTCCATGCAGCTAAATGGACTTCATTTTCCATTGTGCGTACTTTCAAACCTTCCACGTCCGTCGGTTCGACAACGTCTGTTCCATTAACGGTAAAGTTACGGAAGCCATTTTCCCAGAACGCCAGCCCTTTCAGCCCTTTACTTTCAAGCGACTCAAGAATGTTCTGGCCGACCTCACCGTCCAGAGCGTCGTAAGTCTGCTCTGACGTCAGAAACAAAAAAGGCGAATCAAACAAGTAGAGATCTGGAAACAGGCTTGCTAATGGACTGGTCGAAGAGATACCGATATCAATATCACCGAAAATTGTGCTTTCAGTGAGCACGCGGTCATCACCTAGCTGGTTGTCCGGGAATAGATTAACTTCTAATTCGCCATCCGTTGCTGTTTCAAGCAGACGTTGGAACTCGACGCCGGCCTCTTTTGCTGATGTTGATGTAACGTTGGCCATGCGCAATGTTTCCGCCTGAGAGACAGCCGGAACAAGGGCGATAGCGGCAGTGACCACGGCCACCTTAAGAAGTGAAAGCGGGGGCATTGAGAGTTTAAGCATGCGTTAATCCTTGTGGGTATTGTTGGTTATTTGAGGGCAATTCGCCCGGCTACTGCGCTTTAAACGCCAAATGTAGAATCTAATAAGCGCTTGTTTATGCAGGTGTGTTAACAGGCCAGTTAATGGGCTCACCCCGCGCAAAACGCACGGCTTCTTGGGCTACTTTGCGTTTTAACTCCTCTGCCGCATCTTCTGAATACCACGCCATGTGCGGGGTAATCAGGCAGCTTGGCTTATCCCATAGCGGACTATCTTTGGGTAAAGGTTCCTGCTCGGTGGTGTCTAACGCGGCCCCGGCTAAATGCTGGGACGCCAGAGCTTCCGCCAACGCATTTTCATCAATGATGCCACCGCGGGAAGTATTGATCAGGTAGGCACCCTGCTTAAAATTGTTTAACGCAGCGCTGTCGATCAGGTGGTGGGTCTCATCGGTTAACGGACAAAACACCGCCACTACGTCGGCCTGCGGGTAGAGCTCATCAAGTGAAACGGCCCTAATAAAGTCGGTGCCATCGTCTTTATTGGGCGTGTAAAAGCGATCATAGCCAATCACGTTGAAACCCAACGCATGCATCTTGGTCGCATATAAGCGGCCAATGCGCCCCAGGCCGATCAACCCAACCGTCAGGGTGGTTTGCCGGCGAATAGGGATGGCTTCAGCATATTCCCAGCGCCCGGCATGGGATGCTGCGTTCATGGGCACGATTCGGCGTAAGAGTGCCAATGTCAGCGCAATGGCGTGGTCAGACACTTCGTGCATGCCATAATCAGGCACGTTGCATACCTGTACCCCTGCCTCGCTGGCAGCTGCCAAGTCAACATTATTGACGCCGACACCATAGCGGATAATCTGCTTTAGACGCGGCAGTGCCTGAAAGACACGGCGCGTAAAGGGGGCGTACTGATTGAGTACGATATCAGCATCAGCGACGTGCGCGATGAGGTCATCTTCACTGCGGCACGCAAGCAACGGCACATCAAACCCCGCCTCACGAAAAATGGCCGCCTCAACATCGTGATTAGCGTGATCCAAATCAGAAAATACAATGTTCATTTATAACAACCCTTTAACGACCTAAATATCCGCCGTCCACTGGCAAAATAGCGCCATGGACGTAATTTGAAGCATCAGAGGCCAGGAAAAGTAATGGCCCCTTCATATCGTCTTCTGTGCCCCAGCGCTGAGCTGGGATTCGAGCGGTAATTTCAGCGTTGCGTTTTTCGTCAGCAAGCAATGCCGTGTTCATGTCTGTGGCCATATAGCCTGGAGCAATCGCATTGACGTTAATGCCTTTAGCAGCCCATTCATTCGACAGTGCTTTGGTTAACTGCATCACCCCGCCCTTGCTGGCCGCGTATGCAGGGACGGTATAACCGCCGAAGAACGATAATAGCGAGGCAATGTTAATAATTTTCCCATGACCTTGCTGGAGCATCACTCGGCCCGCTAGCTGTGAAAGTTCAAACACAGCCGTGAGATTTACTGACAGCACTTCTTCAAATTCGCTGACAGGGAAATCTTCCGACTGATGACGCTTCTGGACCCCCGCAGCATTGACGAGAATATCCAGCTGCCCACCCAACATGTGAAGCGCTTTAGCAAACCCTGTGCTGCGGGCATCAGTATCGGACAGGTCAATCGCTAGCCCTTGGCACTGTTGGCCCTGTGCAGTAAGTTCAGCCGCCACTGTCACCGCACTTTCTGAGGCACCGACAATCAGCACCTCTGCACCAGCATCAAGCAGCGCCTCAGCCATGCCGCGGCCTAAGCCGCGCGTACCGCCAGTCACAATCGCTTTACGGCCGGTCAAATCAAATAAGCTCATCGTTGGCAATCCACCAGTATTTTGACAGTATTTTGTGAAGGATCCGCGATCATGTCGAAAACCTTGGCTGAGTCTGAAAGCGGCACTGTCTGCGTAATAACGTGCTCTAACTCATGCGCTAATACTTCGGCCAATGCCACCGCGCTACCGAACTCGCTCTTGGTGTAGACGCGCGAACCGACCAGCGTTAACTCTTTAAAATTCACATCAATCAGTTGAACGGCATGGGCATTTTTATGAGTAGCCGTTAGGCAAATGGTGCCACCGACACGGACAACTTGGGTCATTTCTAAGGCAGCACTCTCAACGCCAGAACACTCAAACACCGTGTCTGCACCATCGTTGTGAGTGGCCTCATACACACGCTCGATAAGGCTTTCGCTGCGTACATCGACGGTGTCGAAGCCAAGATGACGGCATAGGTCTAGACGCCCCTGATCAACATCTGAAATGAGAATTTTTGAGGCACCCGCATGGCGAAGAGCGATAGCCGTCAATAACCCAATCGGCCCCGCCCCCATTACCACAGCGTTTTGACCAAGCTCAAAACGCGCCTGGTGCAGTGCGCGCACCACCACGGCAAGGGGTTCAACAAGTGCTGCTATCCTGTCGCTTAAGGTGTCGGGCACTTTGAAGAGCACGCTTTCATCAATCCACACATGGTCTGTAAGGCCACCATCCTGATCAATCCCAATCAGTCGCAGATTGGCGCACACATGCGGCGTGCCATTGCGGCAGGCATAACACTCGCCACACGAGATCAACGGGTAAGCCACGACTCGGTCACCCGGCTGAAAGCGTGAATGATCACTGCACTGATCAACTCGGCCAACGAACTCGTGTCCCAGTATTAAGGGTGCCTTCGCCCTGGGGTGTTTGCCGGAAAAGATACCGATGTCAGTGCCACAGATACCGCAGAAAGCCATGCGAACCTTTATGGACCCTTGGCGGGGCTCAGGAACGGGCACGTCACGTACCTCGACATTTTTGGGGCCGGTATATACCAGTGCATCCACTTTCTCTTCTCCTAGCCTAACAATTCGTTGCGTCAGGGCTGACGTATTCATCACATCGCCCACCGGGGTATAAACCAAAGTTTTTTAAGCCATTACGCTTATGGCCCATTGAGCGCCTGAGAGATCGCGTCCGCAGTTGCCTTGATGTCGGGGCCTAGCGCTTTCATACGCTCTTCAGGCATAAAACTGATCACGCTGGTTACGCTAATGGCAGCCATGCCCCCCGAAGGAGCGCAGATAGGTGCCGCCACGCAGCGGATGCCATATTCATTTTCTTCCCAATCATAGGTCCACCCGCGCTTACCCGATGCGCGCAAGTCTTCAGCTACCTCGGCGTAGGAACGTAAAGAAGGGCGCTCACCATCATTCGCTTGAACCTCTTGCGCCGCCGAATAGAAAAAAGGCCATTGGGATTCATCTAGCTTGGACACTATAGCCTTGCCCATTCCCGTCACTAATGCAGGCATGCGCACGCCAATGCGGGAGCGCATCTCAGCGCCGCGCATTCCGGAAAGCTTGTCGAGGTACACCACTTCTTTTCCATCGCAAATTCCAAAATGCACGGTATCCCGGGTTATCTCAGCCAAGGACTCAAGATAAGGGCGTGCGATATCGACCAGCGGCACTTGTTCTGAGGCAAGCTGGCCCAGCTCAATCAGTCGAGCACCTAGGAAATAGCCACGATACGGAACTTGGTAGAGATAACCTTCCGACACTAGGCTTGCGAGCGTGCGCGTCACCGTACTACGCGGAACGTCTAATGCGTCCGTCAGTTCCTTCGTGGTTGTTAAACCTTGCCCAACACACTGGAGCAACTCTAACCCACGCAGTAACGTCTGGGTGCCAACCGGCTTTGCTTTAGTTTTCACAACTCGATTGCTCATGGCGCTCTAAATATTTTCAACATTAGAAACTAGCAGCCTAATAAGTCAAATAGAATACTTACTGCTCACATAGTGGCACACCTAAATTAAATTTACCGGAAACACTGATACATTGTTTTAACGCTATACATGATTGATTCTAAAATAAAAAAAATTCACCACCCCACGCTTTCAGCAATAAATCTGGGTACTGAACCTAAAAACACTACGACTAATGTTGCAAATCAACTGCTCTTCTTTTTGAGCTCTAGCGTACGGTCCAACGCCAGACCGTTAGCACCGATTGGCCGTTATCAATGTAAGGTGGGTGCAACCAAGGCCACTAAGTGGCATCGCTCATTTAGAAACGACACGGATAGCTCTATGCCAACCCCTATTGAGGCGCGATTAAAGTCGCTGGCGACCGAACTTAAGCGAGCAGGAATAACCTACCGTGAGCTCTCGCCAATGGCGGATACGGGGCTTGCCCACGACCATGTATGGCTTCATCGCAGCAATGGCGATGACTGGGTGGCGCGGCTGCCTAAGCAGAGCCAGATGAACCTGCCGGCTGAAGAGAATATTGCCTATCAGACCGCCTGTTACCAACGCTCTAGTCCTGGCGGGCACACGCCAGCACTTTATGACACCCTGCCGCCGAGCGAGGCATTACCCCGTGGCGGGCTGCTGGTCGAAGCTATCCGTGGCCGCTTGGCCAAATTGCCAGAAGACCTGCCTGCCATTGCTGATGCCCTAGCCAGCTTACATAGCCAGCCGCTGCTCAGCGAAGCCGCACGGGCACCGCTGCTTGCGCCTAAAGACCCGTGGCAAGCGATGGTAGATGAAGTGCGCCAGCAGGCTAACTGGTTGGGCGATGCGCAACTGTCGAGCAAAGTCACTCAACGCATTAAACAGGAGCTGGATTTACTTCCCCCTCGCCTAAGCGGTGCCACTCCGACATTGATTAGCTTTGACACACACCCTGGCAACTTCTTAATCCGCGACGATGGCCGCGCGGTGTTGGTGGATTTAGAGAAGTGTCGCTACGGCCTGCCGGGTATCGATCTTGCTCACACCAGCCTTTACACCTCGACTACTTGGGACCTCAACAGCCAAGCCGTGCTATCGCTGAATGAGGTGATTAGCTTTTACCGTCGCTGGCAAGTTGACATGGATGCGTCGCCCGATACCGACACCCTGGTCGCCTGCCGTCGCGCTACCTGGCTCTGGTCATTGACCTGGTGCGCCAAGTGGCGCGCCCAGCACTTAAACGCCATAGATGCCCAGCAGCGCGGTGAAGATTGGTCGGCAGAACTCACCGACCCCACAGTAATTGACCACGTGCGCGACCGCGTTGAGCACTACCTCTCGCTGCCGATTATTGACCACGTGCATAGCGAGCTTCAGTGCTTGCAAGCCTCCCTATAACGTTTTTACCTACTGATATGAGGTTCGCGCGATGCCGATTAACCGTAACTCTCTGCGTGTGGCGTTATCAACAACGCTAGCCACCACCATTTCCACAGCGATGCTAGCCCTCACGCCTCCTGCCATGGCCAACCCTGACCCTAGTGATTGGCAAAGCGTGGTAGCAGACGCCGAAGGCCAAACCGTTTACTGGAATGCCTGGGGTGGCGATACGCGCACCAATCGTTATATCGACTGGGTGGCGGAGCAGATGCAGGCGCAGTACGGTATCGAGGTTGAGCACGTAAAACTGGACGACACCGGCAGCGCCGTGGCGCGGGTGCTGGCCGAAAAGCAGGCGGGCAACGACGACGATGGCAGCATTGATCTGATCTGGATCAACGGTGAAAACTTTGCCGCGATGCGCGAAAGCGACCTGCTGTTTGGCCCCTTCGCCGAGGCACTACCCAACTTCGCCCTCACCAACGCGGCCGAAAACCCTGAGGTGGTCACCGACTTTACGCTACCCACAGAAGGCTATGAGTCGCCATGGGGTAAAGCGCAGATCACCTTCTATTACGACAGCGCTCAAACCGAAACACCGCCCCAGGATATGCAGTCGCTGCTCACCTGGGCCGAAGCAAATCCCGGCCAATTCAGCTATCCCCGCATTCCCGATTTCACCGGCAGCACCTTCCTGAAGCAGGCGCTGATTGAGCTGACCGATCAGGATGAGGCGCTTTATCAGCCGGTGTCAGAGAGCGATTTCGATGCCGTAACAGCGCCGCTATGGGCGTACTTGGATGCGCTGCATCCGCACCTGTGGCGCAGCGGGCGAACCTTTCCCGACTCAGGCCCCCACTTGCGTACGCTGATGAGCGATGGCGAGTTGAGCTTAGCGTTTTCGTTCTACCCTACCGATGCCGCGGTGGCCGTCATGGAGTATGAACTACCGGAAAGCGTGCGCAGCTACGTGCTGGCTGGCGGCACGCTGGGTAATGTCCACTTTGTGGCCATTCCCTACAACTCGCCCCATAAAGCCGGTGCCATGGTACTCGCCGACTTTCTACTTTCACCGCAAGCCCAGGCCGAAAAACAGTCGCTGGCAATGTGGGGAGACCGCAGCGTTTTGGATATCGATCAGTTAGAAGCGGCTGACCAGGCCCTGTTTGAACAGGGTGACCGGCACCCTTCAGCGCTAGCGGCGGATGCGCTATCAAACACACTACCCGAGCCGCACCCCAGCTGGATGACCGCCTTGCAAGACGCATGGCTTGAGCGTTACGGCGTTAACTAGACCATGCTGCGACTGGCACCGGCACTCATCATTGCCCTGCTCGTACTGCCGGTAGGCGCAGGGCTGCTGATGGTTCTGCTGCCAGCATTTGGCTACCTGCCGACGCTGGGTGGATATAGCGTTAGTTTAGCCCCCTGGCAGATGCTGTTCGCCCAGCCGGGGCTAGAGCGATCAGTAGCCATCAGCTTTGCCAGCGGGTTAGTGAGCACCGCCCTCGCGCTAATGATGGTGGTGCTGTTTTTGGCGGCCAGTCGAGGCACTTGGTTAGATCGTGGTATTCGGCGGCTGGTCTCACCGCTGCTCGCCATTCCTCATGCCGCTATTGCCTTTGGATTTGCCTTTTTGATTGCCCCTTCAGGCCTTGTGGCGCGGCTGATATCGCCCTCACTAACGGGGTGGGAGCGTCCGCCGGATGCGTTGATCGTCAATGATCCGTTGGGGCTCTCCCTGATGGCCGGACTGGTGTTGAAAGAGGCGCCATTTCTTCTATTAATGAGTCTTGCAGCGCTGCCGCAGCTAGCGCCTGAAAAGCGCTTAATGCTAGCGCGGTCGCTGGGTTACTCACCTACAATAGCTTGGCTAAAAACCGTACTGCCCTCTCTTTATCCGCTGATTCGCCTGCCGGTTTATGCGGTGATCGCCTATGCCACATCGGTCGTCGATATGGCGCTGATTCTGGGCCCAACACTTCCCCCCACGCTCAGCGTGTCGATTCTTGGCTGGTTTAACGACCCCGATATTAGCCACCGTTTTATGGCTTCGGCGGCGTCGGTGCTGCAACTTGGCATTACGCTCGCCGCGCTGCTCTGCTGGTGGCTGCTGGAACAACTTATCCGCACACTAACCCGTGGCTGGTTGACCAACGGCAGTCGCCAGCGCGGCGAGACTGCACTGCGGCTGTTTGGCCGCTCGGCATTACTGATTTCCAGCGGTACGGCACTGGCTGCCCTCATCGGCTTGGGGCTTTTCTCTGTGGCTGGCTTTTGGCGGTTTCCTGAAGTGCTGCCGCAGATGCTGACACTCGATCATTGGCAGCGCAGTGGCTCAATGCTGGCGTCCCCGCTGCTCAATACAGCGCTGATTGGGCTTATTTCCACGACGCTGGCCACCGCGCTGGTACTCGCCACGCTAGAGTACGAGCACCGCCAGCACCTTCAGCCCAAACGGGCTCTGTGGCTGCTCTACTTACCGCTGCTGGTGCCGCAAATCGCCTTTCTTTTTGGGCTGATTGTCGCGGCTGAAAGCGTGGGCATTCGTCCTCAGCTAAGCCTCGTTATCGCGGGCCACTTACTGTTTGTACTACCTTATGTCTATCTTTCGTTAGCCGAGGCGTACCGCCAACTGGATCCTCGCTGGCTGCAGGTAGCACGTTCATTGGGCGTGTCACGCAGCGCCGCATTTTGGCGCGTACGCCTGCCGCTACTATTAGCACCGCTGTTAACGGCCTTTGCCGTGGGTTTAGCGGTCAGTATCAGCCAGTACTTACCCACTCAACTACTCGGGGCCGGGCGTATCACAACGGTAACGACGGAGGCAGTTGCGCTTGCTGCGGGCAGCAACCGACGCTTAATCGGCGTGTGGGCGCTAGTACAAGCGGGTTTGCCATTAATTGGCTTTATGCTTGCCCTAACGCTACCCCGCTTGTTGGGCGCGCAGCGCCGTGAACACGCTAGCTAAGAGAGAGTCACCGTGACCGTTTTATCAACCGCGCCACTGCGCCTGAAACAGATAAAAATAGCCCTGGCAGGCCGCGAGCTATTGGCGGTAGACGCCACGATTGCCCCTGGCGAAGTGCTGACGGTAATGGGCCCTTCCGGGTCGGGAAAATCGACCCTACTGGCGTATATTGCCGGTTTTCTTGAACGCGATTTTAGCGCCAGTGGCGACGTATGGCTGGGCGAACATCAGTTACTGGATCTACCTGCAGAGAAGCGTGGCATAGGGCTACTGTTTCAAGACCCGCTGCTGTTTCCGCACCTTAGCGTCGGCGGCAACTTGCGTTTTGGGCTACCTCGACATAGCCGTGATCAGCGCCAGCAGGTCACCCACGCGCTTGAACAGATTGGGCTGGCAGGCTTTGAAGAGCGCGACCCGGCCACCCTTTCCGGCGGCCAAAAAGCGCGGGTGGCGTTAATGCGCCTGCTGCTTTCAAAGCCCCGAGCAGTGTTGCTAGACGAGCCTTTTTCCAAGCTGGACACAGCGCTGCGCCAAGAGATGCGATCGCTGGTGTTTAGCCAGCTGCGGGAAGCTGGCCTGCCAGCGCTACTGGTCACCCATGACCACGCAGATGCCAACGCAGCGGGAGGACCTGTAATTGCGCTCGGCTGAAAAACCTCCGCGTCTTAGCATCGTGGTCCCCGTGCTTAATGAAGCGCTAACACTGGCTCAGCATTTAACAGCGCTGCAGTCGCTGCGTACTCATGGAGTAGAAGTGGTGGTGGTCGATGGCGAAAGCTGTGACGACAGCGTTCGCGTTGCCAAATCGCTGGCTGACCGTGTGCTCAGCAGCCCCCCAGGGCGAGGCGTGCAAATGAACGTGGGGGCGCAGCACGCTAGCGCTTCATCGCTGCTGTTTCTGCATGCAGATACTCAGTTGCCTGTGGGCGCCGTTGAGCAGATTATCCATGCTTTGAAGCCCTATGCCATGAAGCCCCATGCCTGGGGGCGCTTTGATATTCAACTCTCAGGCCGAAGCGGCTGGCTCCCGGTCATCAGTTGGATGATGAACAAGCGCTCGCGGCTTACCGGCATTGCGACCGGCGATCAGGGCATCTTTGTATGCGCCAGCGCATTCAAGGCCATAGGCGGCTTTCCCGAACAGCCACTGATGGAAGATATTGAACTCGCCAAACGGCTCAAACGGGTGTCTCGCCCCGCCTGCTTGAAGACTAAAGTGGTAAGCTCTGGCAGGCGCTGGGATCAATACGGCGCGTGGAAAACGATCCGCCTGATGTGGCGGCTGCGCTATCGCTACTGGCGCGGCGTTAGCGCAACCCAACTCATTAAGGAGTATCGTGATGCCCGCTGAAATGCCGGTAAAGAGCAGGCTGCTGCCCCACCTCCATCTGCTGGCGAAGGCGCCTCTGCCAGGTCAGGCCAAAACGCGTCTAGCCCCACTGCTGGGCAGTGAGGGCGCCGCTGAGGCGCATGCCGAACTGCTGCGCCACTGCGTCGCGACTGCCTGCAAAGCGCTACCCGCAGAACAAGTCACGCTTTGGACGGCGCTTGATCACACACACCCGCTGTTTATCGAGCTGCGTGAGCAGTTTGGCTTGCTATTAAACGCCCAGCCGGATGGCGACTTAGGGGCACGCGTTCGCTACGCCCTCAAGAGTACACCGGGGCCAGCCATGCTGATGGGCAGTGACTGCCCCAGTATTACCAGTGCGCTGATTACTACCTGTGCACAACAATTAACCCGCTACAATGTGGTCATTTTACCCGCTGAAGACGGCGGCTACGGCTTTATTGGCACCCAGCAAGACTACCCAACACTCTTTGAAGACATTCCCTGGGGCACTCAAAGCGTACTCACAACCACGCGGCAGCGCATTGAGGCGCTGGGGCTCAACGCGGCTTACCCAGCGAATATTTGGGATGTGGATCGACCCGAGGATTGGCAACGCTGGAAAGCGTTAACGATTCCCGTGTAAGGAAACTGGCTCTCTTACCACTCAGTTAGCACCACTCACTCGTTTACCCCCTGGCGCTGGAGCGTACCGTGACCCGACAACGTTTGATTATTGCAGCGCTACTCGCCATTGCCATTGGCGTGTTTTTTCTTAGCGGCGCCCATCAATGGTTCACGCTAGAGACCCTAAAGGCTTACCAAAACGACTTTCAATCGGCGTTTAACCAAAACCCGTGGCAGGTGGCTGGCCTCTTTTTTGCCGTCTACGTGGTGATGACCGCCCTTTCTTTGCCGGGAGCCACGCTGCTGACACTGCTGGGCGGCGCACTGTTTGGCCTTGGCTGGGGTTTGTTGATCATCTCCTTCGCCAGCGCAATAGGGGCGACCTTGGCCTTTTTGCTCTCTCGCTTTCTGTTTCGCCACCCGATTGAGCAGCGCTTTCCGCGCCAGTTTGAAGCCGTTAATCGCGGCGTAGAGCGTGACGGCGCTTTCTATCTGTTCATGCTGCGCCTGGTGCCGGTCTTCCCGTTCTTTATGATCAACCTGGTCATGGGGCTGACCCGGATTAAAACCGTTACTTACTACTGGGTGAGCCAACTGGCGATGCTGCCAGGTACTGCGGTTTATGTGAACGCAGGCGGGCAACTGGGAGATTTGAAAAGCCTCGCGGGTATCGTCTCGCCAACGCTATTAGCCTCTTTTGCGTTACTAGCAGTTTTCCCCTGGATTGCCCGGCGCATCGTGCTGCTGGTGCAGAAGCGCAAAGCCTACAAAGGCTTTACCCGGCCCGACCGCTTTGACTACGACATTGTGGTCATAGGCGGCGGTTCGGCGGGGCTGGTCACTAGCTACATCGCTAGCGCCGTGAAAGCCAAAGTAGCGCTGGTGGAAAAACACAAGATGGGCGGCGACTGCCTGAATACCGGCTGCGTGCCCTCCAAGGCGTTAATACGCGCTGCCCGCGCTGCTCATGAGATTCGTACCGCCCCACGCTTTGGGGTGACTGCCGGCGAACCCCAGATTGATTTTGCAAGGGTGATGGGCCATGTGCACCAAGCGATTAACGATATCGAACCCCACGATAGCGTCGAACGCTATCGCAGCCTAGGCGTTGAGGTGTACCAAGATCACGCCACGCTTACCTCGCCATGGGAGATTCAGGTGGGCGATAAAACCCTTACCGCTCGCCATATCGTTCTGGCCACGGGCGCTCGCCCTCGAGTGCCACCCCTACCGGGAATTGAGAGTGCGCCCGTTTTGACCTCTGAAAACCTTTGGTCACTAACGGAGCTGCCTAAACGTTTAGTGGTGCTCGGTGGTGGTGCCATTGGCTGCGAGCTAAGCCAAAGTTTTGCCCGCCTGGGCAGTCAAGTGGCGCTGGTCGAAGGGCTTTCTCAGCTGTTAGGACGCGAGGATCAGGAAGTGGGCGCACTGGTCGAAACGACCTTGGCAGATGAAGGGGTCAAGGTGATGACCGACGCCAAAGCGCTGGAGGTTCTCAACGACGAGACAGGCTATCAACTGGTGGTCATGCATCACGACGAGCGTAAGCTGCTTCCTTTTGACTATTTAATGGTGAGTGCGGGCCGCCAAGCCAATGTGGAGGGCTTGGGGCTAGAGACATTGGGGATCACGACGACCCAAGCGGGGACGTTAGAGCTTAACGAGCGACTGCAAACCCGCCTACCTAATATTTGGGCCTGCGGTGATTTAGCGGGGCCTTACCAACTGACGCATGCGGCGGCCCATCAGGCGTGGCACGCTGCGGTCAATGCGCTGTTTGGTGAGCTCAAGAATTTTGCCGTAGATTACCGCTTTATGCCGGCTGTCACCTACGTGCAGCCGGAAGTGGCACGGGTGGGATTGAATGAGAAAGAGGCCAAGGCAAAAGGGATCGCGTTTGAAGTCACCCGCTACGCCATGAATGAGAGTGACCGCGCCATTGCCGAAGGCGCAACAGCAGGCTTTATCAAAGTGCTCACCGTGCCTGGCAAGGATAAAATCCTGGGGGCGACGATCGTTGCCGAAAACGCTGGCGAATGGCTAGGCGAGTTTACCATTGCCATGAAACATGGGCTGGGGCTCAACAAGCTGCTGGGCACCATCCACCCCTACCCGACGCTTGGCGAGGCGGCCAAAGCCACCGCAGGCGTGTGGAAAAACGCTCACAAGCCTGAACGGGTACTAAAACTGCTGAAACGCTACTTCACCTGGCGTCGCGGCGAGGCAAAATGACCCGTCCTATCAAAAAGCTGCTACTCATTGGAGCGGGCCATGCCCACGCCTTTGTACTGGAAGCTTTTGCCAAGCAGCCCGACCCAGCCATCGCGATCACCGTGGTTAGCGATAGCCCTTTAGCAGCGTACTCCGGCAGCGTCCCGGCCTGGCTGGGGGGGGAATGTACGCTGCGTGACACCCAGATCGACGTTGCGGCACTGTGCCAGCGGGCAGGGGCAGTATTTGTGCCCACGCCGGTGGTAGCCCTGGACACCGCAGCGCGCCACGCCACGCTGACCAACGGCGACACGCTGAACTTTGACGTAGCCTCCCTCAACATCGGCTCAACCCTGGCGTTGCCTACGCAGCATGGCGACAACCTTCCTCACCTTCTGGCCATGCGACCGCTTAGCACGCTGCATCATCGCTGGCAGGCGCTGCGCAATGACATCGAGCGGCTACCTCAGGGAGGACACCAGCGTGTGGTGAGCGTCGGCGGCGGTGCGGCGGGCTGCGAAACCCTGCTAAGTGTGCTGGTTCAGTTGCGCCACCAACGCCCGGATATTCACTGGTCGGGGCACTTGCTCAGCGCATCGCGCACGCTACTGCCCGATGCAGGACGGTTGCCCCGCTGGCTGCTCCGGCGTGCCCTCGCCAGGGCAGGTATTCAGGTGTATCTTCAGCGGCGCGGGGAATCGCTGGTTGAGGGAGGCGTATCCACTACCCAGGGCGGCTTTATTGCCGGCGACATCGTGCTGTGGGCGACGGGCGCAGTGGGCCACGGCTGGCTTTCGGATACCCAACTGCCGTTGGATGCTCAAGGCTTTATCCAGGTAGAAAAGACGCTGAAAGTCGTGGGCCAGGCAGGCATTTTCGCGGCGGGCGACTGTGCAGCGTTAGATCCACCCTTGCCCAACGCGGGGGTGTATGCCGTGCGCATGGGGCCACACCTGGCGGACAACCTGCGCCGGACCTGCCACTACGAAGCGCTGGCAACCTGGCAACCACCCAAACGCGTACTGGCATTGATCGGCACCGGCGATGGCCACGCGATCGCCAGCCGAGGTGCCCTAGGCTTTTCAGGTAAGTGGGTGTGGAGATGGAAAAAGCGGATTGATGCGCGCTTTATCGCCCGCTTCAATCCGCCTTTTGAGGGCTAACTGGCTAAATTAGTTGCCTTCGCGCCAACCGCCTAACACCCGACTATCCGGGCCAAAGAAGACCAAGCGGTCATGATCAATCAGGTAACGGTAAGCGGTTTCCATCATATCCGTGACGCGTTTGGCATCATCCATTTGCGGGCATGCCATACGTGTAGTGGCCAACTCGCTAAACTCGATGCGCTGATTTTCCCCTAGCGTCACCTTACCGGTAAGGCGGTTACAGCCATCATGGCCGCTAACGCTACCATCACGAGATATCTGGAAAAATGGCGTTTCCGGCATCGACAGCCGCTCATCGGTGCCCACCAACAGTAAGTTCCAACGCTGATCGACAATCGCGCCCGAAAGCGAGGAACCACTCGGCCCTTGCGGCGATGTGCTTGGTCCTGGCGCACTGCTACAGGCGCTTAACAGGAGCACAGTGGAGGCGAGCAGTGGCAATAAACGCCAACCTTTCATAGTCATGGTGAATCGTCCTTGTTTGATAGCTTTTCTGGAATAGCTACCAGCTACCGGTATTTTCCATCGACGCCCAGGGCTCTTGTGGCTCGAGTGCATCGCCTTTTTGCAGCAGTTCAACCGAGATACCGTCTGGTGATTTTACAAACGCCATGTGGCCATCGCGAGGCGGACGGTTGATGGTTACACCGTTGTCTTGAAGCTTTTGGCAAAGTGCATAAATATCGTCGACGCGGTAAGCCAAGTGGCCGAAGTTGCGCCCGCCCGTATACTCTTCAGGATCCCAGTTGTAGGTCAGCTCTAGCTCAGGAGCGGTGAGACGCGCCGAGCGCGCTTCATCAAAGGAGGCGGCAAGGAACACCAGCGTAAAGCGGCCCTTCTCGTTTTCTTTACGACGGACTTCTTTAAGGCCCAGCAGATCGCAGTAAAAACGTAGCGAAGCATCTAGGTCACTCACACGTACCATGGTATGTAGGTATTGCATATCGACTCCTCAAAAAACGACCGTAGCCATACTTTACAAAAACGTGACAGCGTACATAAAACGCCGCAACGCTGTACAATTAAACCATAACGTTTATCTTAGCTGGGTTTACCCGTCGGAGAAACCTGTGGATTCAGTCACGCAAGCTGCGCTTGGCGCAGCCATTGGCGGTGCCGTGCTGGGCCGGCGCTTGGGCCGAAAGGCCATTCTCATTGGCGCCGTGCTGGGCACCCTGCCTGATCTTGATGTGATAATCGATTATGGCGATGCCGTGGCCAATGTTACCGAGCATCGCGGCTTTAGCCATTCACTGTTTATGCTGACGGGCTTGGCCACGCTGCTGGCACTACTGAGCGCACGCTTTGCGCCTATCAAGGCGATTAGCCTGCCCCGCTGGTGGTGCTTTTATACACTTATTCTGGTCACGCACCCTCTGCTTGATGCCCTTACCACCTACGGTACCCAGCTGTTGTGGCCACTTGATGTAACGCCTGCGGCCTGGCCGATCATTTTCATTATCGACCCGCTTTATACCCTTGCCTTGCTCATCGCCCTGGGATTCGGTTTGGTCTCTTTGCGGGTAAGAAAGGCCTGCACTTGGGGGCTGGCCATCAGCTGTGTTTATCTGACCATGGCGGCTGGGGCGAAAGTAATGATTGAACAACGTATCGCCCCAGTGCTGGCGGAGCAGGGGCTACAAGAGGCTCCCCTGCTGATTCAGCCAACCCCGTTCAATATTGTGCTATGGCGCGCCACGGTGATGGATGGGGATCGTTATTATGAAAGTTTGATCAGTGTGTTTGACGGTAATAGCCCGCCCCGCCTGGAACCGCTGATTCGTAACGCAGCGCTAGAAGCCCCTTTTTTGACCAGCCTACAAGGGCAGCGCTTGGCGTGGTTCGCAGGACCTTTTCTGCGCTATGAAGAGCGTTGGCTGGACGGTAAAGAGACGCTTATTGCCACCGATATACGGCTCGGCTTTCCGGGGTTTCATCCATTTAGTTTCACCCTGGCAACGTTAGAAGAGGAGCGCTGGGTACCGCTGGCGGTGAGCGAACAAGTGGAAAGTTCGCGCGGCCTTCATATGACAACGCTATCGCGGCTTGCCGCTCGCGCCGCTGGCAACACCTCGGCCCTCTGCGCCAGCGACTTTGTGGCGCAAGAGTGGCGGGCCGAGCGTGTTATCTATCGTTGCTAAACCAAGTTACTCAACCAAGCTGCTAAACCCATTAGGGAGCAATGCCTTGGCCACAGCCACTATATTGCTCCCCACCGTAGGTCAGCGTGACCCTGGCAGGGAAAGGCTTGCCGCTCATGTCGTCAAAGCAGGCGCCAGCTTCAATGCGAACGCGGAAGAAAGGTTCCACATCCGCGTTTTCAATGACGACTCTGCCTGCTTCGTTGTCCATCACGCTAATCATATAGGGTTGTTGAACGCGCTCTTCCCCATAGTTGAGTTCCATCGTCAGTGTTGGCGTATCGTTCGCCAAGGCAACCGACCAGCCGGGCTCATTACCCTGCCCGCGGAACATTATCCCTGGGTGATCCTTCCGGGTTGAGGCATCACGGCTAGCGGCCAGCTCGCACTTGAGTTGACCACGAGGCGTTTCGACCAATGCCTGCTCACCGCGATTCCAGAAGCTGATTTCGCCGTCTTGATAGCGAGCACCGCTGGCCACCACCGCTTGCGGCAAGCGCCAGGCGCCATGCAGCGACCAAAGACGCAGCGTTTCGCCGTCGACAGCGGTGATTAAATTCTGGCGCGCTGGGCTACAGTGCCACGCATCAAAGCGCTGCGCCGAACCAGGAAAAAGTGACGATGGTAAAAAGGGGGCTCGATTATCCAGTGTGGCTTGATTGGCTGTCGTCGTTTCGGCGGAAGGCGTCGCTGCACAGCCGCCAATGACGACCGTCATGCCTGCTGCGGCAATGGCTCCACCCCATGCTTTTAACCTCTTCATACACCGCGCTCCCTTTGTGTCTAGTGCTCTTGCTGTCTATAGTGTTTATCCGCGCTTGAACGCCTGCAGGTCATGGGTATCGATACTCTCCACCTGCGGGGGCAACCCCAGCTCTTCGCGTTTGATCTTCACCTGCATTTTTTCAGCCAGCCGCTCCGAATCGTCGTCGGTGGTACGCCCGTTAAGCTCTGCCAACTGCGCCATGCCCTGGTGATAGAAGGTGAGCAGGTCCAAGGCTGTGCGATTATTCTCTTCCACTGCTTTACGCAGCTGGGAAAGGTAGCCGCTGACTTGCGACAAGTGATGTTTGAGCTGCCAAACATAGCGTACTTCCTTCATCCACGGGCGCTCACGCAGCACGGCAAAAAGTGCACTGGTGGCCAGTAACCCAAGTAGTACGCCAAGGGCGTTGAGCCAAAGACTGCTGCCAAAGGTGGTCGTGAGCAGCATGGAGAACAGCAGGCCAAAAATAATCAGTTGCCCTGCCATGGCAAAACTGATCATGCGGGCTTTACGGCGGTAGGTCTCAGGGTCGTGATCTTCTAGGGCAAATACCATGGCCAGCCTCATCATCAAAATAAGTTTCTTATGATACGGGGCTGGCCATGGCAAACAAGTACTAGTGTTAGCGAGACTTAACTCAAACGCTCCGCGGCTGTTTTAAGTAAGTGCTCGGTAGTCTCCCAGCCCACGCAGGCGTCGGTCACCGAAACACCGTAGCGCATAGCGCCTGGCTTGAGCGGCTGCTTGCCTTCGAATAAATGGCTTTCTAACATCAATGCCACCAGATTGGCTTCCCCCGCCTGGCGCTGGGCGAGTACATCCAGCATCACTTCGCTCTGGCGACGGTGATCCTTACGTGCGTTAGCGTGGCTGCAATCCACCATCAGCCGTGGGTTTTGGCCCGCGTTACGTAGTGCGGTGGTAGCAGCTCGTACGTGCTGAGTCTGGTAGTTGGGTTCACCGTGACCACCGCGCAGTACTACGTGGGTGTGTGGGTTGCCAATGGTTTGCTGGACGATCGGATGGCCTTGAGGATCGACGGCAAAACGCTGGTGCGGGTGGGCCGCCGCACTCATGGCATCAATCGCGACTTGAACGTCGCCACTGGTAGCATTCTTGAACCCCACCGCCGCGGCTAAATCACTAGCCAGCTCCCGGTGCAGTTGCGATTCAGTGGTGCGCGCACCGATCGCGACCCAGCTCAGCAAATCGTCCAGATAAGGTGCCAGCATCGGCTGCAGAAGCTCGGTGGCCACCGGCAGGCCACGCGCCGCCACGGCGTGCATCAGTTCACGGGAGAGCGCCAGGCCGCGGGGCATATCGCCACTGCCATCTAAATCAGGATCGTAGGCCAACCCTTTCCAACCCACGGTGGTGCGGGGTTTTTCAATGTAGACACGCATCACGGGTAATATCTGCTCGCTCACTTCTTCACTGAGCGCTGCCAGGCGGTCGGCGTACTCAAGCGCGGCATCAGGGTCGTGCACTGAGCAGGGGCCGACCACCACGAGTAGACGGTCATCGTGACCGCTTAAGATTTGCTGTACAGCGTGACGCTGGCGGGCAATTTGCTCACTTAGCGGGTCGCTTAACGAGATACGCTGACGCAGTTCGGCGGGGGTAGGCAGCCTTTTAGAGGTGGTAGGCGTAAGCTGCGAAGTGACCTGGGCAGTATTGACGGCTGGTTTATTTACAACAGAGCTGATGGGCGCATTCATGATTAATTCTCCGCAATCTTACATCGTTTGACTAGGTGACCACCCAGGCGCACGCGGTCGGAGGTGGCAGCTAGCACCGACCGCGCGTCGCTAAATCGCCAACCATAGCCATAGCCCACATAGCCGGTAGCGAACGCGTTAGTCAGTGCACGATAAATCATGATGCTGCTCCTTGATGAAATAGTGATGAAAGTTAACCAAACCCGTTAGTAGCAGGGACTAAAAACGCCAAAAGCCCCGGCGGGGTTACCGACCGGGGCTTCTGTGCTTGCGGCAGGCAACCGAGTGGTGTGCCTGGTGGCGCGACGTTAGGCGTCGGCCAAGGGCACACCGAGGCTAAACCAATACCAATAAGAGCCTGCGCTACCCATGAGCACGCACACGCCATCAGCCATGTCTGGCAGTGGTTTCATCGTGCGTGGCGTGGTGAGTCGCTGCATGTCTCTAGTTTCCGTTAGTAATGGCTCGCCCGAAAGAATCGTCCGCTAAGGCTGCCGCAATGATGTTGTGGTTTTTATCCTGCCTGCAAGCGTTGCAAATGGCAACACTTAACCGCTAAAAGCTTGTACCCAGCCAATCGTCGCGGGCAGTGCTGCCATGCTAACCAATACCACTATGCCGAGAAAAATGGATAAAAAGCCAGATTCGTCTTTATAGTCTTCGTCGTGATGGGCCATGTTAGCCTCCTTTTTTATCAACGCGATATCAGGGGAGTCTCAAAAAACCTGCGGCCATATTAAGTAGTTCGAGGGGCGTAGGCAAACACATCCGAAAACACTCGCTCAAGCTTCACGCCTTTCGTCTCGAGCACATCCAAGCAGGCATATACCATGCCGGGTGAACCCGAGATATATACATCATGGGTGTCCAGCGTTATCTCTGCGTCTTTCAAGACTTGGTCAATACGCCCCTGGTGGTGGTTGATCCGCTCGCCCACTGCCATCGGCTCTTCTAACGGAAGCTCGGTCACTGCATGAAACGAGACGTTAGCATGGGTTTGCGCCCACGAACTCGCCAATTGCTCCAAGTACAGGTCGCGATGTTCACGCGCTGCCCACCATAGCGAAATTTCACGCTCTGGCTGCTCGTGGAGTACTGCTTCAATAATCGCTTTCATCTGCGAGAAACCGGTGCCAGCGGCTATCAGCATTAATGGCCGCTCGCTCTGACGATCCAACACGCAATCCCCACACGGCAAACGCAAGGTAAGCTGGTTGGCCACCTGAAGCAGCTCACGTAACCGCGCTGAGTTATCCCGCTCTGGCCAGTGTTGGATATGTAGTTCAATGATGCCATCGCCCCGTTCAGCGCTGGCAATCGAAAACGGTACCCAGGTTGTGTCGTCTATCTTCAGTTCTAAATATTGCCCCGGCGCATGCTGCATGGCTTCGGCGCGCCCGGCTAGCGTTACGCCAAACACATCGGGGTTTAAGTTCTCAACCTCGGTGACTTGGCAAGTCAACGTCCTTGCACTCATGAAAGCCTCTTTTAACAAATTCGGTCAGCGATACGCATGATCAACGGCTGTCTTCAGTCTATCAAAGGCGAGAGGGCGGTAACGCCAGGCCAATGCCCAGTGCTTCCCAGCGTTCATCTACCCGCGCTTTAACCGCTTCGTCCATCACAATAGGGGTGCCCCATTCGCGATCGGTCTCTCCCGGCCACTTGTTGGTGGCATCAAGCCCCATTTTCGAGCCAAGGCCTGAGACCGGCGAGGCGAAATCGAGGTAATCGATCGGCGTATTCTCGACCATGACGGTGTCCCGTGCGGGGTCCATCCGCGTGGTGATCGCCCAGATCACGTCTTCCCAGTTACGCGCATCCACATCGTCATCCAGCACGATCACAAACTTGGTGTACATAAACTGGCGGAGGAAACTCCAGACACCCATCATGACGCGCTTGGCGTGTCCGGGGTACTGCTTCTTCATCGTCACGACCGCCATACGATAAGAGCAGCCTTCCGGCGGCAGGTAGAAGTCGACAATTTCGGGAAACTGCTTGCACAGAATGGGCACAAACACTTCGTTCAGGGCCACGCCCAGAATGGCCGGCTCGTCCGGCGGGCGCCCGGTGTAGGTCGAGTGGTAAATCGCATCACGGCGCATGGTCATGCGCGTGACGGTAAATACCGGGAAGTGATCGACCTCATTGTAATAACCAGTGTGGTCACCAAAGGGGCCTTCCGCCGCCATGTCGTCCGGATAGATAAAGCCTTCGAGGATAATCTCGCTCGATGCAGGCACATCAAGATCCGCATGACCGCACTTTACAAGCTCGGTGCGTGAACCACGCAGCAGGCCCGCAAAGGCGTATTCTGAGAGTGAGTCGGGCACCGGCGTCACGGCGCCCAAAATCGTCGCCGGGTCGGCACCCAGCGCCACCGCAACCGGGAAAGGCTCGCCAGGATGGCTTTTTTGGAACTCCAGAAAATCCAAGGCGCCGCCACGATGAGATAGCCAACGCATAATCAGCCGGTTCTTGCCAATCTTTTGCTGTCGGTAAATTCCTAGATTTTGGCGCTTCTTATTCGGCCCTTTGGTAATCACCAGCGGCCAGGTAACCAGCGGCCCTGCATCGCCTGGCCAGCAGTGCTGAATCGGCAGCATGCCAAGATCGACCTCGTCGTCTTCATACATCACTTCTTGCACCGGCGCATGCTTGACGTTTTTGGGGCCCATGCTGAGCACTTGCTTGAAGATCGGCAGCTTGTCCCAGGCATCTTTCAAGCCCTTGGGCGGATCAGGCTCCTTGAGGAAAGCCAACAGCTTACCCACTTCTCTTAGCGCTTCTACCGAATCCTGCCCCATGCCTAGCGCGACCCGTTTAGGGGTGCCAAACAGGTTGCCCAACAGCGGCATGTCGTGGCCTTTGACGTTTTCAAACAGCAACGCCGGGCCACCGGCACGCAGCGTGCGGTCGCAAATTTCGGTGATTTCCAGGTAAGGATCGACTTCGACATGAATACGCTTGAGTTCACCCTGCGCTTCAAGCGCCGCGATGAACTCACGCAAGTCTTTGTACTTCAAGGCACGCTCCCTGGCTGGCGAATGCGCCGCGTCAGCGGCGCTCTTATTGACTACAAGCTAGCGGCGCTTCATCGCTTCAAAGAACTCAAGATTGGTCTTGGTATCTTTCAGACGGTCAATCAGGAATTCAGTGGCGGCGGTGTCTTCCATCGGATTGAGCAGCTTGCGCAGAATCCACATGCGCTGCATTTCATCCTCAGAGGCCAGCAGGTCTTCACGACGAGTGCCACTGCGACGAATATTGATCGCCGGGAATACGCGACGCTCGGCCAGTTTGCGGTCCAGGTGGGCTTCCATGTTACCGGTACCCTTGAACTCTTCGAAGATGACTTCGTCCATCTTGGAGCCGGTGTCGACCAGCGCCGTGGCGATAATCGTCAGGCTGCCGCCCTCTTCGATATTACGCGCCGCACCAAAGAAGCGCTTCGGCTTCTCAAGGGCGTGGGCATCGACACCACCGGTGAGTACCTTGCCGGAGCTGGGTACCACGGTGTTATAAGCACGCGCTAAACGAGTAATGGAGTCGAGCAGGATGACCACGTCTTTCTTGTGCTCAACCAAACGCTTGGCTTTCTCGATAACCATTTCGGCCACTTGCACGTGACGCGCTGGCGGCTCATCGAAGGTCGATGCCACTACTTCGCCACGCACGGTGCGCGACATTTCGGTCACTTCCTCAGGGCGTTCATCAATCAGCAGAACGATCAAATGACACTCTGGGTTGTTGCGCGTGATGGAGGTCGCGATGTTTTGCAACATCAGCGTTTTACCCGCCTTGGGCGGCGATACCAGCAAACCACGTTGGCCTTTACCAATCGGCGCGGTTAGATCAATGATCCGCGCGGTAAGGTCTTCCGTGGAGCCGTTACCGATCTCCATACGCATACGATCGTCTGGGAACAGGGGCGTCAAGTTCTCAAACAGGATCTTGTGTTTGGCATTCTCCGGACGGTCAAAGTTGATTTGACTGACCTTCAGCAGGGCGAAATAACGCTCACCCTCCTTCGGCGGACGGATTTTGCCGGAAATGGAGTCACCCTTGCGCAGATTGAAACGACGGATCTGTGAAGGCGATATGTAGATATCGTCGGGACCGGCGAGATAGGAGCTGTCAGCGCTACGCAGGAAGCCGAAGCCATCCTGAAGAATTTCCAGCACACCGTCGCCGTAAATATCCTCGCCACTTTTGGCGTGTTTCTTGAGGATGGCGAAAATGATGTCCTGCTTGCGCGAACGGGCCAAGTTATCAATACCCATTTCACGGGCGATATCGAGGAGCTCGGGAACGGTTTTTTGCTTGAGTTCAGTGAGATTCATCGGTGTGTTAGAAAGTTGCTCATGGAAGCTGGGCGCCAGGCGCCGGGAGTAAGACAGGAGGCGTGAAAGTGACGCCGTGTGATGCGTTCAGACCCCGGTAAAGGCACGCGCTCGAAGATGAAAGGAACGGCGTTGGACTTAACTAACAACGCTGCTGCTAGTTGTTATTAAGACTCAACTCGAGGGTGCTAACACTTGTCTACTCTGGTTCACACAGGAAGAGTGGTTGAACCAGTGGGCTATCTGACGACTTGGAATTCTGGCTGACGCTAACGGGATAAACAATGAATAACGTCTGGGGCGACCAAGGTGCCGTACTTGAACGACGCATGCAAGATGATTTATCTAAACTGTCTATTTAAGCCTTCTATCTAAACGGTCTATCCAAACGATCTTAACAACGAAGTACTTGTGGACACACTAACTAACCAGGTCAGATCAAGCCAGTAGCTCGATGGTAGTCAAGCCCCGCGACAAACGCAAGCCTTTGCAATTGACAATAGATAAAGGTCACCGCAACCTTGGCACAGCCAACACGAAGGAAAGCTCATGCCCAAGGACATTTTGCTCCCCATTGACGCCTCTGCCGCTGAGGCAAACAGCGGCGCGCCGCAGCGCTTCGCCGCCATTGACCTGGGCTCCAACAGCTTTCACCTACTGGTGGCCAACTACCAGCATGAACGCCTCCAGGTGGTGGCCCGCTTGGGTGAAAAAGTGCAGCTCGCCGCAGGCTTAGACGATGACGGCATGCTGAGCGAGGCGGCTATGCAGCGCGCGCTAGACTGCTTAGGCCGCTTCGCGCCCTTTTTAAGCGATATTACCAACGCCAATTTGCGTATCGTGGGCACTAACGCGTTACGCGATGCGCATAATAGCCAAGCATTTATCGAACGCGCTGAGGCCCAATTAGGTCACGCCATCGAAATTATTGCTGGGCGCGAAGAGGCTCGGCTGATTTATTTGGGTGCCGCCCATGCCCTGGCCGAAAGTGGCCGTCGATTAATCGTCGACATTGGCGGCGGCTCGACCGAATTCATCATCGGCGAGGCGTTTGAGCCTAAGGCGCTGGAAAGCCTACGCATGGGCTGCGTCACGTTTTCCCGGCGCTTCTTCCCCGACGGTGAGTTGAACGAAAAGCGCATGCGCCGCGCCGAGCTGGCGGCCCTTTCGGAGCTTGCCAATATTCAGCGCCCCTACCAGCGCCTGGGCTGGGATGACCCGGTCGGCTCCAGCGGCACGATCAAGGCCGCCGCCAGCGTGCTTTATGCCTACGCCGATACGCCCCATGAAGGCGTTATTACCCGCGGCGGCTTAAAGAAGCTGCGCGAGCGTCTGCTCAAGTGCAAACAGCTGGAAAAAGTCGAGCTGGACGGCCTCAAAGCCGACCGCGCCAAGGTTTTCCCGGCGGGGATTGCCATTCTTGGAGCTATTTTTGAAGCCTTCGATTTAACCCAAATGCGCTTCGCCGACGGCGCACTGCGTGAAGGCGTGCTCTACGATATGGCCGGGCGTAATACCGCAGAAGACTCGCGCTCGAAAAGCCTGGAGTCGCTGCAGCGCACCTACGATGTCGATACGCGCCAGGGGCTTAATGTCGCCGACACCGCTGAGCGCTTATTCCATCAGGTACGCCACGCGTGGTCGCTCAACCCCGATCAAGCGCGCTATTTGCAGTGGGCTAGCCATGTGCATGAAATCGGCTTGGCGATTTCCCACAGCCAATTTCATCGCCACGGTGCGTACCTGCTGGAGCACTCCGATCTCGCTGGCTTCTCCCGTCCTGAACAGCGGCGGTTGGCGTTTCTGGTGCGCGCTCATCGACGCAAATTTCCGCTTAAAGAGTGGCAGGCTTTGCCCGACGCGCAACAGGGAGTGACGCAGAAGCTCGCTCGGCTGCTGCGTTTAGCCGTACTGCTCAACCATTCGCGCCCTGAAACCGCTCCCTCGCTGCCGGAGATAAGCGCTGACAGCGATAGCCTGACCATCACGCTACCTGCCAGTGATGAACCCACCCTGCTGAGTACCGACTTAGAGCAGGAGCAGGCATTTATGGAAGCCGCCGGTTTCAAGCTTTTGATACAGCAGGGAAAGTCTGACGGATGAAGCGCGCCCCCTCGGCTTGCCATAGCAGCTTGCCAGGGGGAGCAATCACGCCAATACACGCTGATGCCTGCATGATCACCACCAGCCGTCCGCGCTCCCAGGGCGGTACCTCTGCCTCCTGAAGAAGTCGCTTTACATCGCGCCTACCCCGCGTTGGCAGTTGAATGACCTCGCCTCCCTGTCGCCAAGTGACCCTGAGCAGTTGAGACGACGCTTGGGATGGCGTTGGTAACGAAGATACTTGCCAGCCCAGCGGCCCGATGGGTGTTTCCAGGGGCGTTTGACCATCCCAACTAACCTCCCACGCCGGTAGCGGCTCAAGAGGCGCCATCAGATAGAGCCGCTGACGCCACAGGCGCGCCTGAGCGCCCTGCCACTCGACGCATACCTGGGCATCCACCTTCGCTGTTAATTGATCCAGCAGGCTCTCTAGGCGCTTTTGCGGCGGCGTCGGCAACCCTTGCTGCTGGCAAAGCGTACGCACCAAAAGCCGCTGACGGGGTCGCAAACGCGCGCTTAAAGCTGCGGCGTTCAAGTATTGGTTATCGACGCATTGGCCATCAATGGTAAGTAACGCTTGCAGCTCTTGCTGGGCATACTCACTCAGCAAGGTGTCGGCTTCGCTGGCATGTTGGGCGCTACTCGCCAAGGCCTCATCTGCCCCTGGCCAACGTTCGCGAAGCGTCGGCAGCACCCGGTGGCGCAGGCGGTTGCGATCAAGGCTGATATCCCTGTTGGTAGGGTCTTCGCACCAGCAGAGATCAAGTGACTGCGCGGCTTTCTCAAGCGCGGCCCGCCCTACCGTAAGCCACGGGCGCAGCAGCGTAATAGCGTGGGCATCACGCCGATAAGGCATACCCGCCAGGCCGCGTACGCCACTGCCGCGCAGGGCAGCAAGCAGGAAGGTTTCCGCCTGATCGTCCTGATGCTGGGCGAGCCAAAGCGTGTCACCGGCGGGAAGAGTGGCGAAGAAAGCCTCATAACGGGCATTGCGCGCCGCCCCTTCAATGCCCTCGCCTTGGGTATCCACTGCCACCTCGGCGACTGTGAGGGGAACGTTGGCACGCTCACAAAGCGCCCGACAGTGGGCTTCAAATGTCGATGCTGCCGCTTGCAGGCCATGATTGATATGAATGGCTCGCAGGGGGCGTTCTGCTTGTTCACAGACCTGTACGGCTAACGTGAGCAGCAGACAGGAGTCCAAACCGCCTGAGAGTGCCACCCAAATAGAGCGCCCCGGCGGGGTTTCCGCCAGGGCGTCATTAAGCAGGCCTTGAAGCGTACTACGCGGCTGAGGCGCCATAGCTCATCAAGCGCTTGTAGCGACGTTCAAGCAGCGCATCGGTATCCATTGCCTGCAAGCGCTCCAGGCTCGCGGTGAGCGCTTCCTTGACGCGCTCGGCGGTAGAGAGAGGATGGCGATGAGAGCCGCCTAACGGCTCTTTAATCAGCGAATCAACAAAACCCAGCTCCTTCAGGCGCTCGGCAGTGATCCCCATGGCCTGGGCGGCATCAGAAGCCTTGGTGGCACTTTTCCATAGAATCGAGGCGCAGCCTTCCGGTGAGATCACCGAGTAAGTGGAGTACTGCAACATCTGCAGCTCGTCACATACGCCAATGGCCAGCGCGCCGCCGGAGCCACCTTCGCCCACCACGGTCGAGATAATAGGCGTTTTCAGACGCGACATAACGGCCAGGTTATAGGCAATAGCCTCGGACTGACCACGCTCTTCCGCGTCGATACCGGGATAAGCACCGGGGGTATCGATAAAGGTCAGAATCGGCATTTTGAAGCGCTCGGCCATCTCCATCAGACGGCACGCTTTGCGGTAGCCTTCTGGGCGCGGCATACCGAAGTTACGACGCACTTTCTCTTTTACATCGCGGCCTTTTTGATGACCAATCACCATTACCGGCGAGTCGTTTAACCGCGCAATGCCACCCACTAGCGCGGCATCATCGGCGAAATTGCGATCACCGTGTAACTCGTCAAAGTCGGTGAAGATGTGCTCAAGATAGTCCAGCGTATAAGGGCGCTGGGGGTGACGAGATAGCTGCGAAACCTGCCAGGGAGTCAAATCCTTGAAGATCGATTCCGTCAGCTTACGGCTTTTCTCTTCCAGCCGAGAGATCTCGTCGGAAAGGTTCACTTGGCTATCGGAACTGACTAGACGCAGCTCTTCAATTTTTGCCTGTAGTTCGGCAATCGGCTGTTCAAAATCGAGATAATTAGGATTCATCGGCGCTGCCTGTAAAAAGAAGCCTGTTCAAAAACAAGAATGTAATAAAGCGCATTATCGCACCCTCACCCTGCCACGCAAGCTGGGCACCTGCTCTTTAACTCAGCGATAGCGTAGCTGTACACCTGCTTGGCCCTGTACATCCCGTAGCGCCAGCAGTAAATCGTCACTCGGCGCGACTTTCCACTCATCGGCAAGTTCCAGCCAAGCGACCGCTGCCGGGTGGCGATACTGCAGCCGTACTGGAAGACCAGCTTCATCACGATAAGGCGTCAGGCTATCGCGCAGGGTTTCAATTAAGCGACCATTGATCTGCCCCGCGTCCAGTGCCAGTTCCACGGCTTGGCCGTAGCGAATGCGCGCCGTCACCATGGGTGTCACGTCTTTACCACGCAGGCGCAGACCGCCGGAGAACTCATCGCTGGAGACCTCGCCCTCAACGATGAGCACTTGGTCGGCCTCAATCTGACCACGCAACTGCTCAAATAGCTCCCCAAACAGCGAAGCTTCAATACGTCCTGTGCGATCATCCAGGGTAATGAACGCCATGGTGTCGCCGCGCTTGGATTTCATGGTGCGCACGCCGACCACCAGACCGGCGACACGCTGGGGATCGCGGGAGGGCTTTAAATCACTGATTCGGGTAGACACAAAGCGCTTTAATTCCCGCTCGTACTCGTCGATCGGGTGACCCGTTAGGTAAAGCCCCAGGGTGTCTTTCTCCCCAGAGAGGCGCTCGCGATCAGTCCACTCTCGGGCGTTGATATATTCGGCGTAAACGTTGCTATCGCTGTCGTCAGCTTCAACGAAGGCGTCACCGAACATATCCAGCATACCCAGGTTTTGATTGGTATGGTTCTGGGCGGCGGCTTTCAGCGCATCTTCCATGGCAGCGAATAGCACCGCGCGATTGGGACCGATGGTATCCAGAGCGCCGGAGCGAATCAGTGCTTCCAGGGTGCGCTTATTCATCCGTTTAGGGTCCATGCGACGACAGAAGTCGAAGATATCCTTAAACGGACCGTCTGCCTCACGGGCTTCGACAATGGCGCCAATCGGTCCTTCGCCCACGCCACGAATCGCACCCAGGCCGTAAACCACTCGGGCATCGGTATCGACGGTGAACTTGTAACCGCCCACGTTGACATCCGGCGGCGTCACGGTGAGCTTGAGGTTGCGGCACTCCTCAATCAGCGGCACCACCTTATCCAGGTTGTCCATTTCGGTGGACATTACGGCGGCCATAAATGGCCCCGGATAGTGGGCTTTTAGCCACGCCGTTTGGTAGGAAACCAAGGCGTAGGCGGCCGAGTGCGACTTGTTAAAGCCGTAACCGGCGAATTTTTCAACCAGATCAAAGATGTTACCGGCAAGATCTTTATCGATACCGTTGGCGGCGCAGCCTTCCATAAAGCCATCGCGCTGCTTGGCCATCTCTTCGGGCTTTTTCTTACCCATGGCACGGCGCAGCATATCGGCCTGGCCAAGGCTGTAGCCCGCCATGACCTGAGCGATCTGCATGACCTGCTCTTGGTAGAGAATGATGCCATAGGTAGGTGCCAACACCGGTTTCAACAGCTCGTGCTGGTAATCCGGGTGTGGATAAGAGACTTCGGCCCGGCCGTGCTTACGGTTGATAAAGTCATCCACCATGCCCGACTGCAGCGGGCCGGGGCGGAACAGCGCCACCAGGGCGATCATATCGTCTAGCGAGTCAGGCAGCAGGCGCTTGATTAGCTCTTTCATGCCACGGGATTCAAGCTGGAACACCGCGGTGGTTTCAGCGCGTTTGAGCATCTCAAAGGTCGGCGCGTCATCCAGCGGGATGCTGTCGATATTGAGCGGCCCCTGGCCATTGACGCTGCGCACCTTATCGACCATCTCCAGCGCCCAGTCGATAATCGTCAGCGTGCGTAGACCCAGAAAGTCAAACTTGACCAGACCGGCCTCTTCGATATCGTTTTTATCGAATTGCACCACCAAGCCTGAACCGTCCTCGTCGCATAACAGCGGCGAGAAGTCCGTCAGTTTGGTCGGCGCAATGACCACACCGCCTGCGTGCTTACCTGTGCCCCGCGTGGTGCCCTCCAGCTTGAGGGCCATCTCCCAAATCTCTTCGGCCTCTTCGTCGTTGCCGATAAACTCTTTGAGCGCCGGTTCCTGCTCAATCGCCTTGGCCAGGGTCATGCCCACTTCAAACGGAATCAGCTTGGAGAGCTTGTCGCCCAGCGAGTAGGGACGGCCTTGGGCACGGGCAACGTCGCGCACCACGGCCTTGGCGGCCATGGTGCCAAAGGTGACAATCTGAGAAACCGCGTTGCGCCCGTAACGCTCGGCCACGTACTCAATTACCTTATCGCGTTTCTCCATACAGAAATCGACGTCAAAGTCGGGCATGGAGACACGTTCCGGGTTCAGGAAGCGCTCGAAGAGAAGATCATAGCCGATCGGGTCCAGGTCGGTGATCTTTTGCGCATAAGCCACCAGCGAGCCAGCACCTGAGCCGCGTCCAGGGCCTACAGGAACGCTGTTATCTTTTGCCCACTGGATAAAGTCCATTACGATCAAGAAGTAGCCAGGAAAGCCCATCTGGATAATAACGTTAAGCTCAAACTCCAGCCGATCGCGGTAGCGCTGGTCGATCGCCTTGTATTCATCGCTGTCACGGGGATAGCGTTCAGCAGGGAAGAGAAAATCGAGTCGATCCGTCAGGCCATCGTGAGAGACCTTGCGGAAGAACTCATCCTGGGTCATGCCCTCAGGAATTCCGAATTCGGGTAGGAAAATCTCGCCCAGACGCACGTCCACGCTGCAGCGCTCGGCAATCATCACGCTGTTTTCCAGCGCTTCGGGGATGTCGGCAAACAGCGCCGCCATCTCGTCCGGGCTTTTTAGGTACTGCTCTTCGGTGTAGCGGCGCTCGCGACGTGGATCGTCAAGTGCCTTGCCTTCACCGATGGCAACGCGGGTTTCGTGGGCCCAAAAATCTTCGCGCTCTAAAAAGCGTACGTCGTTGGTCGCCACCACCGGCGTGCCGGTTTCAATCGCGAGCTTGACGCTGGCGTGAACACAAGCCTCTTCCAGCGGGCGCCCGGTGCGCACCAGCTCTAGGTAAAAGCGATCAGGGAAGGCGACCTGCCACTCTTCAAGCAGTTGCCGCGCTTCTCGTTCGTGGTCAGAGAGCAGATGGCGACCAATCTCGCCCTCTCGCGCACCAGACAGCGCAATCAATCCTTCGCTCTGTTCCAGTACCCACTGTTTATCGAGAATGGCGCGGCCCTGGCGCTGGCCATGCGTCCAGCCCTTCGAGATCAGCTCGGTCAGGTTGCGATAACCAACCTCATTCATGGCCAGCAGCGTTAGCCGATAAGGGTGAGACTCGTCATGAGGGTTCTGCAGCCATAAGTCGCTGCCAATGATCGGTTTCAACCCCGCCCCCTGGGCGGCTTTGTAAAATTTGACCAGACCAAACAGGTTGGTTTCATCGGTCAAGGCCAGCGCTGGCATCGCCCGTTCAGCAGTCGTGCTGACCAGCGATTTGAGCTTAACCAGGCCGTCGACCAGTGAGTATTCACTGTGCAAACGTAAATGAACGAACGGGACCGTCATGAGACTCTCAGAAAAACGCTAGATGAAGAAGAAATACGTTAAAGCAGCGCCAACTGGCGCTGCACTGGCGCAAAGCTACGGCGATGTTCGGCAAGTGGCCCGTGAACCGCTAGCGCCGTCAGGTGCTCTTTGGTCGGGTAGCCTTTATGGCGCGCAAAACCATACTCAGGATAGCACTCATCCAAGGCGACCATTTGGGCATCCCGGGCAACCTTGGCCAAAATCGATGCGGCGGCGATGGCCGCGTGGCGCGCATCGCCTTTCACCACGGCCTGCCCGGGCAGCAGATGCCCAGGTAATTTATTGCCATCCACAAGTAGATATTCCGCCGCCGGAGCCAGTGCATCAATGGCTCGACGCATGGCCAAGTGGGTGGCGTGGTAAATATTCAGCTCATCCACTTCGGCAGCGCTGGCTTCTGCCACGGCAAAGGCGAATGCCCGCTCGCGAATTTGGCTATCCAGCGCTTCACGCCTACTGGCAGTAAGCTTTTTAGAATCGGTAAGACCGTCAATCGGCTGAGCGGGGTCGAGAATTACCGCGGCGGCTACCACGCTGCCGATCAGCGGCCCACGTCCTACCTCATCCACTCCTGCCAGACGCTCACCACTGTAGGTAATTTCTAGCGGTTGAAAATCCTTGTGCTCAATTAACCAATGCTCAATGGCCATCAACAGTCTCCAGTGGCTGACCTGCTACTAGCTGGCTGATCGCCTCGGCGGCGCGCCGACTGGCGTTGCGCTGTAGCGTCGCGTGCATCTCGGCAAAACGTGCTTCCAACGCATGGCGGCTTGCCTCATCTGACAGCATGGCACTGAGCTGGTCGGCAATCGCCTCGGGTGAGGCGGCCTCTTGAATCAGTTCCGGCACCAGCGTCTCCTGAGCGATCAGATTGGGCAGCGACACCCACTGAGTTTTCACCATTCGCTTGGCTAGCCAATGCGTCATTGGTGCCATCTTGTAAGCCACCAGCATGCTGCGGTGGCACAACATGGCTTCCAACGCGGCGGTACCCGAGGCCAGCAGCACGATATCGCTGGCTACCATCGCCTCGCGGGCCTGACCATCTAGCAACGCAGTACGTTCCATTAGCAGCGGGTAATTAGTCAGTAGTGCGCTGATTTCCCGACGACGATCAGAGGTGGCCGCTGGAATTAACACTTGCAGCGCGGGATGGCGCTGGCAGAGCTGTTCGGCGGCGGCAAGAAAGGTATCGCCCAAAAACCGAATTTCATTGGCCCGAGAGCCTGGCAACAGCGCCAACACCTGGCTATCAGGCGCCAACTCCAGCGCTTGGCGGGTGGCAACACGGTCATTTTCCAGCGGCATTTCGTCAGCCAGAGGATGACCCACAAAGGCGACGGGGACACGGTGTTCGCGATAGAAGGCGGCTTCAAAAGGCAGCAGTGTCAGCATGCCGTCTACCGACTTGGCAATACCTTTTACCCGCCCCTGTCGCCACGCCCACACGGAAGGGCTCACGTAGTGGGCGGTCATAATGCCCGCTTCACGGAGCTGGCGCTCCAGGCCTAAATTGAAGTCAGGTGCATCAATGCCGAGCATAATGTCCGGCTGCCAGGCCAAGGCTTCGGCTTTCAGGGTACGACGCACACGGATCAGTTCTGGGAGGTGCTTGAGCACTTCCACCAGCCCCATTACCGCCAACGTTTCGAGGGGGAAGCGGCTCGTCATGCCTTCGGCCTGCATGCGGGGGCCGCCGATACCACGAAACTCGACGCCGGGGTGGCGCGCTTTGAGCTCACGTATCAGCCCAGCGCCAAGAATATCGCCGGAAAGCTCCCCGGCCACGAGGTAAACACGTTGCAGGGTCATAAGCGGTTTAGCATGAGTTAGCGGGTAATGCCGCGGGTCGAACGCTCAATAGAGGCGGCAAAATGCTCGACTTCAGGAAGTTCAAAGCGGCTGCGCATTTCAACGAGCGCCTGTTCTGTGGTCAACCCTTGGCGATAGACTATCTTATAGGCGGCGGTTAAGGCGTTAATCGCTTCGCGGCTGAAGCCACGTCGTTTTAAGCCCACCAAGTTAAGGCCGCGCGCTTCGGCAGGGTTGCCATTGATCATGATATAGGCAGGCGTGTCTTTGGTGATGATCGAACCGCCACCGGCCATGGCATGATCGCCAAAGTGACAGAACTGGTGCACTGCCGCCAAACCACCCAAAATGACATGATCGCCAACGGTGACATGCCCCGCCAAGGTGACCTGATTGGCTAAAATGCAGTCGTTACCGATCACGCAGTCATGCCCGACATGCACGTAGGCCATCAACAAATTGCGCGAACCAATAGTAGTTTCGCTGCGATCCTGAACGGTACCACGATGGATCGTGGCGCCTTCACGAATTACATTATCATCGCCCATGACTAACCGCGTCGGCTCGCCTGCGTATTTTTTGTCCTGGCAGTCTTCGCCTACCGAGGCGAACTGAAAAATACGCGTTCGCTCGCCTAACGTGGTGGGGCCTTTCACCACCACATGCGGGCCAATCACAGAACCAGCGCCGATAGTGACGTCTGGCCCGATGATGCTAAATGGGCCTACCTCAACATCGTCAGCAAGACGCGCCGTCGGGTCGACCAGTGCAGTAGGATGTATCAAGCCACCTTCCTCTCGGCACAAATAATTTCTGCTTCGCAGGCCAGTTCGCCATCCACCTTGGCACGGCATGCAAATTTCCAGATACCCCGCTTGCCTTTGATCACATCGGCTTCTAACGTGAGTTTGTCGCCTGGCATGACCGGACGCTTAAAGCGCACGTTATCACTGCCTACCAGATAATAAACATAACCATCGGCAGGCAGTTTATTAACCGTTTTAAAGCCGAGAATGCCACATACCTGAGCAAGGGCTTCAAGCACTAATACACCAGGCATAATCGGGTGATGGGGGAAATGGCCGTTGAAGAACGGCTCATTAATACTGACATTTTTGTACGCAACGATGGATTCGCCGGTGGTTAATTGCGTTACTCGATCCACCAACAAAAAGGGGTAACGGTGGGGCAAGTACTCGCGAATTTCATTAATATCCATAACCATCGTAGCGACCTCTAAAATTACAAAAAACCTGGAACTCATGAAAAGAGTCAGGTAAACACCAGCACGCCTGCTGGTTAAAAGGCTGAGGATTATACCCCGCCGCTAACCAGTCTCAAGCCAGCAGCGGATAAATCATTCAGCGACGACTCACCACATAGACTAATCACGCTGCTTTTTTTCCAGCCTTGCTAGGCGCTTAGCAATGTCATCAAGCTGTTTAAAACGCACTGCATTTTTTCGCCACTGGGTATTGGCCATGGCGCCGGTACCGGAAGAGTAAACCCCTGGCTCATGGATTGAATTCGTGACCAAACTCATTCCGGTCACCTGAACCCCATCGCAGATGGTCAGATGGCCTGACAAACCAACGCCACCCCCGAGCATACAGTGCTTACCGACCTTGGTAGAGCCCGCAATACCTACACAGCCCGCTAGGGCACTGTGGTCGCCAATGATCACGTTATGGGCAATTTGTACCTGGCTATCGATTTTGACGTCATCGCCAATGACCGTATCACCCAGCGCGCCGCGATCAATGCTGGAACAACTTCCTACTTCTACATCATCACCGAGCACGACGCCGCCCAGCTGGGCAATTTTATGCCAGCCTGCGCCGTCGTGGGCAAAACCGAACCCATCACCGCCGATCACACAACCGCTTTGCAAGATGCCCCGCTTGCCAATCACCACGCCGTGACAGAGGGTGACGTTGGCGTGTAGCCGCGTTCCGTCGCCAACGATGCTGTCGGCGCCAACCACGCTGCCAGCCCCGATCACCACGCGATCACCCAGTACCACACCTGCTTCAATCACAGCATGGGCTTGAATGGAGACATCGGCGCCTAGCTGAGCATCTTCCGCCACTACTGCCGTGGGATGTATTCCCATAATGTCGCGAGCGGGTAAGGGATCAAACAGCTGCGATAGTTTGGCGTAGCCTAAATAAGGGTTATCAATCTCAAGGCGCGGTACAGGGCAGTGCTTGCCATGCTCAGGGTGCAGAAGCACCGCCGCTGCTTTAGTCGTCGCCAAATCTTTCAAATAAGCGCGATTGGCTAGAAAGGCCACTTGGTCCGGCTGGGCCTCTTTTAGCGTCGCCAAGCCACGTATCGGCTGCTGAGCATTACCGCTGACGGCGATGCCCAATTGGTGCGCAATGTCTGCGAGGGTAAGGTGATGAGAAGCGTGCGTCATGAGAACCCAGGGAAGCGTTGGTGTGGCTAGGCCACACCAATTATCGTTTAAAATTAGTTCAAGGTATCAAAAATCTGAGTGACTTCATCGGTCACGTTTGGCAGGTCAACTCCTGAGTGCAGAACGCCCTGGGGCTCGACCAGCACATCAATACCGTGACGTTCAAGTACCTGCGCAACCGCCTCCTCCAGCTTCGGTTCAGCACCTTCTAAAAACTGCTGTTCAGAGCGTTGCTGGGCCTGCATGACTTCCTGACGCAGCTGTTCAAAGCGGCTGCCCTTTTGCTGTAGCTCGCTAATCAGCGACTCACGCTGGGACTGTGCCATGGTTTCGCCTTCGTTCTGAAGACGCTGCTGAAGCTGCTGAAGCTCATTACCCAGGTTCTGCGCTTCCCGCTGTTGATTGCCAATCTGCCCTTCCAGGGTGCTCATTGACGCCTGTGCTGATTGAGTATTCATCAGCGCCGCGCGCCAATCCAACACTGCGACTTCTGCAGCGTGAGCGGGCAAAATCATCGCGCCCAACAGGCATACCACCGCTGTTAGTCTACGCATCATGTAATCTCCTTAGGTCACGCTAGCGCGCGCCGCCATGGCACGCGGTCTAGCAATATTAGAATGACTGCTCTTTTGAACAATTATCTCTTAGAACAATTGCCTCTTAGAACAATCACCCCTTAGAACGTTTGCCCTAATGAGAACTGGAAGAACTGGGTATCGTCCCCGCTCTCATCGTTCAATGGCTCGGCAACACTAAAGGTCAGCGGGCCGACCGGCGTTAGCCATGAAAGGCCAATACCAGCACTGTAGCGCAAATCACCTAAATCAACGCCCGAGCTACACTGCTGGCGGCCTGCGTCTTCTGCAAGCACGTCGTAGCACGAACTCAGGAAAGTGTTACCGCCATCCAAAAACAGCGATGTTTGCAGCGCACTCTGATCTTCAACAAAGGGCATCGGGAAAATGATCTCGGCGCTGCCTTCGATTGAAACGTTACCGCCCATGGTGCGATCCCGGCCGCCTTCAGTTGCTGGCGTGGTGCGTTGACCCAGCGTATTGGAGGTGTAGCCACGCACTGAGCCTAAGCCACCTGCGTAGAAGTTTTCATAGAACGGGAAGGGATCGTTGCCACCCAGCGTATCGGCATAGCCGACATTGCCGGTAAATTTGAACGCCCAGGTTTCATCATTGTTAATCGGGAACAGCTGCTGCGCCCGCGCGCGGAGCTTGTAATACTCCGCATCGCTGCCGGGAGCGCCCGTTTCTACCGACAGGCGCTGGTAGCTACCATCTGTCGGCATAATACCGCGGTTGAGATTGTTACGAGTCCAACTGGCAGTCAGCTTCAGGCTTTGCGCATCCTCGCCCTCATCTTCTACGTAACGGCGGATTTCCGAGGCCGTATCGAAGTAGGTTTTTACCGTGAGGTCTTCAACGCTGGCGCCGAAGTTAAGTCGCGACAGCTCGCTGACGGGGTAACCGAAGTTGATCCCAGCACCGTAGGCATCGGTTGAGAATGTCGAAATATCCGAATCGGCATAGTCGGTTTCGCGATAGAACAGATTGTAACCACGCGAGATCCCGTCCAACGTCCAGTAGGGATCGGTGAACCCGAAGTTAACGCTAGTAAACGTATCACTGCGCTGAGCACCAACATTGACGCGATTACCTGTACCGAGGAAGTTATTCTGCGATAGGCCTACACCGTAAATAACACCAGCGCTCTGGGAGAAACCGACGCTTGCAGAAACCGAGCCAGAAGGCTGCTCTTCCACGTTATAGGTGACGTCGAGCAAGTCCGGCTCACCAGGAACAGGCTGAGTATCCACCTCTACTTGGCTAAAGAAGCCCAAACGCTCAAGACGCTGACGCGATTGTGTAATGGCTTCGGTGGAAGCAGGTGCGCCTTCCAACTGCGTCATTTCACGGCGTAGCACTTCATCTTGAGTCGTGGTATTACCAAAGAACTCAATACGGCGCACATAGGCACGCTCACCGGGATTGACGGCAATGACCAGATCCACCGTTTCACCATCATCTGACATTTCAGGCACGCCCTGGATATCAGCAAAAGCGAAACCTTCAGCACCTAAACGCTGACGTAAGGCTTCCGTGGACGCATTGACATCGCCGCGGGAGAAAATCTCACCTTCTTCGACGGTCAGCAGTTGGCGGGCTTCATTTTCGCTGATCTGTAGATCACCTGCGAAACGAATATTACCAACGCGATACTGGGTACCTTCATCAACGTTTAAGGTGATAAAGATTTCGGATTTTTCTGGACCAATCGACACTTGAGTGGATGTCACATCAAAGTTGACGTAGCCACGGTCCAGGTAGAACGAACGCAGCCGTTCAATATCACCGGATAGCGCTTCACGGGAGTATTCATCGCTAGAGAACCAGCCAAAAAAACGCCCCGGTCGATCCTCTAACTCAAACACTTCGCGTAGCGTCTCGTCGTCAAAGGCTTCGTTGCCGACAATATTGATTTGTCGAATTTTGGCGACTTCGCCTTCGTTGATATTGATATTGACCTGAACGCGGCCTTCATCAACTTCTTCAACTTCGGTATCAATACTGGCGCTATAACGACCTTGAGCCTGGTAGACACCTTCCAATTCGCGCTGAATCTCTTCCAGCGTGGAAAGCTCCAGTACTTGGCCTTCCGAAAGCCCCGATTGGCGCAACCCGTAGCGCAGGTCTTCTTCGGATATTTGATCGTTACCGCTGATGTCCAGCCGAGCAATGGTGGGTCGTTCGACCACCTGAATAACGAGCACATCCCCCTCACGGGCCAGGGAAACATCATCGAATAGCCCGGTGGCAAACAGGTCACGGGCAGCGGCAGCCAACTGCGCTTCGCTGACACGCTCATTGGCGCTCACCGGGAATGCATTGAAGACCGAGGCGGCGGATACCCGCTGCAGTCCTTCCACTCGAATGTCAGAAACATCAAAGGATTGTGCTTGGGCGCCGCTGGCGCCTGCCAGCAAGAGTGCCGCCATTCCAAGGGTCTTGATTTTCATGCAGTCAATTCGCTCGCGTTGGTCTGCCGTTCATTCCAGAAAGGCACCATATACATTTGTGCAGGCAGATGACAAGGCATCCTGCGCGCTACACGCGTCATTACCACAGGCGCATCAGATCAAAATAGAGGGCCATCAACATCAGGGTGCCGACCATGGCAAGCCCAATGCGCAATCCTACAGCTTGAGTTTTTTCAGATACTGGCCGTCCACGTACGACCTCCATAAAATAATAAAACAAGTGTCCACCATCGAGCACCGGGATAGGCAGTAAGTTAAGCACCCCAAGGCTGATAGAAAGATACGCTAGAAAACCGATAAACGCTTCCATCCCAGCACGGGCTGAATCGCCAGACACCTGCGCAATGGTGATGGGCCCCGACAGATTGGAAGGCGAAATGAGCCCTACTAGCATTTTCCGTATGGCATCAACGGTTAATAGCGTCATTTCCCCGGTACGGGATAATGCATGCCCTACTGCTTCAACAGGACCATAGCGAATTTCACGTTGAAACGCAGCCGGCCACTCAACTTGCTCGGCACCAGCACCGATATAACCAATTTCCACCCCAGTGTCTAAGCTGTTACGACCGGGAGTTAAATCCACGGTTGCTCGCTTGCCATCTCGCTCGTAGGTGAGCTCCAGCGTTTTGTCAGGATTACCTCGCACAATATTAACGAAGTGCATCCAATCATCCACGGGTTCGCCGTTAATGGCGACCATTCTGTCGCCAGCCATTAGGCCCGCTTGTTCGGCGGCCTCCCCACTGACGACTTGGCCCAAAATAGCCGGAAATTCTGGCTGCCAAGGCGTAATACCCAATGTTTGCAGCGGCTGGGGCGGATCTTGACGTACCAAATAATCAGTAACCGGTAAGACATAACGCTGGGAAGCATTCGCCCCTTCAGAGCGCGCGTCAATTTCCAGCCCACCACTAAAACCAATAATGGAAACTAGTTTTAGATTTAATTCTTCCCAAGAGCGTATCTCATCGCCCTGAATGGCAACAATTTCATCACCATGAGTCAGCCCTGCTTCCGCCGCTGGTGAATTAGGCGCAACACTGCCCACCATCGGCGAAACCACCGTAGTCCCCGCGACAAACAGTGCCCAGTAGGCAACAATCGCCAACAGAAAGTTAGCGATTGGACCCGCGGCCACAATAGCAATGCGCTGCCATACAGTCTTGCGATTAAATGCCTGATCGAGCTGATCTTCGGGTACCCGCGCCTCTCGCTCATCGAGCATTTTGACATAGCCGCCCAGCGGAATCGCGGCTATCGCATATTCCGTGCCTTGACGGTCAACACGTGACCATAGCGGTTTGCCAAAGCCTACCGAAAAACGCAGCACTTTGACGCCACAGCGTCTCGCCACCCAAAAGTGACCAAACTCGTGAAAGGTTACCAACAGGCCCAGCACCACAATGACCGCTAAAATATTCTGTATCAGGCCCACACTGCACTCCTTAACGACCCGCGCTTAACGACCAGCCCAGCGAATGCTTAAGCGGACCACCTTGTTACCAGTTCCAACGCCTGCTGTCGCGCCCATTGATCGGTTGCTAAAACGCTTTCAAGGCTGTCGACCCGCCCTTCATAGGGGCGCGATAAGATCTCGGCCACCAGTTGTCCAATCGCCGTAAAACGGAGCTGACGCTGTAGAAAAGCATCAACCGCTATTTCATTAGCCGCGTTCAGTACTACCGGCGCCATACCGCCCTGCTGCATTGCTTCACGGGCAAGCCCTAAACACGGGAAACGGACTTCATCGGGGGCTTCAAAATCTAGCCGCGCCACCTGAAAAAGATCCAGTGTTTCGACTCCAGCGTCAATACGTTCAGGCCACGCTAACCCATAGGCGATAGGCGTGCGCATATCGGGATTACCTAGCTGCGCAATCACCGAGCCATCATGATACGCCGCCATGGAGTGAATCACGCTTTGTGGGTGCACCACCACCTGGATCTGCTCAGGCGTCGCATCAAACAGCCAGCAGGCTTCAATGAGCTCCAGCCCTTTGTTCATCAGCGTGGCGCTATCAACGGAGATTTTACGCCCCATTGACCAGTTTGGATGAGCGCAGGCTTGCTCGGGGGTGACGTTATTAATATCAGCCTGGCTCCAGGTACGAAAGGGCCCGCCGGAGGCCGTTAGCAGCAGTTGGCTAATGCCGTGGCGCGCCAAGCCACCGCGATGTTCTGCTGGTAGACACTGGTAAATGGCGTTATGTTCGGAATCAATCGGTAACAGCGTCGCACCTGAACGCGAAACAGCGTCCATAAACAGTGCGCCGCTCATCACCAGTGCCTCTTTATTGGCCAGCAACACGCGCTTGCCCGCTTCGGCGGCGGCCAGTGCAGGCAGCAAGCCTGCTGCACCCACGATAGCCGCCATCACGCAATCTACACTAGCGTCACGAGCAACCTCACACAGCGCCTCTGGCCCTGCGTTCACCTCGGTTGGCAGACCCGCACGTTTGAGCTCTTGGCGTAGCCAAGCTGCATCGGCCTCATCATCCAACACGGCCACTGCGGGACGGTGCGTTAAACACTGGGCTAACAGGGACTCTTTTGAAGTATGCGCGGTAAGCGCATGAACGCTATAGCGGTCGGGATGGCGACCGATTACATCCAGCGTGCTAGTGCCGATGGAGCCTGTTGATCCAAGCACCGTCACTCGCTGCATAGGTGGTTTAGTTTGCGGATGCTGCCGTTGGCTCATAGCGACTGCCCCTGAACCAGCATCGGCATAAGCACTTCAAGATAAAACAGCGCAAATAGCGGAATCGCCGCTGTCAGGCTATCGATGCGATCCAGCACCCCGCCGTGGCCTGGCAGCAGTTGGCTTGAATCTTTGATATTGCGGTGACGTTTAAGCATGCTCTCCAGCAGATCCCCAAGCACAGAGGTCAATGTGACGACTGCTGTCACGAGGATAAGCGTAAGGCTACTGGCCATACCCAGTGATAGCCACACGGCAAACACAACGGCCAGAATAGCCGTCGCTGCTAAGCCCCCGTACACGCCCTCCCAGGATTTACCAGGACTGACGCGAGGTGCCAGTTTGCGCTTACCCCAGTTGCGGCCTACAAAGTAGGCGCCGATATCTGCACACCACACCAGCAACAGCACAAACAACAGCCACGCCATACCGCTCTCACGCAGCACGTTAAAACCGACCCAGCAAGGCAATAGCACCCAAAGGCCCATCGCCAGTCGTCGCGGGGTAGCTTGCCACTGCTGACCAGCGGCAGGGTAGTGGGTCACCCAATAAAGATTGATTAGCCAACCTGCCGCGGCCAGCCAAAGCGGCCATGCCGAGGTTGCGGCATCTATTAGCCACATCAACAGCATTAACGCCGCCATACCGGCCACTAGTTGAGCACGCTGCGCTGTGCGGGTGATACCGGCTAAATTGGCCCACTCCCAGGTGCCAAGTAGCACAATCAGCGCCGTAAACAGCGCAAAGGCGACACCGTCCAATCCAAACAGGCCAGCCAACACCAGCGGTGCTAGCCAGGCTGCGGTGATAATCCGCTGTTTAAGCACCTTGCGCCTCTATTTGTTCGTCCGTCATACCAAAGCGACGACGGCGCTGACAGAAGTCGTTTAATGCCGCATCAAACGCATCAGCACCGAAATCAGGCCATAGCAGCGGTGAAAAATGCAGCTCGGCATAGGCCATTTGCCAAAGCATAAAATTAGATAGCCGCTGCTCACCACTGGTGCGAATACACAGATCGATGGGCGGCACATTATCAACCCCCATCGCTTTATCAAAGCAAGCTTCGTCAATATCCGACGGTGCCAAATCGCCTGCCGCGACTTGCTCGGCCAGGGCGCGCGCCGCGCGGGCAATGTCCCATTGGCCACCATAGTTGGCGGCAATCACCAAGTGCATGCCCGTATTCTGTGCGGTTAACGCTTCAGCACGCTGAATATGCTTTTGTATCGCATGGGAGAAACCGCGCTGTTCGCCAATAATCGAGAGGCGAACATTGCGCTCGTTGAGCTTTTTGACTTCACGCTTAAGCGCCATCAAAAACAGCTCCATCAACGCATTAACTTCTGCGGCGGGGCGCTTCCAATTTTCGCTGGAGAAGGCAAACAGACTCAGCGTTTTCACCTCGCGCTCGGCGGCACGCTGTATCACTGCACGAACCGTTTCCACACCCGCGCGGTGCCCACGTACGCCTGAAAGTCCACGCGCGCGCGCCCAGCGATTATTGCCATCCATAATGATAGCAACGTGTGCCGGTGGCGCCTCCCCGGCCTGAGAAAGCGCACCGGTCTCGTCCTGCTGTTCTTCAGGAAGCTGCGGTGACGTCATGGTTTCTCGCACCAAAGATCAGTCATAAAAAAACCAGCCAAAGTGTGGCAAAACGGGCAGCATAAGCTGCCCGTGGCTGCATAAATCGCAGGTTTATACCTGCATTAAATCCTGCTCTTTAGCGACCAGCGCTTTATCGATCTCAGCAATATACTTGTCGGTCAGCTTTTGGATGGCGTCTTCACCTTCACGCTGATCGTCTTCGGTAATGTCTTTATCTTTCAATAACGACTTGAAATCACCGTTGGCATCACGACGTACATTACGCACCGCAACGCGAGCATTTTCGGCTTCGCTACGTGCTTGTTTAATGTAACCTTTGCGGGTTTCTTCGGTGAGCATCGGCATCGGCACCCGAATCACCGTACCAGCGCTGGCCGGGTTCAAGCCAAGGTCAGAGGTCATGATGGCCTTTTCAATTTTAGGCACCATACCCTGCTCCCACGGCACAATACTCAGCGTGCGAGCATCTTCAACATTAACCGACGCCACTTGGCTAAGCGGCACCTGGCTGCCGTAATACTCCACCGTAACGGCGTCTAAAATACTCGGGTGAGCACGGCCGGTACGAATCTTGTTGAAGTTACTATGCAGCGCCTCAACGCTTTTTTTCATGCGCGATTCGGCATCTTTCTTAATATCGTTAATCACGTCATTACCCTCTGTATATCAGCGTGCCTTCCTTGCCCCCTACTACCATATTCAGTAGAGCACCAGGCTTATTCATATCAAATACCCGCACCGGCATATTATGGTCACGTACCAGGCAGATTGCGGTCAAATCCATCACGCCCAACTTTTGATCCAGGGCGTCATCGTAAGAGAGCTGGTCATACTTCACAGCATCTGGGTGTTTTACCGGGTCTTTATTGTAGACGCCATCCACTTTGGTCGCTTTGATGACCACGTCTGCGTCCACTTCAATGCCGCGTAAACAGGCAGCCGAATCGGTGGTAAAGAAGGGGTTACCCGTCCCTGCAGAGAACAGCACCACGTCCCCGGAGGTTAAGTAACGAATAGCGGTTCGGCGGTCATAATGTTCTACCACGCCGCTCATCGGAATAGCAGACATCACCCGCGAACGGATATTGGAGCGCTCTAAGGCGTCGCGCATAGCCAACGCGTTCATCACGGTGGCTAACATGCCCATATGGTCACCCGTGACGCGATCCATGCCAGCTTCATTGAGTGCTGCACCGCGGAACAAGTTGCCGCCACCAATCACGATACCGACTTGCACCCCAATGCCAACTAGCTGACCTATTTCCAGCGCCATGCGGTCAAGCACCTTGGGGTCAATCCCAAAATCGTGTTCACCCATCAACGCTTCGCCAGAAAGCTTGAGCAAAATACGTTTGTATTTTGACTTCGAACTCTCAGCAGTGCCTTTGCTGGGTGCTACGTGGGGGGTAGGCTCTTCAACATCACGTGACATGGCATCTCTCCTGAGGCAGACCTGAACACAGGCAGGCGGGGCAGCCCCTATGCATAAAACTGATAATATATAAAACCGATAAAAAAGAGCCGGTTATACTAGCATCGATTATACAGGGGCCGGATACGCGAAGGCGTGCGCTCGCGCGCACGCCATCTTCTTTCTGAAACCTCTGACCTCAGCGACGGCCAGCCTGTTCCATAACTTCTTTAGCAAAGTCGACTTCTTCTTTCTCGATGCCTTCGCCCACTTCAAAGCGCGTGAAACCAACCACTTCGCCGCCCGCTGCTTTAACGAACTCAGCAACGGTCTGGTTCGGGTCTTTAACAAACGGCTGCTCGGTCAGGCTGTTTTCAGCCAGGTACTTTTTCAAGCGACCTTGAACCATTTTCTCAGCGATCTGCTCCGGCTTACCGGCCATATCTGGCTGCGCCAGAATAATCGCTTTTTCCTGATCTAGCTGCTCTTGCGGCATGTCGGCAGGATGGGCAACCGCAGGATTGATCGCAGCTACGTGCATCGCAACGTCTTTAGCGACTTGTGAAGTGCCACCAGTCAGCACGGTTAGAACGCCAATGCGGCCACCGTGGACGTATTCACCCACTAAGCCACCGTCAGCAGCGTTAACAACGACGGCACGACGCACACCAATGTTTTCACCGATTTTCTGAACCAACTGCTCGCGTGCTGTTTCAAGCTCGCCCGCCATGACGGCGGCAACATCTTCACTTTTAGCAGCGAAGAAAGCACCGGCGATCTTGTCAGCAAACGCGATGAAGTTATCATCACGAGCAACAAAGTCAGTCTCGGAGTTGATTTCGACCATTACGCCGTAGCTACCGTCTTCCGCTACACGCGTTACCACAACACCTTCGGCGGCGATGCGGTCGGCTTTCTTAGCCGCTTTTAGGCCTGAGCTTTTACGCAGGTTTTCAATCGCAACTTCGATATCACCGTCGGTTTCGGTGAGTGCTTTTTTACACTCCATCATGCCGAGACCGGTACGTTCGCGAAGTTCCTTGACCTGAGAGGCGCTGATAGCTGCCATGAGAATTCACCTCTGAAATGGTTCTATGAGAGTTAAACGCAACACAGAGTATAGGCATGATAAATGACCATCATGTATCACACTGCCCAATGTCTCTCTGTATTGCGGGGCCGGTATTGAGTGCCGGCAAATTCGTCCGCTCAGACAGTTCATCTGTTGCGGGAAAAAGGGGGCATAGCCCCCTTTATCTTGATGCGGCACTTCTACTTACCGCACCCACTGCTGCACTTACTCAGCGGCAGTGTTGTCTTCAGCTGTAGCGGCCTCTTCGGTCACTTCAACGAACTCTTGCGCGTTGCCTTCTTTGGCACGACCACACGCATCCGCAATCGCTTTAACGTAGATCTGGATAGCGCGGATGGAGTCATCGTTGCCTGGGATTACGTAATCAACGCCATCGGGGTTGGAGTTAGTGTCCACCACGCCGATAACCGGGATACCCAGTTTGTTGGCTTCGTTGATCGCGATGCGCTCGTGGTCAACGTCGATCACGAACAGTGCGTCCGGCAGGCCGCCCATGTTCTTGATACCGCCGATAGAACGCTCAAGCTTTTCTTGCTCGCGAGTTGCTACCAGGACTTCTTTCTTGGTCAGCTTCTCGAACGTGCCGTCTTCGCGCATGGTTTCAAGATCGCGCAGACGCTTAATCGACTGACGGATGGTCTTGAAGTTAGTCAACATGCCGCCCAACCAACGATGGTTGACGAAGTGCTGACCTGCACGGTTCGCTTCTTCTTTAATTACCTTGCTAGCGCTGCGCTTGGTGCCAACAAACAAAATTTTGTTGTTGGATGCCGCCATCTTTTCGACCACATCGATCGCTTCATTCAGCGCCGGAAGGGTGTGCTCAAGGTTGATGATGTGAATCTTGTTGCGCGCGCCGAAGATAAATTTGCTCATCTTCGGGTTCCAGTACTTGGTCTGGTGACCAAAGTGAGCGCCTGCTTTCAGCAGGTCACGCATATTAACGTGAGACATGGTAAAACTCCTCAAACTCGGGTTAGGCCTCCACGCACCCCATGGATCCGACCGTTGACCGCGTTAAACGCTGCCAGCGGCACCCGGGACCATGTGCCGGTGCATGTGTGTTTTTAAGGCTTGATGTTTTTAGTGATCAAACAAGCAGTGTGCTCTTTAATGAGCATGCTGCGGATTTATCGCCCTGCCCTACTGCCGTCTTTCCCAGCTAAGAAGCTTGGAATCACGATTGCAGGAAAGCGCGCGGCTTTATACCATAGATCATTGCCAAGATGAAGTCGCACCCCGTTTGACGGTCTTAAATTGCGCCATTCAATTTTTCCATTCTGAATCCATATCGAGTATTCATGAACGTTCCTATCAAGACGCCTTCTGAAATCGAACACATGCGCGAAGCCGGGCGCCAAGCGGCTAGCGTTATCGAAATGATCACCCCTCATGTCCAGGCAGGGGTCAGCACGGGGGAAATCGACCGTCTTTGCCACGACTATATCGTTAACGAACTGGGGTCGGCCCCGGCGCCGCTGAACTACCACGGTTTTCCCAAGGCAACCTGTACTTCCATTAACCATGTGGTGTGCCATGGCATTCCCGATGACGCCAAGAAGCTCAAAAACGGCGACATCATGAACCTGGATATCACCGTCAAGACCAAGCACGGCTATCACGGCGACTCCAGCGTGATGTTCGTGGTGGGCGAGACTATTCAGGGCGAACGGCTGTGTCGCATCACCCAGGAGTGCCTGTACAAGAGCATTGAACTGGTGAAGCCTGGTGTACGCCTTTCCGAACTGGCTCGAGTGATCCAAAAGCATGCCGAAGAGCATGGCTACTCGGTGGTGCGCGACTTCTGCGGCCATGGCATCGGTGCTGATTTCCACGAAGAGCCGCAGTTTTTGCACTATGACGGCTACGCGCCGGACGCCGACATCAAGCTTGCTGCCGGCATGTGCTTCACCATCGAACCGATGATTAATGTCGGTGACTATAAAACCAAGGTACTGCGCGATGGCTGGACCGCCGTTACCAAGGATCGTAGTCTCTCCGCCCAGTGGGAACACACGCTGCTGGTGACTGAATCTGGTGTTGAAGTGCTGACCGCGCGTCGCGACGAAGACTTCAGTTTTTTGAACAACTAATGCTTCTTCACCACTACCGGTTTGAACCGGACACCTCGCTTTTCGATTTAGACCTGTTTCGCACCGAGCTTGCTGGCTCGCGCTCCCCAGTCGCCCCTTTCAAAGCTGCGCTGCGCGAACTACAAGCGCGCTTCGACGATCAGTTTCGCGCCGGTGCGGATATTCGGGACCTGGTGCGCGGCCGCGCCTGGTATCTCGACCAACTGCTGGCCATTGCCTGGGCGCAGCATGAGTGGCCCGATGACGGCATCGCGTTGATCGCAGTCGGCGGTTATGGCCGGGGCGAGCTGCACCCACACTCCGACATTGACCTGCTGCTGTTGCTGGAGCAGGACGACGACACCGCCTATCGTGAACCGCTCACTGCCTTTATCACGTTTTTGTGGGATATTGGCCTGGAGATAGGTCACAGCGTGCGCTCGCTCAACGACTGCGAACGGGAAGCCGAAGCGGACGTGACCGTGATTACCAACCTGCTCGAATCACGTTTGATCGCGGGGCCGGAGGCATTGCGTGAAGCCATGCGCGAGCGCCTCAGCGCCGAGCACATTTGGCCCGCCGACCGCTTCTTTGAGGCCAAGTGGCAGGAGCAGATTGCTCGTCACTACCGCTACAACAACTCCGAATATCACCTGGAGCCAAACCTCAAAAGTTCCCCCGGTGGATTGCGCGATATTCAGATGATCGGCTGGGTAGCCAAACGCCACTTTGGCACCGAACAGTACACCGATATCGTCGCTAACGGCTTTATGAACGACGCCGAACTGCGCATTTTGAGCCAGGGGCAGGCATTTTTATGGCAAGTGCGCTACGCCCTGCATATGCTCACCGACCGCGCCGAAGACCGCCTGCTGTTTGATCACCAGCGCACCATTGCCGAGATGTTTGGTTTCCGCGATACGCCTGAACGCCTCGCGGTTGAGCAGTTTATGAAGCGCTACTACCGCCATGTCACCGCGCTAGCGGGCCTTAACGATATGCTGCTGCAGCATTTTGACGAAGTCATCCTGCGCGGCAAAGAGGCACTGACCACCGTTAAATTGAACGAGCGCTTTGAAACTAAGGGCGGTTATATTCAAGTACGCTCGCGTAACCTGTTCCGCGAGCGACCGGCAGCGATGCTGGAGCTGTTTCTGTTGATGGCCAAGCACCCCGAAATTGAAGGGGTTCGCGCCGATACCATCCGACTGATTCGCGATCACCGCCACCAGATTGACGACCACTACCGGGAAGACCCGCGCCACCAGCGGCTGTTTATGGCCATTATGCGCGCCCCTGGCAACGTACCGCGCCAGCTTCGCCGCATGAACCGCTACGGCATTTTGGGCAAGTACCTGCCCGAATTTGGCCGCGCCGTGGGGTTGATGCAGCACGACCTGTTTCATATCTATACCGTCGATGCCCACACTTTGCGGCTGCTCAAGTTTCTGCACGGCTTCCGTAAGCCGGAAGCGAAAGGCGACTTCCCCGTGGCGGCAGCGCTGATGCAGCAGCTTCCCAAGCTGGATCTACTGTGGATTGCCGGGCTATTTCACGATATCGGCAAGGGCCGTGGCGGCGACCACTCGGAAATTGGTGCCCGGGACGTTGAACAGTTCTGCCAGCGGCATCACGTCTCGCCTCACGATACGAACTTGGTCAGCTGGCTGGTGGAGCACCACCTGCTGATGTCGATGACCGCGCAAAAGCGCGATATTAGCGACCCCGATGTGATTCGCGATTTTGCCCTGGTGGTGCGTAATGAAACCCGCCTGGATTACCTGTATGTGCTCACCGTTGCCGATATCAACGCGACCAATCCAACGCTGTGGAACGGCTGGCGGGCGACACTGCTACGCCAGCTGCATGCTGAGACCAAGCGTGCTCTGCGCCGCGGCCTAAACAACCCACCTGACAGAGATGACTGGGTACGCGAAACGCGCACCGAGGCGCGCTCGCTACTGCAAACTATTGGCGTTAACCGGGCACAAATCGACCAGCTTTGGGAATCCCTCGGGGAGGACTACTTTCTCCAGTATGCGCCTAGCGAAATTGTCTGGCAGACCCAAGGCATCCTGAACCACAACCAGTCGCCGCTGCCGCTGGTGTTGATCAGCGCGCCCACCGCCGACATGGCCGAAGGCGGCACCAAGGTGTTTATCCATACCCGTTCGGTGGATGATCTGTTCGCCGCCACTGCCGCCGCCATGGAGCAGCTGGGGCTATCGATCCACGACGCACGCATCGCCACTTCCCACAACGACTGGACGCTGAACACTTTTATTGTGCTCGATAGTCACGGCCAACCGATTCGCGACCCTGCGCACATCGAAGAAATGCGCCAACACTTAGTTGAAGAGCTTGATGACCCCGATGACTATCCAGATATCGTCACGCGCCACACGCCGCGCCAGCTCAAGCATTTCAAGGTACCCACGGAAGTACTGATTGAGCAGGACCCGGCCAATGAGCGCACCATGCTGGAACTAACGGCCCCCGACCGCCCCGGCCTGTTGGCTCGCGTGGGTCGAATCTTTATGGAGCAGGATATTTCCCTTTCAGCGGCGAAAATCGCCACCCTCGGCGAGCGGGTGGAGGACGTCTTTTTCATTACCACCAAGGCAGGCGAGCCGCTGACCGATCCTGAACGTCAACAGCAGCTACGCGAGCGGCTGATTGAAGTGTTAGGGGTTTAAGTCTCTTCGCAACCCCGGTTGGGTTTGAGCCTGCACCGGGGCTTGCCTATAATCGTCGCCTTATGCCAGCCAGCCACTAACGGACACATCATGAACGCCGATCTCGACGCCCTGCATCCCTACCCGTTTGAAAAGCTGGCGGCGCTAAAGGCGACGCTCACCCCGCCCACCGAGCTCGCCCATATACCGCTGACCATTGGCGAACCACAGCACGCGCCCTACCCAGCAGCGCTTGATGCCCTAGTAGCGCACCAATTGGAAATGGCCCGCTACCCGGCCACCAACGGCCTGCCAGCGCTTCGTGAAGCCATCGCTAACTGGGCAACGCAGCGCTTTCAGCTACGCGACCTCGACAGCGAACAGCATGTCGTTCCGGTCAACGGCACTCGGGAAGCAATTTTTGCCTTTGTGCAGGCAGCCCTGGATCGCACGCGCCCGGCAAAAGTTGCGGTACCCAATCCGTTTTATCAGATTTACGAAGGCGCGACGCTGCTGGCAGGCGGTGAACCGCTCTACTTAGACTGCACCGCTGAGAACAATTTTCGGCCTGACTTTAGTGCGGTGCCTGCCGCTACGTGGCGTGAGGTGCAGATGGTGTTTATCTGTTCACCGGGCAACCCCACCGGGGCTGTCACGCCCATTGAGGAGTTCAAGCAACTCATTGCACTGGCCGATGAGCACGATTTCATCATCGCCTCAGACGAGTGCTATTCGGAACTTTATCTGGACGAGACCGCGCCACCACCCGGCCTATTACAAGCCTGCGCCGAACTGGGCCGTAACGATTATCGGCGTTGCGTAGTATTTCACTCGCTCTCCAAACGCTCTAACTTGCCCGGCCTGCGCTCGGGTTTTGTGGCGGGCGATGCAGCTCTGTTAACCCCCTTCAAGCGCTACCGCACCTACCACGGCTGCGCTATGTCGATACCCATTCAGCACGCGTCTATTGCTGCCTGGCAGGATGAGCAGCACGTGCGCGCTAACCGCGACGCCTACCGGGAAAAATTTAGCGCGGTGACCGATGTGCTTGCACCTGTCATGAGCTTCCCAGCGCCTCAAGCCAGTTTCTATCTCTGGCCCGCAGTACCCGGCGGCGATGACATCGCTTTCACCCAGCGCCTATTTGCCGAGCAGCATGTCAGCGTACTGCCCGGCAGCTTAATGGGCCGCACGGGGACAAACGGCATTAACCCTGGCGCAGGACGTGTGCGATTAGCGCTGGTGGCCGAATTGGCGCCTACGCTGGAAGCGGCGCAGCGCATTCGTCACCTTATTGAGCGCGGTTAACCGCGATAACGCTTTGGTTCATGGAGGCTGTATGCTGACGCTCTATATTATTAATACCTGCGACACCTGCCGTAAGGCGCGAAAAGCCTTGGAAGGCAAAGGTATTGCGTTCAAGACCTACGACCTGCGCAAAGATGGTCTTTCGGCGGGTCTGCTTGAGCACATTTTAGAACGTGTACCGCTTATCGATGCCGTCAACAAGCGTAGCAAAACCTGGCGCGACCTCCCTCAAGAAGAGAAAGACGCCTTTGATACGTCTGCCCACCAGATACTGGTGAAACATCCCACGCTACTGAAGCGGCCGCTACTGGAAGTAGACGACTCAACCATCCTGATTGGCTACCGCGACGGCGATTACGACAAGCTAAGCGGTTAACCGCTAGCCGTACTCATTTTTCATTCTCCACTACTCATTACTAAAGGACACTCTCTTATGCTGAGCTTTGCGCTTGGAATTGGCACCCAAAATACTCAAGGTGATTGGCTGGAAATCTACTACCCGGCACCGCTGTTCAACCCCGATGCGAGCTTGGTAGCCGCTGCTCAGCAAGCGCTGGATGCGCCGCAAGGCAACGCGGCGATTAGTTTTTTGCCGGAAGACTGCACACGCCTGGCAAAAGCCTTAGAGGCCGCTGGCCACACCGCCCAGGCAGAGCTTGCTGAAGCGCTTTCCGCTAGCCAGCGCCCGCTGGTGGCCATGTTTTTGGACACCGATCAGCCACCACAGACTGCCCCCGAGGTGTATCTCAAGCTCCACCTGCTTTCCCACCGTTTAGTGAAGCCCCACGGGCTGGATCTGACCGGCATGTTTGGTCTGCTACGCAACATTGCCTGGACCAACGAAGGCGCGATCGATATTGAAGAGCTGCCTGCACGCCGTTTGAAGGCGCGCATGGCGGGGCGTGCGCTCTCCGTGGACTGCGTCGACAAATTCCCCAAAATGACCGACTACGTGGTGCCTACCGGTATCCGCATCGGCGACACTGCCCGCGTGCGCCTGGGCGCTTACTTGGGCGAAGGCACCACCGTGATGCACGAAGGCTTCGTCAACTTCAATGCAGGCGCCGAAGGCCCCGGCATGATCGAAGGCCGCATTTCGGCGGGTGTAATGGTCGGCAAAGGTTCAGACCTCGGCGGCGGCTGCTCGACCATGGGCACCCTCTCCGGCGGCGGCAATATCGTCATTAAAGTCGGCGAAGGCTGCTTAATCGGCGCCAACGCTGGCATCGGCATTCCCCTGGGTGACCGCTGCACGGTGGAAGCGGGTCTCTATATTACTGCTGGCTCCAAAGTAACGCTGCTGGATGATCAGGGCCAGGAAGTAAAAACCGTTTCTGCCCGCGAGCTGGCAAGCCAGGACGATCAGCTGTGGCGCCGCAACTCGCAGAACGGCCGCATTGAGTGCCTGACCAACAAAAGTGCCATCGCCCTGAACGAGGCGTTGCATGCCCACAACTGAGCCTGAAGCGCTGTCGCCGACGCTGCAACTTGCCTTTGAGCTGCTCAGCCGAGCCTCGGTAACGCCGGACGACGAAGGTTGCCAGGAACTCATGATCGAGCGTTTAACAGCGCTCGGTTTCAATGTTGAGCGGCTGCCCTTTGGCGATGTAAAGAATTTTTGGGCAGTGCGCGGTCATCACGGCCCCGTCGTGGCTTTCGCGGGCCACACCGATGTGGTGCCCAGCGGCCCCTATATCAACTGGCAGTACCCCCCGTTCGAGCCCTGCATCGACGCAGAGGGAATGCTGTGCGGGCGTGGCGCTGCCGATATGAAAGGCAGCCTCGCTTCCATGCTGACCGCCGTTGAACGCTTTGTCGCGAATCATCCAGAGCACGACGGCCGCATTGCCTTTCTGATCACTTCCGATGAAGAGGGTCCGGCGGTCGACGGCACCCGCGCGGTGGTTGAGCATCTGCGCGAGCGCAATGAACGCCTTGATTACTGTATTGTCGGCGAGCCTTCGTCCACCGATCGGCTGGGTGATGTGATCAAAAACGGTCGTCGCGGGTCGCTTGGTGCCACGCTACACATCAAGGGCGTACAAGGCCACGTGGCCTATCCGCATTTAGCGCGCAACCCTATCCATCAAGCGATGCCAGCACTCGACGCGCTGGTCAATGAGCATTGGGACGCGGGCAACGATTTCTTCCCTGCCACCAGTTTTCAGATTTCTAACCTGCGTGCAGGCACCGGAGCCACTAATGTGATTCCTGGCGATGTCGAAGTGGTGTTTAATTTTCGCTTCTCAACCGAAGTGACTCATGAAGAGCTCAAAGCGCGCACGGAAACCATTCTTGCTCAGCATGGCCTGGAGTATCAGATAGACTGGACACTTAACGGCGAGCCTTTCTTGACCGCCGAGGGCGAGCTTGTCGATGCCGCCATCAAAGGCGTTGAAGCGGTGACTGGCGAGCGTCCAGCGCTTTCTACCAGCGGCGGCACCTCAGATGGCCGCTTCATTGCTACCCTGGGCGCTCAGGTGGTCGAGCTAGGCCCGCTGAACGACACCATCCACAAGGTCAATGAGCGCGTTCGCGCTAGCGACCTCGACGACTTAAGCCGGATTTACGAAGCGACGCTGCAGGCGCTGCTCGTCTCCGGCGAGGTAAACGTATGATGGAGCGTTATCCCGATATAGAAATCTACCTGGCTAGCGTTTCGCTGGAGGCACTCAATGAGTGGCTAAAAAGCACACTAATCGCACCGCCGCTCAGCCCGGCAGGCAAAGGCAAATGGCAAACCCGAGGTCAGTATCAAGGCGACTGTGTACCGGTATTACTGGTCGATAAAGCCGCCGATGGCTTTGCCAGCCTATGGTTTGATAGCAACCACACCCCTTGGATGACTGACCAAGAGTGCGCTCAGCAAGCCGCAGAGGCGCTTCAGACCGAAGTGCGATGCTCATTAGGAGGCTGGAACCCCGGCGATGACCCTGACCGCTTCTGGCAAGTGCTTCCAGGCGGTAAAGAGGGAGCCATAGAGTGGCCTGATTCGGGCCGTTAACAGACCCTATAACGTAAACGACCCCGCCGAAGCGGGGTCGTTTACTATCCTACGATCAATTTAGCTAGCCATTAAGCTTACTCAATAATACTCACATCGTCGGCCTGCAAACCACGCTCATTTTTAATCACGTGATAACGCACAATTTGACCTTCAGCTAACATACGCGGGCCACGGCCGCGAATGGCGCGAAAGTGTACAAAGACATCTTCACCATTATCGCGGGTAATAAAACCATAGCCTTTGTTAGTATTGAACCACTTCACTTCGCCCTCTTCACGGCCATCATTGGGGTCGATGATGTCTTCTTCCTCATCATCGTCCATGGGAGCAGCCGCTTGAGGCTGGCGCGATGCAGGCTTAGGACGCGCTACCACATCAGACGCCACCACTACTGAGGGCGCAAAAGCGGCAGTCGCTAATGTGCCAATACACAGAACAATAAAACATCCGATAGCAACAGCAATATAGACACCGCTACTGTCTGCCAACACCTCCATTAATTGCTCGGCGAGGGCACTATTGGTTAAACGAACAATCCCCGCCAACAGAAGTGGCGTGGGGGCGGCAAGTAATACACTGATTAAGAAACAGCGAAACACAACTTTTGGTTTCATAGACAATAAAAGCTCTCTTGTTGTATGGGTAACAGACGAAGGACAATACCCGCACTATCAGGCCCATTCCCAATAGTACTGGCATACTACTACATAAGGTTGCAATGTTATCATGACCCACGAATTATCGCCTGCCGAGCTAACCCAGCTTGTGGAATCTTTAGAAAGCCGCTTAGCGCATCAAGAACACTGGCTGGACACGCTGGACCAAGCGGTGATTCAGCAGGAGCGCCGCCTGGAAAAACTGGAGCAGTTGAGTGGGCTGATGCGCGAACGCCTGCGCGAGCAGCATCAAGCACTTCAAGCAAGCGAACCCCAGGGCGGCCAGCGCCCCGAGGATGAACTTCCACCACACTATTAAGCCAATGATAGCGCCAACAACTGCGTATCAATTAGCCTCCAACAACACTCGCGGGATTACTACTTTCCAGCCCAAAAGCGTCTGCCACGGCTTGATAAGTAACTTGACCAGCATGCACATTAAGACCGGGCAGGAAGTGCGGGTCGTCACGTAGCGCTTGCTGCCAGCCTTTATCCGCCAGGGCGAGCACGAAGGGCAGCGTGGCGTTAGTCAGCCCCTGGGTAGAGGTACGGGCCACGGCGCCGGGCATATTGGCGACACAGTAATGAACAATGCCATCAACGATATAGGTCGGTTCGGCATGGGTAGTGGGCTTACTGGTTTCAAAGCAGCCGCCCTGATCAATCGCCACATCGACCAGTACACTGCCGGGCTTCATATCGGCTAGCATGCGGCGAGTGATCAACTTAGGCGCAGCGGCGCCGGGCACCAGCACCGCGCCAATAATCATATCCGACTCACGAGTAGCTGTTTCCAGCGCATCGGCGGTGGAATAAACCGTTTTGATGCGTCCCTGATAGCGGTCATCCAGCACTTCCAGCCGCGCCAGAGATTTATCCAGAATGGTGACTTCTGCGCCTAACCCCAATGCCATGCGAGCAGCGTTTTCGCCGACGACGCCACCACCGATGACCGTCACTTTCCCCGGCGCCACACCGGGCACACCGGGCAGCAGCACGCCTGCACCGCCCTGGGCTTTTTCCAGGCTATGGGCACCGGCTTGAACGGCCATTCGCCCTGCTACGGTGCTCATCGGCGCGAGTAGTGGCAAGCCGCCACGGGCATCGGTAATCGTCTCATAGGCGATGCAGGTGGCGCCGCTTTTCATCAACCCACGGGTAAGGGGCTCTTCGGCGGCCAGATGAAGATAGGTGAACAGGGTATGCTGCGGGGTGAGCCGCGCTACCTCGTCAGGCTGGGGCTCTTTCACCTTGAGGATTAACTCGGCATTGCGCCACAGTGTGTCCACATCGGCTTCGATCTGAGCACCGGCGGCCTGGTAATCGGCATCGGTAAAGCCAGCGCCTTCACCCGCACTAGCTTGAACGCTGACCTGGTGGCCACGACCGGCTAACTCACGCGCACCTGTGGGCGTCAACGCGACACGGTACTCGTGATTTTTGATCTCTTTGGGGACGGCGATTTTCATTGGTTTTTTTCCCTGTGCTTTTAAAGGTCAGTCGTCTTGTTAAGCAAATTACAGCACAGCTAACGTTGACCACCACCCCAGCAAAGAAAAACAAAAAAACGCCGGTTAAGGCGTTTTTTAGGAGAAAAATCTAACGATTGCCGGTTCTGCACGAAAAATTCCACTCTACTTTAAATTACTCAACGATAACGGCGCCGCCATAAATGCGACGATATTCCTCGGGCAAACGTTTGGGCCGCCCCGTTGAGAGCGCCACGCAGGCAAAGCGCGTGCGGGCATAAAGCAGTGTTTTGGAATCGCTGGTGCGCGCTAGTTGAAAACGCCGCGTCAGACTCAAACGTTCATCGCAATCGATAATCCAGGTCGCCAACTGTAGCTCATCGCCTGCAAAAGCAGGCGCGAGGTAATCCAGCTCATGCCGGTGAACCACCATCGCACGGTCAAGCTCTCGGTAACGCTCAATCGAGAGGCCAAGCGCTTCAGAGTGCGCCCAGCTAATCTGCTCAACCCAGCGCAGGTACTCGCTGTTGTTAACGTGCTGATAAGCATCAATCGCCTCATCAGCGACGCGGATATCGATCACAAAAGGATCGGGCAGCGCCCACTCCATCCTTGGCTCCTCTTTATCCTGATTCTCGTGTGAATTAGTCGCGGAACACGCGCACTCCCAACGCTTTCAGGTAAGACGTCTCAGGAATAGCGGGATGCACCGGGTGATCGGGGCCTTGATGGCCCTGGAAAATCACCTGACCATGGCGGTCCTGGTGGCGAACGGCGCCACGCACCACATCCATCAACCGCTCGGGCGCTAGGTGCATTGAGCAGGAGGCGGACATCAACAGGCCGTCGCGACCCAGCAATCGCATGGCTTCGCGGTTCAAGCGGGCATAGGCACGCTCGCCGTTAGGGATATCCTTACGCTTTTTGATGAACGCAGGCGGGTCAAGAATGACCACATCAAACTCCTCCCCCTCAGCCTTCAATGCTGCTAAGGCTTCAAACGCATCCCCCTCGCTAACAGCCACTTTCTCCTGAACGCCATTGAGCTCAGCGTTGCGTGCAACCTGGTCTAGCGCTGGGCCTGAAGAGTCTAGGCACACCACCTCTTTCGCGCCATGAACGGCTGCCTGCACGCCCCAGCCACCCACGTAGCTGAAGACATCCAGCACGCGCTTACCGGCCACTTGGCGATTAAGCCATTCGCGATTAACACGGTGATCGAAGAACCAGCCGGTTTTCTGGCCATTAAGTACCGGCACGACAAAACGTGCGCCGTTCTCTTCCAGCACCACTTCGTCAGGCAGCGTGCCCTTGATAACATCAACGTGGGCCTCGAGCCCCTCCTGACGACGACCGCCGGTATCGTTACGGAAAACGATCACTTCAGGCTTGATGACTTTTTCCAGCGCATCAACAATCTCATCCGCCAACGCCTGCATGCCAGCGGTATTGAGCTGCACGACGAGAACATCGCCAAAACGATCAATCACCAAGCCTGGCAGCAAATCGCCTTCACCGTGAATCAAGCGGTAATACGGCTGCTCATAAAGACGCTGACGTAGTGCCAACGCTTGGTTAAAGCGGTGCACAAACAGCGAACGATCCAAGCGCATTTCCGGGTCACGCGACATGACGCGGGCCGCGATTAACGAATGGGGATTAACGTAAGCCACCGCCATGACTTTTCCATTGGAGGCTTCTACCAGGGCGGCTTCGCCTGCCGCAAAGTTTTTCAGCGGCGTCTCTTTGATATCTACTTCATTGGAGTAGATCCAGAGATGGCCCGCTTTCAGGCGGCGGTCAGCATTTTTATTCAGGCGCAGGCGTTGGGTCACAGCAATCTCCAAAAAGCTTAGTCTTTAAAAACCTTGTCTTAAAAAACATGGTCTTCAAAACATGATCTTAAAAACATAGACAAAGCAAAAATAAGGCAAGGTAAAAATTAAGTAAAACGTTAGCACTTATTAGGCAGGCATTAGCGCTGGCAACCGGGGCAAAACACGCTGGCTCGCTGGCCAAGCGTAATGCGGCGAAGCTCCGCGCCGCAGCGCAAACAGGGCTGACCGTGGCGGCCGTAAACATTTAGCCGCTGAGCAAAGTAGCCGGGCTCACCCTGGCCGCTGACAAAGTCTCTCAGCGTAGTGCCACCCTGGGTAATCGCCGCCGCCAGCACCTCTTTCACAGCAAGGGCTAAAGCGTCATAACGAGCGCGAGAAACTCTCCCTGCCGCACGGCGCGGATCAATGCCCGCCATAAACAGCGCTTCCGCGGCGTAGATATTACCGGCACCCACCACTACCTGGTTGTCCATCAGAAATGGCTTTACTGCCACACGCTTGTTGCGCGAGCGGGCGTAAAGCCACTTGCCATTAAACGCATCAGACAATGGCTCGGGCCCCAAATGCGCAAGACGCTTATCCTGCGTTTCATCCTTGGCCTGCCAATCCACAAAGCCAAACCGACGGGGGTCGTGATAACGCAACACATAGCCGTTAGCGGTGACCACATCGACATGGTCATGCTTTTTAGGCAAATCCCCCACCTGGGCAATACGCAGGCTACCCGACATGCCCAAATGCCATAACAGCGTGGCACTAGCATCATCTGCAAGCGCACTAACCGGCTGAATGGGAATCTGCAGATATTTTGCCCGCCGCTTCAATACGCCAATGCGTGCGCCCACCAACCGCTCGGCCAAGTCATCCGGCACGGGCACGCGCAGCCGCGGCTGACGCACCAGCACTTCGGTGACTTCCTGACCTTCAATATAAGGCGCAATCCCTCGGCGGGTGGTTTCAACTTCGGGCAGTTCGGGCATATTTGAGCATCGTAACGGCTTGTGATGACAGCCTAATGAAGATGGATTCGCTAGGCATGCTGCGCATAAAAAGCATGCATGCAAAAACCCGGCTTGGGGCCGGGTTTTTGAACAGACGTTCGCCTGCAGAGAAAGCCGATCATTATCGCTTACGCGATTACTTGATCTTGGCTTCCTTGTAGATAACGTGCTTACGGACAACCGGGTCGAATTTCTTGAATTCGAACTTATCCGGGGTATTCCGCTTGTTCTTATCAGTGGTGTAGAAGTGACCAGTACCGGCACTAGACACCAACTTGATTTTATCGCGCATGGTTCAACTCTCCCAATAGGCTTACTTAGATAGCGTCGCCGCGCTTACGAATAGCGACCAAAACTGTGTCGATACCTTTCTTGTCG